>Ga0210401_10006873_pt1 | contig 11500 bp, 11 predicted proteins | sample IncBWH32MmetaG_FD_150866 | JGI IMG/M metagenome (GOLD analysis project Ga0210401, IMG submission 150866) | Forest soil microbial communities from Barre Woods Harvard Forest LTER site, Petersham, Massachusetts, United States - Inc-BW-H-32-M | ecosystem: Environmental > Terrestrial > Soil >... | reverse complement strand
TGGCTGTGGTGCACCTGTTCCGCTTCGAGGGCGACCGGATCGCCGAGTTCTGGGATGTGGCCCAGGCCCAGCCGGAAGAGATGGCGAACGAGCGGGGGATGTTCTAAGGCTTCCTAGCAAGGACTGGATTTCCCCACGCCCAGGCGCGACCATCATTGGTCGCTGCCCAAGTGCGGTCCCAGACAAAGAGCCTGCCATCACCCGATGGCGGGCTTTTTTTGTGCCCAGCCAAATTTGACAGTGACACTGTTACCCGTTACACTATCACTCAGAGGGGCCGATGGTCGTCCCGGGCAAGAATCTGGAATTTGAGGAGCTGCCGGAATTCCGCCGCCGTTGTTCGCCGGTTGGGGGGCTGCGTGAGGAGGTGATCGCCCAGCTCCAGAACCGGCCTCGCAGCGCCCTCCCGGTGGCCGGGCCAGTGTGGACCATCGACATCGTCCACCTGGAACGGGCCTATGCCGTCTACTTTGGGCGACGCCGCAATAGCATCGGCCTGACAGCGATCTTCGCCCTGCCTGCCGAAACTGCCCAGAGGCTCGACTACGAACACGAGCTGCAAAAGCGATACCGCTAGATGTCTGCACCCGGAGGAATGCCATGACTGAAACATTGGCCCGCTACCGTAAAAAACAAAGCGTGAAAGATTTGGCCGAACTGGACCGCTGGGCCGCCGGACAGCCCAGCGCCTACCGCAAGATCCCGGTGGCGCCGGTGAGCCCCCAGGTGGTCAAGGATGCCCGCCAAAGCGCGGGGCTGAGCCAGGCAAAATTCGCGGCCGCGCTGGGCGTGAACCCGACCACCGTGCGTTTTTGGGAGAACGGCCAGCGCAATCCAGATGGCTTGGCCCGGAAGGTGCTTCGGCTGATCGTGAAGCATCCGGGCTTGGTCGGGGATTTGGCCAAGGTCTGACCCATCCAGTTGACCCCCAAAGCAAAAGAGCCCAGCCTTTCGGCTGGGCTCTTTCTTTTTGCAGTTCCCTGCCCGCGCCTTAGTGCCCGGCGCCGCTCAGGTTCTTGACCAGCTCCCCGACCACGGCCTTGGCGTCGCCGAAGAGCATCCAGGTCTTGTCCAGGTAGTACAGGTCGTTCTCGATGCCGGCGAAGCCCGGGTTCTTGCTGCGCTTGATGGCCAGCACGGTGCGGGCCTTGTCCGCGTTGATGATGGGCATGCCGTAGATGGGGCTGCTCTTGTCGGTGTGGGCGGCCGGGTTGACCACATCGTTGGCGCCCACCACCAGCACCACGTCGGCCTGGGGCATGTCCGGGTTGATCTCGTCGGCTTCGACCAGGGCTTCGTAGGGGATCTCGGCCTCGGCCAGCAGCACGTTCATGTGCCCGGGCATGCGTCCGGCCACCGGGTGGATGGCGAACTTGACCGTGACGCCCTTCTTCGTCAGCTGGTCGTAAAGCTCGCGCACCTTGTGCTGGGCCTGGGACACGGCCATGCCGTAGCCGGGCACGATGACCACCAGGCTGGCCTGCTCCAGCAGCTGGGCCGCGCCCTCGGCGGTCTCGGCCTTGTAGGTCTTGCCTTCGGCCGAGGCCGTGGAAGCCTGCACCTGCCCAAACGCGCCGAAGAGCACGTTGAAGAAGCTGCGGTTCATGGCCTTGCACATGACAATGGAGAGGATCAGGCCGCTGGAGCCGTCCAGGGCGCCGGCGGTGATGAGCAGCTTGTTGTTGAGAACGAAGCCCATGGCCACGGCCGAGAGGCCGGCGTAGCTGTTCAGGATGGAGATCACGGTGGGCATGTCCGCGCCGCCGATCGGGATGATGAGCAGCACGCCGAAGAGCAGGGCGATGGACACCAGGCCAGCGAAGATCCAGGCCGCGTAGGCCTGGCTGGGGTCGTGCACCAGGGCCGCGCCCAGCCCGATGGCCAGCAGCAGCAGCAGCAGGTTCACGAAGTTCTGCCCAGGATAGGTGACCGGCCGCTGCGGGATCCAGGACACGCCCTGCAGCTTGCCGGCCGCCATCAGGCTGCCGGTGACGGTGAGCCCGCCCAGGCCCACCTCGGCCAGCAGCGCCACCATGTTGAAGGTGGTCATCTCCTGCGGGGCCGCGTGCAGCCAATGGAAAAACTCGGCCGCGCCCACCAGGCTGGCCGCCAGGCCGCCAAAGGCATGGGACAGGGCCGTCCGCTGGGGCACCGCGGTCAGCGGCACCAGCGCCAGGGGGTAGCCGATGCCGATGCCCAGCAGCACCGCGGCCAGGATCCAACCGTGGTGGATGATGATGTCGGGCTGGATCCAGGTGGCGGCGATGGCCAGGGTCATGCCGACCACTCCGGACATCACGCCCTTGCGGGCGGTCTTGGGGTCGTTCATCCAATGCAGGGCCAGGATGAAGAGCGCGGTGGCGATCAGGTAAGCGAGTTGGGTGATGTTGGCGCTCATTTCTGGTCCCTCTTCTCCTTGAACATTTTCAACATGCGGTCGGTGATGAAGAAGCCGCTGACGATGTTGGTCATGGAAGCCGCCAGGGCGATGAAGCCCAGCACCCGCTGTTCCGGGGGCAGCTCAGAGCCGGTGAAGATGATGGCGCCCACCACGGCTATGGCCGAGATGGCGTTGGTGAGGGACATCAGCGGGGTGTGAAGCAGCCGGGAGACCCGGCTGACCACGCCCACGCCGATGAAGGTGGAAAGCAGGAACACGAACAGCAGCGGCCAGAGGTCCGTCTTGGCGGCCTCCACGGCGCCCGCCGCGGCCGCGGCCGTTTGGGTGAGGGCTAACACTTGGTCCGTCATGGCTCTCCTCTAGGCCCGGCCGGACGCCTTCAGGGCGTCGGCGACACGGGAATGGACGATCTCGCCCTGGTGGGCCACCAAGGAGCCCTTTTGGATCTCATCGGAGAGGTCCAGCTGGAAGGCGCCGTCCTTGGTGAAGGTCTGGATGAAGTTCAGCAGGTTGCGCGAGAACAGCAGGCTGGCGTGGGCCGGCATGCGGGCGGGCAGGTTGGTGGGGGCGATGATCTTCACGCCGTGGGCCAGCACCGTCTCGCCGGGCTTGGACAGCTCGCAGTTGCCGCCGCCGTCCGCGCCCAGGTCCACGATCACGGTGCCGGGCTTCATGGCCTTGACCATGTCGCCGGTGATGAGCTTGGGGGCGAAGACGCCGCCGATGAGGGCGGTGGTGATCACCACGTCCACGGTGGCGCAATGGGCCACCAGCATCTCCCGCTGGCGCAGCTTGTCCTCTTCGGTCAATTCCTTGGCGTAGCCGCCGCCGGCCGAGGCGTTCTCCTTCAGCTCCACGCCCACGTACTTGGCGCCCACGCTCTCGATCTGCTCCTTCACTTCCGGCCGCACGTCCGTGGCCGTGACCTGGGCGCCCAGGCGCTTGGCCGTGGCGATGGCCTGCAGGCCCGCCACCGCCGCGCCGATGACGAAGACCTTGGCGGGGAGGACGGTGCCGGCGGCCGTCATAAGCATGGGGAAGAATTTTGGCAGTTCGGACGCCGCGATCAGGGCACCCTTGTAGCCGGTGATGCCGGCCTGGGACGAGAGCGTGTCCATGGCCTGGGCGCGGGTGATGCGCGGGATCAGGTCCGTGGAAAAGGCCGTGACCTTGGCCCGGGCCAGGGGCAGCACGCTTTCCAGGTTGCGCAGCGGCAGCAGCGAGGCCAGCACCACGGCGCCGGCCTTCATCTTGCCGAGCTCGTCGCGGTCCCCCCCGCTGGAGGGCACCCCCACCTTCAGGACCAGGTCCGCGTTGGAAAGCAGGCCGGCCAGGTCCTTTTCCAGGGCGCATCCGGCGGCCTGGTAGGCGGCGTCGGGATAAAAGGCGGCCTCCCCGGCCCCGCTTTCAACGGAGACGGTGTAGCCGGCTTGGATGAGCTTTTTGCATGATTCCGGGATGAGAGCGACCCTGGTTTCGTTGGGCTGCGTCTCCTTAAGCACCACGATTTTCACTGTGCACAGGCTCCTTGGGTAAGGCGGTTCAATGGGCTGCGCCATTTTTCCCTTTTACCAGCCATTTTGAAATGAAATTCCGCCATGTGGTTGCCGGGCCGGGGAGTCCCTGCGTTTGCTCATAGACGCCCGTTTGGGCCCCGCCCCGGAGGAAGCCGCGCGCCGGTGGCTGGTGGAGAAGGGCCTTCAGGAAGGTTGGTGCAGGATCCCATGCACCCGCGCCAGCAGCAGCTCCGGGGCGAAGGGTTTGGGCAGCAGCTCGATGCCGGGGTCGAGCATGTTCTTGTGGACCACGATTTCCCTCGGGTACCCGGACATGTAGAGGACCTTCAGCCCGGGCCGGATGACCGCCAGCTTTTGGGCCAGCTCCCGCCCGTTGATGACCGGCATGACGATGTCGGTCAGCAGCAGGTCGATCTGCTTGGACTGGTCCCGGCAGATCGCCAAGGCTTCGCCCGGATTGCCCGTCGCCAGCACCGCGTAACCATTTTGACGGAGTATCCGGGCCGCCACGCTGCGCACCTGCTCGTCGTCCTCCACCAGCAGGACGGTCCCGGAGGCCTTCTCGATTTGGGGGGCGGGGCCGGGCGCCACGTCCGGCGCCGCGTCCGTGGAGGCGACCGGCAGGTAGATCCTGAAGCACGAGCCCTGCCCCGGCCGGCTGGTGACCCTGATGCCGCCGTTGTTTTGTTTGACGATCCCATACACGGTCGATAGCCCCAGGCCGGTGCCGCGGCCGACCTCCTTGGTGGTGAAGAAGGGCTCAAAGAGGTGGGACTGGGTGGCTTCGTCCATGCCGACGCCGGTGTCGGTGACCGCCACCATCACATAAGGGCCCCTCAGGGCATCCGGGTTGTCCGGCGGGGAGTCGTCCTCCAGGTACAGGTTCCCGGTTTCCAGCGTCAGGAACCCGCCGCCGGGCATGGCATCGCGGGCGTTGACCACAAGGTTGAGGACCACCTGCTCCATGTGCCCCATGTCCGCCCTGACCCGCTCCAAATTCCCGTCCAGCTTGACCCTGATCTTGATGTCTTCGCCGACCAGGCGGCGGATCATGGTGTCCATGTCCTCGATCAGCTCGTTCAGGTCGATAATCCCGGGTTCCACGATCTGTTGGCGGCTGAACGCGAGAAGCTGCCGGGTCAGGTTGGCCGCCCTTCCCGCGGCCTTCAGGATTTGGGCGACGTCGTTCTTCTGCTCCTCGCCGCCGAGGCTGGCCTTGAGGATGTAGGCGTGGCTTAGGATCACGGTCAAAAGGTTGTTGAAATCGTGCGCGATCCCGCCGGCGAGCCTGCCGATGCCCTCCATCTTCTGGGACTGGCGCAGTTGCTCCTCGGTCTTTCGCAGGGCCTCGTACTGGGTCTGCAATTCATGGCTGCGGTAGGCTAGGTCGTCGAGCAGGACGTTCAAGGCGGCGGCCAGCTTGGTGGCGGGATTGTCCATGTCCAATTCGGGCGGCAAGGGCACCCGCACGTTTTCACCGATCGACGCCTGGGAGATGACACGAAAAAGGTCTTCGAAATCCGGCTGGCGATCCATGTTGAGCTCCCGTCCTTGGGAATCTAGCTGCTGACCGGGGTCATAAAGAAACGGCCCCCATGAATGCCATTTAAAATAGTATAAATTGTTTTTTCGACCATCGGATAGACCCTAACGCAGGGCTCAAGAAATTTTCCTGGCTCTCCTTAAGTGACCGGCAAAAAAAGACCCTGCCTGGGAAGGAAAGGCGGCGTCTCGTGGAATGGAATTTACGACTGACTTGGGGAGCGTGGACAGCCCGGGCTGGCGAGGTTATATCATTGGGGTGCTCTTCGGGGCCTTGCTTGGGCGGTGCGGACCATGGAAATCAAAGGCGCGACCTACTTGTACACGCTGGCTGCCCTGATGATCACGTTCGCGGGCTTCTCGGCGCTGCTGCTAGCCGTCCGTCCGGCCGCCGGGGCGAAGCTGTCGCTGCTGGACAGGTTCCTCGCGAAAACGGTGATGACTCACCTCTTTGTCCTGACGGCGGCGGCGCTGCTGCCTGCCCTCCTGGCGCTTTACGACGTTCCGGAGCGTTGGATCTGGCGCAGCGCCGCGGTGCTCTTCGCGCTGCCGATGCTTTCCCTCCAGGTCACGTACCCGTTCCGCCGCCGCAAGGCCATCGGCCAATGGCCGCCGGCCGCCATCCTAGCGGTCTTCGTGGCCCTGGGCTCGGTGGTGACCCTGGCGATGCTCCTCTACGCGCTGGCCGGCGGCCCCTACGGCGCCGCGGCCTACATCACCGCGCTGACGGCGGACTTTTTCACGGTCACCTTCGCCTTCATGGTGGCGCTGGAGGTGATTTTGAAACAGCCCACGTAACACTGGCGTAAACGCCGTACAAACGGGCTCCCTGGGCCTTGGCGGCCGCCGGTGTCCAAGATCACAGCCGGGACGGCCAAATCGGTGTTGAAGATCGTTGAGGACGGAGCTATTACTTGACTTAGATGTCGTAGTGACAATTTAGACAACATTCAGTCCATGTCCTTGGCCCCACGGCCGCCAGTTCCCGGGCGGCGCCCCACCCCAGACCACCCCTATGCCACACAGATTCATCCTCAGGGTGAAGCCATGCCTGTCGCACCACCAAGAGTGCTGCTCGTCGAGGATAACCCGGCCGACCGGCTGTTCATGAAGGCCTGCCTGAACGACGGCGTCCGCCCCCTGGCGCTGGATTGCGCCGGCCGCCTGGCCGAGGCCAGCAACCGGCTCCGGGCGCAGCACTACGAATTGGTGATCGCCGACTTGAACCTGCCGGACGGCGCGGGCATGGACACCTTTTTCAAGGTCAAGGAACTGGCGGACGACGCGGCCATCGTGGTCATGACCAGCCTGGACGACCTGGGCCTGGCCTCCCAGGCCGTCCAGGCGGGGGCCCAGGACTACCTGGTCAAGGGCGACCTCAAGCCCAAGCGGGTGCTCCAGTCGCTCTACAACGCCCTTTCGCGCCAGGATCAGCTCCGCCATCAATCCCAGCCCGCCTTGGACTTCCAAAAGAAAAGCAACGGCATGAGCCTCGACGTCGCGGAGCTGCTGCGGGAAAAAGCCATCGTCCCCCATTTCCAGCCGCTGGTGTCGATCAAGCGGCGCAGCATCATCGGCTTTGAGGGCCTCAGCCGCGGCTGGGACCTGCGCCGGCAGGCCCTGATCCCGGCCCCCCAGCTTTTCGGGAGCGCCGTCCAGCAGGGCCTGGGCCGGGAGCTCGACCTGCTTTGCCGCGGCTGCATCCTCGGCGAGTTCGGCGCCCTCCTGGAGATCGACCCCGATTTCATCCTGACCGTCAACATCGACGTGGCCTCGGCCATCGAGGCGAACCACCATTGGTTCGGCGACCTGCAGGCCCAGGTAGCCAAGGCGGGCCTAACGCCGCGCAACGTCGTCATCGAGATCCTGGAGTCGGCGGTGAAGGACGACCGGGAGCTGCTGCGTTTTGTCGAAGCCTCCCGCCGGGCGGGCTACATGATAGCCCTGGACGACGTGGGCGCGGGCCATTCCAACCTGAACCGCGTCCCCGCGTTGAAGCCGGACATCATCAAGGTGGACCGCTTCCTGGTGGACGGGATTGACCGCGACTTTTACAAGCAGGAGGTCTTCAAGTCCCTGCTCAGCATGTCCCGGCACCTGGGCACCCTGGTCATCGCCGAAGGCGTGGAGACCGAGCGGGAACTCAACACCCTGCTGGAACTGGGGGTGGACGTCATCCAGGGCTACCGCTTCGCCCGGCCCAGCCGCATCGCGGACCTGGACCTGGGCGCGGTGGAATGGCGGGTGGAGCGGGCCAGCCAGAACCACCGGGAATGGGTGCTGGAAGCCAAGCACCGGCGCCACCTGGATGTGCACCGCTACGACGGCCTGATCCAGGAGCTGCAGCGGGACCTGGCCCGGCATGACGCCGGGGACTTCGCCGGCGTCCTGGACCGGTCGGTGCGCGGCCGGGCGACCGTCGAATGCATGTATGTGCTCGACGAATCCGGGCGGCAGGTCACGGAAATGGTCTTTGATCCGGCGCGCAGGACCGACCGCGGATCGGCCCTGTTCCGGCCCTTGCCGCTCCTGGCGGACCATTCCCTGCGGGACTACTTTTACTACCTCAAGGACGAGGGCTTCAGCAAGGACAGCTTCTCCACCCGGCCTTACGTCTCCATCACCACCGGCCGCCTCTGCGTGACCATCGCCACGAAATTCAAGGACGCGCAGAACCAGGAGAACATCCTTTGCCTGGACGTCGCCGCCTCCTGACGGGCGGCCCAGGCGAACGAAACGAGGGGCGCCATGGCTACTTTGACTGAATCGCTGCGGATCCTGGTGGTCGAGGACAATCCGGCGGATCTCGCCGTGGTGGAAAGCTGCCTCAAGGATTTCGGACAGCCGCCGATCGCGATGACCCGGGTCACGCGCCTGGCGGAGGCCCTGGACGCCCTGCGAAAAGAGAGCTTCCACGTGGTCATCTCCGACCTCAATCTGCCCGATGCGGAGGGCTTGCAGACCTTCCACCAGCTCAAGCTGGCCTCGCCCGAGAGCGCCTTTGTACTGGTCACCGGCATGGACGACAAGGAGACCTGCATGCAGGCCGTGCGGTCGGGCGCCCAGGAATACCTGGTCAAGGGCGAACCCGGGCCCCAGCGCCTGCAGCAGTCCGTCCGCAACGCCATCGTCCGGCAGGGCATCCTGCGGCGGGTCTCCAACGCGGCCCGGGACCTGCTCGCGGCCAACTCCGAGCTCGAAGTGCTGGCGTGCACCGACCCTTTGACGGGCCTCTACAACCGCCGCGGATTCGACGGCCGCCTGGCCCAGGAGCGGAGCCGCATCCCATCCCGGCCCGCGTCCGACTGCGTGGTATTCGTGGACATCGACGACTTCAAGGCGGTCAACGACCGCTTCGGCCACGACCAGGGGGACCTGGCGCTGCTGGAGGTGAGCCACCGCATCCTCGGCTCCATCCGGACGGGCGACGTGGCCGCGCGCGTGGGCGGGGACGAATTCATGGTGTGGCTGCCCGGCACCCCGCTGGAAGGGGCGCTGGAGATCGCCGAGCGGATCCGGCGCACGGTCTGCGGCACGCCCATAGGCGCGGGCTCCGGCAGCCTCCCCATCACGGTGAGCGTGGGCGTGGCCAGCCAGGGCCAGGGCACCGACACGGCCCACAGCCTGCTGGCGCGCACCCATGGCGCGCTGGCCCAGAGCAAGGCCCTGGGCAAGAACCGGGTGTTCTGCGAGGAGCCGCTAGGCGCCCCCGCCGGGCGTCCGGCGCCCCAAGAGCTCCATGTCCTCCGCCGGCCCTTCTACTACATGCCCCACGAACGCATCCTGGGCTACGAATACCTTTGGCGCTCCTCGCCCGGCAACGAAACGGCCGGCGCCTTAGGCCCGGCGGATGTGCCCGTGGCCGTGCTCACGATGGGGCATTGCCTGGACGCCGCGGCCCAAATGCCCGCGGACCTGGAATGCCATATCCGCCTGCACTATTCGGACCTGGACGGCGTCGACCCGGCGGCACTGCTCCGGCTGCTGCCCCAGGGCCTGGACCCGGCCCTGGTCTGCCTGGAACTGCGGGACCTGGGGCGCGCCCCCGCCTCCGACCCGGTCCATGCCGTGCTGCGGTCCTTGCTGGAGGGGGGCGTGCGCCTAGTGCTCCACGACGCGGACCTGATGCAGCTGGGCATGGAGAGGCTGCTCCGGCTCGAGCCGGCCTGGGTCAAGCTGGGGCGCGGCAGGTTCAGCGGCGTGGCCGCGGACCCCTTCAAGGAGGCGGCCCTGCGCAAGTTCCTGAAGATGGTGGAGGGGCTGGGCGCCCGCGTCATCGCCTGCGGGGTCGAGAACCGCGAGGACCTGGACGTGCTCCTGGAGCTCGGGGTCTTCTACGGCCAGGGGCCCCTGTGGAGCGGCCACAGCTAGGCGCCACGTTGGGGTCAAACCCCTTTGTACGCCGCCTTCAATTTCTTCACATCCAACTTCACCATGTGCATCATGGCCTCCAGGGCCCGCTGGGAGCCGAGCCGGTCCTTGCCATTGAGGCACTCGCCCAGGGCCTGGGGCACCACCTGCCAGGACAGGCCAAATTTGTCCGTGAGCCATCCGCAGCGGCTGGCTTCCCCGCCCTTGAGCAGGCGCTCCCAGTAGTAATCCACCTCCTTCTGATCCTTGCAGCTGACAAAGAAGGAGACCGCGGGGGTGAACTTGTAGTGGGGGCCGCCGTTCAGAGCGTAAAAGACCTGGCCATCCAGCTCAAAGGTGACACTCATGGGCGACGCGCTGAGGACCTTGGATTTCTTGAAGATCTTGCAGTAGAACTTGGCCGCCTCCAGCGCCTGGCCGTCGAACCATAGGAAGGGCGTGATGCGTTTGACGCTCATGGTTTGCCTCCTTTGGCGGCCTGGGCCGCCTTGATGTAGGGATGGTACGAATCCAGCCACTGCTCCAATTCGGCCAGGGCCAGGGGCTCCAGCTTGCGCGGACGCTGCTGCCCCTGGCGGACCTGGCTCACCAGGCCCGCTTCCTCCAGCACTTTCAGGTGCTTGGACACCGCCGGCTGGGTCATCCGGAACGGCCGGGCCAGGTCCAGCACCGGCGTTTCACCCGCGGTCAGGCGCGCCAGGATGGCCCGCCGGGTGGGGTCGGCCAACGCGGCAAAGAGACGGTCAAGCCGTTCAGTGGAGTTCATGGGCCCTCTTTTATATTACCTATAGGTTATATAATGGATTTCCCGACAAGCGTCAAGCCCATCTCCAGTGCCCGCATTCAGCAAGGCCAGCCCCTCCACCTGCCGCCCATTTCCTGATATCGTGGAGACTTCACCCAGCCTGAGACGCCGTGGACAAAGCCCTCTCCCCCTCCAACCCATTCCGCGATCCGGCTTACAACTGGCGGGCGCAGCTGCTGCGCAGGATCCTTGCCATTACCCTAGGGCTTGAGCTCCTGCTGCTGCTGCGCAATCTGGTATTTGGCAACAACCCAGTCTTCGCCGCCGTGGGAACCGCCGTGGTGCTGACGGCCCAGTGGGTGGCGCGGCGCCGACGCCAACTGGGCCGAGGCTGGACAGCGCTGCTCGTGGTCGCGGCGACCGTCGTTGTGGCTTTGGCGGCCTGGTTCGCTCCCGCCAGCCCGGCCCCCGTCCTCTGCCTGGCCATCCTTCCCTGCACCCTAGCCACCCTTTTTGAGGGGCCGGCCTTGGGTGCCGCCGCCTCCGCTTTGATGCTAGAGGTCCTGGCAGCCCTAGCCGCGGCTCGCCCACCGATCGACCTGATGGGATGGTACCGCATGGTCAACGCAGGGCTGCTGGTGGTGTTCGGCTTCCTCATCGCCTGGGCCATCGATTTTAGCTTCCATCGGTTTCAGAGCAGCCTGCTGCTAGGCGGGGAGGAGCTTCAGGCCAGCAACGAGGCTGGGCAGGCCATGGCCCAGGCGCTATTTCGTGACCTGACCCCGCTTCTGGACGACTTGGGCGCCCAGATCGGAGCCCCGGGTCCGGATCTTGAAGGCGCGGCCCGGAGCGCGAGTGCCCTGGTTCAGCGTGTGGCCAAGGCTCGTGAACTGTACAAGGCCCGGGACACCTGGCCGGCCTTCC
>Ga0210401_10006872_pt1 | contig 11501 bp, 10 predicted proteins | sample IncBWH32MmetaG_FD_150866 | JGI IMG/M metagenome (GOLD analysis project Ga0210401, IMG submission 150866) | Forest soil microbial communities from Barre Woods Harvard Forest LTER site, Petersham, Massachusetts, United States - Inc-BW-H-32-M | ecosystem: Environmental > Terrestrial > Soil >... | reverse complement strand
GTCCAGGTGCAGGCGGAGGCGGTCGATCGCAGCAAAGTCGATGACGTCTACCGGATCAATGTGCGCAACAATGAAGGCAAGATGATTCCGCTGCGAAGCCTTGTCGAGGTCCGCGTCGTCGTCGGCCCGCCTGCATTGATCCGTTACAACAACATCCGCGCGGTGACCGTGCTGGGAAGTCCGGCGCCTGGCATATCGTCGGGGGAGGCTCTCAAGGCCATGGAGCAGGTCGGGGCGAAGACGCTTCCTGCTGGCTTTGCCGGCGAGTGGACCGACACCTCCTTCCAGGAAAAGCGCGCCGAAGGGAAGACCGGGATGATCCTCGGCTTCGCGCTGTTGTTTGCCTATTTGTTCCTGGTCGGGCTTTATGAGAGCTGGACCATTCCGGTGCCCGTGCTGCTCTCGGTGTCCGTGGGTGTGCTCGGCTCGTTCGCCGCGATGGCACTCGGCAGGCTGACCCTCGACCTCTATGCCCAGATCGGCATGGTGGTGCTGATCGGTCTCGTGGCAAAGAACGGCATCCTGATTGTCGAGTCGACCAAAAGATCGATGGCCTCCATCAACAGTCTTGGGCCATGTGCGGCAGAAAGACTTCATCGAACAGTGCGCGTTCATCCCTGCTTTGCACAGTTGGGACCGACGCCCGCTGCTGGCCAGACGAACGATCTGGACCATCCAATCGCTTTTTTCAACACGACTTCGTTAGGTTCGGTGCGTCGGAAATCCGACCGACACACCGATAAGGGTATCGTCATGTTTGGCACACCAAGGTTCAAAGATTTGCGGTCATTTTACGATGACTTTTCCGACCATATGCGGATGCAGACCACAGAAATAGTCGAAGGTGCCAGCGCTGGCGAACGCATAGGAAAACGAATCGTTAGTATCGAGCGCCTTCGACCGGAACGCTTTGTCCTTGCTAACTACCAAATGCGGGATATCGTCGTGGTTGATCCACTTCACCGTCGTTCCCACCGCAACCGTCAATTCCCGGGGCGTGAAGGTAAAATTATCGATCGTGACCACGTTCGTGGTATCCTGGGCCATTACCGAGGCGACTGCTAACATCGCTCCAACGACTGGACCAATATGCATTGCAACTATGACTGCACGGCCGTCAGCAAGCCAGTCCGCCGCTGAGCGGAAGTGGCTGATCAGAGTTCGAGTGTCGAATCCTCGATTAACCGGCCAACATCTCGTCAACGATGCCCAACGGCTTGTTACCCTGCACCATGGTGATGTCGGATAAGCCTCGATACGTGCGGAGCTTGTCGCAGGGGACAAGCATCGGGCCTGGCGATCCTCAAAGCCTTCCTTGGCCATGTCACTCTCCCGGTGACGCCGGAATGCGTCCCTCAATAGGAGACTCAGTCGTCTCTGGCCTTATTCCGAACAACACACAATTCCTCGATTCTGGGATCCACGAAGGTAACAGTCGATCCCCTCGGCATGACAGAGCTGCTCACGACTTTTCCGCCAACACCTTGCAGCAAACGCCCCTTCGAGAGCCGCAATTGGCCAATTCGACTTCCCAACGCGCCGAGAGCAGACGATGGTGGAACGCTTGGATTTCCGCCTAATAGATTTTTCCCCGAGGTAAAGTTCGCAGGGCCAGCGAATCTACGCCGTCCAATTCTCCGTCGCAGGAATCGTGAAGAACGAGTTCCCATGCCGAACAGGCGCCGGCCATCGTGCTGGAATCAAGTGCAGGCGGCATCGGCAACTGAGCGAGAAAATCAACTATTTGGCATGAGTGGGCGCGTTTGGGCCACTAAGCGTTTCACAGTGATATCGACTGCCTCCATCGTCTTGAACAATTGCACTGCGACGTTCGACACTGGGTCCTTCTGGCTTGATGACGAGCCCAAGTACCGATCCGACGGCCGCATCGTGATGCGGCGTGATTGCAAAGCAACAAGCCAATTCCATGAGGCTCGAAGTCCGATCAAATCAAGCACTCCAGGTCGGCACGTTATCCGGCAGAGTCGAGAAGCCCATCTAGGCACCCACCGCGCGGGAATAATCCGCCCACTTCCTCGGTCAATTCTTTGTCCGACTTAGTTGCTGGTCGTAACAAAAGCGAGGAAACGCATATGGCGCATGATCACGACAATCACGGAGATGGCATCAGCCGTCGTCATACTCTCGAATGCATGCTCTGGGCCGGCACGGGTGTTTTATGGACGGTTGCGGGCGGCATTCCGAAATCCAGACTGATTGGATCGGCGCAGGCTGCCGAGGCCGGATTCACCTTCCTGCAGATTTCCGACAGCCACGTCGGCTTCGACAAGAAGGCCAATCCCAATGCGCTCGGCACGCTACAGGAAGCCATCGCCAAGGTTAAGGCTCTGCCCAACAAGCCAGCCTTCATGCTGCATACCGGAGACATCACCCATCTGTCGAAGCCCAAGGAATTCGACGATGCTGCGCAGGTCATCGGCAGCGTGGGCCTCGACGTGCACTACGTGCCGGGCGAGCACGACAATCTCGACGAGGTGCCGCTCAAGTCCTATCTCGAGCGTTACGGCAAGAACACCAAGGGCACAGGCTGGTATTCCTTCGACCAGAATGGTGTCCATTTCATCGGTCTCAACAATGTGATGAACCTTAAGGCTGGCGGCATGGGCATGCTCGGGCCCGAGCAGCTGGCTTGGCTCGCTGACGACGTGAAGGGCCTTTCCGCCTCCACGCCGATCGTCGTCTTCGCTCACATCCCGTTGTGGACGATATCCAAGGATTGGGGCTGGGGCACCGATGATTCGGAGCAAGCGCTATCGATGCTAAAGCGTTTTGGTTCGGTGACGGTGCTTAACGGTCATATTCATCAGTTGATGCAGAAAGTCGAAGGCAACGTCAACTTCCACACAGCCAGGTCAACGGCCTTTCCGCAGCCGGCGCCCGGCACGGCTCCCGCGCCGCTGCCGCTGGTCGTTCCGGCCGAAAAGTTGCGCTCCGTCCTTGGCATCAGGACCGTCGTCTACACTCAGGGCCAAGAATTGCTTGCCGTCACCGATCAGCCATTGGCGGCGGGCTGAGCCCACGTCGTGTCACCGACATATGATTCTTCAGCATCGCTCCTGAAGGCTCCTTTTGTCTGTGGCGCGGCAGCCGTGTCACCGGCGCCTGGCTCTTCATCATCTCGCTGCTGAAGGTTCTGAGCATCGGTGACACGGCACCGTGCATTGAAAGCATGCGTCCGAACTGACGGTTCCGGGTCGAACCTTCAGAATTTGGGCGCCAATGCAACCAACCGACCGGCGATTGCGCATCCAATCGAGTGGGCCGCTGGGCCTCAATATCGGAGTACGATCATGAAGAAGCTTATGGTAGCGGCTGGCATCGTTGCCGGCATTGCGTTCGGGGTGCCTGCGATCGCGCAGACAAAGCCGACGATTCCGGTCATCGTAAAAGATATGACGTCGACCTATTGGCAAGCCGTGCTAGCTGGCGCACGCAACGCCGGCGAAGATCTCGGCGTCAACGTTGTCACGCTCGGCGTGCAATCGGAATCCGACGTAAGCGGCCAGATCAGCATACTCGAAAAGGCCGTCGCATCAAATCCCGCTGCGATCGTTATCGCGCCCGCGCAATTTTCCGCGCTCGGAAAACCGATCGATGAAGCGGCCAAGAAAGTCAAGATCATTGGCATCGAGTCCGCCGCCGATACCAAGGCTATGACCTCGCTCCTGGCGACCGACAATGTGAATGCCGGTCGCGTCGCCGCAGACGCTCTCGCTGCGGCAATCACGACGTCCTATGCTGACACAGAAGGCAATATTGCGTTGATCACCTCCATGCCCGGAATTGCTTCACTCGATCAGCGCGCCAAGGGCTTCAAGGAGGCGGTCGCCGCTAAATATCGGGCACTGGATATCACCGCCGATAAGGTTGCGGACGGCAAGCCGGCGACTGCCCTCAACATAATGAAGGACCTCATCGCCAACACAGCGGACCTGCGCGGCGTGTTTGCGTCGGATCCGGTCATGACGCTGGCCGTGGGCCAAGCCGTGGCCGAAAAGAGATCGGACGACAAGATCAATGTCGTCGGCGTTGGCTCGGACGAAAAGCTCGTCAAGCTCCTTCGGGACGACGTGCTCGCCGGGCTCGTCGTGGAGGACCCATTCCGGATGGGTTATGACGGCGTGAAGACTGCGTTAGCCGCCTCGAAGGGCGAGCAGGTGTCAGCCAATGTCGATATCGGGGCAACCCTTGTCACCAAAGCGAACATGAGCTCTGCGCGCTCGCAAGGACTCCTCAACCCGGAGGTCAAATGACCAAGAGGCCATATGGCTCAATCGGACGAAGCGTTCCAAATGCCGGGATAGTGTCCTCACCGACACTCGCCGTCATCGCCTAGGAGACTCGCTGCAGGCATTCTCGGGACGAAATCATTTCAAGAAAGTCGTTTTTGCGCTTTCGGGATCGCAACACCGGCCGTCCCTGCCAACTGCTCGCTAGCGATCGTGACTGTCTTGCGCAAAGCCTCCTTCGTGCAAGGCTGCCGTGCGTGCTGCTATCTATGATTGGACCGGGGTTGGCACCCACGTGGAGTCCAGCGGCAGCAGCTATGGCCAGTCATCATCGCCCATTGAATATGCTGGCCAAATGCGGCGCCATCAATGCAATGGCCTTACAGGCTTCATAGGCTGGATCAGGGGCGCCAATTTGAGAAGGGGACAACTATTCGAGGCAGACCCCACCAATAAGGAGCCGTTCGCATAAACTGACCAAACAAGTGGCGAATTCTTCACGAGCACGGTCAATCGGCTCGGCATGCGCGCCTCTTGAGATCACCGAACTCACGCCGGAAAATCTTCGATCTCCCGCAGACTATGTTCTAATTCTCGGATCAGCTCGTAAGTCTTATCGAAGTCGTAGGATCAGATGCGGCTCCCGACAGTCGGCCGCGCAGGTCGAGCTTCCGTTCGAGCTATTCTCGGTCGCGCTGTTGTTCCATGACGGCACACTCCTCACTATGAGGCGAACCGCTCGATTACAGAGACCACCTGTCGTCCAAATATATTCGCGGGCTTCCTGTCCGAGTTTGTTGACATCGGGCGCGACATCGGAACGGACTGGAAATCTCAGGACTGCGGGCATTCGCAAATTACGCCAGCGCATCCACGAGTCTCTCGAGACGGTTTGCGATTCCCCGCGCAAACGCGCGTTTACGCCGTCCGCAGGTCGATTGCCTTCTCGCGTATTGAAATTAGACTGCGAGCAGGAACAGCGACGCTGGAGTTAGCGACACAGGTCGGTCGGCATTGATTTCGTCCGTGCTGCTCGGACAACTGTCCTCCTTCGCTTGATTGAGAGTTGCGAGCTCCCTCGGCTCATGGACCCGCAAGTTAACATGCCTACGGTCAGCGTAGTCATTGAGCCTAATATTTCCTCTTGCATTCGTGCCGCATGACGACACTCATCGGGCGACATCTCGCTTGAATCGTCACGAGCAAGGAAAGGAGTTCCAATCGCTCGTGTCAAAGCAGGAGGAGCCAACAATCGCGCCTGCTCAGTTGCACAACGATTGAACCAGGACTGCTTCAGAACTGGAAGCGTAGACCGACAGTCGGGTCGGCGCTGGATCTCTGAAGGAAACCATTGGCCAGACCATTCGATACTTGTGACCACATGATGCCTGCGTAGGCGTCGAAGCGCTTCGCAAATCTGTAATCCTCGACAAAGGAAACCGGGTCCACCTGTCCGCCGCAGGACGCAAAGGCGCTGGTCGTGCAAACACCTCCAAGATTTACGGCGCCTGACTGAAAGCCATTCTGCTCTTCGTGCTAGTAGGCCACACGCAGATCCACCTCAGGCCAGACTACGTATTTCACACCACCCCAAAATACCTGAAGAACCTTATCGGTGGTAACGTTGGCGTTGTTAGCAGCACCAAGCGAATAACCGCCTGTGACGAAGCTGCCGGGCGAAAGCGGATTATTCGGGTTTACGAATTGCATATGCTCATAGCCCTGTTAGGGAGACTCCCGCACCAGCTTGGAATCAGTTGAAATTTCTTCATCAGGACCAAGCGATGCAAAGTTTTCAACAACACACGGAATAAATCGATTGCCGGTCCAGTCTCCTAACTAATGGGGAGCGCTGCCTTGTCGCCCACTGTGGCTTACCAACCCGCGGGGCTTCTGGAAGCTCAACCCGCAACATTGGGAAGCCAAGCGCTATTGGCTTTCATGTCCGATGGAAACCTCAAATGGCCAATCATAACTTGCTGTCAGCCGCGCTGATCAGCATAGCCATGATCGCTACTCCTGCCATCGCTCGCACAAGCCATGCAGTCTCGTGGCACCACGCACAAGGCGCCAATGCGAGCGCCTCTCCCACCGCCAGCTATACCAACGGTCGTGTCGGCATTTCAGCGCCTGGCGTCAGCACATTTCCTGCGGCGCCCCCGGTCGGGAACAATTGCGACGTCGGCGATAACCCGCGCGTATGCTGAAGCGGCTGCGCATAGAACTGGATCGGTTCGGCAATATGAGGCGCAGCTCCGGGAAGCCACTCGCGCATTCACTGAACAGTGATCCGAAAGGACAACAGCTCCAGCATCGAAGATGCCGCTTCCCCACTATCGCGCGGCCGACGTCACTGTCTACGACCGCAACGACTACGTTTCCGCGATCGATATAGCATGGCCGATACATACGGGCTCAATCGCTATTTCAGAAATGTCGATTTCGGAAATTTGGAGCAAGCTCGCGTGCTCGGGAATATCAGCAGTCAGGTCAAAGCTTTTCCATTAGAAGACCTACCGCGTGCGCACCGGATCAGCAGCGTGCGCACCGATCGAAGTTGGTCTTGCCATTTTGGACCCGCGAACCAACATCCTAAGCCCGCGAGCCGCCATCGACGCTTATCGATGTCTATGGATCAGACGGACATAGATGGCTGGAGAGAAATATGTGCACGCCGGATTCGCGATTTTGCTTCGCGTCGCACGAGGTTGAAATTCATTCTTGCCCGCACTGGCGCGCCCCAATGCTTGTCCGCATCAATTCGGCTGGCCTGGACACGAACGAGCGGACGGTTGAATGCTTTAATTGCGATGCCGTTCTAATTGTGCCGGGTGACCAATTGGAACTCCCGCTTTGAGAGCGTGGAGAATCCGAGAACGATCTTCTGCTCACATCTGAGATGGTATGCGAAGTCGGTGGTGACTATCATGGCCAGGTCCAAACGGGAGGACCGCTGTCGAACATCTTCGAAGACGTAGTCACTTGAGGTTTTCCACCTATGTGATGAGGACGGACCTCGCGCGGCCGAGTTGTAACGTCACTACCACATGCGGACGGTCCGCCGCGTTGAAGAAGTCCTCATCGCGGAACCGTGATCCTGCATTCTAAAACAATTTGCGTGCTCGAGAATATCGGGCCTCGAATTTGAGTCTCTCTGTCAGAGGCCCCGCGGACATCTTCGCGTCAGGAGGCGCCGCATGAGGTTCATCTTGGTGAATGGCAAGACACCCCGCACGCAATCGTTCTGTGCGCTGTGCGGCGAGCCAATCGTGGAGAGCTACCTACGAGATATCGCAGCGCAGCTCCCCTACTGCAATTACAAATGCTACGTCGATCACTGCAAAGTCTCCGTCCCTGCAATCCAATATCATGCGATGGCATAGCCTATTGGGCCGTTGAGCGTTATTGGACCGGATGCTAAGCAACCGCAGCTGGGCGAGCCGACGCCTCAGTTGGGACGCCATCAACCAATCAAAGAACGGATACCGTTGCTGACCCCCAAATTGCGTCCCCCTAGCGGGAGTTGCAAGCGCCGGCAATGCCAACTGCCGAAGAGCGATGGTGCGGGAAATCCGCACGCCGGTTTGTGTGGGAACCGGGGGTGGGCGACCGCCTCCGATGACCCGGTGGGAGGTGTCGCGAGACTTCCCCCAATCCCGATTTAAACGAGCTCTGAACTGTTGGACTCATATGAGAGGTTCTTCACTCGATTTTGTTTGTGCACGCAAGCTGGGCGAAGCTTCGGTGAAGGTTGAGACGACTGATACCACAAACCCCAGCATAGCCGAGCAGGAGTCCTTGACACGGACGAACCGATCTACGGAGGGTTTTCAGGCTGCCTTAACGTCAGAGAGGAAACAAGCGATCGTCGTGCGCAAGCTTTCGGCGTTTTGAGCGAGCGATTTTGCTGCCATCAGAACTTGGTTGGCCATATGCCCGGTCTTCGCAGACGCTCCATTGACCTCGCTAATGGTGGCGGCAACATGGCTCGATCCGTGTGCCGCTTGTTCCACGTTCCTGGCAATCTCCATCGTCGCAGCCATCTGCCCATCGACAGATTCCTCGATATCGGCGGCAATCTGGTTGATTTCGGTGATCGATGCGCTGACATTTTGCATCGACGTTACCGCTTCCTTGGTAGCCTCTTGAATGGCGCCGACCTGAGCTGAAATCTCTTCCGTGGCCCGCGCGGTTTGATTGGCCAGGGTCTTGACCTCGTTGGCAACCACCGCGAATCCTACACCGGCGTCGCCGGCGCGTGCCGCTTCGATGGTAGCATTCAGTGCCAGCAAATTGGTCTGGCTCGCAATTGTGTTGATCAAATTGACGACTTCGCCGATTTTGCGGGCGGCCTCAGCCAACCCATCGACTGTGCGGTTGGTTTCCTGAACGCGACGGTCGGCGGCGCTGGCGGTGGTCGCCGATCGTACGACACGGCGTTTGATTTCGGCAATCGAAGCCGAAAGTTTCTCGGCTTCTACCGCTACTCTGGTGACGTTCTGCGCCGCTTGTCCCGACGCTGAGGCAACGGCGGTGGTCTGCTCCTTGGCTTGCCCTGTGGTAACCACCATTTCGCAGGCGGCGTCTTCCATTTGGGACGCGGCGGAATGCACGCTTTCGACTGATCCCGCAGCGGAAGCATCGAAGGCCCGAGTGAGGACTTCAACCGCTTGGGCGCGCCGTTCACGCGCCGCCTGCGCAGTACGATCCCGCTCCGCCAAGTGTTCGGCCTGTATGGCGGTTTCCTTGAACACCAGGATGGCCTGAGCCATTCGTCCAAATTCATTGCGCTGCTCCAGTGCTGGGACCGTGATAGCCCGGTCCCCGCCAGCCAGTGCGCGCATCGCCTCAGTCATGCCAAGAACGGGAGCAACCACTGAGGAGGTGGTCAACCAGACCGCGACACCCGCGATGACTAGGCTCAAACAGGCCAACCCCAGGACAATGATCCTCAGCTCGGACAGCTTGTCTTCCATCGACTTCATGTCCTGGTCCAGCAGCTCGCGCTGATTACCGGCAATCCCTCCGATCAGATGCCCCTGCCCGTCACGAGTTCCTTGCAGGGCGGCTAACGATGCGGCAGACGCCTTAAAGGCATCGCGAGTCAAGATAAGGAGGGCTCTATTCCAGTCCGGTGATTCCCTTGCGGCGATAATGGCGTTCGGCAAGCGAAGGAAGCCTTCCTTGGCCGAGAGCACGGACTGCAGTTGCAATGCCGCGCTGGCCTCCATATTTTTCTGATGTCCGGCCAGAGCGGAAAAACTCTGCGCCAGTGCATTCGCGGAAGAGGCCGCGGTGGTTTTGAACGTGGAATCGGTGGTGAACAAGAAGCTGCCTACGGCATCCTGAACAGCGGCAATATCCTGGCGTGCGTCCACCAACGCCCTGACGATCTGGATGCGTTGGGCCGAAGGTTCCCGCTTCAATTCGGTGTCAAGTACGGCGATCAGCGCGTCGGCCATCTTCGCCGCCTGAGGTCGCAATTCCTCTATATATATCTTTCGCGCAGGTTCTGCGTCGAGAGTGAAGGCAAGCTTCACGACCTCGTCCTGCGAATGTTTCAAATTGTCCAGCTGGGTCTTCGCGGTTTCCCAGCGCGCCTGATCATCGGCGCTTCCGAAGTGCGGTTCTAGCTGATCCAACTCCGTCTTAAGCTGGGCCGCAGCAACCCATTGGGCCTGCCGATCCTCCTCCAGGTTGGGACTATGTGTAACCAGCCACCCACGGATGGCGGCAACTGTTGCCAAATCCTGGTGGGCCAGCTGTTCGACCTTGACCGCGATCGGCTGGCGGTAATCAACGATCCGCCTATTGTTGGCTGCAATCGACACGACAACCACGAAGGTGCAGACAACCGATATAAAATTGACCAGAACAACCGCTGAAAAGCCGGCAACCAACCGTTTGCCAATTCCCGATGCCATCATCCCCATCTGCAAGCCGTCTAGGGTTTGTGTGATAATTCTGAATCTTACACATCGAATATTAAAGAAAGCTTCGACGTGGGATCAAGTAAAGGTAGATCGGGAGTCCCTCGGCAGCTGGTAGGCTCTAACGTATTTTCCGCAGTTGATGACTGCCGTACGCCTGTGTTTTCAGGCGCTCGCGGGGCTTGGCTTCCCAAGGCCACCTGGCGCAGATAGGACCACAAAGGTCTGGTAGAAATCCCGACATTGGGGCGAAATTTGCCTGAAATATCGCCGACGTTCGCGCCCGATCCCGCAGACCACTAACTCGATTGCAGCGCCCGATGCCGCGGAAGTCGCTTCAGTTCGGATCTTTCACACTGGATCTGGAGAGACTGCGTCTGTAAGGTCCCGCTGGCGAGGTGGAGTTGAGGCCAAAAAGTTTCGAGGTGCTGCGCTATCTGGTCGAACACGCTGGTCACGTCGCTGCAAAAGAAGAGGTGATGGCAGCTATTTGGTCTAATGTGACGGTGACTGACGACTCATTGATCCGCTGCATCGGCGAAGTGCGCCGCGCGATCGGCGATGAGAGCCAGCGGATTGTCAAGACAGTCCCCAGGCGCGGCTATCTGTTTGATGCTCCGGTTTTGCCGCACCATGACTTTGCAGAATCCCGTGCGCGCGAGACGGCTGAGCCATTGCAAGGTCAACAGCAAGCCGATCCGATCGCTTTATCCGGTCGCCCCTCAATTATCGTGCTGCCGTTTGCGAACCTCTCGGGCATGACCATCAATGTCCGGCTTGGCGGCGATCGTCAAAGTCTACGCAGCCGCCTTCCCCACGAGCGATCCGATGGCCTGCCTCGACCACTTTGATCCCTTATTATTCCCAGGATGACCGCTGAGGTGGGCTGAGCTCTACGGCTGAATCCGTTCAGCCGAACTCACGGCCGAACTGTCATCTGTCTCTCCGCAGCCGTTGATCCTCAAGGAATCCTCGATGCAACGGATACCTAAGGCCGGATGACCGAAAGCGGCAAATTGGCCCTGAACGCGATGTGAGGTGCGGTTCCATGAGGTCTTCCCTGGCGTGTGGGCTTTGCGTCCTTCTGCTGCTACCAGCGGCGCCGACCCACGCGGCTTCGGCCGACAAGGTAATCGTCGGGGTCAATATGATGGGCGTCGATCAGATCGGCGACGCGCAGCAGGAGGCGTTGGCGCAACAACTGCAGGACAATGGCGTCAAGACCATCCGCACGTCGCTTGGCGGGCACGGCGACCGCTACACCAGCTTCGTGATCACGGCCTATCGGCATGGCATAGGGTCCGTGGTGCTGGTCAGTCCT
>Ga0210401_10006869_pt1 | contig 11504 bp, 10 predicted proteins | sample IncBWH32MmetaG_FD_150866 | JGI IMG/M metagenome (GOLD analysis project Ga0210401, IMG submission 150866) | Forest soil microbial communities from Barre Woods Harvard Forest LTER site, Petersham, Massachusetts, United States - Inc-BW-H-32-M | ecosystem: Environmental > Terrestrial > Soil >... | reverse complement strand
CGCGGTACAGCGCCGCCGCGGCAGCCCTGACATGCGTTGGGTTATCGCCATCCGCGGGCACATGTGCGACGAACTGCCATAGGGTCATCCCGAATTTGCCCTGAAAATGCGGTCCGGCAGGAAGAATCGGGCTCGGCGGCACGACCGGCGCATTTCTATCGGTAAGGTATCGTGCGATCGCAAGCTCCCGGGAGAGGCGCTCGGCCGCGCCCTCCTCCGCGCGCACAACGATCCGGGCAACGGTTTCGACGGACGGCCAGAGCACGCTGATGTGTTGCGAATGATGCAGCAATATCGATTCGACACGTCCGGCAACGACCCGACCAGCCACTTCGCTTGCTGCCTGCAGTGCCTGAGATATCAGCTCGTTTTCGATCATCAAAGCCAACTCACGCCTTTCAACAGCCTCATTCTCCCCTGAGGTTGGATGCCTTGATGACCGGCCACCAACGTTCCATCTCGGCTTTCTGAAAGGCCCGCAAGGCCTGCGGCGATTGCTGATCGCGCGGCGAGATCTGAATGCCGAGGTCTTCGAAGCGCCGCTGCACCGAGCGATCGGCCAGTATCTGCCTCAAGGTGGCATTCAGCTTTTCGACGATGTCGCTCGGCGTATCCTTCGGCACCCAAAGCCCATACCAGAGCGCGGCGACGAAGCCCGGCAATCCCGCCTCGTCCGCCGTTGGGATATCCGGTGAGGAAGAGAGCCGTGCGCTGCCGGTGACGGCAAACGGCTTGATGCTGCCGGTGGCGATCAACGATTTGAAATTCGACGACGGCTCGATCATGAAATCGATCTGTCCGGCGAGGAGATCCTGCATCGCATGGGCGTTGCCGCGATACGGCACGAATTGAAACTTGGTCCCGGTCTCCTTCTGAAACGAGATTCCGGCGAGATGTCCGGTGGCGCCGACGCCGGCAATCCCTGCTGATGCCTTGTCGGGATTGGCCCTGAGATACGCAATCAATCCCTTGAGATCATCGGCTGGCAGGCGCTTTCGGCCGGCGATCAACAGCGGCTCGTGGCCGATATAGATGACAGGCTCGAGGTCCTTCAGCAGATCGAATTGCAGGGCGTAGAGACCGCCGGTGAGCATATGCGTGGTCGAGGTGCCGATGCTGAGCGTGTAGCCATCGGGGGGCGAACGGACGGCGCGGCCGACGCCGATGCTGCCGGCGGCGCCCCCGACATTCTCGATGATGATGGATTGCCCGAGGATTGCCCGCATCTGCTCGGCCAGATATCGCGCCAGCGTATCGGTCGCACCGCCCGCCGGGAATGGCACGATCATGGTGATGGGACGGATCGGATAAGACTGCGCCGCGACGGCAGCGATCCATCCGAGCATCAACGTGACGGCACCGATCGCGGTCAGCCATCCGCGCATTGAACCTCCCCGACTCCTGCTGATGAATTGATCATTCATCACCGACTACCTCGCGCCGTCGCCGTTCGGATTCTTCGGCGTAACGCCGCATCGCGTGCGCCTCGGTCAGGATGCCGATCGGCCGGTTCTCGCCGGTTTCAACCACGACGAGCGATTCGGCCTCGGCAACGTCAAACGCCGAGATGGCTTCCCGAATGTTCATGCCGGGATGCAGTACGATCACCTGGTGATGGAGGATGCCGCGAAGCGGCTTTCTTGGATCGACATCCGGTGCGTGGGCGTCCGCCACCAGCACCAGGCCCGCGTAGTGGCCCGCCTGATCCACCGCGACAACTTGCGTTTTCGACCCCGGCGGAAACTTGGCGCGGAATTCTGCGATTGCCATGTCGTCGTTCACGGTAACCACGTCCGACCGCATCAGGCGCCGAACCGTGAGATCGCGGATCCAGCCGACATCGGCGGCGCTGCGGATCGTCTCGCCACGCAGATGCAATCGCCAGGTGGCGAACGAGTAACCGAACAATTCGCGGGTAATTTGCGTCGAGATGATCACCGCGGCCAGCACGACCGTGGTCAGCCAGAGGTCGCCGGTCGATTCCAGCGCGATGAACGACATCGTCAGCGGCCCGCCGATGACGGATGCCGATAGCGCGCTCATGCCGACGATCGCATAGACGTTGGGATCGAGGTTGAGGCCGGGCCACACCGCGTCAAAGCCGGCGGCGAACAGACGGCCCCCGATCGCGCCCAAAAACAGCGTGGCAAAGAACAACCCGCCGCGAAAGCCGGTGCCGAGCGAAACCACCGATGCGATCGTCTTGAGTGCAAACACGGTCGCGATGAATGTCAGCGGCATTGAAACGATCCCTGCAAAATGCAGCGCGCCATGCCCCGACGACAACACTTCCGGGGTCTGCAAAGCGAGCAGGCCGACGGCGAGACCACCAAGCGCCGGGCGCAGCGGCGGCCAGAGTCCCGTCCTCGACAGCAGCGTCTCCGAGAGCGCAACGCCGCGCATGATTGCGATGCCGAACAGTGCCGCGAAAACGCCCAGCAACGCTGCGATCGCAAGGTCGCGCCCGAGCACATCACCAACCGTGCCGACGCCGAGGCCGAGCGACAATGGGGCGAATTCGTGGGCGACAAAATAACCGATGACCGAGGCGACCCCGACCGGCGTCAGACTCGCCGGAGTATATCCGCCGAGTATGAGCTCGAAGGCATAGAAGGCGCCGGCCAGCGGCGCGCCGAACGCGCCGGCAATCGCGGCTGCGGCGCCGCAGCCGACCATCAGCCGCTGGTCGGCACGGCGCAGATGAAATCCGCGGCCGAGCGTGGCAGCAAGCCCGCTGGAAAGCTGGGTGTATCCCGCTTCAAGCCCGACCGATGCGCCGACGCCACTGGACCAAACCGTCTGCAGTGCCACGATCACGCTGCCGCGAAATGACATTCGCCCACCATGCAGCGCGTTGGCTTCGATCGGGTCTACTTCACGCTGCGGCCGCCACCGCAACAGCAGCAGGAATGCCAGCCCCAGCATCAGCCCGCCCAAGCTCGGAACCAGAAGGGCGCGCACCGGATCGATCTTGAACTGACTCGAAAGCCGGGCACCTGACTCGATGTTGAATAGCACCACGTGGAGTAATTCGACCGCGGCGGCCATTACCGACACCACCAATCCGCCGATGGTTCCCACCAGTGCCGCAAGCACGACCAGGCTCGTTTCATGGGCGCGAACGAATGCCCGGAGCCTGCGGGGTGCCTCGAGATAGCGGGACTTGGTCATCATTTTGCCGCATCCGGTCGCGGCCAAAAAGGCGCCGCCCGCCTCGTTTAGCGGCCTTAACGGTACTCCCGCAATCCGGACGTCGGCCGGCGCGGAGGCGGATAAGGCCGCCAACGCTCTTCACAATCCCGTCACGCTGCATGTAGTATGTCAACTCATGCTGCTTCGCAGCTATATGGAGGCCGGGAGCGTTACTTGAACGCACATGTCTCGCAAGGCGGTTGGCCTGTACTGGTGTTGAATGCGGACTTTCGGCCGCTGAGTTATTATCCGCTGTCTCTCTGGTCGTGGCAGGACGCGATCAAGGCGGTGTTTCTCGAGCGCGTCAACATCGTCGAGCACTACGACCGCGCCGTTCGCAGCCCCAGCTTCGAAATCCGGTTGCCGAGCGTGGTGTCGCTGAAGTCTTTCGTCAAGCCGACCACGCATCCGGCCTTCACCCGGTTCAACGTGTTCCTGCGCGACCGCTTCGCCTGCCAGTATTGTTCGACCAGCGACGATCTGACCTTCGATCACATCGTCCCGCGCAGCAAGGGCGGCCAAACCACGTGGGAGAACGTGGTCGCCGCATGCTCGCCATGCAATCTGCGCAAGGGAAACCTGACGCCGCAACAGGCACGGATGTTTCCGAAGCAAGCCCCGTTCGCGCCGACGGTGCATCAGTTGCACCGCAACGGCCGGCTGTTCCCGCCGAACTATCTCCACGACAGCTGGCTCGATTATTTATATTGGGATACCGAGCTCGATCCGTAAACAGCCGGGTCTTCGGCCCTCAGGCCGCCGAGGAGTCTTTGCTCGAGAGCAGATTGGCAAGCCGCTCGACCGGCACGGCCGCGCTGAACAGGTAGCCCTGCATCTCGTTGCAGCCAAGCTTGCGAAGAACGTCGCGCTGCGCTTCCGTCTCCACGCCTTCCGCCGTCGTGGTCATGAGCCCCGCCGCTGCCATATGGACGACGGCCTCGACGATCGGCGACGAACCCTCAGCTTCGGCGACGTCTTGCACGAAACTTCGATCGATCTTGACCTTGTCGAACGGGAAACGCCGCAGATAGCTCAACGACGAGTAGCCTGTTCCGAAATCATCCAACGCGATACGCACGCCCAATTGCCGAAGCTGGTGCAGAACGGACAAAGCCTCCTCGTCATCCCGTATCAAGACCGCCTCGGTGATCTCGAGTTCCAGCCGATTCGGAGAAAGGCCGGTCTCAGCCAGCACCGCTGCTACCTTGAGCGCCAGCGTGCCCGACTTGAACTGAAGCGGCGAGACATTCACGGCGAGCTTGATCTTGTCCGGCCATTTGACGGCGTCGGCGCATGCTTGCCTCAGCACCCACTCGCCCAGCTCAATGATCAAGCCGGTTTCCTCGGCTACCGGAATGAAGTCGGCCGGCGAGACCATCCCGCGGGTCGGGTGCCGCCAGCGCAACAAGGCCTCGCAGCCCGTCACCGCGCTGCTTGTGAGGTCGACGATCGGTTGGTAGTGAACTTCAAATCCATCCTGAACCAGCGCCTGTCTCAGATCGGATTCCAGCGCGCGCCGTGTCTTCATGCGGGCATCCATGTCCGGAACGAAGAAGCGATAGGTTCGCCGCCCGCTGGCCTTGACCGCATACATCGCAAGGTCGGCGTTCTTCAGCAGCTCTTCCAGACTGCTGCCATGATCCGGAGCGATGGCAATCCCGATGCTGGCGTCGGCCGAAACCTCGTGGCCCAGGCATTTTGCGGGAGCCCGTATTGCCCGATGTATATTGTCGACGAGCGCGACGGCCTGGGACTCGTCTGTCAAATCGACCTTGACGACCGCAAATTCATCCCCGCCCAGCCGTGCGACAAAGTCGTTTGGCCCGGCGCACAGCCTCAGACGAGAGGCAACCGACTTCAGCAACTCGTCTCCGACATGATGGCCCAGTGAATCGTTCACGGACTTGAATTCGTCGACGTCGATGAACAGAATGGCGAAGCGTTCACCCGGCAAGACATTGGCGAGCTTGCGCTCGACATGTTCGCGGAACAGCGCCCGGTTCGGCAGATCGGTCAGGGCGTCATAATACGCCAGATGCGCCATCCTCTCCTGCGTCCGGATACGCTCGGTTACGTCCTCGTGCGTGACCAGCCAACCTCCGTCGGCGATCGGCTCGTTGGTGATCTCCATCAACCGGCCGTCCGAAGTCTCCACGACCTTGGTGCCGGATTTATCCGTGTTGCGCAGCACGTCTTCGCAATATTGGTCGACGTTACCCGGAAAAGATCCAGTCTCGCTTCGATGTTGTATGACGTCCCGAAGCGTACAACCCGGCCTGACGACCTCTGGCGACAAACCATACATCTCGATGTATTTTGGATTGCAAACGACCAGACGCCCGGACGCATCGAACAGCAGCAGGCCTTGCGTCATATTGTTGATGGCGGTGTCCAGCCTCTGTTTCTCGATGCTTAACCGGCGCTGTGCGGCTTGGTGCTGAGACCTCATCAGGTGGACCATCAAATAGAGGGTGATGGCTATCACCACCAGCGACAGCGATGCGACGCCTACGAAGAATTTTGTCTGCGACCGCCAGGCCGCCAGCGTGGAATCGATCGTCTTCGTCGCAACCACGACAAGAGGAGCCGTCGAAAGCGTGCGGGAAGAAACGAGGCGATCCTTGCCGTCGATCGGGCTGCTGAGCCTGCCGGTCAGATGCGGAGCTTCAAAGAAGGCCTTCTGCAGCGCAGACCCTGTCTTGAAGTTCTGACCCATCAGGTTTTCGGCGTGAGGGTATCGGGCCAGCAATGCGCCGTTTCGATGATGCAAGGCAATGGTGGCGTCGTTGCCGAGGCCGGTCGACGCGAAAAAGCTCTCCAGTTGATTCGGACTGATCGCTCGGGTCACCACGCCCAGGAACTCCTGGTGCGGTCCTGAAATTCTTCGCGCAAAGACGATCGCTTGCGAAGCCGAGAGGCGGCTCGGGACGACCTCAACCGCAAGCTCCAGGTTGGGCTCGCTGGCCAATTTCACGAAATAAGCACGATCGGCGATGCTGATTTCGGGGACCGGCCAGACCCGGGATGAGTTGATGAGATTGCCCTTGGAATCGAATACGTTGGAGCCGGCCACGTCCGCCCAGCCGTCGAGCTTGGCCCTCAGTTGCTCATGGACGGCAAGAGTGCCCATTTCACCCCTGAACATGTCGGGTGAGGCAATTCCATGCGACTCGAGCTCCGCAATGATCACCTTTTGCGGAATCGAAAAGTCCCCGAGTTGCTGATCAAAGTGGCGTACGAGAAGAAGGACGCCGCTCTCCAGACCTTCCTTGCCGTTCTGGATCGCGGTTTCCTTGAACTGATTGATGGAAACCATCGTTCCGACCGCGATCGCAACCATCAGCGCAAGGCCGCACATCAGCAGCCACAGCATCGGCGCGCGCGGACCAGGATCGTGCTTGATTGAGAACGGCTCTCGAGGTTCTTTGCCCTCCGAGGCCATCGGAAGAGTTTCCATACTGTCCTCCCGGCCCCAGTTGCTCAGAAAGGACACAAGATCAAGTTAGCATTCAAAGTTGATGATCTGTTAATCCTGACGGGATTAACGGCTCGCACAACTCACTCGATGGTAGTGGGTCTTGGTTCGGATGACGCCATCCGCCGACGCGGATGCGGCTAGAAGAAGCCGACGCTCATATCGAGGCCCGAAGTCGCCATGCACACGAATACAACGATACCGAGACCGCAAATCACCGCAATCACATTCATGGCAACGTTGGCTTCTGCTTGGGGAACGGCAGGCGTGGAAACTTCCGGAATAGTATTCATTTTGCCCTCCAAAATTGAAACGCGTGGAAATTGACGGTGGACACTACCTTCGAAGTATTTATGCAAGCTTGCGACACATCGTTAATTTTTTGGGATGGCAACTTCGTCCCTTTTTGTTCGTTCAACGGTTCGAGCAATAATCGCGGCCGACACAATTGGATCCGGATAACCTGTGCGCGAACCCGCGCGCGATCGACTATTTCCATGCCCTGATGCCCTTGCCGCGACGGTCAGGCAATCGAACACGAAAATGGCGCTGGCTGCCGCCAACGCCTCGGTTCTCGGTGACGGATGGCCGCCTACAACTGGAAAATACGACCCCATCGAAGACTTTCCCGAACAGCATTTGCGACATAAGATCGTCGTCAGCCCTTCGCGCCTCTGATCGCCTCGTCCGCGGAACCCGCGCACGCCGCCTGGCCAGGAGATTTTCATGCCCGCCTTGACTGAATGGAAGGTTCCACCGGCGCATCAGCCGCGCGCAAGCGACTATGGTTTCGATCTCGATCGCGTACTTTCTTCGGTGGTCGGTCTGCATTCGATCGTTCCCGCCGATGCCTTCACCGCCGATACGCTTGGAACGGAACGCGCCGGCAACGGGGTCGTGATCGACGATGGGCTGGTATTGACCATCGGTTATCTGATCACCGAGGCAGAAGCCGTTTGGCTGCATATCGGCGACGGACGCGTGGTGGAAGGCCATGCGCTCGGCTTCGATTCGGTGACCGGCTTCGGCCTGGTGCAGGCCTTGGGCCGCATCGATCTTGATCCCGTACCGCTCGGCTCTTCGGGGGCGACCGAAATCGGCGACCGCGTGGTGATGGGCGGCGCCGGCGGGCGCACGCGATCGGTTGCGAGCCACATTGCCGCCAAGCAGGAATTTGCAGGCCATTGGGAATACATGCTGGACGAAGCGATCTTCACCCATCCCGCCCATCCCAATTGGGGCGGCACCGGGCTGATCTCGAACCGCGGCGAGTTGATCGGCATCGGCTCGCTCCAGCTTGAGCGCGAGCGGGAGGGCAAGGCCGAGCATGTCAACATGGTGGTGCCGATCGATCTGCTGAAACCCGTGCTCGACGACTTGCGCAAATTCGGTCGCGTCAACAAGCCGGCGCGCCCCTGGCTTGGAATGTATTCGACAGAGATCGACAACAGGGTCGTCGTGGTCGGTGTCTCCGCGAAGGGGCCCGCGGCGCGCGCCGAACTCAAGGCCGGCGATGTCATCCTTGCCGTCGGCGGCGAAAAAATCACAAGTCAGGCGAGCTTCTACCGGAAGCTCTGGGCACTCGGGCCCGCCGGTGTGGACGTGCCGCTCACAATTTACCATGAGGGCGTTACCTTCGACGTCGTGCTGGCCTCGATCGACCGCGCAAAGGTGCTCAAGGCGCCGCGGCTGCACTAGCAACTCTCAACAGTACGATCCGATCTTGCGTCGGGCCGTGCTCCTGACCCTCCGAAGAACCAGGAACGATAGCCATGAGCGAGGCCGTGGTGGACGACATCGTGGCCGTACTGCCGCCGCTGCTGCAGGCGCTCGAATCGCTCGGCTTCATTGCGCGTCACCTCAACCCGCCCGATTTCGATCGCGTGATGGAAGCCGCGGGCGAACCGGACGAGGCGCTGAAGGCCGTTCGCCCGCGGCTTGCGAACTGGCCGGAGCAATTCGCCAACATCCAGGCTCCGCTTCAAAGCGCATGCGATGCCGCGCTGGCGGCGTTCGAGGGTCTGCGTGCGGTGCAGCTTGGTAACGGCGATCTGATCGCGGTGTTTCGCGCGCTGCGTCACCTGCCCCGCGCGCAAGAGGCGCTCTATCCGCTTTCCGCAAGACTGCCGCCCGTGAGCAGCTTCTTCGTCAATCCCGACCTTCGCGAAGACGCTGAGCTGACGGCGCGCCTCGCGGCGCCCGCCAACGAAACCACCGGAATGACGCACGACCATAACGAACCCGGCAACCGCGGCGGCTTTTCGCTTTACGTGCCGGAATATTATACGCCTCACCGCACCTGGCCGCTGGTGATGGCGCTTCATGGCGGAAGCGGCAACGGCCGCGGTTTCCTGTGGAGCTGGCTGCGCGACGCGCGCAGCCTCGGCGCCATTCTGGTCGCCCCAACCGCAACGGGAAGCACCTGGGCCCTGATGGGAGAAGACGCCGATACGCCGAACCTCCTCCGCATTCTCGATTTCGTGCGAAGCCGATGGAACGTCGATCCCGCACGACTGTTGCTGAGCGGAATGAGCGACGGCGGCACCTTCTGCTACGTCACCGGGCTCGAGCGCGCTTCCCCTTTCACGCATCTTGCTCCGATCGCTGCGACCTTCCATCCGCTGATGGCCGAGATGGCCAACGCGGAGAGGCTGCGGGGCTTGCCCGTCTTTCTCGTGCACGGCCGGCTCGACTGGATGTTCCCGGTGCAGGTGGCGCGGCAAACACGGGACGCCCTAGCTGCGGCCGGCGCCGAAATCACCTATCGCGAGATAGACGACCTCAGCCACTGCTATCCACGCGAGATGAATGCATCGATCCTGAGCTGGCTATCCGGCAAGCGATAGTCTCACACCAGGCCGCCATTGGCGCGCAGCACCTGACCGTTGACCCATCCACCGTCGGGACCGACGAGGAAAGAAACGACGGAGGCGATATCATCCGGCGTGCCGATGCGCTCCATCGGGTTCATCTTCGCCATGCGCTCGACCAGCTCCGGCGATTTGCCGTCGAGGAAGAGTTCGGTCTCAACCGGACCCGGTGCTATGGCATTGACCGTGATGTTACGACCGCGCAATTCCTTCGCAAGAATTGCGGTCATTGTTTCGACCGCTGATTTGGTCGCGGCATAGATACTGTAGGTCTCGAGCTTGGTCCCGACCACACTGGTCGACAAATTGACGATCCGCCCTCCGTCGCGCAAGCGCCTTGATGCCTCTCGCATCCCGTTGAAGCTGCCTTTGAGATTGATCGCGACCTGCTGATCGAACAGCGCGTCATCACTGTCGACGATTTTTGCGAGCTTCATGATACCGGCATTGTTGACGAGGACATCGACGCCGCCAAACGCCCGCTCGGTCGCGTCGAACAAGCCGCGCATCGCGCCCGCGTCGCTCACGTCAGCCTTGGCAGCGAGCGCCCGACCGCCCTTGGCTTCGATCTCGCGGACGAGCGCTTCAGCGTGCCCCGCGTTAACCGAATAATTTATGACGACGGTGAAGCCGTCGCCTGCAAGACGCTCCGCCACCGCGGCACCAATGCCGCGAGAGGCTCCGGTCACGATCGCGACCTTGCTGGTCTTGTCGGTCATTTCTTCGCCTTATCCCGGTGAAGCGTACTCATAAGTCTACACCGACGGGCTGAGAATCGTTGTTTCAACGCTTCGTGAGGGCCTGCGATGGTTTCCTGTGCACGGAACCATCCCGGCCGGGCGACGTTGTATGCCATCACATCGGAGGGTATGGGATGCGCGTTTTTCTGGGAATGATCTTGGGTGCGTTGCTGCTGGTCTGTTGTGTCTATGTCTATGATTCGCAATCGACCTCGACGGTTGCCAACGGCCAGAATGCGTCGAACAACCGGACTCTCGTCAACTGGGACGTCGCGGCCGCCGACTGGCACGCGCTGAAAACACGCGCCCATGAGGACTGGATCCGGCTGTCGTCGAGGTAATTTTGCCGCGTCACCTCTGCTCGTCCTGCACTATTTCTTCGCTGCGGCCGCCTTGCGCGCATCGGCAATGGCTTGGCCGAACTGTTCCATGGTCAGTACGCCCGGCACGCGGAACTTGCCGACGATGAAGGACGGCGTGCCTCTGAAATCGAATGCGATGGCCTGGTCGTTGTTGCGCGCGAGGACGGCATCGATTGCCGACGCGTTGCCGGCAAGGTCACGATCGAGGCGGTCGACATTGATGCCGGCGGCCGCGAGCACCTCGCGAATCCGCGGCTCTGTCAGCTTCGAGTTGACACCGATCATCGCATCGTGGGCCTGGATGAATTTGTCCTGATATCTGCTCGCCAGCGCCATCCGCGCCGCGGTCACCGACATCGGCCCCAGGATCGGCCAGTCCTTCAAGACCAGTCTGACCTTGCCGTCGTCCTGCACCACCTGCCGCAATTCGGGTTCGACCTTGCGGCAATATGGGCATTGATAATCGAAATATTCGACGATCGTGATGTCGCCGGCGGCATTTCCGGCAACCGGTATTTCCGGATCGCGCAACACCAATGCTTCCGTCAGCACGTTATCGGCCTGTCCGAGCGCCGGACCGGATGGCAACGCGCCGAGCACGGCGACACTTGCCCCGAGCAAGCCCAGTGCTTCACGCCGGCTGCGTCGCCGATGCGGCTGGGCCTGATCGATCGTTTCGGTCATCTGTCGTCTCCCGGCTGCCTTTTGGTGCCGATCGTTCACTAGTTACGATCAGAACAGGAACAAGTTACGCGTCAGCATATAGAGCGCCACCACGATGATGGCACCGGCAAATACGATATTGAGCGCGCCCCGTCGCGCCGACAAATGCCGCGCCAGCCGCGTGCCGATCAATCCGCCGCCC
>Ga0210401_10006864_pt1 | contig 11508 bp, 8 predicted proteins | sample IncBWH32MmetaG_FD_150866 | JGI IMG/M metagenome (GOLD analysis project Ga0210401, IMG submission 150866) | Forest soil microbial communities from Barre Woods Harvard Forest LTER site, Petersham, Massachusetts, United States - Inc-BW-H-32-M | ecosystem: Environmental > Terrestrial > Soil >... | reverse complement strand
TTGAGCCGCGCTACCTCCCGACCGCGGCCCACAAACAAGAGCCGGCGGCCGAGTGGAGTATAATCGAAGACGTACCACATGACGATCGCGGCCCCGAGCGCGTAATAGAAGGCATAGGGCACGCCGAATAGCCGGCCGCCGACCACCGCCATGACCAGCCTGTCATCGATGCCGCCGATGGTCGACGAATTGGTGATCCACTGCGCCAATCCGGTCATCACCGAGGTGGTGCCGAGCGTCACCACCAGCGAGGGAATTCTGAAGAACAGAATAAACAGCGAGTTGACCAATCCGACAAGGACGCCAGTTACGACGACGATGGCGAGCACGAGCAGGATCGGCAGGTGCATCCAGACATTCAGTACGCCGATGATCGCCGAGCAGAGCGTCAGTGTCGCGCCCACGGAGAGATCGTAGTCACCGGCGGTCAACGGCACGATGATGGCAAGCGCGAGCATCGCCGCGGGTGCGTAGGACGCGAAAATAATCGCAAAATTTCCCCAGGTCAAAAACGATTGCGGCATCGCCGCGCCCGTAGACCGCAATCAGCGCCAGCCACACCGCGAGCAAAGCAATGCGCTCGAAAACACGACCCAAGCGGAAAATCTCAGGCTGAGAAGCCGGCATTTTCTCCGTGACTTCCGTCATTTATCAACTCGCGAGCGCGGTTGGATGGTAATGCTCAGCGCGCCGGCAAGATCGATCGAAGCGTAGCAGGCCTCGGCGATGCCGTCTTTGGTGAGTTCAATGCCGGTTATTTCGCGACAAATCTGTCCGCGAGCGAATACGAGGACGCGGTCGCAGATCTCGGCCAGCTGCTCGGTATCGGAACTGGCGCACGCGATCGACATGCCCGCGGACGCGGCCGCGCGCAATGCGGCGTAAATCTTGACGCGTGTACTGACGTCAACGCCCTGCGTGGGTTCGTCGAGCAGCAAGAGTTTCGGCTTCCGGTTCATCCAGCGGGCGATCAAAACCTTCTGCGCGTTGCCGCCGGAAAGCGACGAGAGCTTCATTGACGGGTCGTTTGGACGAACCTCGTAGCGGGTCCCCAGGCCGTGGGCCTCGCGCAGCATGGCGCCGCGCCTGAGAAGCCCGCCACGGAAAAACCGGCTGATATCCGGCAACAGCATATTGTCGACGACCGAAAGACTGTCGACGCCGCTCGCATTCTGCCGGTCGCCCGGCAGCAGAGCGAAATCGAAGGTAATGGCCCGGCTCGGCGACATCGCACGGAGTTCGACGGCTGGCCCCTCGGATAAGCTTAATGTCCCTGACCGGCTCGGCCGGGCACCGAACAGAAGGTAGGGCACCTCCTCGTAACCCGAACCGATGAGTCCCGTAAGACCGAGGATTTCGCCTTTGCCAATCGCGAAGCTGGTGGGGCGCAATATCGTGCCGGCGAGCTTTTCGATGCGAGCGAAGGTCGTCCGCTCCTCCGCCGGAGTGTGAACCAGAACGGCGCGTTGCGCCAAACTGCGCCCCACAATTTGCTCGACGACCTGATCGTGTGTCGCCTTGGCGGTTTCAAGTTCCCCGGCAACAGCACCGTCACGAAGAACCGTGATGCGATCTGTAATCGTCATGACCTCCTCAATGTCATGCGAGATGAAAATCACGCTCGAACCGGTCGCCGCGATTGAGCGTATGAGGGCAAATAGCTTTTCGACGCCTTCCCGCGGCAGAAAAGGCGTCGGCTCGTCCAGGAGAACGAGACCCGGTCTGCCGGTCGCGGCACATTCGGCACGGATTTCTTCAAAAGCCCGCACGATGGCAAGAAGCGCGCGCTCGACCGGGGAAAGGCGATCGACGCGCTCGCCCGGGTCTAGGGTGAGCCCGAAACGGGCGAGTGCCTCCGAGGTTTGGCGGCGCTCGTCGCGCCAATTTATGAAGGTCCTTTCGTTGCTGGTGAGATGGGCAAAGCGCAAGTTTTCCAGTACCGTTAGCGACGGCGCCAGGCCGAGATTCTGATGCACGAAGCTCATGCCGAGGCGGCGGAAGTCGCCGGGCTTGAGCGGCAGATGCACGTGCTTGCCGTTGAAGCTCAGAGTGCCGCCCGGGTCGGGAGCGTGAAAACCCGCCAGGATTTTGACCAAGGTGGATTTGCCCGAGCCGTTTTTGCCGAGCAATCCGTGCACTTCGCCGGGCATGACTGTGAACGAAATCCCGGCCAAAGCCTTGGCGCCGCCGAAACTCTTGGCGATGTTCGTAACATGAAGAACCGGGAGCGGTTTGTCCGCCCCCGGCTCTTGACGCCCGCCCTTTGTCAATGTCGAGCTGGTCGACATCCAACCGCCTTATTGAAGCTTCCACAGCTTGTGGAAGCCGGAGACGTAGGCATCGCCATAGCCCTGATCGTAGCCGGCCGGGACGCCGGCGTCTTTCGCATTGGACTTGTCGAAAATGTAGAAAGGCACGTTGAGTGCCGCAGGCGATTTGAGGCCGCAAAGGTCGCGAACATGCCCGTCGATCGTGGCGTAGGCGATCCAGTCGAGGCTTTCGCCGATGTCCATGTCGACTGAGCCCTGCTGAATGTAATCCAAGACGAAGGGCGTACCGTTGAAAGTGCCGACCTTCACGGCGCCAGTCTTGCCGGTCAGGCGGAGCGCCGGCACCACGAATTGCGACATCGAGTCGTAAATCGGAATGACGACATTGACTTCCGGATGGGCCTGCACCGCGGACTGAACGGCCGCCTGGATTTTTGTGGCCCACTCGGTGACGCCGACGTTGATCTCCTGCACGATCTTGCAGTTCGGGCAGTGCGCCGTCAGTTCGCTCTTAAAGCCGGCAACGAGCGGCTTGGTCGGAGGAACTTCGTCAGAGACAATCAGCACGACATTGGCCTTCCCGTCTGTGACCACGGTCGCCCAGTTCGCGAGGATCGTGCCGATCTCGCCGAAGCCAATCGTCAGTGAGCTCGAAACCAACGGGTTCTGCTTGTCGGACGGATCGTAGAAATGCGACGTCATGACTTTAACGCCCGCATCCTTCGCCGCCTTGACTTGGGGCTCAATCGTCGAGGGATCGATTCCGGAAATAAGGTCGACAATGTCGTACTTGTCGCGAATGGCGAACTCCATGCCCTGCACCCACTGGCTGGGCTGACCCTGGTTCTCCCATTCTTTGACTTGCAGGCCGACCTCAGCGCCGGCCTTTTTCTCGCGATCGATGATGCCCTTGAGGAACGGATTTGCGCTCGAATTCGGGATCGACAGTTGCTTTTTGCCGTTGGCGCAAGCTTTGGCGTCGAACGCTTCGCCGGGCGCCTTGAATACCGGCTTTTGCGTGTAGACGGCCAATTTCTCCTTCGCCTTGGCCAAGCCGTCCGACGCAGCATCCGCATGCACGGGCGCGTTGCCGCCAGCCACGATTGCGGTCGTCAAAATCGAGACCCCTAGGATTTGCTTGATCATTTCCTCCCCCTTTTGCGCTGTGGCGCCAATTCCTGGGTGCTTGCTGGCATTGCATACGCATGCGATGATTGCGCATCCAAAGCAGCGAGTCAATTGCATCGGAGGGCGGCAGACGGTGTCCGTGAGAAGGCCCGATGGGGCGATAAACCGATTGATGCTGTGCCAGACTTGGGGCAGCCTTCTGCCATTGAAGCGTGGCCCCGAGTCGCGAAAAGCTTGATTGAATACGCAGTAATCGATAGCCCTTTGACCGGGACGCCATGTCAAACAATCTCAGGAGATCTCGCGCTACCTCGTTCGATGTAGCGGCGCTGGCGGGCGTTTCACAATCGGCCGTTTCGCGTGCCTTCACCCCCGGGTCGAGCATCGCCGACGACACGCGCGAAAGAGTAATCGAGGCGGCGCAAAAGCTTAACTATGTGCCCAATTCGATTGCCAGCAGTCTAACGACCAAACGAACCAATATCGTTGCCTTGATCCTCGGCAATCTGGCCAATCCGTTTTACGTCCAGGCTTTGCACGAATTCAGCATCAAGCTGCAATCACGGGGCCGGCAGGTCCTAATCTTCGCCGTCGACCCCGGCGCGGAAAGTGATGATGCAATCATGCGGGCGCTGCAATATCAGATCGACGGCATCATCCTGACCTCCGCGCAGATCTCGACCCGCATGACCACTATCTGTCATGAGCGCGGCATCCCCATCGTTCTGTTCAACCGCTATATCCCGGGAAGCGACGCTTCGGGCGTACGATGCGACAACGTCGCCGGCGGCGGGCTGATCGCCGAGGCATTTTTGGCGGCTGGCGCTAAGACCTTTGCCATGATCACCGGCGACCCGCGGGGAACGACAAGCAAGGATCGCGTTCGCGGCTTTACCGAGCGACTGATGGAAGATGGCATCAAGCGCAGCCAAATTGCCGAAATCGCGGGAGGCTCGACCTACGATGGAGCTTTCAAAGCGGTGCACGAACTTTTTGGCGAGAAAAAGCGGTGCAGGCCTGATGCACTTTTTGCCGTCAACGACATTATGGCGATGGGCGCGATGGACACGCTACGGTTCGAATACCGCCTGCGGATTCCGGACGACTTGATGTTGGCGGGCTTCGACGACATCCCAGACGGAGCGCGCCCATCGTATAATTTGACCACCGTCCGTCAGCCAATCGACCGCATGGTGGAGGAAACACTTTCAATCCTGCATCTCGACGATCCGCATCGCCCAATTGAACGCGGCATCGATCGGCCGATCCAAGGAGAGATGATTTGGCGCGGCACCATTCCACGGCCGACCTCGGGCACCAAACGGCGCCGCAAGCGCATGCGGTAAAGACTCTTGTGCCTATTCCGCGGCTTCACGGACGGGAGGCTGATAGCCGAAATTGAAAGGCTCCGGTGCACCACGCTCATCGCGCGTCGCCTTTCGCCGCTTCCTGGTGGCTTCAGCTTCAACCTTGTTATCTCTCGTTAGCACCACGCCGTAGTCCGCCTCAGCTTTTTCGGCCGAGACCAAGTCGTAGCGCACATCGCGGGCGACGATTTCCGCGTCGCGGTCAAGCGGATCACCCCAACCGCCGGAGCCGGCGGTTTTGAAGACGATGCGGTCGCCTGCCTTTACCGCAAGGTTGTCGATCTTTGACGGGATACGTTCAGGCTTGTTGCTGCCGGCCCTGATCAGCCACTTGCTCGACGTGCCGCCGAACTTGCCGCCGTTGATGCCCCAAGGCGGCACGACCTCACGATCGTCGTGAATGGACACCCTGCCCGCCTCCAGAACCCGATACACCTTTTCGATTCCAGCGCCGCCGCGATGCAATCCGGCGCCCCCCGAATCCTTGATCGGCCGATAGCTCTCCACCAGGACGGGATAGTAGTTCTCGATGTATTCGATTGGGGTGGCGCTGAACAACGGCCACCAGGCGTGGCCGTCAAGACCGTCGCCGCGCGGCCGCCCCGGCACGCCACCGAACAGCAATTCCATCAGTTGGAAGTATTTGTTATCCTTGGTGTGGCCGGTAAAAATGAAATGCGGGCTTGTCCCGTAGCCTGCGGCCATTGACAGGTGCGGCGCACGTTGGCCCAGCGCTCCGGCCTGGCAATCGAAGAAGCGAGTGTGGGTATTCAGTCTGTTCGAAAGGCCGGCAGGAAACCGGGGATTCAGGAGCGAGCCCTCCGGCAGGATCACCTCGAAAAGATCATAGAAGCCTTCGTTGAACAGAACCGACGGATCGAAGGCCATGATCATGTAGACGCCGAAGAACAGCTTGCAGAGGCCTTCGTGAATGTGAAAATTGATTGGCCCTTCAGCCTGCGGGTCCGTTCCGGTCCAGTCGAAAACAGCCATCCCGCCGCGCCGATAGATCGAAAGCGTCATCTTGAAGGGACCATTGCCAAGCCCGTCGTCGTCGACGTAGTCCGTGAAGGTGACAGGTTCTTCCGGAATATATTTCTGAATGAGAATTTTCATGGCTTCGCGGGTGCGGTCGAGCAGCATGTCGCACGCGGCCATGTAAGTGTCGCGGCCAAAACGATCGCACAGTTCGCGCACGCGCGTCGCCGCCGTGCGGCAGCCGGCAATCAACGCCATCAGATCGGCGCGGTTCATGTCCGGCGTGCGCGTGTTGTTGAGCATGATATCGAGGACGCCCTTGTTGAGGACGCCTTTGTCGTAGATGCGAACCGGCGGAATGCGGAGCCCCTCCTCCCAGATCGTACGGGAATCGCACGGCATCGAGCCCGGAACCTTGCCGCCGACGTCGACCATGTGACCGAAGATCGAACTGAAGCCGACCAGCGTGGCTTCATGGAAGATCGGCATCATCACGCACCAGTCGTTGTTGTGCGAGATCGATCCCTTGCAGGCATAAGGATCGTTCCAGACGAAGATGTCGCCGTCATTGACGTCGTTCTCGAACTGCTGAACGATTGCCGGGATGTACGATCCGAATTGGCCGACCACCATCTGACCACGGTCGTTGCAGATCATCGGGAATTCGTCGTGCTGCTCGCGGATGACGGGCGACAGCGAGACGCGCACCACGACGCCGTCCATTTCAAATCGGGCGTTTTTCAGCGCGTTTTCGATGATATCGAGCGTGATGGGATCGACCTTGACGGACATGGTGCTTAATTCCCCCTCGAAACAGGCCAGATCAGAAGATTGCCATGACCGTCGACTTCCGCAGTGTGCCTCGGCAACAGTACGGTCGTCGTATCGTACTGGCGGACAATTGCAGGGCCGGCGATCCTGGTGCCGACCGCGAGCTTGGCCCGGTCGTAATTTGGAGTGTCGGCCCACGCTCCACCGAAATAGCTCGGCCGCACGTCCATTAGCGCTTTCGCAAGGTCGGGCCGGCCCTGCGCCGGCACGGCTTCCTCGACGTTGGGAGTAGCCCCAATGGCAATGACGCGCAAAGCGACAAGCTCGACGGGAACGTGAAAGCGAACGCCGTAAAGCCGCTCATGTATGGCATGGAAACGGTCAAGGATTTGGTCGATCGAACCAGATTCGGCGACCAGCTTCGCCGGAACGCCGATGGTCACTTCGAAGCCTTGCTGTTCGTAGCGAAGGTCCAAGGAGTAGCCGACGCCGCGGTCGCCCTCCGCGACCTCCTGCTCATCCAACCAGGCTTTCGCTTTTTCGCCGAGCGATGCGAACCGGGACCATACCTCCGCCGAGTTGAGACCGACGGTAGAGCGGATGAACGTCTGCACGAATTCGTTCTTGAACTCGGCCTCGAGAAACCCCAGCGCCGACAAGACACCGGGGCTTGGTGGCACCAGCACCGGGTAGCAGCCAAGCAGTTCGGCCAGCGCGTTGGCATGCAGAGGTCCGGCGCCGCCAAAGGCCACCATGCCGAAATCGCGCGGATCGAGTCCGCGCTGCACCGTAATGACCCGCAGCGCGCCCAGCATGACTTCGTTGGCAATGTCGATGATGCCTTTGGCTGCCTCCTCCGCCGGCAAGCCGAGAGACTTACCGACCTTGGCAATTGCCGTTTTGGCAGCGGCCACGTCGAGCGCCATGTCGCCGCCGAGAAGAACGGGAGGCAGATAGCCGAGCACAACGTTGGCATCACTGACAGTCGGCTCGAAGCCGCCCAATCCGTAAGCTACTGGACCAGGCTTAGCGCCGGCACTGCGCGGTCCGACGCGCAGCGACTTGGTCAGCTCCGAGACTTCAGCGATCGATCCGCCGCCGGCGCCGACGCTGCGCACGTCCAGCGTGGGCACCTTCGCCGGGAAATATCCGATCTCGGTCGACCTCGAGATTGTCGGCTCGCCGTCCAAAATGACCGAGACGTCGGTCGAAGTGCCGCCCATATCGAAAGCAAGCAGCTTTTTGAAGCCGGTTCGGCGCGCGATCATCACCGTCGAGGTGACGCCGCCGGCCGGACCTGAAAGAACCGTGTGCACCGGACGCTCGGAAGCCGCGGCGGCGCTCATGAGACCGCCGTCCGACCGCACGATGTGGAGCTTGGCTTTTACATGCTCGTCCTGCAACCGATCTTCGATCCGCGACAAATAGCGCTTCATGATCGGCCGCACGTAGTCGTTCATCACCGTCGTGATGGCGCGATCATATTCCCGGAATTCCGGAAGGATCTCGGACGACAACGACACCGGAATGTCCGGATAGCGTTCGGCCACTATGTCGCGAAGCCAACGCTCGTGTTCCGGATTTGCGTAGGCGTGCATCAGGGAAATGGTGAGCGCCTCGATGCCGGACGAGCAAAGATCATCGATCAAAGCCGTGGCTTTCGCGATGTCCAGAGGCTTGACGACCTCGCCGCGCGCATTAATGCGTTCCGGAATGCCACGAGTGTCAGCAAGCGAGGCAAGGGGGTCGGGCTTGTCCATGACAATCCAGCCGAACAGCGGTCCCGGCGTCCACGCTTTGGCCAAGTGCAGTGTGTATTCAAATCCTTCTGTGACCAGCAGCCCGACCCGCGCGCCCTTGCCCTCGAGCACGGCATTGGTCGCGACGGTGGTGCCGTGAAGGATCAGCGAAATTTGCGACGGTGAGATTCCTGCTTTCTCGCAAATCATTTTGACGCCGGCTGCCACGCCGATCGATTGATCCTGCGGAGTCGAGGGCGTTTTGGCCTGATAGGTTCGCTGGGTGCGCTCATCATGGAGCAGCAAGTCCGTGAAAGTGCCGCCCACGTCGACCCCAAGCCGCATCCGTACATCCTCCCATCAACGACGCTACAAACGGGCGCGCCGCGACGCTATTGAATACGCATGCAAACTAGCATAGTCTGCCTCCAGCAACAGGCGCAAGGGCAAATTTCTATTGGACTATGCTAGTGGTCGCCGCGATCGTCTTGCAACGCGCGGGACCTTAAGGAAAAAACGCATCCCATGGGCGGGCTTACGCTTTACGATAAGGTCTGGGCTCAGCACGTTGTCAAAACCTACGATGACGGTGACGCGCTGATCTACATCGATCGGCATCTGGTCCAGGAGGTCTCCAGCCCGCAGGCTTTTGCCGGCTTGATTACAGAGAACCGAACGGTGCGACGCCCCGACGCACATATCGCGGTCGCCGACCACGCGGTTCCGACGCGATTCCGGGAGAAGCCACAAGCGGATGGTCTTGCCGCTCGGCAAGTCTCGCGTCTGACGGATAACGCCCGGCGGTTCTCGATTCCGTACATCGCCATGGACGATGATCGGCACGGAATCGTTCATGTCATCGGACCGGAGCTCGGCTTTACGCTGCCGGGCGCCACTCTGGTCTGCGGCGACAGCCACACTTGTACACACGGCGCCTTTGGCGCCATCGCCTTCGGCATCGGCACAAGTGAATGCGAATGCATCTTCGCAACACAAACACTGCGACAGCGGAAGCAAAAACGCCTGCGTGTGATGCTTGGCGGCGCGTTGGGTGCCGGGGTGTCGGTCAAGGATATTATCCTCGGCCTGATCGCCGAGATCGGCGTCTCCGGAGGCATGGGGTATGCCGTCGAGTATGCCGGGTCGGCCACGGCCCGCATGTCGATGGAAGCTCGCATGACGCTGTGCAACATGTCGATCGAGGCTGGCAGCCGCGTCGGAATGATCGCGCCCGACGACACCACTTTCGCCTATCTAAAGGGCCGTCCGCTCGCGCCCAACGAGTCGCAATGGGATCGAGCGGTCGCATATTGGCAGTCGTTGCGGAGCGACGACGATGCGGTTTTTGATCGCGAGATTGCATTTGACGTGTCCAATCTAGCGCCGCGGGTATCATGGGGCACGACGCCGGCGGAGAATCTGCCGATTAGTGCAATCGTGCCCGATCCGGCGAATGAACAGGATCCCGTACGTCGCGAGCGGATGCGGCGCAGTCTCAGCTATATGGGCCTGCCACCCGGCGCGAAGCTCGAGGGCATCCCCATTGACCGCGTCTTCATCGGATCATGCACCAACAGCCGCATCGAGGATCTCCGCCAGGCGGCCAGGATTGCGTCCGGTCGTACCGTCGCAAGGAACGTATCCGCGATGGTGGTTCCGGGCTCAGCGCACGTGCGGAGCCAAGCGGAAGCCGAAGGTCTCGACCGCATCTTTCAGGCCGCGGGCTTTGAGTGGAGAGAATCCGGATGCTCCATGTGCGTCGCGATGAACGACGATAGGCTCAACGCGGGGGAGAGATGCGCCTCGACGTCGAACCGTAACTTTGAAGGGCGCCAGGGACAGGGCGGGCGAACGCATCTGATGAGCCCGGTGATGGCGGCTGCGGCGGCCATCACCGGCCGTCTGACAGACGTGCGGACATTCATGGCATGATCCAGGCATGAGGAGTTTCGTTTCGCTCACGGGCATCGCCGCTCCGCTGCCTGAATCCGACGTCGACACCGACGTCATCTTTCCTGCGCGTTTTTTGCTGCTCCTCGACCGTCAGGGGTTGGGCCGTTGTCTATTCCACGAGCGGCGCCACTCATCATCCGGCGAAGAGCCTTTTATATTGTCGAGGGCGCCTTTTGACAAAGCTGAAATCCTGGTGGCAGGACGCAACTTCGGCTGCGGCTCGAGCCGCGAGCAGGCCGTCTGGGCGTTGGCTGATTTCGGCATTCGCTGCATCATTGCACCGAGTTTCGGCGAGATCTTTCACACCAACTGCTTCCGTAACGGCGTTCTTGCCATCACCTTGGACGACGCCCAACACCGGGACGCGATCGCGGCGGCAGCCACGGGTAAACCAATTACGGTCCACCTCGACGCCCAACTTATCCACTTGGCGGAAGGCCGAACCATCGCCTTTGACATCGATCTGCATCGACGACGCGCTCTCCTGCTTGGGCTCGATCAGATCGGCGCCATCCTGGCCGACGACGCCGCGGACATCGCCGCGTTCGAGAAGCATCAAAGATCGGCGGCGCCATGGCTGTACCTCGAACGCGATAAGCTTTCCTCTCTCGATTGTCTTGAAAATAGGGTTCGCAAATGAGCAAGCGAAGTTTGAAGGCGGCTATCGAGGCCGGCGAGTTTGTCATCGCGCCGGGATTGCATGACATGATCGCCGCCGTGATCTGCAACAAGGTCGGCTTCGATTTCGTCTATGCGTCCGGCTATTGGATGACGGCGTCGGCATACGGGCTTCCCGATGCCGGCATAGCAACCTACAGTCAAATGCTGGATCGCGTGGCGACTCTCGTTCGCACCGTCAATGCCGGGGTGATTGCCGACGCTGATACCGGCTACGGCGGTTTGCTCAATGTCCATCATACCGTGCGGGGATACGAGGAGGTTGGCGTGGTCGCCATCCAAATCGAGGATCAGGAATTTCCGAAGAAATGCGGGCACACGCCGTTCAAGAAGGTAGTGCCGACGGCCGACATGGTCGAAAAGGTGAAGGTCGCCTGCGACGCTCGGCGAAACGCCGAGACGCTTATCATAGCGCGCACTGACGCGCGGCAAACCGACGGCTTCGACGGCGCGCTCGAACGCGTCGAGGCCTACGCCGATGCCGGCGCGGATATTGTTTTTGTTGAAGCGCTGGAAAGCGAGGAGGAAATGCGCCAAGCCTGTGCGCAGATCAAAAAGCCTATGATGGCGAATATGGCCGACGGCGGCAAAACGCCGATCCACTCAAAGGCGGAACTCGCGGCG
>Ga0210401_10006862_pt1 | contig 11510 bp, 9 predicted proteins | sample IncBWH32MmetaG_FD_150866 | JGI IMG/M metagenome (GOLD analysis project Ga0210401, IMG submission 150866) | Forest soil microbial communities from Barre Woods Harvard Forest LTER site, Petersham, Massachusetts, United States - Inc-BW-H-32-M | ecosystem: Environmental > Terrestrial > Soil >... | reverse complement strand
CCAATGAATGATGAGGAGAAGGCTTTCCTCGCGTCCGCCGAGCGCTGGATCGATCAAAAAGGGGCTTACTGGCACGTGCAGCGAAATGAGCCGCAGACCCTTGCCGCCGCGCTCAACGATTCACCGATGGGGCTGGCGGCGTGGCTCATCGACAAGTATCGCGACTGGGCGGATTGCGACGGCAAGCTGGAACGCCGGTTCACCAACGACGAACTGTTGGCGCACGTTGCTCTGTATTGGTTTACCGAGACGATTGGTTCGTCCATGCGGCTGTATGTGGAGAGTTCAAAAGCTCCGCTACATTTCGCGAAGGGTGAGCGGGTTGAGGTCCCCTGTGGCATCGCCCGATTTCCCAAGGAAGATCCGATGCCACCGCGATGCTGGGCAGAGCGTGTCTACAACATTCAGCGTTGGACCGAAATGCCGCGCGGTGGCCACTTTGCCGCGTGGGAAGAACCGCAACTGCTGGCGCAGGATATGCGGGAATTCTTTAGGCCGTTTCGGACCCGGTAAGCATTACTGGCGCTAGCGCGTTACGCCGCGTGAATCGTTCGCGCCTGCTCCCGATATTCAGCGTCAGACTCCGCCGGTAACAACACCCACAGAGTGTAAATACCGAGCGCAGTACCGAACGGGATGTGGAATAGAGCCAGGAACGCAAGAACGATGGTAAGCATGCGCGCCCAGGGTTCATGCTGCAACAAGCCCCAGCCCGCCACGAATCCCAAAGCAGCTTTCGCAGCCACGATCAGGGCGATAACGCCGAGAAAGGGACGTAACCATATAGCCGCATTCTCGGCGCCACCGGTGTCAGCCAGATGACGGAACAAGGTGTTGGCGATCACGTAGAGGACGACGGCGGCAACCGCGCTGAACGCGGAGAGAGCCAGCCAGAGAATTCCCAGCAGACGAATGTGCTCACCCACCCGGCCGCGCCGTGGAAACCCGACGCCCGTCGCTCCTGCGAATTCCTTTCCGCACTTGCCGCAGAAACGCTGGTCGGCTTGTATCGCGCTGCCGCATTTATCACAGAACATGTCTCCTCCTGGTGCTCACACACTTCTACTACCAGCAGATACGAACTACAAGCGACGAACGTTCCAGCAAACGTCTGCGCCGGGCTCGAAGCGGGGGGAGACAAACGAAAAGGCCACCCGGCAAAAGGCGGCCTTTTCTTTCAAGGGAGAATAGTTCCAACGGAGATTCGACCGTCAAAACTTTCTGGCGAAATCTTATGAGCCGAAAAAGGGGGGTGTCAAGGAATTTCTAGGAAATAAATGGCTTTATTTTCAACTACTTAAAAAATAGGTTAACAGGTATTTCCACTGCCTCATTGTGAGACGGAAGATCGGCCGGAGAGCTTAAATCTCTTTGATTGATTAACTTAGCTTTCGGTTCTTGATTTGGGAGGGTTTTCCGCCAGTTGCAGGGAGATGAAATCCATCTGCTCTTCGCGGTGGAACACCCTCTCAGGAATAATGCGTTGTACCAGTACCCGCAGACCGCCGAAGGCGATCCCGATGACGAGTGCGAAGGCCATCAGAATGCCGCAAAGGACCAAGGCATTCCATACCAGGTTGCCGATGTTGTTTCTTTTATCGAAGTAGGTGTTCTCATTCCAGGTGACATCAGCTTCGTAGTTCACCGATGCCAGCAGCGCCTTGGCCTCACTCTGCGAAAGCGCGCCACTGACCACAACCACAATCGGTCCCGTGCGCCGGGAGAAGATTGCCGATGGAGCAGTCTGGGTCTGGGCGGCTTCGATTTTTCGCAAATGATCGCCGGCAATTTGCGGAGTGGGATAGGAGATCAGCAGCAAGATCGCTTCGCCGCCGGAGCTGACATATTTTCCCACCACAACTTCAGCGCCCGCGTTGAAATCAACCAGCTGTGAGGGAACTGGGACATTGGTCTTCTCGAGTGCCAGCGGTCCCAACACGTACTTAGCTGAATTCTTCATATAGGCTTGAGAGGGTAGATAAGCCGGCAACCCGGGCAGGCCCTGGGTGCTTCCGGTAGCCAAAGGCAGTTCGCCGGCCAATTCGCGCAACTCGGCGGCCGACATGGCGGAGAGTTTTTGAAACACGGCGTCAATCAAAATGTTGCCGCGATAAAAAAGCACTCGCTCGTTGAGCGAACCCGCCTGATCGCCTATCTTTTCCACCAGCATCGGCGGGCTCTTGTAGAAAGTAAAGGCGCCATAGGCGCCGCTGGTGTCGGCAAAACGCGCCGCCCTGAGTGACAGTCTGCGGCCGTCATCGCGAGCGTAGGTCGCAGACTCGAAATCATTGAAGCCATATTCCTTGAGGATCGCCGCGTTCACCGGGTCGGCAACGGCGGGATCGGTGCTGTGGCTGGTTGTACCGGAGATGTGCCATCCTCCAAACTGCAGGGGCAGGATTGGTGCGGCGGGAGCATGAGGGTCCGCAAACAGGGGAGTTGTCAGCAGGAGCAGAAGCACGAAATGGAGCTTGGATAGCCGCATGGAGGCACAACAGCTCTCTGGGATTAGACTACCGGGGAACGGAGAAAGTTTCTAGGGAAGCGGGGGGAGCGTCGCTCCTACTGCCCCTCACCCTTGTCAATTTTGCTGGCGACCTTCACGCCGCTCAAGCCGCTGACATAGTTGGCGATCCCGCGGTAAAGTGATTCAGCAATACGCTGGCGGTAGTCGGAAGTGCGAAGTTTGCGCTCATCTCCGGGATTGCTGACGAAAGAAATCTCCGCCAGAATCGAAGGCATGTTGGCTCCGATCAGCACAATAAACGGAGCTTTCTTCACTCCGCGGTCCCGCAGGCCTGGATTCTTGGCGGCCAGTCCGCTGTGTAGCGAGCTTTCCACGTCACTGGCGAACTCCTGGGATTCTTGAATCTTTTCCTTCAGCGCAATTTTCTTCACCAGGTCCTGGAGTTGATGAATCGTTTCATTCGAGACCGCGTTTTCGCGGGCGGCTACATCGAGCGCATCCGGCGAAGTCGTGAAATTGAGATAGTAAGTCTCCACTCCGCGGGCGTCGGGATCGCGGCTGGAATTGGCGTGGACAGAAACGAACAGGTCAGCGCCTTCCTGATTGGCGATGGCTGTGCGCGTCTCCAGCGGAATGAAAGTGTCGTCGCTGCGAGTGTAGATAACCTCGGCTCCCAACCGTGAGGTCAGCAGTTTTCCAAGGCGGCGGCTGACGTCCAGCACCAGGTCCTTTTCCTGCAGGCCCTTGGGGCCGATGGTACCAGTGTCGTGGCCGCCATGACCGGGGTCGATGACGATCTTGCCAATTTTCAGGCCCAGGGCGCGAGTGAGCGAGCGGTCGCCGCTGGCCGTCGGCTGGGCCTCACGGATCACGGCATCGTCCGAAGGCGCTGTCAGCTTGCTCTTTTTGACCAGTGGTCCCGGGGATGCGACCGCTAAGTGTGTCTTGTGAACTGGTTTGATTTCCGCCGAGTCGTCCTTGGCGACTGTGTTGACTGGTGGCGTGTCGTCGTCAGCGTCGACGATCGTCTTCTTCACGCCACGGCTGCTCGTGACGACCGTCTTTTTCACCGGTACTTCGTCGCTAGCAGCCGAGCAGCTTTCGGAGTCTGAAGCCGCGTCGTCGCAAGCAGGGGGACTTGGCTGTGAGTCTGCAGGGGAGAGGCTATTCGGTCTGGGTCGAGCGCTGGCTCCGTCGTTTCGAGAGGCAGCGGCCACATCTTCTCTTTCTCTTGCTCTTGGCGGAGTTACCTTCGCGGAATTATGCGCATCCTCGTTGCGCACATCAATCACCAGCCGCGGCGGGTCCGACTTCAAGAAGGCCTGAAAGGCGGAAACCTCATTTACTTCCAGCACCACGCGGGTCCGTCCTGGCCGGAATTGCGAAATGCGGATCTTCTTCAGAAAACTGTCATCGATATCGAACGTTTTCGCGAGAATCTGAGGATCAAGCCGCGTGTTCAGCAGATCGAAAAAGATGCGGTCGGGCCCGTCGATGCGCTGGGATTCGAACTTCACATCTCCGTCCAGGTCGACGGCGATGCGGCTGTAATCCGGCGTGGACCAATGTCGGATTCCTGTGACCCGAACCGGCTTACCGGCCTGCGCCTCAACCGGCCCATTCTCTTTGGCATCGCCGGCCACAGACTGGTCATCTTCCGCCGCGTCTGCGTCTTTCGGTTCCGGAGTGGCAGGCTTTTTCAACGGCGTTTTCAGAGTTGCCTTCTCGAGGGGTTCCTCGATCGCTTTTCGGGCCTGCTCGGCGAACTGGTTATGCGGGTAGTGCTGCAGAAACTCGCGGAAAACTGCATCGGCTCGAGTCTTGTCATGCAAGTCGTCTTTGTAAATCTCGCCGATGCGGAATAGCGCTCCGAAGCGAGCCTTGCTTCCGGGATACTCCTGGCGCAGAAACTCGTACTGCTCGATGGCAGAGCGCAGGATGTCGTCATCGTTGAACCGCCGACCCATTTCCTCTTTCAATTGGGCCACGGCGACGACGCTGGGATCCGCCCGGGTGGAAGAAGGCGCCTCGAGGTAAACCAAACGGTAGGCATTGATCACGCGCTCGTAGTCGGCGCGCGTGAGATGTTCGGCCGGTCGGGCCTCAAGCCCCTGGTGCAGATGTTGTGCCGCTGCGTACTGGGACCGCGCCCAGGCGTCAGACTTATACGAGTGGGCATACGCCGGCAATAGCAGCAGCAACACTGCTACTGGCGTGGCCGCCAAAGCCAGCCGCCTACGGCCCCCTGAAGAATTGTTTGTCAACCTACCAGCCTGTACTCGACTTGCGAACCTGTCATGCCGTGAGATGCGTCTGCTCTTACTCGGTGTTGCTGATATGCAGCACACCCCGGGAATCCCGCTGCACCTGAATGGGTTCATGGGATGCGCTGCCCAGGATGTGATCCTCACCTGAATCGGTCCCGCCGTAATAGAGTTGCGTGATGCGTTTCACATACTTGCGGGTCTCAGCGTAATGCGGCACTCCGGCGCTGCGAGCAACCGCCCCCGGACCTGCGTTGTAAGCCGCCAAAGTCAATTTCACGTCGCCGCCATAGTTTTCCATCAACTGCTTCAGTTGGCGGACGCCCGCGTCCACATTCTGTTCCGGGTCAAAAGGGTTGGAAACGTTTAGCTGGCGCGCAGTTTGCGGCATCAGTTGCATCAACCCCATGGCGCCCTTGCGTGAGACAGCATTGGGATTGAAATTCGACTCCACCTTGATCACCGCTCGCACCAGGTTCGGATCCACGTTGTGGCGCGATGCTGCCTGGTCAATGGCGGCATCAATCTCCTCCTGCGAGAACGCCTGGCCGTGAACTGGCCGCGAAGTGGGCACAACCCCGGCGGTCGATGCCAGCAGGTGGTTTACCTCCTCTGCCGCTGAACGGGCTGCCCGCACATTAACGGAAGGAACCGGCTTCCAGCGATGCTCGGTCGAACTCCAGAACACCAGAGAACTCTGCCGGGATGGGGCCTGCGACCGCCGGGTTGACGCGGATACGGGTTCGTTCACGTAAATGGTCCGCCCGTCGCTACCAGTGGTGGAAGTAATCACGGTATTGTCGGAACCGGCTTCGGCCCGCACTCCTGGAGTGAAAGAAAGGAAAGTCGCGGTTACGGCCGTCGTCAGGACGAGTTGCAGGTGCTTTCGCATAGTCGATATATCGACATGGCGCTCGGACACACCAACACCCTTCGCGCCTACCTGCCCAGAACCTGATGAAGAACCCTTACCAGAGTATTCCGATTATAGGCTGTGAGGAGGGGGCAGGCAATCTATCGAAGGGGCATAGAACCACGGTGGTAATCTAGGTAAGCTATTGAGCAATAGGCACTTAACTCGCTGGTAACCTAGAATTCCTGGTCGGCCACTTCCTTCTTTGCTTTCGACCTTAAGACCTGGCGAATCAGGAAGTATAGGAGCTCGTACAAGGAGATGTTAACGAGCAGAGCTGGCCAGAACACCCATCCAAAGTCTGTAAAAGCAATGCCAGCGAAGCCTAGCTGGGAGTAAACGTAGTTCATCAGGAAAAACCCAGGCCAAAGCAACATGGCCAGGGGTTGGTCGTAGGTGACCGCGGCCAAGAGTCCTATCGCCGCCACCGCTGCGCTGCCGATCCCGAGCGTTCGTAGGATGCTTTTCACTGGCCCTTCAATGGTAAGAGTCGGTCGGTGGGCCTGCAAAGTTACCAATGCTCAAGCGAAGCGGCAGATTGACAGAATGTACTTTATAATATAAAGTACTTTTCATTATGGGGAATCGCATCGTGGCAATTGTGTTCATTTTTTTCTGTACTGCGGTCGCCTGGATGATTTTGGGCGCTACCATCTCTTCGCGTACCTATGAGGCCGACACCCGCCTTGAGAACAAGGTAGCTTCCGGTTGGGGCACGCGACAGACTCAGACCCCGCCCTATGCCACATATTGGGTTACGCGGACCAAAACGCAAGAATCAACTGAAAACGGGCAGAAGGTTACTCGTCAGGTGGAACAATCGATCCCGGTAGTCTTGCCGCTCGAAAGCAGCCGCATCAATGTTGCCTTGAATCTCGACTACCGTCAGAAGGGCCTTCTTTGGTATAGCACTTACGCTGTGGACTTCTCGGGAGAGTACGGATTCCGCAATACCAGCTCCCAAGAGGAGAACGTGAACTTTCAGCTGAATCTGCCGGCTTCAAAGGCGATTTACGACGACTTGGCAGTGCTGGTGAACGGCAAGCCGGTGGCCATTACGACCAACAACAATGGCGCCTCCGCCGCGGTCGCAGTGCCTGCCGGCAGCGCGGTTCTGGTTGCCTTCACCTATCGCTCACAGGGAATGGAGAGCTGGGCTTACAGGTTCGGTGACGACGTTGCTCAAGTGCGCAATTTTAGCCTGGACCTCAAAACCAACTTCAAGGACGTTGATTTCCCGCAAGATACTCTTTCCCCCACCGAGAAACACGCCATCCCGGGAGGCTGGGTATTGGGTTGGAAATACAAGAACCTGCTTTCGGGAGTTCAGATCGGCACCACGATGCCGGAGAAACTTCAGCCCGGCCCGCTGGCGGGACAGATCAGTTACTTCGCACCGGTTTCCCTGTTCTTCTTTTTCTTTGTCATCTTCATCATTACAACCCTGAGGGGAAACGATCTTCATCCAATGAATTATTTTTTTCTGGCGACAGCCTTCTTTGCCTTTCACCTGCTTTTGGCGTATCTGGTGGACCACATTTCGGTCCATCTGGCGTTCGTTGTATGTTCGGCAGTTTCAGTGTTTTTGGTTGTGAGCTATCTGCGCCTGGTGGTTGGTCTGCGATTCGCTGCTCTGGAGGCGGGCCTGGCACAGTTGATCTATCTCGTCCTGTTCTCGTACGCATTTTTCTTCAAAGGGTTCACAGGTCTCGCGGTCACCATCGGGGCGATTCTTACACTTTTCGTAGTGATGCAGATGACCGGCAGAGTCAGATGGTCTGAGAAATTTGCCAGCAAGCCGGTTGGCGCTGTAAGCCCGCTGTAGTAGGCTGCCAATGATCAGCCATGACACCAGAGCCTCCACCTCAGGCGCCCGACTCCCTGATGCTTTTCGGCTTCTGGTATCGGGCGATGGCCAGCGGCGCGCTTACCCGCAACCGCCTGCACAAGGCCATGCTGCTTGAAATCCCCCTGGTCGTTGGCCGTGATCGCCAGGGCAAGCCCTTTGCCCTTCGCGATGCCTGCCCGCATCGTGGCATGCCACTCTCCCACGGTCGTTTCGACGGCCAGCAGCTCGAATGCAGTTACCACGGTTGGAAGTTCGATGCCCATAGCGGCCAGTGCCAGCTCGTTCCTTCGCTCACTGCCGACCAGGACCTCAAGTTCGACCGCATCTACGCCGGAGCCTATGCCTGCGAAGAACACGACAACTATGTTTGGGTCTACGTCCCCGATCCTCCGCCGACTGGGGCGGGTTTCACCAAGGCTGCCGAGCCGCCGATTCCTGCCCCGCGTGTCCCGACCTTCAGCGATAAGTACAAGATCGCGCACTTGACCGCCGAGCTGCCATGCAGTGTGGACCACGGCATCATCGGGCTGATGGATCCGGCGCACGGCCCATTTGTCCACCAGGCATGGTGGTGGCGTTCGCGCCACAGTATTCATGAGAAGCAGAAGAACTTTGAGCCGATTCCTATGGGCTTCCGCATGAGCGCGCACACTCCCAGCTCCAACAGCGCGCCCTACAAATTATTGCGAATGTACGCAGACGCGGAATCCATCACTACGACGATCGACTTTGTGCTCCCCAATCGGCGCTACGAAACCATCCGGGCCGGCAAGTATTGGTTCGCGAGTCTGACCACGGTCACGCCGGTCACTCGAAACCACTGCCGCATCGACGTAGTCGCCTGCTGGAACCTGTTTCGCCGGGTGCCATTCGGCGCCGGATTGCTGAAGTTCGTGTTCGCAAAATTTGTCGAGCAAGACCGCCAGACCATGGAAAAGCAGTCGGAAGGCTTGAAGCATAACCCTCACCTCATGCTGATCGACGATGCCGACCGTCCTGCCAAGTGGTATTTCGCTCTAAAGGCCGCGCATCTTGAAGCCAAGCGAACCGGGCAGGAGATGCGTCACCCGATGACCGGACCGGTGACGCTAAAATGGCGCAGTTAGGAATTTGAATCTTGCCAACGTCCGGAAAAATCCAAAATGCTGCTTCAAAATCCCGATCCACACCGGAGTTCCTTTGATCGAACAGTCCCTCGTTGCATCCACGCCTGACGGGAAAGCCGAGGGCACACTTTTTATTCCTGATTCAAACAGGCGCTATCCTGGAATCCTGTACTTCACCGACATCGCCGGCATTCGTCCGGCAAACCTCGGCATGGCGCGGCGTCTGGCGGAGCAACAATACACCGTCCTGGTTCCGAATCTGTTCTACCGCACCAGCAAACTTCCAGTCTTCGACTTCCCGCTTAAGTTTGGCGACGAGCGCACTACCAAGCGGCTAAGTGAGTTATCCTCGCCGCTGACTCCGGAGGCGATGGAGCGCGACGCGTCCGCCTATGTGGACTTCCTTGCCGCCAGTAATGGCGTAGGTCCAGAGCCGATGGGAGTAGTTGGCTTCTGTTTCTCTGGATCCATGGCGATGCGTGCCGCCGCTGCCCGTCCCGACCGGATCGGTGCTGTCGCTTCCTTTCACGGGGGCCGACTCTATACCGAGCAGCCCACCAGTCCGCATCGCGAACTGCCGCGCATCAAGGCTCGCCTTTACTTCGGCCATGCGGTCGATGACAAAAGTATGCCCGCAGACTCGATTTCAAAATTTGAGGACGCATTAAAAGCTTGGGGAGGACAATATCAAAGCGAAACCTACGAAGGCGCTCTGCACGGCTGGACCGTCCCCGGCGGCCATGTCTACAACCACACGCAGGCGGAACGCGCTTTCGAAAAGCTCACTCAGCTCTTTGCGGAAACCCTGAAGTAAGTGCTGGCCGTGGGACTGCGTCCTAATCTTTCACCAGCCAGTCCAGGGCCTCTTCCCGAGTCTTGAAAGTCGGCAGGTCGCGCTGTGAAAAGTTCTTGAGGTGCTCATAGAACACATGGGGCAGAGTATCGGTCCCGAACCAGGCTGAACGCTTCAGATAAGGACGGTCGTAAACTGTGCCTTGCTTCATTTGTTCGACGGCCTTGCGGTCAAAATGTGCTCCCGTAAAATCTGCCAGAATCAGCACCGAGCCCTTGGGTTCGGCGGTCACATAGGTGGGAACGAAACGGGAAATCTTCTCCAATTCCTCGGCCGAACAGTGTGAACAATCCACGAACAAGATCTTCTTACCCTGATGGGTGATGAACCGGATGCGATCTTTCATCGGATGCTCCTCACTGGGAACCGGGGTCATTCCTCACTGCGGGATAAACCACGTCCCGCGACGAAGTCTTCCACTTTACCATCCGTCATTGGCTTCCACCAGTTCGGATCAAGCACCTGAATTTTCCCCTTCAGTGTGCCCAGTGTTCGTTCCTCATGGAGTTCTGGGAAGTTGCTCCTGGCGTCGCCGACCTTGCCTTGCATGGATGAATGATGGCGATTTCAGACGACTATGTCAAACACCATTGATTTTGACCCGAGCTAGGCTAGTAGCGACTCCACGACCCCATACGCTTCGCCTAACGCCGCATCCAGCGCTGCGGGATCTTTGCCTCCGGCTTCGGCCAGATCCGGCCGTCCGCCGCCCTTGCCGCCGACCTTCTGCGCTACAGGACCGATCACTTTGCCCGCCTGGATACGGCTGATGAGGTCTTTGGTGACGCCGACAATCAAAGACACATTGCCGTTCGAGGTTGAACCCAGCACCACGACTCCAGAGCCCAACTTCTCGCGCAGTTGATCGACCAGGGTGCGCATCTGGCCGCGCTCCAGGTTGTCGACCCGGTGAGCAAGGACTTTGACGCCGCGTACGTCTTTAATTTTGTCGTTGACCGTACCGACAGAAGACGACGCCGACTTCATGCGGGCCTGATCGAGTTCACGGGCCAGGCGCTTGATCTCGGCGTCTTTCTTGTCGAGTTCGAGCTTGAGGGCTTCCGCGGGCGAGGTTGTCTCGGCGTGTGTTGCGAGAGCTGCGACCACGCCTTCCAATTGATGATCTTTGCGGAAATGCTGTACCGAGCCTTCGCCGGTGATGGCCTCCACGCGCCGAACTCCGGATGACACGCTGCCTTCTTTCAGAATTTTGATCAGGCCGATTTCGCCGGTCGCGAGGGTGTGTGTACCGCCACAAAGCTCGGTCGAAAAGTCGCCGATCTTGATGACTCGCACTCGGTCGCCATATTTCTCGCCGAACAGCGCCATCGCGTGATATTCGTTGACGGCGACATCGATAGGCACATTCTCGATGACTTCGACTTTTTCGTTGCGCAGGACTTCTTTGTTGATGATGTCTTCGATGTCCTGTAACTCTTCGTCTTCGACCGCGGTGAAGTGCGAGAAATCGAAACGCAGGTGATTCGGTGCCACGAGAGACCCTGCCTGCTTCACATGCTTGCCCAGCACTTCGCGTAGCCCGGCGTGGAGCAGGTGCGTCGCCGTGTGGTTACGCATGGTGGCGAGACGAATGTCGGTGTTGACCACGGCGTCGACTCTATCGCCGACGCGGATTGGTTGTTTGGCAATGACCTGATGTGCGCGCACGCCTTGAATCGGGGCGTAGCAGCCTTTCACCTCGGCGACGACGGTGTTGTGATCGTCGGAGTAGAACCATCCGCGATCGCCGACCTGCCCGCCGGATTCGGCGTAGAACGGCGTGTGATCGAGAATGACCTCGCCTTCGTCGCCAGGCTTGAGTTCCTGTGCGCCTTGTCCGTTCTTGATGATGGCCAGCACTTCGCAGTTGTCGGAGCGAGTCTGACGATAGCCCTCGAAATCTGATTTCGGCAGCTGCTGGTATGCGGGATTGGCGGTCTGCTTGGCTGCGCCTTTCCAGGAGGCGCGAGCGCGTTCGCGCTGTTCGGTCATGGCGCGGTCGAAACCAGCTTGATCGAACTCGATGCCTCGATCGCGGGCTGCATCTTGCATGAAATC
>Ga0210401_10006860_pt1 | contig 11511 bp, 10 predicted proteins | sample IncBWH32MmetaG_FD_150866 | JGI IMG/M metagenome (GOLD analysis project Ga0210401, IMG submission 150866) | Forest soil microbial communities from Barre Woods Harvard Forest LTER site, Petersham, Massachusetts, United States - Inc-BW-H-32-M | ecosystem: Environmental > Terrestrial > Soil >... | reverse complement strand
AACCGGATTTATCTCGCGCAATTTTCCCGCCGCGACTTTCACAATCGTGTAGGAAATTAAGCCCAAGCTGAGTCCAGTCGCAATGCTGAATGTCAAGGGAGTGGTAAGTATGGTGACGAAAGCCGGAACAGCCTCGCTGAAGTCCTGCCACGCGATCTGTGCGATTGATTGCGTCATCAGGACGCCAACCAAAATTAGGGCAGGCGCCGTCGCATAGGCAGGAATGGCGGTTGCCAGTGGCGAGCAGAACGTAGCTAACAGGAAGAGCGTGGCGACCGCGACATTGCTTAGACCAGTTCGCGCTCCCGCAGCAACTCCCGCAGCGCTTTCGATGTAACTGGTTACCGTGGAAGTTCCGGTCAGAGCACCGACAATTGTTCCCACCGCGTCGGCAACCAGAACCCGGCCAACCCTGGGAATTTTCCCGTCCTTGATGAACCCGCCTTGTTCACACACTCCGACCAGTGTTCCCACGTTGTCGAAAAGATCCACAAATAAAAATGCGAACAGGATTTCGAGTAAGCTCAGATGCGAGGCGCCGCGGAAATCGAGTTGCAGAAAAGTTGCCGAGGGATGAGGCATGGCGAAAATAGCCGCTGGCCAGTTCGCGATCCCACGCAGTATTCCCAGCAGAGCCGTGCCGAAGACGCCGATAAGGATGGCTCCAGGAGCTTTTCTCGACATTAGCACCATCGTGAGGCAAAGGCCGAGGCATGCGATCTGCACTTCCTTGTCGGCGAAGTTTCCCAGTCCGACATAAGTTGCCGTGTTGGCCACGACCAGCTTGGCATTGCGCAATCCGACAAAGGCGATGAACATCCCGATTCCTGCCGCCGTGGAGTGCTTCAGGCAATCGGGCATGCCATTGACAATCTGCTCGCGAACTCTGGTGACGGTGAGCAAAAGAAAAAGAATGCCAGAGAAGAACACCACTGCCAACGCCGTGCGCCAGGGCACGTGCATGCCAATGCAGACGGAATAAGTGAAATACGCGTTCAACGACATTCCCGGCGCGAGAGCAATGGGATAGTTCGCATACAATCCCATAACCAGCGTGGCGACCGCGGCCGAGACGCAGGTTGCAAACACCACGCCATCGCGCGGCATTCCTGCTTGAGCGAGAATCTGCGGGTTCACCACGACGATGTACGCCATGGTTACAAACGTGGTAAGGCCGCCCAGCATCTCTTGCTTTACGGAGGTCTGGTGTTCGGCGAGCTTGAAATAGCGATCGATCAATCATTCACCTGGGCGGCTGCAGAGACGTAGCTGGCTACGTCTCTACACAACTCATGAGTAGAATCAGTACGCGATTTTGTCCGGCTTAGCTTCCCACTCGCGAAACGCCGCCATTGCCTCATCGCGCATTAACTGAATCATCGGGATCTTGCGCTCCGGTTGTGATTGCGCAATCTCGCGGTAGATCACCGAATCGTCAAAACCGATTTTGGAAGCATCTTCCGCAGCGTTGGCAAAATAAATGCGATCGAGACGAGCCCAGTAAATCGCGCCGAAGCACATGGGACACGGCTCGCAAGAAGCGTAAATCTCGCAACCTTGCAGACTGAAATTGCCAAGCATCTTGCAGGCCTCGCGGATAGCAATCACCTCCGCGTGAGCGGTGGGATCATTTGTAGAGGTGACCTGATTCGTGCCTTCGCCAATAATGGCGCCGTTCTTGACCACAACCGCACCAAAAGGTCCGCCGCGTCCAGAGCGGACATTCTGAAGCGAAAGTTCAATGGCGCGCGCCATAAAAAGATTTTTCATGGATTGCTTCTACGCTTGCGGCTAGTGTGCGTGACTGGTTGTGGCACCCTGATCTGCCGCATGCTGCTTGCGGATTTTGGCATAACCGGGCTTGATGATCGAATAGATAAAATCGCAGCGCTCTTTGTACGGTAAGAAGGCGCTCTTCATCGCATTGATCGTTATTTTTTCGAAATCATCCAGTGACAAGCCGAAGGTCACTGCCGCGGCTTCGAATTCGCGAGTCATGGTGGTGTTGCTCATCAGCCGGTTGTCCGTGTTGAGAGTGACACGAAATTTTTCCTGATAAAGAATCTTGAAAGGATGGTCCGCCAAACCAGGTGTTGCGCCCGTGTGCACATTGCTCAGCAGGCAAATTTCCAGGGGAATCCGCTTGTCCAAAACATATTGGGCCAGATCGCCCAACTTCACCGCCCTGCCGTCTACTACTGCGATATCGTCGATTAGCCTAGTTCCGTGACCGATTCGGTGAGCTCCACAGTACTGAATAGCCTGCCAGATCGATTCTTTCCCGTAGCCCTCACCGGCATGAATCGTAATGTTGAAATTCTCCCGTTGAATGTAATGGAAAGCATCAACATGTTTCTTCGGAGGGTAGCCACCTTCTTCGCCGGCAAGATCGAACCCGACTACGCCACGCGTGCGAAAATCCACAGCCAACTCCGCCATTTCAAGCGATACGTCCATATTGCGCATAGCACAGATAATCAACCCAGATGCGATTCCAAAATCCTTACGCCCATGCTCCAGTCCTCGTAGCACGGCGGAGACTACTTGTTGGTGAGTCAATCCATTATTAGTATGAAAAACTGGCGCAAAGCGGGTTTCAAAGTAAACCACGCCATCCTGACTGAGGTCTTCGGCTTGTTCGTAGGCAACGCGCTCTAAAGCGTCTTCGGTTTGCATTACGGCGATAGTGTGCGCAAATCCTTCCAGATACTTAGCCAGACTTCCACGATTCGCGCCACGGTGAAACCATTGTGCCAGCGCTAGCGGATCAGTATTTGGAAGGTTCCGGTAGCCTGCTTCTTTCGCCAATTCAATAATGCTTTGTGGCCGCAAAATGCCATCCAAATGTTCGTGTAAGAGGACTTTCGGAAGGCTGCGCAGCAATTGTTGATCAAATTTCATAAGTCCAAACGTGATGACGCTACTCCTCGCCGATATCTTCATTCCAAATCTCGGGATTCGCGCGAATATAATCGCTCAGCATAGACGCACACTCGTCCGAATCAAGGTCGACAACTCTTACGCCAAGCGAGCGCAGCCAATCCACACCGCCTTGAAAGTTACGGCTTTCGCCTACCACGAGCGTACCGAATCCGAATTGCCGCACCAGCCCGCTGCAATACCAGCAGGGTGCGAGGGTAGTGACCATTATTAGTTTGCGATAGCTGCGCTGACGGCCAGCGTTACGGAAGGCGTCGGTCTCGGCGTGCATAGATGGATCGCCATTTTGTACGCGGCGATTGTGGCCCGCACCAATCAGCTTGCCGCTCTCGTCAAATACGGCGGCGCCGATAGGAATGCCACTCTCGGCCAGTCCTTTGCGAGCCTCGGCTTTTGCCACCTCCAGCATCGTCGAGTAATTGGGACCAGAGTAATCGGAACCGGACATTGCGCTTGATTATAACGATTGAAAGATTGGAGCGGGAGACCGGGATCGAACCGGCGACATCCAGCTTGGGAAGCTGGCGTTCTACCGCTGAACTACTCCCGCTCGCACGGTTAGAACCGAATCATAGCACGCAGTGGCTTTTTTACATCATCCTTTACGCCACTACGCTCGGCGTTTTAAGCGTTCTGGACGCGAAACCGGCTGAGCCGGTTTTGCGTCCGCCTTTTCCAGATGCAGCCACATACACATGCTGCAAAATGCCTGGTTACAAAACTCGCAAACCTCAGTGTGCAGATCGCACAACTCGCTTCCACAATCGGAGCACGTTTCACCAGCAGGCCTGCCGCAGGGAAAACCGTTGGCATCATGCGTACCTTGGACCAATACAATTTCGCAGTGATGAGAAGAAGATGCGAGTGTGTCAGTAGCCATCGTGGAATCTCCCCGAACTAAGCGGCCTTGTCCACCGGCAGCCCAGCCTCCATCCAGCCTTGCTTGCCTTCCGGGTAATGCGCCACATTGGTGTAACCCATCGCCGCCAATTCACGGGCGGCGTATTCGCTCGCGTGTCAATGCGTGCTCGTGCAATAAGTAACGATTTCCGCATTCTTGTTGGGCAATAAGCTTGGCGCCAGCTCTTTGATTTTTTCCGGAGGAATATTAATTGCTCCGGGAATGTGCGCTTCGCGGTAGCGTTCGGGCGCTAAAGTCTCGACCAACTTGATGCCGTCCTTCCGGTCGATCCTGGCTTTTAGCTGCTCTGTTGAAATTGTAGCTTCCATTTTCAGTCCTCCTTAGAATACGAAGTAAGCATGTCCTTTTGTTGGTCGAGCCGAGGCGTCTCCGGCGGGGCTGAACGCGCGAGACGCCCCTTCTCCATTCTCCCTTTCAGGAACGCTCACGTTGTTGTTTCGAGCCCAAAGATAACGGCTGATGCATTGGCAAACCTTCACCTCCTACTTTTCAATGTCGAAGTAAATCTTGGTAGTGGTGCGATACCGCGTAATCTTCTTGCCATCTAGTTCCATCTCTAACTCCGCGACTCGCGCCCATCTCATACCTCGAACGGTCTTGGCGGCCTCGGCCACCGCGTTTTCCGCTGCCTTTGCAAAGCTTTCTTTGGAGGTTCCAACTACATCAATAACTTTTTGTGCCATCGCGTTCTCCTCAAGGAAGTGATTTGTCATTGTGGATTGTACCTCCGATCACCCTGTGAAGACAGTTTGCTAAAGAACCAGCATCATGCAGGAGATATTGCGCTCTGCTAAACTTTTTCTTCCTACTCTTAGCGGAGATGCCAGCATTCGCATGCGTACTCTTTTCTTGTTTGCTATTGTCGTAGTGATGAGTTCGTTCGCTTCAGCCCAGACGTTACCACTGCCTAACGCCATTACTGATCCCAAACAGATCACCAGCAAACCCAACGCGCAGGTGGAACAGAATCAGCAGAGCCTGTCCATCGAAAAGCTGTACATGACTCGACAAGTTGGACGTGCGTCTTGGTCACCCGACGGTAAGACAATCGTGTTTGTCAGTAACATTAGCGGTCGCAACAACCTGTGGCTAGTGCCCGCAGAGGGTGGCTGGCCGACGCAACTTACAGTCAGCGATCAGCGGCAAACTGCGCCCACGTGGTCGCCTGACGGCAAGTGGATCGCGTATATGTCCGATTACAACGGCGATGAGCAGTGGGACATCTTTATCGTTTCGCCGAAGACCGGCCAAGTGGTAAATCTCACCCACACGCGCGAGATTTCGGAAGAGCATCCACGATGGTCGGCCGATGGCCGCTATCTGGCGTACATGGTCAAACCGAAGACGTCGTCGGTGTTCGAGATCGATGTCTACGACATGTTGATGCGGGACGTGAAACATATCACGACAGGAACACCGGCAGACAAGTTGAATGACAATCCCATCTGGTCGCATGACGGCAAGTGGATTGCCTACACGCAGGAACAGGCCAAAGGAACGGATTCGAACATTTTTGTGGCGGAAGTCGCGACTGGGCACAGTTCCCTGCTCACTCCGCACGACGGCGAACAGCTTTACCGCGCAAGTGATTTCGCGCCCGACAGCAAAAAGCTCGTCATAACATCGAATGCAGCTAATGGCTACGACAACGTCGGGTTGTTGGACATTACCAGCAAAAAGATTTCTTGGCTCACGAAAGACAAATGGGAGATCAGCGGGGGCAACTTTTCTCCCGACGGCAAGCGCATTACATGGACCGCAAATGTCGACGGCAATACAGATATCTATCAGCACGATGTCGTGAGCGGCAAAACCACGCCCTTGCCGCTGGCCAGCGGAGTGAATGATCTTGCGGGTGAACCTTCTTCATTCAGCAAAGACGGATCACGCTTGCTCTATCATCACAACGCTGCGAACGCGCCCTCAGATCTTTGGGTTTATCATGTGGCTACTGGGAAATCGCATCAGGTCACACAATCGCTGGTTGCCGGCGTGCGTTCCGAAGATATGATCGAGCCTGTTCTGGTGCATTTTCCCAGCCGCGATGGTAAGTGGACGATCTCCGCGCTCGTATACGTCCCCTACAACATGGTTCGCAATGGGCAGAATGCGGCGGTTGTTTATGTGCACGGAGGGCCGACATCGCAGACGGTGAACTCGTTTAACCGCTTTATTCAGCACATCGTGAACCAGGGATATATGGTGATTGCCCCCAACTATCGGGGATCGACTGGTTACGGCAAGGAATTTCAGCAAGCCAATCTTTTCGACATGGGCGGCGGAGATTTGCAGGACGTCTTGGCGGCGGCGGATTTCATCAAGCAGACCGGTTTTCTGGATCCTAAGAAGATTGTTTTGATGGGCGGCAGCTATGGCGGGTACTTGACGATGATGGGCGTGACCAAAGCTCCCGAGGTTTGGGGCGCGGGTGTACCGATTGTGCCGTTCGTTAATTGGTTTACGGAAATCGAGAATGAAGATCCGGTGCTGCAACAGTCTGATCTGGCTACCATGGGCGATCCGAAGACAAATGAGACTTTATTTCACGACCGTTCGCCAATTTTTTTCGTAGATCAGATCAAGGCACCTTTACTGCTGCTGGCGGGCGGGAACGATCCGCGCTGTCCCAAAGAAGAAGCTCAGCAAGTCGTGGATGCTGTGAAGAAGCGCAGCGGCACGGTCGACTACAAAGTCTATGAGAACGAAGGCCACGGATTTGCGCGAGTGGAAAATCAGATTGACGCTTATCAGCGCGTGTCAGGATTTCTGAAGGCGCACGTGCCGCCGGCGGATTGCAGTTGCTCGTTATCAGAGTAGGACGTTTTTCACTCGGTAATATTTCGCGCGGGCACAGCCGCGCAGCATCTGCTTCTCTTCCTCATATCGAATTTCGCTTCGTCTGCAGCTTATAGTCGGGATGGAGCGCGTTCATATCGGGAGGTTCTGCCTGGGCATTATCTTGCGCTGGAACCTGCTTCGCCCCATCGCCTCCAGCGATACCGAAGACGCGAAAGACATCCGCCGAGAGATAGACTTCTCCATTCGTCACCACACCGGACGGAAAATAGCCCCCGGTGGTATATCGCCAGAGCAGCTTTCCGCTTCGGGCATCCAAGGCGTAGAAGTTCTGGTCACCCGCGCCGAAATACACAACGCCATTGGCAACTGCCGAAGCGGAGTAGACCGGGTCTGTAGTTGTATATTTCCAAAGCATTGCGCCCGTATTGCCATTTACCGCATAAAAGACACCTGCGTCCCCTGACCCCACATACACGACTCCATTGGCGACTGCGGCTGAAGAACCATCCGAGGGTGCACCGAGATTGAACTTCCACAAGAAGTTGCCGTTGCTGGAATTCAAGGCGTAAAGATTGTTGTCTGCGGACGCGACGTAAACCACACCGTTGGCGATAGTAGGCGTGGAAAGGTTGTAATTGGGTGTGGTCGTGTAGCTCCAGACGAGCGTGCCGGCGGCAGCGCTTACCGCATACAAGTTTCCATCCGCGGAGCCAATATAGACGATCCCGCTGGCCACGGACGGCGTGAACTGAATTGGCCCGCCGGTAGTGTACTTCCAAATCAAGTGGCCGGTCACCGCATTCAAGGCGTAAACGCTGTTATCGTCGGAACCTGCATAAACCACTCCGCCGGCGACCACGGGCGTAGACACGACGTAGCTGCCCGTTTTGTATTGCCACAGCAGGTTGCCCGTCTGGGCACTCAGAGCGTAGATCTTGTAGTCGCCTGCCCCAGCGTAGAGTCTGCCATCTGCCACCGCCACTCCGTTAGCAAGAGATCCGCCTGCAGTGTATTGCCATGATGTTTGGCCGTTCGCCTTGAGGGCATAAATCGTATTTCCGGATCCAAAATAAATTTCGTTTTGCACTACCGAAGGCGTGCCAGAAGACGGGTAGCTCCAGATCGAGCTAAGCCTGCCAACCGTGGTCGGATTAAGCACATTCTCGTAAGGATTCCATTCTGCATTGTTGGGTGCGAATCCTGTCTGGTACCAGTTCGTATGAACCCAGAACGGCGATTGCGCGCCAATATCGTTCGAGCGCTGTACTGCGCTCACCCAATGCGTACCGGGAAGTGCCGACGCAGGAGCCTTGATCGCAATATTCGAAAACGATCCTGCGCTGTTGGCGATAGCGAGCACCTCGTCTTTGGTGTCAAAGTAAATATCAATTTCAGCATCGGCGGTAAAGCCGCTGCCGGAAACACGCAACTGCGTAGTGGGAGGGCCGCCCGGCCGTGAGAGCGAAATTGACGGCTGGCCGAAGCATAGCGCCGCGGACATCACCACCGAAAGGCTGACCAGACCTACCTTAATCGGGCATGAAACGACTTTTTTCGGCATTCTGATTTAACCTCACGAGCGTCTGCAGCAGGATTCCTGCCTGAATCTTTGAGCGACAGCAGATTTTGACGAAACGCAGCACTCTCTCTCAGAGAGCTGCGTTATAGAGGTGAGAACATTCTGAAGGGTTGCCTAGCGAGAATCTACTTCCGAGGTGTTGAGCGGTTGCGTGAAATCAACGCGATCCCTGCGACTTGACGAGCGCTTTTATTAAGCCAGGGATCGTGTACTCCTTCGCCTCAATGTCCACGCGGAGACCGAGTTCCCGAAGAGTTGATGAGGTCACAGGGCCGATCGAAGCGAGGCGGACACCATCAATTGGACTTGCCTTTCGGGGATTAGGTCGCTCACTCCATGCTTTCTTCCCTAATAAGGTAACAAAGTTTCTCGCGGTCGATGAGCTGGTAAACATAATGAAATGCGGACGGCGCTTCGAATCTTTCAGGATTTTTCGCAAGCGGGCGCGAGACGATTGCGGAATTACGGTTTCGTAGGCTTCGACAACGTCTACCTTGGCACCAAGGTTGCGCAGCTCGTGGGGGATTACATCGCGTGCGACTCGGGCTCGAGCCAGCAAGACGCGCTTCCCGGGCACTTCTTTGCGCAGGGCTTCCACGACCGATTCGGCGACGTACTCCTCGGGAACGACATTCACTTTCAGTCCGTGTTTCTCAATGGCTTTCCTGGTGGCGGGCCCGATAGCTGCGACCTTCAAGCGCTTCAACTGCCGCTTGCTCAGTCGCAGTTTATTCAGGCGCGGGAAAAAGGCTTCGACTCCGTTCACGCTGGTCAGGATCAGCCAATCGTATTCGTCCAAATTCTTCAGAGCTGCGTCCAAAGGTTTGTACGAGCGGGGCTTGCGGATTTCGATAAAAGGAATTTCTGCGACTCTTGCGCCGAGCGCTCGCAAGCCTGAGGAAAGCGCGCCAGCTTGATGCCGGGCTCTACCGACTATGACGCGAAATCCAGTGAGCGAGGCCTTTTTCTGTGGCATTGAGATCAACGACCCAGGCCTTCTTGCCGCATGAGTTCCGCGACTCCGGATACGTTTGTATCTTTGCTTTCGCGCAGGCATTGAATGACTTGTTTTTGTTCCAACTTCGTTCGGTTTTGACTGAGCTTGAATTTTGATTCCAACCTTTTGACTTTTATGTTGAAGCCAACAATATGCTTCATCATGCGGCTTCGATATTCCCCGCTGAACTCGGACCATTGCTCCATATATGCCGGTTCGAAGGTATTGATCATGCGGTGCAGGGTTGCGTTCAGGTTCTCCTCGTCGAAGAACAGAGTGGGCTCGCCATAAGCATGAACAGCTGCGTAATTCCAGGTGGGAACGCTTTCACGAATCTCATACAAGCTGGGCGAAATGTAGGCGTGAGGTCCGTGAAATATCAACAGCGATTCTTCGTCTTCTTTCATCGATTTCCAATGCGCGTTTGCCTTCGCCATGTGTCCGTGCACTACGACTTGATCGCCTTGTTCTTCTATGAGCAACGGCAGGTGAGTAGCAAACGGAACACTGTCGGCGTTCGAAACCAGAATGGCGAATGGATTCGCTCGCATGAAAGCAAGAGTGGAGGAACGATTTTCCTGGCGATTGAATTCTGGTATGTACAATTTTCGGTTCTCCGACTTGATGCGATTTCTTGACAGAATGCGGACAAGAATGTCCGCGCTACATTTTTCAGGGTTGCTGCGGGACGGCAATTCCCTGCCCGTAGACTGCGTCCAAGATCGCATCTCCACCGCGCTGCAGCAAGGCTTGGCCGACGGATTCTCCCAGTTGAACCGGATCGGTGCCGTCACGAGACTCGCGCAGAACCTTTGAACCATCAGGATCCGCGACGATTGCTTCAAGGTGTAGACGACCCTTGCGGACTTCGGCAAACGCTCCGATGGGCACCTGACAGCCTCCGCCAAGTTTATTGAGTAGCGCCCGCTCGCAAGTGGTAGTGGCACGAGCGGCTGTGTCGTCGAGAAAAGCTAGATGCTGTCGCGTGAGTTTATCTCCGGCGCGAATCTCAATCCCTAACGCGCCCTGCCCTGCAGCGGGACACATCATGTCAGGGGATATGACTTGTCGGACAAGTTCGGTTTTACCAAGTCGGTAGAGGCCAGCTGCCGCCAGAATAATTGCGTCATATTCGCCCGCCTCCAGCTTGCGAAGACGAGTGTCCACGTTTCCACGCAATGGAAAAATCTCCACGTCGGGACGCACCGCTTTCAATTGGGCCTGGCGTCGCAGGCTGCTGGTGCCAACCCGCGCCCCTCGCGGCAACCCATCTATGTTCTTATATTTGCTTGAGCAAAATACATCCCGCGGATTTTCTCGCGTGGTAATGGCTGCGATTTCGAATCCGGAAGAAAGTTCGGTGGGAAGGTCTTTCAGGCTATGCACGGCCAGGTCGATACTACCGTCGGCCAGCGCCTGTTCAATCTCCTTGGTAAACATGCCTTTCGTGCCAACTTTGGCCAGAGCGACGTCAGTGATTTTGTCGCCGGTAGTCTTGATGATCTTGAGGTCGACTTCGTGGCCATGTTCGCGAAGCAACGCACTAATGTGGTGAGCCTGCCAAAGAGCAAGTTGAGAGCCTCGGGAACCAATTCGAAGACGAGCCATCAGCCGCGTCCTCCCGATGCTCCACCAGACTGCGCGGCTTTACTGTCTTTTTCTTTTTCGCGCAAGTTAAACAAGCGGCGAACCAACTCCACCACGGTGGTAGCTTCGGACTCACGGGCCGCGGTCTTCAGCGTGCTAATGGGGGTATGCATGATTTTGTTCACAATGCCGTGAGTGAGTGTATCAATCGCCAGTTCCTGCTCCGGAGACAGCGGCCCCAGACGTCCGCGCACACGGTCAATCTCAGCCTGGCGAATAGTTTCCAAGTGATCCTGCAGAGAAACAATCGTAGGCACGACATCGAGAGTTTGCAGGCGAGCCTCAAAGCGTACAACCTCGCTTTCGATAATATCCGCCGCGCGCTCTGCCTCTTTTTTGCGATCCGCCACGTGTGAGGTCACCGCTTGCTGCAAATCGTCGATGTCGTAGACGAAGATCCCATCTACCTTGTTCATCGCCGGATCGACATCGCGCGGAACCGCAATATCGATGAAGAACATGGGGCGGTTCTTGCGGCGGCTCATGAAAAGTTCGCCGTGCTCGCGGCGAAAGATGGCATGTGGAGCGCCCGTCGAAGTAATTACAATGTCGCCTTTGTCGCAGGTATCATACAGGCGGCTATATTCGATGGCCTGCCCGTCGAACTTCTGCGCCAGGCGAATGGCG
>Ga0210401_10006859_pt1 | contig 11511 bp, 13 predicted proteins | sample IncBWH32MmetaG_FD_150866 | JGI IMG/M metagenome (GOLD analysis project Ga0210401, IMG submission 150866) | Forest soil microbial communities from Barre Woods Harvard Forest LTER site, Petersham, Massachusetts, United States - Inc-BW-H-32-M | ecosystem: Environmental > Terrestrial > Soil >... | reverse complement strand
ACTGGTCATCGCTCTATTTCTGGTCGGGATCGTACTAGTCTCGTTCCTTATGTTTCGAAAGTCCCTCAGACGGCTGGTCCGCATTCGCACACAACCCTGCCACCTCGACATATCCTCCTCTATAGAATCAAAACTAGAGCAACTTAATCGACTCCCTCCTTCGCCGATCACCAGGGTGTCATTCCACGACGCATTGCAAACGCAGGCACTGACAACGGCGGTCGATCAGTACTACCGCTCGGCAAGCGCAACAATGAGCGGCGACGGTCTAAACGCGGTTATCCAGTCAATTGCCCTAACCGGCGGCAAACTGAAATTGGCGTTGCGGGGTGCAGATTCTATTCTTGTTGCTGGCCTGTTGTACCGACGGTTGCCAGAACATCGGCGCTTATGCACCCGGAGTACAGCTTCTCATTTACTGTTTGCACAAGTTGATCGCCCGCAGGTAACAAACCAACAGCCCGGTTCTTGCCAGTTCTCTTAGCCTCATTAAGGGCTCGATCAGCGAGGCTTAGGACTTTTTCATAATCCACAACTTCGGGATGGTTGGGAAGCCAGGGGAACGCAGCCCACCCAATCGAGCACGTTCTACAAATCGTTTCATCAAGATTCGTAAGCACGAAGGGTGTGTCCCCGACCGCGGCGAGCACTCGCGCGCTGAGAGTTTTCGCCTCCCTGCGATCCGTATAGCGCGACAGGATCAAGAATTCTTCACCGCCCCACCGCACCAAAACATCGGAGTGCCGGATAGCCGAACTGATTCTGCGTGACATTTCTATCAGCACTCTGTCCCCAACATTGTGTCCATAACGGTCATTGACTTCTTTGAAATTGTCCGCGTCAATCAGGTAGAAGATCAGATCTCGGGTTCGTTGATCGCGATTGTCCGCGTAAGAGCGCAACGTATGGTTGACGTCTCCTTCGATAGTCGCCAAGAAGTATCGGCGGTTACGAAGGCCCGTCAAAGGGTCGGTCAGAGAAGCTTCCTGAAGCACGTTGTTGGTACGCTTCAACTCCTCATTCAAGCGGTAATGCTTGAAAAAGATGAGAAACCCCATCGCAAACATTGTGCCGAGCGTTACTAGTACACGAAAGCGCGCAACTGAAGCAGGAATGTCGTGGCCCAAAATCGCGAAGGCAGCCATTACGGGCAATGACAAAACTGCCATCATTGCGAGCGTTGCTATCCAGGAAGCGTATGTTTCGTCGGCGGAAGTTTCTGTCGTGGACGACAATCCTCGTCCGGTGAGGGCAACTGCGGTGAACGCCGCAAAGGACGTTGCATAGGGAAGGTCATACCAGCTACCCGTGTAATACCCTCCTTTCTCGAGTTCACGATTGAGGAGGTAGAACGCCACGCTATTGAATGACACCACTCCAAAGAAATAACCGTAAAACTTTCCCCACTGTCCCGAGGTTCGGGACCAGAACACTCCCAAAACAGACGCAAGGACGAGGGCCTCTCCTGCATAAAGTAGATCGTAGTTCCTATCGTAGCTGGCCAGATCAGGAGAGACGTATTGCCAGCAAATAACGTAGAACACGTAGAGATAGAGCCACCACAACAGGAGCAGTGAAAAATCCAGGGCGCCCAATCTAGCACTGCGCTCCGAGGGCTGCAGATGCGGCCGAAGCAACAGTCCAGCTAACATTGGAACGCCCGCCATGAATAAGAGGGCATCGGCCGGAAACATCGCCGGCATTTTTTTCTGCAGCACAAGATCGAAAACAATCCACAGCAGCTGGTCAATCAGCCACAGTCCCCACCCAGTGGCTTGAAGTACCCAAAACACGCGCATCCGCCCTTTGCTCGATATTCCGTTCAAGCTAGCGACCATCAGCACGGAAAGCATCAGGAGAGCACAGACGATGTCGCTAAAAGCTGCACGAACAAGACCACGCGGGAGCAGGGCGAACGCCACCGCCTGCACCGCCATGAGGAAGACAGGCGTAAGAACCCAGATTTTTGATAGGTGGCGCAGTTTCGATGGCACTCCGTGCGATTCTAAAGCTGCGGTATTGCCTCCCGTAGGTTACGGAAGTTACTGCCAGATGATATTCGCCTGACTTGCCCGTAGCCCGCGGAGGATAGGAGATCCCCCCTTACTTCTTGCACTCCAGCACGATCGGCCGAACGCGACGGCAGCACGTAGGCCATTTTCGACGCTCCCGCATGGTCGCAAATGAAAGAAAAAAGGATACTTAGAAAAAAGGGGGGTCAGTACTAGCATGCTTTTGACCCGTCGCCGAGGGATTCGCCGTACGAGTGGACCAGCGCGGCGCGGCCAAGAGATTATCCTCGGGCTGGTCGATTAGAAGCGGTTGATTGCGGTCCGATGAATGCATCAGGGCAAGGAAACTGACTGCTGCTGACCGAGCGAAAGCTGCGAGAAGTCTCTGATCCTGGGTCTGGGTGGTTTTTCGGGAGTATTTATGATTCTCGTTACCGTGAGCTTCGGGAGATCCTCGATATTGATCCGCTCCAGCGCATGAATCATTTCCACTGTATCAAGTCTCGCAAGAATAGCATCGGCCTCTGCCTTGCTGAATGCGGGTACGCCGGGAGCGCTTTCGAGTGCAGTCAGGGCTGCGCTTTTTCTGGTTTCGTATCGAGGCCAGCAAAGCGGGTACCGTTAACTGTTGAGTCAGCAAGGCCGCCTGAGGTACGTGAACCGTCTTTCATCCCATAGCTTGCGTAATGAGATTCTCCGCGTCGGGAGAAAACGCATTCTCTCTGTATTTGAGGCTCAGATTGAGGTCCGTCAAAGAAGAGGCTAAAACCGAGGTCGATTTTGCGGCGAACGCGGAACGCAACAATCGCAATTCTTCCACGAGCTGCCCACCGCCTCCGAACGATGATAATTCTCTCCTTTTCCAGTCTCGCCAACTTTGTTTTCCAGGCGGCGAGATTGATTAAGCTCTGCTTCGCGCTGGCGGCATCTTTTGTAAGTTTTTGAATGAAACCCATATCCAAAGAGATTCCCTGAGCTTCGAGAATCTTCCGCTTGGCTTCAATCTGATCTGTAGCAATTTGGTCACGTGCTTCCCAGCCCGCGAGATTCGTGCTTACCATTGTTGGGAGATTGTCTTGAGCGACTTTCGCCCTGAACTCACCTTGGATCAGATATCAAGCATTGAGAGCATTGACCGTTGCAGTTTCCGGACTGCTCCGCATCCGAGCACCAAACTCCAAAGGCCAAGATTTTGACTCGGGCTAACGGCCTAACGACACTTGTGATTTGGAGCAGTGGAGAGGCACCAGCCGTTTCCCTTGATGCGAATGCGATTACTCTGCCAGCGCGGCCTTCGGGTCCTGAATCGCATCGGCGCGCTCCTTGGACAACATCTCTGATTCGACGCTGGGCTTTGCATCTTTGAGAGCCAGCTTATATGCGGAGAGCAATGCGTCGTTAGGATCGGTGACAACATCAGGTGCGACTCCGACTCCCTCCCAATTCGTATGGGTGACCGGGCTTTTGGGCTGGGCATTAGGAATGAGAGCGGAGAATCCATATCCCAGCGAAATTTCGCCCGTGGCGGCGTGAGCGTGGCCTCCCGTGCGCTCTCCGACAACGGTCGCGCGATGGGTATTCTTCAGATCATATGCGACGAATTCAGCAGCCGAGTGGGTATGGAGACTCGTGAGAACGTAAATCGGTTTGTTGAGGAAACGCGGCCCGGCGACATAAGGGGCCGTCCACTGCTGGTGCTCATGAATCTGACCGTCGTCCCGCTCTTCAATCGAGGAAAGCTGTATTGGCTCTTCGAAAAAATAACTGATCAATGTCAGCGCGCTCTCGCCACTTCCGCCGCCGTTGTGCCTTAGATTGATAATGAGCGCGTCGGTGCCGTCCACTATTTGCATGACTGCCGCAAGCGCACTTCCCGCGTCTGCATCAGGTGAGAAGTACGCCAGATTGATGTATCCGATGTTTCCAACCAAACGGCGGGCGCTGCGGATGCCGTAACCATTGGCGCGGTCGAAGGCGTGCGCGTGTTCTTTCTCTTCTAACGTGGGCTCTTTCCGAAGTCCCAGTTCCAAGCCAAATCCGACCTGGAGGTGTTGGTCGTGTCCAACGGAGCGTAAATCCGCCGTCAGCCTGGCAGCGAGTACATTTGGATCGCTGATCGCACGATAGTCGGACCGATGGGCGTAGACCTGTTGTCTGAGTTCCTCGCCCACGTGCGGAAACACATAAGCCTTAAGGCTCTCCTCCAAATGATTGACGATCTCGTCGACTTGCTGGGACGTAATGTTCGTCGCCGGGCGTTCCTGGGCTACTCCGTACAGCGTTAAAATAAGAATTGTGACGAATGTATATGATTTAGTCATGCGAATCTGCCTCATCATAGAACTAATATAGGTGTTAGACTGCCCAAGCGTAATATAGTTCTAGTTGCACGACCGAATTCGGTGATTTGCGCAGTCACACAGGCCTAAAACGTATGCGTTCAGCGATAAATGTGGCAATCGATGACATTGACCGCAAAATCCTCCGTGTCCTCAGCGAGGATGGACGCATCAGCTTCCGCGATTTGAGTCAGCGTGTATATTTGAGCCCAAACGCCACAGCAGAGCGTGTTCGGCAACTGCAATCAAGGGGGATCATTCGGCGATTCTACGCCTCCGTGAATCCAGCTCTCCTAGGACTGAACCTCGAAGCCTACATTGATGTGAAGCTCCAGGCCGGCACGAGTGCCCAAGATTTTGAGGCGGCCGTAGCGAAAATGCCCGGAGTCGTCAGCCTGGCAATTCTGACCGGATCGTTCGACGTTCGACTTCGTGTCGCTTGCAAGGATCAGGCAGACTTGGTGCGCTTGATCGAAGCACTGCGCACTCGGGCGGGCGCGCAAGAGACAAACAGCACTGTCATTTGTCGCGAAATCGAGCCGTGCAACTGGAACATCTGAAAACGGAACCCAACAAAAATTTTGAAAAGAAAAACGCACTGGGAAAAGGAAAGGAAGAGCTTCCTAGTCTAGAGAGCTGTCATGAAGTGCCGCACCGATTCATACAAACTATAGTTGGCGAGAAATCGCGATATCGCTCATCGACCTTTCTGAGGTCCTACATGCCCGTGCCCTTTGTAGACCCAGAGGCGTGGAACAAGAAATCTTCGGGACACTAATGGGACACTCGAACCCAAGGCGAACCTTGGGTTTCACCAAAGGTCGACAGAAGCTAAGTGATTGGGATTGCAAGAACTGGCGGAGAGGGAGGGATTCGAACCCTCGATACAGGTGTTAGCCCATATAACGGTTTAGCAAAGCATCGGGCCTTCATCTTGCGATGTATATTCAAGCACTTGGCACGCTGCGACTGCTTCTCAGTCGTACTAGACACACTCCACAATCACCTTAGCCGACACCTAATGTGTCACCCAATAATCGCCAATCCACCAATGCAGAAATTTCTCTACGCCCCCAGAGCAGACAATAGAAAGAACCGTGCCGAACGGAAGAACAACGGCGGCTGTTCGCTCGCAACTACTCAGTTTCCACGCGCACGTCGACGAACTTTCGAAAGTCCTGGTCAAAGGTGGCGACTGGCACGTTCTTCGCGACCGCGGTGGCGGCGATAAGGGAGTCGACAAAGTGAGCCTTCGTTCTCTTATAACGGTTCAGAGCGTCGAGATGGATTGTCACCTCACTGATCTCGACGCCAGGACTGGAGATCAATCGTCCGAGGGCGGAGGCAATGTCGGTGCGCGGATGCCTATAAAACGATTCGAGCACAAACACACACTCTGCCAAAACAACCGGGAGCACCACGATTTCCACATCACCTCGATCGCAGGCATCGAACAGCTTGCCAGCTGCTCTGGCGTGTTTGTCATGATCCTGTACGAGATAGCGGACAATCAGATTCGTGTCCACAAGTCTTTGCTTGCTCACCGGGTATCCTCATGACGCGCAGCCTCAGCAGCGGCCTCGCGGATTTCGGCAAAAGACATCCCCTTCCCCTTGTTGCTGGCGAGTGCGCCCTTAAGTGACCGGACGCCCGGATGCACACGAATGGTAGCTCGATCTCCTTCCACTTCGTATTCCAGCTTGTCACCCGGCTTGATTCGCAAGGCCTTTCGAATCTTCTCGGGGATGGTCGTCTGACCCTTACTCGTCACTGTAGAATGTAGCATCGTCGTGTCCTTACCTATCAAGCAAATCCTTACCTATGTATTATCCCTTACTTTCGTCGGTTTGCCAATGCCACACGGGAGTGATGTCTACCCCAGTCTTAATGCCCTAGGTAAGGTTCTATCGGGTACGGCAGCATCGCGTTGAAGGCGTTTCAGGAGCCGATTTCTCTTGCGGAGCCGCTGCCAAAACCGACACGCAAGGCTTGCACACAACCGAACCGACGACAGACTGACGAACCTCCGTGACCACTCTTTATCGTCTCGGCATATCCGACACGGAGTCATTCAGCAGATCCTGCTTCATGCGAACGTTACTATAACGATTAACATCTACGTGAAGACGGTCAGCAGCGACGCAACTGTGGCGATGAAAGCGCTTGAAGCGATGTGTGCAACTACTGTGCAACCACTGGCCCTAGCAAGCACTCGGGTGATGTAGAAATCCGAAAAGGACCAAATGCTTGCAAGCTTCTGTGCTGGATGGAGTTACGGGAATCTGGCGGAGAGGGAGGGATTCGATCACGCCATTTCTAGCAAGTACAGCGACTACTACCACTTGCGCATTCTAGCCTGTGTTTATGCGGGTTGCAAACACATTCTTATCTTCGGGTGCAGTGGCGAGTTGTCGCCACAGTCTCCACAGTTCTCGTGTTTTTGGTAGGAGTGGTAGGAGGTGCTGAGAGGCACGGGAGGGCCGGATTCAATGGTACGTGAGGCACGCCGTCGGGTGGACCTGCCTATGTCGCAGGCCCACGGATGCCCGCCCGCACGACTACCTCAGATTGTTGACGCTCGACCTGGTCAATGACTGCTATCGGATATTTCGCCAACTGTGTAAGGTCCAGTTTTGGTCATCCTAGCGGGCTTGCTGACCCGCTTCTGTGGAATGACAGAGGAGCAGGCGTGGCCTTCGGCATCTTCGGCGGCGCGGACTCGACATCTTCATACCGACTCAATGTGATCTAGCTAATCTATCAAGCAGTACCCATAGCCGGTTTTGCTGCTGCAGAACGTATGACGCGGGAAGGCAGGGCAACACTTGAGTGGACCGGGACCAAAACAAGGATCCCCCAAAGGAATGCACTTTGGCTGGCTCTGCTCTTCATACGCGCCCATGTCGCAGCCGCTCTTGTCCTCCCTGTCGGGACGCGGCCTACCGCGTTGATCTGTCTTCAGCAGATGACCCTTGTCATCGGTGCAGCCGTTCGGGTTGCCCGCATCAATCGCCGGACTTCCAGAGAGCAGAGGGATAGTCTGTGTGGGTCCGCCGTGGTTCCCCAACTGTCCGAGCTTGGGGTCGACGTTGTTCAAATCACCGGTTCCGTTGAAATTGCACGTGTTATCGCTGCTCAGGTTGTAGCCATTTGAGGTCATAGTGCCGCTGCAATTTCCTCCCGGAGAGTTGTTCGCGACAATGCTGTTCTGGAGGGTTGCGGTGCCACTGGAGTTGTCGATGCCGCCGATGGTGCCCGATGCGCTATTCCCGCTGATGGTACTGTTGTTGATCGTCAGCGCGCCGCCGCTGACGATGCCGCCGTCGTCGTGGCTTGCGCTATTCCCGCTGAGCGTGCTGTTGTTGATCGTCAGAGCGCGGTTGTTGGACCAGATGCCGCCGCCCGCGCCGCCGGGCGAACTGGTCGCGCTATTCCTGCTGACCGTGCTGTTGTTGATCGTCAGCGTGCCGTTGTTGAGGATGCCGCCGCCGAAGCCGGAGGGCAGAGCTGGAGCTTGATAATTCACTGCAACTGATCGTGAACCACGCCCCGCGCCATTCCCGCTGAGCGTGCTGTTGTTGATCGTAAGTGCGCCGTTGTTGAGGATGCCGCCGCCCCCGTAGAGCGCGCTATTCCCGCTGACCATGCTGTTGTTAACGATCAGCGTCCCAGAGTTTCTGATGCCCCCGCCGACAACATACGCAAAGCCCTTGGTTATGGTCAGCTTCGAAAGAGCGACATGGGCGTTCGCGTTGGATATTGTGACCACCGTATTGACGCCTCCGCCGTCAATAATTGTTGTGCTTGCGTCGGAACCGATAATCTTCAAACTAAAGCGGATGGTAAGAGTATTGTCTGTGTAGGTCGCAGGGGCGACCTTAATGGAATCGCCGGAGTGAGCCAGCGAGATCGCATGCCCGACGGTCTTGCAGGCGGTCTGGGGCGACTTGCAGTTGTTGTTGTCACTGCCGTGTACCCCATCGACATACCATGTGCTGCTGGCTAGGGCGGTGGTGGAAGCCAAGACCAAGAAGACAGCCACAAGCGGCAGGTTGATGAACGCGATTCGATGTTTCACAATAAGGCTCCTTTCAAGTCGCCTCTAAGCGCCGATTCCTTCCGCCGCCACGGCGGGACTCCTCGTGCACCGAGCGCAACCATTCCGAGGGATGCAGGTTGCGGAGTGTTGGGAATGGGATTGGTCAGGGATGCACCGGGGCCAAAATTCTCGTTATCGTCCGCCTCTCTGGTCTGGCCAGCCTTGATGGACTTGCCCACGATGGTTTCATAGGCGTAGCCGGTTAGGTTGGCGTAGTTACCAGCCCCAACGGTTAGCTTAGCCCACCCATAGTGGGTGCGGAGGTTACGCTGGAAACTCAGTCCGAGATAGCGGTCAGTGACGTTGTACCAAGGACCGCCGTGAGATTTAATACAGCTGTTTTGAGCGGACGCGTACCAGGCCATGACTCCGTCCCCTCCGTAGAAGGTTTGGCTGTGACCGATCTGTGTACCTTCATTGAGTGGCGTTCCCATGACGCCGTCGCCGAGAGCGGCCAACTCGCTAACGGCGGCGTAGTAAGTGCAAGGGGGCAGTCCCGTAGAGCTCTCGACTTCGATAGTGAGGTCGGTGACTCCGTCATGGTTGAGGTCGAGGTTGTATTTTTTGATACACTGTCCTACGATCGGCGCCAAGACTGGACGATCCACCTCCTCCGCTTGGTCGCACGAGAGCACGACACTGGCAGGTGTGTAGACGATTTTCGCCTCAGACGGTTGGGTTAAGACAAGGACGCTCACTAGGGCCACGACTGTCGCGACCGCGCACATGTTGAGTTGCTGATAGATTGACTGGTAAGGGTTGGAAGCTTTCTTGGCGAACGACTTGGCAGACCGTTTCATATGTCCTCCTGGCCGAATTGATCGCGTCAGCGGAGCTACCGATAGCTCGCGATGAAACCTTGTATGAACCTCGGCGGCCCCTGCCGCCGAGCTTGCAAGTTTCCACGATGTCACGACGCATAGATTCCTGCTTTCCTGCGCCGTGAGTTTCTGCGCTTCCGAAAAACCGGCTCTTGTTACCTCGACTATTTCTCGGATCCGTTCGCGCCGCCAGGCATGTGATATCGCCGAGCTATCGCAGAAGGCAGCCGACCTCGTAGGCCAATTGGATCACCGTTTCGCAATGACCCCGACTGAGTCTGCGCCACTTGCGGTGCGCGGACCTGAGCGAGCTTAGTCGCGTCCACTGGACTGTAGTCGCAACCTTCGACGCCGTGATGTTGCTCGTCGCATGGGATCAGCAGGAAAGCATGAGTGTTGCCACTAACATCCACTCCCGTGCCGGCAATTTCGCCACGATCGTTGATGTTCTGGACGAATTGCAGGTGCAGAGCGGAATCGGGTGGAATCAGAGCGTTCAAGTCGAACATTGAGCCATCCTCCCATAAAAAGGCACGCAAGCTGTCATTGCCTTCGTTACAGGGAACAGAGCCGCCCCCGATCTGTTCTGTCGCGTTAATCGCGGCCGCAAAAGTGAAACAATCGCCGCCTAAGTTCCCGAGATAGGCGATGTTTCCAACATGTCTCCACAGGACTGCCTGGTTTCCTGTCGGAGTATCTCCAGCGCCGACAGCCTCCCCGCGATCGTTGATCGCAAATGCCGCCGCATCGCCGTTCCCACCGAATGAGCCGCCCAAGTCGTGTATTGAACCGTCCCACAGGTAGGCATGAAAATACAAATCTCCCGTCACTGACGATTCACCGATGACTTGACCTTGGTTGTTGAGGTCCGTAGCAGCGGAACAGGTGCCGCCAAGGCTGCCGAGACTCTTCATTCCTTTCCCTCTTTCCCAGAGGAATGAGTTGGTGGTTAAGGGATAGCCGTCATCGCCGGCGCACGCGCCTGGAGTCGAACTGATGTAGGAATCTCCAACCACTTGTCCCCGCTCATTGATAAAGAATGCTTGGGCATCAGTGCCGCCCGGAAGCGTGCCAAGGTCCTGCATCCCTTCCTGCTTGTCCCACAGAAATGCACGGACCTGGTATTGATAGGGCGGCGTGATCCAAAACCAAAGCCAGGATACCGACATCGGATTCATGTCCGAAGTCGTGTTCATGGCTGCCCCGACCACCTGGCCAGAACTGTTGACGGCGTTGGCGTAGCTCTGGTATCCACCTTCCGGCAATGTTCCTAAGTCGTTGATCTTGCCTTGTTCCCAGAGCACGGCATGAACTTCTGGGAGGCCTGCATACAAGGGATCGGTTCCACCATTTTCAGAGAGTCCCGCAATGAGTCCGTTCGCACTGATCCCAAGGGCGACACTGCTCCCGCCACCCGGAAGTGCGCCTAGGTCTGTCGAAACGCCGTCGCTCTGCGACCGGAAGGCGTGCACGACATCACAGTCCCAGAGGCAAAAGTTTGGGAAGGGGTCGGACAGGGACGTATCTGCGTATCCTGTCACGGTTCCCCCACTGTTCAACAACGAGGAGGACTCGGCCCAATCGAGGGGGAAAGGGTTGAAATAACTCTGTGGCCCGCCGAAGGTGCTGCTAAGGTCCACGAGTTGATAATGATGGGGCATGCGGTGGTGATGTTGTTTATCTTGCGCGGCCAGTCGAACCGGGATCGCCAGGATGGCGAACAAAGTTACTGCGATAGCAAAACTCCTTGTCCTGTCTTTCATATTGCCTCTTTTCGCTTTCGATTGAAGAGGGATTGAAATCAGTTGCTGTCCACCCCCCGGTGCTTAACCGCTGCCATACGCCGTCACAACATTCGGGATTGCCTGAAGCACCCTGCCGGACTAGAATCACCGCTGGACGGCTCTGGATCGCATCCCATTCCATTCCCCATTCCCGAACGCAGCGTAGCGCGGTTGCGGTTTCGAAGTCCTTCCAAATTTCTGGCAAATTTCTGGCAGACCGTATGACGTTGCAGACCCTGCACTTCTACGCGTTCGGGCCCTTTCGCTTGGATTCCGAAAAGCGCGTGCTGGTGCGCGACGGCACACCGGTTCCTTTGAGTCCGAAGGCCACCGAGATACTGGTTGTGCTCGTCGAGCATGCCGGGCACATGGTTGACAAAGACACTCTGATCAACCGGGTGTGGCCTGATGCCCTCGTCGAGGAAGGAAACCTCAACAAGAACATCTTTTTTTTGC
>Ga0210401_10006858_pt1 | contig 11514 bp, 7 predicted proteins | sample IncBWH32MmetaG_FD_150866 | JGI IMG/M metagenome (GOLD analysis project Ga0210401, IMG submission 150866) | Forest soil microbial communities from Barre Woods Harvard Forest LTER site, Petersham, Massachusetts, United States - Inc-BW-H-32-M | ecosystem: Environmental > Terrestrial > Soil >... | reverse complement strand
ATCTTCTTTAGGTAAACCATATACCTTTCCCATTTCTCGAATTATTGAACGGTCTTTGAAGGTTGACATTGCACCAAGTAAAGCAGTGTGTTTTCTGCCATACCTTTTGAAAATATATTCGGTTACATCATCTCGTTCCTTCCAACTATAATCAATGTCGAAGTCGGGTGGTGATTTACGTTTAGGATTTAAAAACCTTTCAAAATATAAATCCAATTCAATAGGGCATACATCGGTTATTCTTAAACAATAAGCCACTACACTATTTGCACCGCTACCTCTACCAACATGGTAAAAACCTCTGTTTAATGAATAGCGAATTATATCCCATGTAATTAGAAAGTAAGATGAAAATCCTAGGGTATCTATTATATCTAGTTCTTTTTTTACTCTTTCAATAGCAACTTTATTTTTAGCTCCATATCTATATTTTAATCCGTCAAAGGCCAGTTTCTCTAAAAGCAACTTATCATCATAAGCATTACCAGTATAAGTTTTTTTATTTTTTATGGTTTTAAAATCGAAGGTAAATCCACAAGTATCTGTGATTCGTTTAGTGTTTTCAATTATTCTTGGGTAGTCTTCAAATATCTTTAACAGCTTTTTTAACGGTATAAAGCTTTCATCAGTACCAGCAGATTGACTCTTTTTAAGTTGAGATAATAAAATATTATGGTCAATAGCTCTAAGCTTTTTATGGGCTTCATAACCCTTAAAGTCCTTATACGTTATAGTTTGTAAAATGCAATACTTGGTTTGCTGTTCTTTTTTTTCGGTTGCAATCCGAGTTAATTGGTTAGGTTTAATCCCAATAAATTCATTGTCGCCAAGTGCGTTTGGCTTAACTGAGCCAAAAGGGTAAATGATGTAGCACGAATTTAAAACTGGCTTTGTTGAAATTTCAATTCCGTATAAGTTATAGTTGGTTAGTAGGTCATTGACTTCTTTAAATCCTTCATTGTTTCGTGCCAGAGCAATAAATAGTAACTCATCTTCTTTCCGAAACTCCATCCCTACAATAGGCTTAACACCTTTTTCTAATGCAATCTTAACAAACTCTAATACGCCAGATGAATTATTAATATCGGTAATTGCTATAGTATCATAGCCATATTCAATAGCAGATAAGATGAGTTCCTCATTGGAAACAACACCATATCTTAGGCTATAATAACTATGTGCATTCAGTATCATTTTAGTTTTCTCTTATTAGTTTTTGGAATAGGGTCGCCAATCCCGATGGAACGCATGATGGCTTTATCGCCAAATCTTAAACGTATTTTATCAAGCTTTTGATACAGGTTTATCATTTCCTCAGTATCATCAAACAAATCAATTTGTGTTTGTCCGTCTACCAAATGGCTAAATTTTATGCCAATCAAACGGATTAAAACTCTTCTCGTATAGTTCTTGGCAAAGAGTTCTTGAATCTTTTTTAAAAGCACATGGTCGGAAGCTGTATATGATATTTTGGATTGGAAAGTATGCGTTTGAAAATCTGAGTACCTTAACTTTAACGTAACGCAACCAGTAACCTTATTAGTTTTTCGCAATTCAAAACCAAGTTCTTCAACCATAGTTATTAAAACTTCATTTAGCTTTTCGATATTAGTTGAATCAGCTTGAAAGGTGGTTTCTTTGCTCATGCTCTTTTGTTCAGAATATGGCTCAACAGGATTATTATCTATACCATTTGCCTTGTTCCAAATTACCTTGCCATTTTCACCAAGAACTTTCTGAAGCATTGAAACATTCATTTGTTGAACCGTTTCAATTCTTTCTATACCCATATTCCTAAGTGACATATAAGTCTTATCACCAACCCCAGGAATTTTTTTAATAGATAACGGAGCAAGAAATAGTTTTTCAATGCCCTCATCAATAAATTTCTCACCATTGGGTTTACCTTCACCAGTAGCTATCTTAGAAACTGTTTTATTACATGATAAACCAAATGAAATTGGTAGCCCAGATTCTTTAATTATGTATTCCCTAAGTTCTTGTGCAAAAAGCATACTATGTTTCACATACTTATCCATGCCACTTATATCAAGATAATGTTCATCAATTGAAGCCTTTTCAACTAATGGGGTTCTATCTTCTATTATCTGGGTTACTATGTTTGAATACTTAGAATATGAATCCATATCCCCACGAATAAAAATTGCGTGAGGACAAAGTTGCTTGGCTAGCTTTGAGGGCATTGCACTATGCACACCGAAAGCCCTAGCCTCATAACTGCAAGAGGCAACAACACCCCTGTCGGCAGTCCCGCCAATTATTACTGGCTTTCCAAGCAAGGAACTATCTAGCTTTCTTTCAACCGAAACAAAGAAGCTGTCTAAATCCATGTGCACAATTCGCCTTTCCATATTTTAAAATTGGGGCAATAAAAATACTAATTAATTTAGCAATTAAACGCTAAATATATTAGCAATATATAAAAAGAAGGCTGGATAACACCATAAATCAACACTTACTATGCTTAAATATCAAGGAATCAACACTATAAGTATTTTAGGTTCCACTGCTTACCTTTACAACTTAGATAAATCCTCGCATTTAATTCTTATTTGGTAACTCTATTTCCTATGTTGCCGAAGTTTAAAAGCACTTAGTTTAATTTTGGAATGTACTTCTTTCCCTTACTATTCATGTAATAAGACAGCTTTTTATCATCTGTAACATAAATGAAATTATTGTTTATTATTTTTAATGAGGTGTAGTTTGCTTCAACAAGAGCAGAAGAATAAGGGGCTATAAATCCATTTGTTTTACCTTTTTTATAAAACACCCAATAATTACATGTCGATTGCAGATAGAAATACATTGTATCACAATCTTTAATAAGCATCTTCTTTTCAAGGGTATTATATAAAGAATACTTTTCATTTATCAGTATAGCAAACCGAGATTCCATAGCATAACTAATTTTTTTATAAATGCAAGGAACTAATGTATCTGCTGGTTGTAGTCGTTCTGTCATCTCCTGTAGCCCAAAGCCATTTTTTCCTTTTATTTCAAACGCCATAAAATCAATGTTATTACATCCACTATTACCATCAATTACATAAGAATTTGGTGGGGCTGCTCTCCGCCCTTTTTTATCAATATAATAACTGCTGCCTTTGATACGTACATGGGTAACATCATAATATTCATTAAAGTCATTTAGTTCGTCATAAATTAATGGAATAATTACTTCACCTTTTTTGTTTAGGTAGCCCCATTCATTTTTTTTCTGAACTTTGGCCATTAGGTCTGAATTAAAGTTCCCAATCCTATCGTAAATAATCGGGATAACAGTTTCTCCCTTTTTGTTTATATAACCCCATTTATTATGCTTTTTAACACACGCAAAACCCCGAACCATTAAACATATTGTATCATATTTTTCTTTAGATATGATTTGGCAAGCTGTATCTAAAACAATCCAGTTTTTATTTAGTTTATAGGGGATAAATCCAGTTTCCTGAGCAAAAACTCTACATACAGTTAATAGTGCTGTCATGTAAATCATTATGTATATTCTGTTTTTCATTTTTAGAATAAATTATTGTGGTGCTTTGCCATCATTATAATCCCATTCTGCATTAAACGTGCCATCTTCGTTATACCACGTCCAACAACCTACTCTGCGATTCAATAAATATTGAGCATTTAATTTCAATTGCCCATTTGGATAAAAGTCCTGACAATTACCATGAAGCCCTTTGCCATAAATGTCTCTGCCATTTTTACCATAAACCGCGAGAGCGGTTCTTTTAGCTATAATACCTCCTTCTTTGTTAAAAGTCGAATATATCTCACAGTAACCCGAATCATTTTTTATAGTTATTGTTTTAAAAGAAAATTGTAACATGGGTTTATCTACGTAGTTTTTTGTAACGGTACTATCTTTATATGTTGTGATAGTTGAACTTAAATTGCCGTTAAGATAATATGAGTTATAAATATTCTTTTTATAACTTTCTAATGAGATTAAAATCCCTTTTTCATCAAAATTTTTCCAAATACCATTTGGTTTGCCTTTTTTATAATTACCCTCTGCCATTATATTATTGTTGTAATCTTTAAAAATAAAATGCCCTGATTTTTTCTTATTAAAAATAGATGCAAATGTTTTTAATATTTCTATTTCTTTCTTTATGGCTGCGGTTTGTTTTAATGGCTTACTAAGCCACATATAATTTTGGTTATAGCTTGTGTCATTGGTAGTATAAATAATATAAAAACTATCAACTGACATTTTTACGCCACCGTATCTATTTCTACCATTATGGGTATAACCGTCATCATCAGTTAAAACATAATCCATATTATAATCTTTTCTGTTTTCTTGTTTCTTAGGCTGTGGTTGTGGGCGAAGAAAGAATGGCGGTATTGGTGGCTCAAAATTTCCAGTATATAGCCGTACTTTTTTAAGATTAGTTTTGCCAAAATAAATTTCCTTTACATCTGCAATGGAGAACGCTTCACCACTTTGTGTAATATCACTACTTATTACTTTGCAACTAAATACTAATAGTTTATCAGTATTTTTATAAAACACTTGTGTTAATGTTCTTGTATCGGGGGCAGCGGAGCAAGCCTGAGAAAAGGAGTTTAAAGAAGCGCCTAAGAAAAAAAATATAAACAAATATATACGCATTAGAAATATCTATTTAGATGCAATAAAGATACCTCAATAGATTATTGATTAAACATTTATTAAATAAGTGGCAGCAGTTTCTTTTTAAGTGGTCGGTTTTAACAAAAAAGCGGTAAAGTTTTATGGGTTGGTTCTATTACGTTTATTTTTACGATTGTATTCATTTAATTAAAACTCAGCAAAAGCAAATAACAATAAATTTAATACAGAATGAGCTAAGATAGAATATTTAATACCATAAGATAATCTGATGTATCCAAGATAAAATCCGCCCGCTATTTGAGGAGCTCCATGAGCAATTAACCAAGGAATATTTTCTAATATAAATGACGGTTCAGTATGAAAAATAAATTGCAATATGTTCTTTTATTAATTATATCTTGAGTATTAGAACGGACGCAGCATCTTTGTATATTCTAAGTTAAACAAATAAAAAAAAGTTGCACAGTCTTGATTAATGGTAGTTAATAATATTTATTTTTTCGGCTTATACGATATGCCAAATCTTACTAAGTAGTCTTTTAGGGGTTCCATGCCAAGTTCTTTTCTTCTTTTATCTACATTTTTTTCGTCTAAAATTGGGTAGGGTAAATTCTTATCTGTATTTACTTGCGTACCATAATACTGATAACCTTTAGTTTTTGGCAATGATACTCTATCATATAACAAGGCATAGTTTTGTCCGTCGGTTTCTCCCTTATTATACAACTCTTTTATAATAGGTAAATATTTGTTCATTGTTATACTATCAGAATGTTGAATTACTAAAAAACATTTTGAAGAGAAAACATCTCCGACAATACGATTGCTTAGAACATTTATACCATCAGCCAAGTGTTTCTCAATTATTACAAGATTTACCTTATTTAATGAATCTTTTACTGCCCATATTTTATTTACTTGTTTTGATGAATTCCCATATTTACTTTCCGTACAATTCAATTGGGAATATAACGCTTGGTCTTGTATAGCAATTTTAGATAAATTGTAGAGTAATGAATCATTCATTGTTTTATACTTGGCAGGTTTATTTTGCATCATAAATACAAACCAAGACTTTTTACTACTTAAATTATAGAAATCGGGGTCGATTATATAACTACCATATCCTGATGTATCAATGTTAATACTTGTTTTAAGGTTTTCATATGCTTTATCTTCATTATTGCTTAAAGAGTATGCGCAAGCTAAATTGTAATAATCAAGTTGTTTTTCTAGGGTGCTAGTATAGTTAAATATTTTTAGTTTGTTTTGGTAACAAAGTATAGCTTTCTTATAGTCACAGTTCTTATTTAAGAAAAAAAAGGCACTATCGGTTATTTGAGAGGAAAGAGAATAATTTATTTCAACTGGGTTACTAATTTTAAACTCAACCCTTCTGTTTAAAAGCCTATTTTCTTCTGTATCGTTTGATTTTATTGGCGAACTACTACCTGCTCCTTTAAATGTAACTCTGTCTTTTGCTATACCTGTATTAATTAAAAAATCAGCTACCGATTTGGCTCTTGAGTTACTTAATACAAAGTTATCCTTTTCATTCCCAATATTATCAGTATAACCAATAATCTCAATTTTAAAGTTAGGAGATGATTTTAAATAATTGGCTAATTTATTAAGTTCGTTACTTGAATTTGGTACTAATTGTGCTTTATTGTTTTCAAAATTGATGTTTTTTAAAACCATGGGTTTATTTAAAGCACTGGCATAATTATCTATTGCATTTTTGACGACTTTAAGTTCATTACACAGGCAATCCTTACTATCTTTTATTTGTGTTAAACTCACGTCATCAATGTAAAAGTACATTCCTGTAAATGTTCCTGCCCCATTTCTAAGATTAAAATGCTTGCATTTTTGATTTAAAACGCCAAAAGTCAAATATTCTTCATCGCCTTTTGCCTTAAAACACGACGAAATTTTGTTCCAACTTTTTGGTTCAATAAAACCTTTAGTAGCTATAAATTTTTCGTAAGGAGTTTGTTTAAGTATTCCACCAGTGTTTTGATATGGTTTTTCAACACTTAAAATGTAATCTAATTCGTTTGTCGAAAAGTTAGGAATATCTGCTGAACTGATAAATAGCGAAAAGCAATAGTAATTATCTTTTACAAGTTTTTGGGTTAATTTAACCTGAAGATATTCGTACATGTCAAGGCCTATATGATTAACTACAATTCCTACATAAGCATCTCCAAAATGAGGTGCTCGTATACCCCAAAAATTTGCAGGAGCACTAAAATTACTAGTTCGTTTTAATGTATAATAATCAGGTGTGCCTTTTGTAGCAGTTCCCCATTCTTCACAGGTAAAATTATTAGTTGCCGTTATATTTTCAGTTGGGTCAGCTTTTGCAAGTTCAAAGCTTGGATTGGGTACTAAATTTTGCCCGAATGCAAAATTGAAAAAAATAAGCCAGTAAATTATAGTTATACTTTTTCTCAATTAAGATATTTTATTAATGTTCTGTAATTCAGAATTTAATTATTTTCTTGCTACTAACTTTTTGAAGTTAAAAAACACCCTATCCATAACGGAAAGGTTTTTAGTAATAATATCAGCTTTCCCTTTCATTTCTTCTTTGTATATCAACGTTTTATTGTACGATGTAACTAAACCGTTTTTTAAATCAACATCAACAGCATAAGTGTCTTTGTTAGGCACTTCAGATATATTTATTACAACACCTTGTAACATCCCATTTTCATTAGATGAGTAGTTATCTAATTTAATATTTACATTTTGTCCGATGGCTAACTTACCCGTATTTATTACTGGTAAAACACATTTGCCGATAAATTGTTGCTTTTGAGTTGAAATAACCGAAAACAATTCATCACCTGTTTTTACGTTTTGATTAATCGACCATACATTAAAAAACGAAACCCTGCCATCAATAGGGCTTTCTATTAAATAAAGTTGTTTCCACTTGCTAATTTCTGAAACAAGCGACTTTAAATTTTGTTGCAAATCGTTTTTAAGTTTGGCTTGCTCCTGATAGTCTTGTATTTGTAATTGTAAAATGTTTTTTTCGATAGAATTTATTTGAATTAGAGCATTTGAAACCGTTATGTTTACTTGTTCGTTGCCGTTTAAAGCCCCTAAATATTCTTTTTTCTTGGTTTCAAATTCCCTCGCAGAAATAACCTGTTTTTCAAATAAAGATTTATCTCGGTTGTAATCCGATTCAAATAGAACAAGCTGTTCTTTATTTATGCATGCTTGTTTTCTATACTTTGCTAAGAGGTCGGTGTAATTTCCTAAATCTTTTTTTAATAGCTGTACTTGGCGTTTGTAGGTGTTTACTTCTAAATATAAATTCAAGTCTTTAATTGATTTTAGAACAAGCAAATAGTTTGGAGTAAGTTCGCCAATTTTTAGACTACTTTTTATATTTAATAAAGGTAGTGTATCAATTAGTTTTAATTGATTAATTAACTGGGTACTTGTACTATCCAAATACAAAACATCAGTATAATTGGCTGTATTTTCAATAACAGCAAGGGTTTGATTAAGTTTAACAACATCTCTATTTTTCACTAACAGATACGTTAGTTTGCCGTTGGTTTTAGAAATTAATTTTACAGGCGGGTTTAGGGTTGTTAAAGTTATATCAGCCGTTAAAACATCGGGGTAACGAATGAAATAAGACAAGCCAATAGCTGTAATGATTAATATAAAAATTACAGAAATGCCCCAACGTAAAATCCATTTAGGTGTTGAAGTTAAAATTTCGTTTACCTCTTCGCTACGTAGTATTATATTATCTTCTTCTTGCCCAGGCATTTATTTAGTCCCCCAATTCTAATTGATTTTTAACTAATTCGTAATACGAGCCTCTAAGTGCAGTCAGTTCTGTATGATTTCCTTTCTCTATAATTCTGCCTTTATCCAACACAATTATTTGGTCGGCATTTTTTACGGTACTTAAACGATGCGCAATCACCACAACGGTTTTATTTTTAAAAAACTCATTTAAGTTATTCATAATTATTTTTTCGTTATTGGCATCCAAAGCACTGGTAGCCTCATCAAAAAATAAATAATCAGGGTTTTTATATACCGCTCTTGCAATTAAAATGCGTTGTTTTTGCCCTGTACTTACCCCTACGCCTTCCATACCAATTTTGGTATTATAGTTTAAAGGGAGCTTTTCTATAAACTCCTTTATATTAGCAACTGTTACAGCGTGTTTTAATTTTTGTTTATCAATAACATCAACGCCAACCGCTATATTATTGGCAATGGTATCATTAAATATATAACCCTCCTGCATGACAACGCCACATTTATCCCTCCATGCTTTTGATGAAATGTGATTTAGATTAACTCCTGTATTTTCCAAAGATGAGCTTGTAAGTAGGATTTCTCCGTTTGAGGGTTCGTAAAACTTTAAAAGCAACTTCATTAAGGTAGTCTTGCCACTTCCGCTACTACCCACAATAGCCGTAACTTTGTTAGCAGGGATGTGAATTGATAAATCTTGCAACACAATATCATTACCAACCCCTTCATATTTAAAAGACAGGTTTTGAATATTAAAAGATAAATTAGGCTCTAATTCGTGTATATATTCTTTATTTGCTGGCTCTTCATCTTCTTTGTTATGAATTTCGCTTAGTCTTTCTAAACTCAATTTAGCATCTTGCCAATGCTGAACAAAACCTACCATTTCAAGTACGGGGGCGTTTAGTTGCCCAATAATATAACTGATAGACAACATCATCCCTAACGTAACTTGTCCATCTAATACCAATTTAGCTGCTAAAAATGTGATAATAATATTCTTCAATTCATTTATTAAAGATGAACCCGAATTTTGAGCCGTTGTTAAGGATAAACCCTTTAAATTGATTTTAAATAACTTTACTTGTAATACTTCCCATTGCCATCGCTTTTGCCTTTCTGCATTGTGTAACTTAATTTCTTGCATTCCACTTATCAACTCCATTACTTTACTTTGGTTTTGACTGCCTTGCTGAAACCGTTTATAATCTAAATCGGCTCTGCGTTTTAAAAAGAAGGTTATCCACAGAAAATAAAACAGCGTACCTATAATAAATACAACAAATATTTGAAGGCTATAAAATGCCAATACTCCGCTAAAAACAACAAAATTGAATAAGGAAAACAAGGTGCTTAATGATGAGCCAGTTAAAAATTGTTCGATACGGTGATTATCGTTTATGCGCTGCATTATATCTCCAGTCATTTTAGTATCAAAATAACTTATCGGCAACCTCATTAGTTTTAAAAAGAAATCGCTAACTAAACTTATATTAATCCTACTGCTAACATGCATTAAAATATAATTGCGAATAATCTCAATGGTTGTTCTACCAAAAAACACCATCAATTGCGCAAATAAAATAAGATATATAAATTTTACGTCTCTGTTTTGTATGCCAATATCAACAATGCTTTGTGTAAGAAACGGAAATATTAATTGTAGCAAACTTCCTGCCAATAAACCAATACTAAGCTGTAAAATAGCTTTGCGGTGTGATTTAAGATACCCCAATAGAAAAGTGAAACTTTGTTTGTTCTCCTTGATTTGGGCATCGGTTTTATCTGAATAAAATTCAGGGGTAGTTTCTAAAAGCAATAAAATGCCCTCATCAATACCATCACTTACCCAGTTTTTAATAAATTCTTCTTTGTCATATACTAACAGACCGTGAGCAGGGTCGGAAACATAGATTTTATCTTTCTTTATCTTATATATTACAACAAAATGGCTTTGATTCCAATGGGCTATACAAGGTAATGGTGCATCCTCTACTAATTTATTAAAGGGTACTTTTACCGCCATCGTTCTAAATCCAATTTTTTCTGCTGCTTGGCTAAGACCTTGCAAATTAATTCCCTCACGGGTAGTCCCGCTTACATGCAAAAGTTCCTTAACACTGTAATTTTTACCGTAGTATTTAGAAGTTATACGTAAACAGGTTGCACCACAAGCCATTTCGTCTGGCTGAAGATAATGAGGAAATTTTCTAATCATCACCCCACAATTCTTTATTAATAGCGTTCAATTTTTTACGATTTACTTTAAAGTCACTGGCATTATTTTCTACTCCGCACGCTGCAAGGGTTTTGTAGCCCTGTTCTGTTTTCCACTTAGCAATATACGGATTAAAATTACATTCAGTTTCCATGTACCATTCTTTTTCATTACGCTTTATAGGTAATCTATTATCTATACACATATACCTATATTCACAATGTTTACAAACATCTATTAAATCTTTATGTACGTACCAGTATTTTTGAAATTCTTTTGTATTAATTATATTTAATAACTCATTCTGATTATTTAATGTGTCAATATTGCCAAATACCTCTATGCTTTCTGGTGCATTTTTTATTTCACCGTTAACTCCTATGTGTAATTTACGATTAAAATAGGTATTATGTTTTTGAGCTTCCGTATATAAGGTGATATTTACATTAAACTCTTCAATTGACCTATTTAAAGCAGAACTGTAATTTTTGGTAGAGCTAAATATTTGCTGTACCCCATAATAGTGTTGTTTAATCAATTCTGTTTTAGGGGCGGAGTAGATAAAAATAAAAGAAATGTTTTTATGTTTACCTATTAAATTATTGTAATCAAAACTTGCATCATATTCTAAAATTATTTCAATCGAGCGGAGCCCAATTTTTGAAATTTCGTCTAAGTGTCCGTCGATTAAATTTAGGTTATATTTTTCCTTAAATAGTAATTGAATATTATAACATTTTGTAGTTTCTAATATCAAAGCCATTTGTTTAAAATCAAAATTTGAATGGTTATTTATTTCAACGCAAAAATTTGTGATAATATTCGGAGTTAAAAATGTCAAGTCAAGTTTTGGAAAATGTTT
>Ga0210401_10006857_pt1 | contig 11517 bp, 11 predicted proteins | sample IncBWH32MmetaG_FD_150866 | JGI IMG/M metagenome (GOLD analysis project Ga0210401, IMG submission 150866) | Forest soil microbial communities from Barre Woods Harvard Forest LTER site, Petersham, Massachusetts, United States - Inc-BW-H-32-M | ecosystem: Environmental > Terrestrial > Soil >... | reverse complement strand
ACTTCCGGGAATTCGGTGCGTGGCTGGAGACGTCCTGCGTAGCGTAACAGCAGTGACGGTTGCCGGGCAAGAACCCGCCCTTGCAGCCTCGGTGGCGCATGATATGTCCGGTTGAGATAGCAAGTGAGATGTCCGCTTTTGGCGTTGGACGTAAGGATGGGAATGGCACACGCGTTCGTAAACGGAGTTGGGACATTCGAACCCGCCACCGAGGCACTAAATGCCATCGGAAAGTTTCTGAATGAGCGGCTGGCGCGGGCGCATCAGGCGCCCTCAGCACCCTTATTGAAGGCGCAAACTATGCAAATAACAGACCGGAGCATCCTCATTGCCGCTGGCGGGTCGGGCATCGGACGGGGTCTTGCCGAGTCTTTTCATGTCCTGGGAAATCGGGTGGTTGTCGCCGGGCGCATCTTCTTTTGGCAGAAAAAGGGCGTTTCAAGAATGGCAGGAATCGTTGGTTTTTTGTCTTTCCCCGCTCTTCAAAAGGTGCTTCGCCAAGATCGACAATCAGCTTACCAGCCTAAGCTTTTTCAGCAAACGTCACGCACCATCTGTCAGGGAGATGAACATGAATTACTTCGACTACTTATTACAGCGCAACAAAGATTTTGCCGCTCAGCACTCTGCTGTAGGCACTGTTATGCCTTCTCTTCCGCGGGCGCTTCCAAACGTAAGGGCAATCATCATCGGCTGTGCTGATATCCGTGTGGACCCCGCTCATGTACTTGGAATCAAACCGGGCGAGGCCGTCGTGATGCGCAACATCGGGGGTCGAATCACCCCAGGATTGTTGGAGCAATTGGGTCTACTCGGGCGAATCGGCGAGGTTGCCAGAGAGATTCCGGGAGGCGGGCAGGAGTTTCACATCATCGTGCTTCAGCACACCGATTGTGGCATCACTCGCCTTGCCGGCGACACCGACATGCTGACGCGCTATTTTCAAATACCGGAAAGCGAGCTCAGAACAAAAGCAGTCACTGATCCCCGGGCGGCGGTTGCCGTCGACGTTGCTTCGCTCCGGGCGATTCACGCGCTGCCGGCCGCGTGGCTCCTATCAGGCCTCGTCTATGACGTGGCGACCGGACTTGTTGAAACTGTCGTACCACCAGCGCCCATCCATGCCGCGCAAATATCAGAAGTGGCGTTCGTTGGACTCGGTCTTTGACCGATGGCATGATGTGGTTGCTGAAACAAAGCCAAGTAACCTGCCTAAGCCATGGCGATAAAGCCTCACCCTAAATACGGGAGGCAGTCCGTCGCTGGTCGAGGACGTGCTGCGCTGCCACCTCCGCGCCGGGTCGCAATTGTCGCCGTTCCTCCCGTCCGGACGCTCGACGTGTTTGGACCTGCCGAAGTCTTCGCCGACGCGAATCATCTCAATCCCGGCGGATCGGCCTACGAAGTGCAAATGCTCTCGGCGACGGAAGATCGAACCGTCGCAAGCTATCTCGGAGTACCGCTGGTGGTCGATCGAACCTATCGCGAGATGCGACAACCGGTGGATACCCTGCTTGTGGCCGGCGGCGAGGGGGCGCAGCAGATGAGGTATTCTCCGAAGTTTCTGGAATGGCTGAGACGCCAGAGCCGGAAGGCGCGGCGTTACGGCTCAGTTTGCACCGGCGCGCTGGTTCTGGCCGAGGCCGGGCTGCTGGACGGGCGGCGCGTGACCACTCATTGGAATTGGTGTCGAGAACTGGAGCAAAAGCATCCGAAGGTGAAAGTTGATCCCAGGCCGATTTATATCAGAGACAAGAATCTTTTCACTTCGGCTGGGGTGACTGCTGGAATCGACTTATCCCTCGCACTGGTTGAAGACGACCTGGGCGGAACGCTGGCCTTGCAGGTCGCACAGATGATGGTCGTCTTTCTGCGCCGTCCGGGAGGACAGTCTCAGTTCAGCGCAACCTTGATGGCTCAAGCACGCGGCCGTCGAAGTCTTCGAGATCTTCTCGCCTGGGTCGCGGACAACATCGGAACGAAGCTTTCCGTCAACACCCTTGCACGCCGTGTGGCCATGAGTCCACGCAATTTCGCGCGTATATTCCGGGAAGAAATCGGCGAAACACCCGCTCGGTATATCGAGACCCTGCGGACAGAAGCAGCTCGCCGGCAACTCGAAACGACTACCTCGTCGCTCGACGAAGTGGCTGACATTTGCGGCTTTGGAAGCGCAGAGATCCTTCGCCGAACATTTTTCCGCAGGGTCGGTACGACGCCCGGAAGATATCGCTCTTCCTTTGCACACCGACGTTAGCTTTTTTGGCCGCAATCGTCTTTTTCATTAGGCGTTTTTGTTTGCAGTGAGCGTGGTTCCTGCAAGACCTGAACCGCTTAATCGCAAGCGCCCGCAGGTCCTCTGGATGCCGCTTCACTCGGCCGTGAATCATTTGTGGAGCCTCCTGCTCTCCAGAGCGTCATGCCGGCGAATTCGTCTCAATCAGGGGTTCACTGGCCAAGACCGGACTGAACGAAGCACTGTTCTCCGGTTCTACTCACACGAGGCGCGAGTGTCCGGAAGGGAAGGGCGCCGCGAGACATAACGTCGAATTATCCGAACCGATAGGAACTTGGCGAACGACAACACAATCACAGCCGAAGGAACGCTGGAATTGCCCAGGCATAGCCGAGAGACGAGGCGTTTTGCATTTTGGCGAGTCTCAGCTCAAAACTGCAGCCGGCGCGGAAAGTCCGAGCCGCTCCTCGTGCGCGTAAATCACAAACCGCCGACCACGTAGGAATCCGAGTAGCGTGAGTCCCATTTCGCGCGCCATCTGGACGGCCAAGCTCGAAGGCGCGGAAACTGAAGCCAGCAGCGGAATGCCCGCCACCAGGGCCTTCTGCACAATCTCGAATCCGCCACGTCCACTCGCGAGCAGGATATAGTCATCGAGCGGCAGTCGTTGTTGCAACACGGCCCAGCCGATGACTTTATCCACGGCGTTGTGACGTCCGATATCCTCGCGCAACACGGCTAGCTCACCGCGCGCATCAAACAGCGCTGCCGCGTGCAAACCGCCCGTACGCCCAAAAACAGCCTGCGACGCGCGCAACTTGTCGGGAAGGTCACAAAGAATTTCGGCGTCGAATCGCGCTGCCTCGTTCGGCCGTCGCACGCCGCGGTTGCGCAATTGATCGATCGTCGCCTTCCCGCACGCGCCACACGCCGATCCAGCGGAAAAGCCCCGGCGGCCTATTTCTGCCCCGAGTTTTACTCCACGGCGCAGCGCGACACGCGCAAAATTTCGCACTCCGCCGTTGTCGGAATCGGCGCAATCGATCTGTCTCACCTGCCCGATGTCTTCGATCAGCCCTTCGGTAAACAGAAGCCCGGCCACTAATTCACGGTCGTCCCCGGGCGTGCGCATCGCCACGCCGAGTGACTTGCGCCCCACACGTATTTCGAGCGGCTCCTCGGCGGCGAGATAATCGTCGGCGCGGCGCGACTCTCCGGCTGACCACTCGGTGACTTGCGTCAGTGCAATACTTGATTTATTGGCAGCCACGTTCGTCTCCACCACGTCGCGCCGTCACCAGATCACCGCGAATCCCGATCACTTTCTGCGTCACTATAGAACGAATCCACATCAATATTGCGCAAAAGTTCCGATCAGGAGCTCCGCTTCGCGGTTTGCCCGCTCTTCTGCCATGAACCGATTTTATTGGGTTGCCGTTTGCTTGGTTTGATATTTAAATGTGGGGAATACGAAGGCCAGAACCAGAACGCGCTATGCCAGGATCTCGAAAAGTCGGTCCCGTACCCAGCGAACTTTCGCAAATAACCTTGGCGGTGATTGCAGGAGGCAAGGGGGAACGCATGGGATTACCCAAATCCCGGCTGCAGCTCCAGGACCAACCGATTCTCGAATGGCTCCTTCGCGAGATTCGCTGGCCCGGCCCCACGCTGCTGGTAACAGCGCCGGGTGTTGCGCATCCGCCCGCCGCTGATCTGTTCGATAACGAGGCGGTCGACCCGGTCGAGGGGCTCGGGCCCTTGCGCGGCTTGCTGACGGCTCTTGAGCAATCCACCACATCGATTGTCGCCGTCGTCACGGTGGACATGCCCGCCGTGCGTGCGCCCATGCTGGCATGGCTAGTGGCGATACTCGCGCGGCAACCGAAAACGAAAGGGGCGATGTACCGCGTGCAAAGTGTGAAAGGCGCGAGGGTTGAGCCATTTCCGTCTGCATTCCGGCGGGAGGCACGCGAAGAAATCGAAACGCGCCTTGGTGCTGAAAAAAGATCTGTTCAGGCTCTCGCTGCGCTGCCCGGATTCGTTGCGCTGGACGCGCCGGTCGAATGGCCTGCCAATATCTGGACAAACCTGAACACGCCTGCGGAATTCGCTGCTTTTGAAGCGACGCATGAGAATCTCAGTCCGAAGGAGAGACTATGAAGGTCCGAATTCAAGCCAATAGCATTCGTGTGCGGCTCACGCAGAGCGAAGTTCGCCGGATAGCCGGCGGCAGCAGCGTGGAACAGACCACGACGTTCTCGCCACTCGCCAAGCTGTGTTCGCGCGTCGAATCCTCGTCACAAGTCGAAAAGCCGATCGCGACATTCGAAAATCAGTACCTCACGCTTAGCTTGCCGTCTAATGAAGCGCGCCACTGGGCAGAGTCGGAAGAAGTCGGCATTGAAACCGACCAACCTGTAGGAGACGGCACCTCCTTGCGGATAATTATCGAGAAGGACTTTGAATGCCTTCATCCACGCGGCGAAGAAATCGCCGATGCATTCCCTCGACCCGTGCGGGCCGTGGATACCGAGCATCGCTGAAAGCGGTCCTCGGTACTTTTTCCTCGATTGCGACTACTCAATGTGTCTTTTGCGGTGACGGATCCGAGGCTGCTCTCTCGGTTGAAAAGCCCTTGTCAGCCCAATCGTTGGCGAATCCCTGGCTGAGGTGCAACACCTTAATATTCGTGAAGCCCATTTGCTGTAAGGCGGAATAAGCCGGACGGATATTCGGGCACTTGCCCCATGGGCAACAGCCGCAATAAATTACGATCATCTTCTCCCGCGGTAGCCTCTCAGCCCACTTGCGCAGCGTATCGAGGCCAACGGTTGTTCTCGCAGGCCCCAGGTACAGAGCGCCCGGGACGTGAGCGCCTTCGTAGAGAACTTTATCCCCAACGCAAACAACCGGTGGCCTGTCATTCGATTGCGAAACAGACCCTGCAAATTGATCGGGCTCGATGAGACTGCCAGAAACGAAAGGTTCGAGGGCAGTCGGTGACCCGGACGATTGTGAGCTAGCTCGAGCGGTCCGGTGGAAAGTCGTGACCAGGCCCATCGTCGCGAGCAGGGCGAATGCGACGACCGTCAATCGAAGGGTATTTTTCCGATTCATAGAACCCCCGGCGTAGAGTGGCCCAGCATTTTCGTTCGACTGAGCCACCGATCGATTCGGCAAGAACCGCTAGGCAGTATATCGCCGACCACGGTTTTCAAGCGCGGTCCACAAAAATTAAGTTTGAAAGCGCCCTTTGCTGAAACGCTTGAAATAACTCCCCGCTTGTTTGTTGTACGTTTTAGCGTTCTACTGGTCGACGTTTCCTGGAGAGTGATGCGTGCCTGGTGGTCGTCGCGGTCTTCAAAACCGTTGCTCCGACACGAGAGTGCCGGGGGGTAGGTTCGATTCCTACCCTCTCCGCCAATTTTATCCGCCCGATCAGAACATCAGGTTGTTGGACGGGGAGAAATGATCGCGATGGCAAACGAACAGATTGCCAAACTGACTTCGTTATCCTCTTGCGCGGGATGCGCCGCCAAACTCAGCCAGCAGGCTCTGCTCGAGATCCTCCACAAACTGCCTATGAAGAAGGACCGGAATCTTCTGGTCGGCTCTGCCACGGGCGACGACGCGGGAGTCTATCGTATCGATCGTGATCGTGCACTCGTGCTAACGACTGATTTCTTCACGCCCATTGTTGACGATCCGTTCGACTACGGCCGAATCGCGGCTACCAATGCGTTATCCGATGTTTACGCGATGGGCGGCCGTCCGCTCACCGCGCTCAATCTAGCCGGTTTCCCGGCGGACCGGCTACCACTGCGCGTTGTGAACCGGATCCTCCGAGGCGGCGCCACGAAAATCGCGGCGGCCGGTTGCACGCTGGTCGGGGGACACACAATTCGGAGTCTTGAACCGATTTACGGACTGGCGGTCACCGGCATGGTTTCGCCACGCCGGATGTTGACCAACGTTCGCGCGCGCCCGGGGGACGTTCTGGTTTTGACAAAACCGCTCGGAACGGGAGTGATCACAACCGGAATCAAGCGAGGACTGACCAAAGATCCGCTCAAGCAAAAGGCAATCGCCGTCATGACGCGCCTCAACATCGAGGGGGCGGAGTTGGCCGAGTCAGGTCTGGTGAAAGCGGCTGTTGACGTTACCGGATTTGGATTGCTCGGGCATCTGGGCGCGATGTGTCGCGCCAGCGGTGTTGGCGCGGAGATCGCAGTTGATACCGTCCCCGTGATCAGCGGCGAAGTCCTCGAGCTAATTGAGGCCGGGAGCATTCCTGGCGGAAGCCGCGACAACCTGACTTTCGCTGCCCGTTTCACCGAATGGGACGGCGCGACTCCGGCTCAAAAGACTCTGGTGACCGATGCTCAGACAAGTGGTGGTCTTCTGCTGAGCGTGCCACGACGAAATCTGAAGGCAGTATTGAAGCTTCTGAGGAGGCGCAAGGCGCTCAGCAGCGCAGTGATCGGCCAAATCGTGAGATCGAACCAGCCGAAAATCAGAGTCGCGGCATGAAACCGTCCGGACTGCGCGGCATCCCTTCTGTGGATAAGCTCGCACAGGCACTTGGTGATAGCCGAGTGCCTCGTCCTGCCGTCATTTCGGTAATTCGGCGCGAACTGGCTGTGCTGCGCAAGCAGGGCGTCACCATACCTGAGTTTGAGGCCGTGCTTTCCCGCGTCCGTTCCTCGGTAGAGACTGTGGGAGCGTCCCGCATCCAGCCGGTAATCAACGGGACAGGGATTCTGGTTCACACAAATCTCGGACGGGCACCGCTTGGGCCGGAAGTTATGGAAGCGGTCTGCCGGATCGGATTGCGTTACAACAACCTTGAATACGGTCTCACCGAGGGAGCGCGTGGCGGTCGCGCCGCGTATCTCGAGCACAATTTGGCGCTGCTGTGCGGCGCCGAAGCAGCGACAGTCGTGAACAACAACGCGAGCGCGCTCGTTTTGATTCTCCGCCATTTTTGTGGGAAGGAACCTAGCACCGCCGGCGCAAACGGAAAAAGGGGTCAGCCGTATTCAGCGCGCAAGAATCAGGTGGTGATTTCGCGCGGTGAACTCATCCAGATCGGCGGCGGATTCCGGATTCCCGAAATCCTCGAGGCCAGCGGCGCGCGACTGTGCGAAGTGGGCACAACCAACAAGACTTCTCTGACCGATTTTACTCGAGCCATCAGCGGCGAGACTGCGCTGATCCTCAAAGTGCATCGCAGCAACTTCTATATGGATGGTTTCGTTGATTCTCCGTCGACCGAGGAAATCGCACTATTGGCGCGAAAAAAGCGAATCCCGTTTGTCGAGGATTTGGGCAGTGGCGCCGTGATCGAGACCCAATTCGTCGACGACCTGGAGCATGAGCCGACACCGGCGGAGCTGTTGCGAAAAGGATTGGATATGGTCTGCTTCAGTGGCGACAAACTGTTCGGCGGGCCACAGTCGGGAATCATTGCGGGGAAAGCGAAATTTATCGCCGCTCTCAAGCGAGAACCGTTATTTCGCGCCTTGCGCTGCGACAAACTCATCCTGGCCGCACTCGAGGCGGTCGTGGACATATACCTGCGTAATTCGACTGGCCCCTCGGATACAAATGCGTCGGGCGATCGGATGAGTTCTCATAGCATTCCGCTGCTCGCGATGCTGCACACATCGAATGACGAACTGCGAGCGCGCGCCGAGCGGATCGTCGCGAAACTCTCGGGATCGCCCCTCAAAGCGACGATCGGCCAGGGGCGCGCTCAAATTGGCGGCGGCGCGCTGCCTCGCTCGTCTGTGCGGTCGACGACTCTCGACATAAGTCACAAAGGAATGAAGCCGCAGGAATTGGCCGCGCGCTTGCGGTCGCACAGACCGCCCATTATTGGATACATTGAACGGGACCGGCTGAAACTCGATCTGCGAACCGTGTTTGCGGATCAAGATGCTGAAATCGTTGTGGCGCTCCGCGCCACGGTCTAGCCCAAGGGAAGGCGATCGGCCAGCGATGAACCAGTGCCGCCATTTTATTGTAGCCACCGCTGGTCATGTCGATCACGGAAAAAGCGCGTTGGTCAAAGCGCTCACGGGCACCGATCCTGACCGCTTGCCGGAAGAAAAGGCTCGAGGGATTACCATCGACCTCGGGTTTGCGCATCTGGAAATTCCGGGCCTGGAGGGCTCTGCTTCCTACGAGCTTGGAATCGTTGACGTGCCCGGCCACGAAGATTTTGTGAAGAACATGGTTGCGGGTGTCGGCTCAATTGACCTTGCTCTGTTTGTTGTTGCGGCCGACGACGGATGGATGCCCCAAACTGAGGAGCACCTGCAAATTCTCACTTACCTCGGCGTCAATCGCGCTGTGGTCGCTTTAACCAAAATCGATCTCATTCCGGACGAAAGTCGAGCCGTAGCCTCAATTCAGAGCAAGTTGCGCGACTCACCTTTCGCTGACGCGCCCGTTGTTCCTACTTCAGTTCTTTCCGGACAAGGGCTCGATCTTTTGAAAGCTCGACTCGCGCGGGCGCTTTTCGACATTCGCTCCTCGTGCGACATCGGCAAGCCACGGCTGCCGGTTGACCGTGTTTTTACGCTGAAGGGTATCGGTACAGTGGTCACCGGCACGCTCACCAGAGGGACATTGCGACGCGGCCAAAAAGTCGCGATCCAGCCAGCTGGCAAAGTCGCCCGCATTCGGAGCATTCAGTCGCACAACCGCGAATTGGAACTCGCCATGCCGGCTACACGGACCGCACTTAACCTCTCCGATGTTGCTGCCTCTGATGACGTCGGCCGAGGCGATGTTGTCACGTTGGCTGAGTTCGGCGCGCCGAGCGAGACAATTGATGTCGTTCTGGAAGTTTCGCGAAGGGCCAACCGCACACTCAAGGACGGCACGGAAGTGCGAGTTCACCACGGTAGTGCCAATATCCACTCGAGAGTTGTGTTCTTATCCCAGAAGGAATTAGCTCCCGGACAAAGGGCGCTGGCCGAATTAAGGCTCAAAGAAAAGGTCTTTGTCTTCGCCGGTGATCGGTTCGTGCTCCGCGATTCGGGGGGACAGAACACATTGGCAGGGGGCGTGGTGCTCGATCCAGACGCGAGGCGAAAATCGTTTCGGGGCGAAGCGCGCATGAGCTATCTGCTTCCACGGGCGGAATCAACCGGCGAGTCGCTGCCTTTTGTCGCCTCCCAGATCGCTCGCGATGGGGCCGTGAGACGATCCAATCTGCTACAAATGTCCAAATTCAGCGCCCCCGAGATTTCGAATGCTCTTTCGCAGCTAGTCGTCGACGGGAAAGCGGTGATTGCTGACGATTTCGCCATGGATGCCGCCCGATGGCAACGGTTGCGCCAGCGTGCGGCGGAAGCAGTTGACGAGTGGCATCGGGCGCATCCTGAGCAGACAGGCTTGTCCCTTTCAGAACTGCAAACAAGCCTCGAAACCGATCTCGCCTTCGCGGACCTGTTCGAACTCCTGGTCGAAGATCTGTGCAAGGGTGAATTCGCGCGAGTGGGAGGCGCAATTCGCCGGGTGAACCATCGGGCCGCACTGCCGCCGCTGCTTCAAACGGCAGCCACAAAGCTGCGCCACACCCTGAGCGCCCAGTCGTTTGATCCGCCTTCGCGAAAACTGCTGGCGCCCGATCCGGTTTCACAGCAAGCCTTGCGGTTTTTGATCGAAACCCGCGAGGCTGTAGAGATCAACACGGACATAGTGATGGCCACCGAGAGCATGAGACGCATGACCGAATTGATTTGCCAATATATTCGAACAAACGGGCCGGCCACGGTGAGCCAGCTTCGCCAAGAACTTGGCTGCACTCGGCGCATTTTGGTGCCGCTGCTCGAGCGACTCGACCGCGACGGCATCACTCTGCGCAACGGTGACGCTCGCGCACTTCGGCAAAGTAGCGCCTTGTCACGAACGGCTTCCAGGTAGCGACCGCCACGACGTGGACTTGACCGCATGAACGGGCGTACGATCTCAGGAGTAATTTAAGAGGAAGCGTCAAGCGGAAGCCCGTCGCTTAGTCCCTCGTCAGGCTGAAACGATCGGGATTGAGTTCCAGGAGAATGGTGCATTCACGTATCTCCTGTGACGGTTTCCGCAGAAACAATTCCCCGATGATTTTCGACACACAGCCCCTCCACACGAAATTCCCGCACCTTGAATGGATACTCATATGAACCGCCGAGATTTCTTGCGTTCCGCCGCAGTCGCGTCTACGAGCCTCGCAGCCTGGAAATCGTTAACCCTGTTTGCAGAAAGCGCCCGCGCGGATGGTTGGCGAACGTTTGAATTGACCACGCGTGTCGAGGTCCTCGAACCCTCCGGGACCACGCGAGTGTGGCTGCCGGCTACTCTGATTGGGAAAACGCCATATCAACGAACGCTCGCCAATCGCTTCAGCGCAGAAGGCGGCACAGCGAAGATGGCCCGAACCGAGGGCGACGCGCTCGGAATCGTCTCGGCGGAATTTCCCGCCGGCGTGAAGCCCGTTCTCACGCTGACAAGCCGGATCGCGACCAGAGACTATGCGGTTGATCTCTCGGCGCCCGGGAAGGCGCCAAAGGCGGATCCGGCAGATCTGCGGCATTTTCTCCGGCCGACAAAGCTCCTTCCCACCGATGGGATCGTGAAAGAGACAGCGGCGGAAATCACGAGCGGCGCGAGCACCGACACGGAAAAGGCCCGTGCGATTTACGAATGGATCGTCGAGAACACTTTTCGCGACCCAAGGACTCGCGGCTGCGGCACCGGCGACATCCGCTTCATGCTGGAGTCGCGGGATCTGGGTGGAAAGTGCGCCGATCTGAACGCCCTTTACGTCGGCCTCGCGCGCGCTGCGGGCGTGCCGGCGCGCAATGTGTATGGCATCCGCGTTGGAAAATCTGCGCTCGGATACAAGAGCCTCGGCGCGGCGTCTGAGAATGTCACCAAATCACAGCATTGCAGAGCGGAGGTCCACCTTGCCGCTTATGGTTGGGTGCCGGTCGATCCCGCCGACGTTCGAAAGGTCGCGCTTGAGGAGCCACCGGGAAACCGGCCGCTCGATGACGACATGGTGAAGAAAGCGCGCGCGCGGCTCTTCGGTTCGTGGGAAATGAACTGGGTTGGCTACAACTTCGCGCATGATGTCGCGCTGCCCGGGACGAACCGAGCATCGCTCGGTTTTCTGATGTATCCGCAGGCGGAAACTGCTGCGGGCCGACTGGACTGCCTCGATTCGGAGAACTTCAAATACGAAATTACCTCGAAGGAATTAACGATAGACAACCGGTAGG
>Ga0210401_10006856_pt1 | contig 11517 bp, 8 predicted proteins | sample IncBWH32MmetaG_FD_150866 | JGI IMG/M metagenome (GOLD analysis project Ga0210401, IMG submission 150866) | Forest soil microbial communities from Barre Woods Harvard Forest LTER site, Petersham, Massachusetts, United States - Inc-BW-H-32-M | ecosystem: Environmental > Terrestrial > Soil >... | reverse complement strand
GTCGAAATTCCGGTGAAGAAACGGGGCGATGCTCCGGTTCTGTTCGATCGAGACGAGTCCCCGCGCGAAGATACGAGCATGGAATCGCTGCGCTCCCTGAAGCCTGCCTTCAAGAAAGACGGGACCGTCACCGCAGGCAATGCGCCCGGCGTGAATGATGGAGCCGCAGCCGTCGTAGTGACGAGCGCGGCCCGGGCGAAAGAACTTGGCGCGACTCCCATAGTGCGCATCGTGGCCCAAGCCACCAGCGGAGTCGAGCCCAAGTGGGTGATGATGGCTCCGGTCGATGCTGTGCGAAAAATCTGGGAAAAGACGGGATGGAACAAAGACGACGTTGACCTCTACGAACTCAACGAAGCTTTTTCCGTGCAGGCGCTGGGCGTGACCCGCGAGCTTGGACTCGATTTGAACAAGGTGAACGTGAACGGTGGCGCGGTCGCGATTGGTCATCCGATCGGAGCCAGCGGGGCCCGGGTGCTAGTGACGCTGATTTACGAAATGGCGCGCCGGAACGTGAAGCGTGGAATCGCCGCGCTCTGTCTCGGCGGGGGCAATGCTGTGGCGATGGCGGTGGAAAGGAACTAGGCGCATCTAACTTGATGCGCCTGCCGCCTTCAGCGTGACCGTGAAAACCGCTCCGCCGCCCGGGGCATTCGCGGCTTCGATTGTTCCGTTGTGTTCCTTCATCACTGATTTGCAAATGCTAAGCCCGAGTCCGGTTCCACGCCCTGGTCGTTTCGTTGTATAAAACGGATCGAAGATGCTCGCCAGAATTTCAGCTGGAATGCCGGGACCGTCGTCCTGAAAGCTGGCTGAAACCGTTTCTCCGGTCTGGCTGAGTCTTATCCGCAACGTTCCACGGTCGCGGATCTCTCGAATCGCCTGCTCCGCATTCAAGATCAAATTCAGAAAAACCTGCATCAACTGGTGCGGATCTCCTATCGCGTAAGGCAAATTCGGCTCACGGATAAAATCCACGGTAATACTGTTTTTTCGCAGCGAGTAGGCGTGCAGGTTCAGCGTACGCTCGACGATCTCACCAAGATTCACGCGAGTCTTCCCTGGCGTCGGTGGAGTCGAAAAATACGTCAGGTTGTGAACGATCTCGGCGGCACGCCGCGCTTGCTGCTGCAGGATGCCAATCTGCTTTCGGGCCGCGTCGGTAGTTTGTGAGTCCTGCAAAAGTTCGCTCACGCCCAGGATGCTGGTCAGCGGATTGTTCAGCTCGTGGGCAACTCCACCAATCATCGCTCCCATTGCAGCCAGGCGCTCGCTCTGCACCACCTGCTGCTCCAATTTTCTTTCGGTCGTGATGTCGCGCACAGAGATAATCACGCCGCCCAGTTTTGAATCCGCATCAAAAAACTGACTGGCCGAAGCGCGCATCGTGCGCCAGTTACCGTCGCGGTGTTTGACGCTGACTTCGGCCGACCCGAAGCTGTGCTGTTCCGACGCGACATCGTGATAAAGGGCAGCCAGCTCCGGAGAATGATCCCGCATCTCTGAAATTCTTTTACCCAGCAAATCTTCGGGACGATATCCCAGGAGGTCGTGTACTCGCGCGCTAACGAAGGTGTAGCGCTCCTCGAGATCGACCACCAGAATGAGATCGGGGAAACTCTCGAGCAACCGCTGGCGAAATTCTTCCTGCTGCGCCACTTGCCGTTCCAGTTTTCGGCGTTCTGTGACGTCGACCAAAGTTCCCTGGTAGCGAATCAGTTTGCCCGCCGAGTCCCAGACCGCGCGGGAGGATTCGAGAAACGCAACGGCGGCGCCATCCTTCTTTCGCAGCGTGATTTCTCTCGCGCGTACGCCACCCCGATCCTCCGGCGCCCGGCCCAGCACGGGCGGCGCTGCGGGGTCTAGGTTCAATTGGCTGGGATCAAGGGCTAGCAGCTCCTCTTTCGTCGCATATCCCAGAACAGTTACCAGCGCAGGATTCGCGTCGAGAAGCCGGCCTTCCGGCGTACTAAAATACGCGCCTTCCTGTAGGGTCTCAAAGAGTTCGGTGAAGCGAAGTTCTTTTTCGCGCTGGCCGGTCACATCCCGTCCGAGCACGCTGACCCCAACCACTTCGCCACTTTTGATAATCGCGTTCAGCACGCAATCGAAGTAGCGCGGTCGGGCATTGTTCTTCAAACGCACTCGAACCAGGCCCGCCCAATGCCGCTTCTCAAGAAAACGCGGCATTCCGGCTTCAATGGTTTCCCGCGCTGGGTCGTCAATGAAATCGAAAAACTTCTTGCCCACAATCGATGTGTAGGGAAGGCCCACCAATTCACTGACGCTCTTGTTGACCGTGCGCAAGGTGCCGTCCAATGAGGCCGCGCAAGCAGCGTCCTCAAGCGAGTCGATGAGTTCCTTGAAACTTCGCTGCGAGCGAGCAATCAGCTCGTTCATTTGATCGAGCTGGTCTTCCGAGGGGGCTGCGCCGATGTGTTGCTGTAGATCCTCAAGCAGCAACTTCAGTTCACCTACTTCCTTGCGCCGCCCATACGCGTACACGGCAAGGAGCACTGACAGGACCAGCACTCCGAGCGCCATGGGTCCTAAATGATAAGGAAGCGTCTCCAGCCGCTCCCATGCGAGTGCTGCAAAGCCCGCGGCCAGCAGGATCATAAACAGAAGGATCCAGCGCCAAAGCTGAGATTCTTCGCGCTCGAGTTTCTGCGGAGTACGGTTGCGCCGCGGCGTCTCGGGAGTGGCTTGATTCATAAATACCCACGACTGCGAAGGAGAGAGCGTCGCTCAAACAAACTGTCCGTATTCTATCTCTATACGCTGGAGAGAAAAGTGGCCGTTGTTGGAGAGTCAGGTACGCCCGGCTTTGAGTTCTGATTCGCTGTGGACTAGTCTGCGAAATAAGTGAAGGATGCCCATCAGGTCTTTTTCCGCTTGGGAGGTCTTGAGGAAGGCGCCAGGCGGGACCTGCCGCGATTCATTTCGGGCTTTCCGAAAACGACAATACGTCCACGCTTCGTTGTCAAAAGGCCCCGTCGTTCATAGTCGCTCAGCACCCGGTTCACTGTGTAGACCGTCGTCGCTGCCAGGTCGGCAATATCTCGCTGGACGGTTCGGCCGGTGACAATGGTGGCATTTCCCTTCGGGAAACCGCTGCCGCGGGCCAAGTCTGCCAAAGCCCAACGAATTCGGTGCTCGGCCGACGCTGTGGCCAAAAGGCGATAGCGTTCACGCGAGTAGTGTAAATATCGCTGCGTGATAGCGAACAAGTTCGATGCGAGTTGGGGAACTTCGTCTAGCAACGACGCAATCACCCCCGTTGTCCATACGTACGTTCGGACGGTTGTCTCGCTCACCGCCGCCGCCCCGTACTCCGCGCCTGCGATTGCCCCTCTGTCGCCAAGAACTTCACCGGGCTGGACGAATCGGACCAGCAACTCGCGGCCACCAGCAGTGATCTCGCTAAGCCGCACACGGCCAGATTCAAGGAGAAATATTTCTCCAGCCGGTTCTCCTTGTTGGAAAAGAAATGCCCCCTTAGGTGCTGCTCGGACTGAGGCCCGGCTTATCACCAGCCTCAGATCGTCAGACGACAATCCTGCGAATATCGCTGCATCCTCGATTCCATTGCGAGATGTGACAAGAGTGGACACCCTTAATACCGGGATCACGAATCAAATCAATACCGACGAACCACATGGAATTACAGCGAGTCGCCGCAACGCCAACATACGTTTAATCCCTAATGAGTTAGATGAAGGCACAGCGACAATGGACTCGCACTAGCCGAACTGGTAAGTGGTGGATTTTGTCTCAGGTGTTCCGGCGTTCCAACTAAGTTGACAAGGAAACTGTTGTGGCGGGTGGGAGCAATTTTGGGGTACGCCGTTCGGGGGCAGAGTCGTTCCCGTGACAGATGCAATCCACTGTTAAATGAAGTTGCTCCGGGGCAAGTATAAATTGTGATTATTCAGCTAGTCTGATTTACCAGCTTTCCGTCCGTCGCTTTAGCATTTTTGACGAGAGCTGCGTTATTAGATGCTTAACAAAGGCGAAACGCGGCGTCACCAGCGACGTGAGTTGGAAACCGAAGTGACAGTTCGTTTGGACGGTGAGGCGATACCGGGCCGGACGCTCGACATCAGCGAGTCGGGCATTGCTGCGATTCTACCGGTTCAACTCCCGATCGGAGAGACGGTCGAACTGAGGATCAAACTGCCGATGGCTGTCGCAACCGTTCGCGCTATTGTGCGGAGCCGCAATGTCTTTCGTCATGGGTTTGAGTTCCTGCAACCGATGCATGATCTTGTCTCGCACACAGCCGCCGCCGACTCCTGCGAGAGTTGCAGCGGCACAGGCTTTATTGTGGAAACCGTCGATGGATTGCAGGGAATCGCGTTTATGCGTACCAGATGTTCCGACTGCAACGGAACTGGGAGTAGCAGCCGGCACCAACAGTGAGTTCACCACTCTTCACTTCACGCTTTCAGCGATGTCCTGCTGAGTGCGAAAGGTCCACTAACTCAGCTGGTGTAACGTGGCCTGAGATGACCTGTCCTCTTATCCACAGGCCAATCCAGTGACATCCGTCACAGCCTGCCTCGCTTGCGACGCGTACGCTAACAGCTATTCCGGAATCAGGCCTTTGTGTGCCGCCGGCGGCACCCGTGAAGCTCGCCCGGAGCACGCATGCTCTACAAGACTCTCAGTGCCGCGGTCTACGGAATTGATGCCAACATTATTCAGGTGGAAGTGGACTGCTCCGGGATTAAAACCGATCAGGACCACTTTCACACCGTGGGCCTGCCGGACGCGGCAGTGCGCGAGAGTCGAGACCGCGTGCGCGCCGCTTTAAAAAACTGCGGCTACGATATTCCACCCACCCACATTACCATCAACCTCGCTCCAGCCGACATCAAGAAAGAAGGTTCCGGGTTTGACTTGCCCATGGCGCTCGGCATCGTTGGAGCGTACGGCGGCCTTACCCAGAAGACCATCGAAGACTGCCTCTTCATCGGCGAGTTGGGTCTCGACGGCGGAGTGCGCGGTATTCGCGGCACGCTCCCCATTGCCCTTGAAGCCCGCACTCGAAAGATTTCAAAACTAGTTGTTCCCGAGGCCAACGCTCGCGAAGCCGCCATGGTCGGCGGCGTCGATGTCTACCCCGTCCGCTCCTTGCTCGACGTCATTCACTTCGTAAACTCTGGCAATGGCATCCTCCCTTTGAAAGCCGACGGCGACGCCCTGCTAAAAGAATCGCAGGAATTCCTGGTCGACTTCAAAGATGTTCGCGGACAGCAGACCGCCAAGCGAGCCATCGAAATCTCCTGCGCCGGCGGCCACAACATCCTCATGATCGGCCCGCCGGGGTCCGGCAAAACCATGCTGGCCAAGCGCATGCCAACAATCCTGCCGCCGCTCACGTTCGAAGAAGCGCTCGAAACTACCAAGATTCACAGCGTAGCCGGAGTGCTCGACCCCGGCAGCGGACTCGTGGGCAAGCGCCCCTACCGCTCGCCGCACCACACCATCTCCGATGCCGGCCTCATCGGCGGAGGCGTAATCCCGCGTCCCGGCGAGGTCTCGCTCTCCCACAACGGCCTGCTGTTTCTCGACGAGCTCCCCGAATTTCCCCGCAACGTCCTCGAAGTCCTGCGCCAGCCGCTTGAAGATGGTTCCGTCACCATCGCCCGTGCCGCCATGGCATTAACTTTTCCCGCACGTTTCATGCTGGCGGCCGCCATGAACCCGTGCCCCTGCGGGTTCCGCAATGACCGTACTCGCGAGTGCCAGTGCACCACGCCAATGATCCAGCGCTACATCTCAAAAATCTCCGGCCCGCTGATGGACCGCATCGATATCCACATCGACGTCCCCGCCGTGAATTACAAGGAAATGCGCTCCACTAACGAGCCGGAAAGTTCGGCAAAGATTCGCGAGAGAGTGATGCGCACCCGTAAAAAACAACTCGAGCGCTTCGCTTCCTCCCGCGAGAAAATATACTGCAACGCGCAGATGTCTTCCCGCCACATTCGTACTTTCTGCGAGCTCTCCGCGGATTGTGAACGCCTGCTGGAGCGAGCCATGACTCAACAGGGACTCAGCGCTCGCGCTCATGATCGCATTCTAAAAGTGGCGCGCACCATTGCCGATATCGAAGACGTACAACAAATCGAGCCTAAGCACATCGCTGAAGCCATCCAATACCGGAGTTTGGATAGAACGTATTGGACCTAGTGGCGAAGAGTAACTGCACCGGATCGAACGATTGAATTTACTGTGCCGATCCCATCAAGGCAAACGACGCGGCGTCACACTGCCTAGGACGAAGTCCCAGCGCCGTATCGCACCAGTTGAACCAGGTGTATCCGAAGAAGGGCGAGTTAATGTACAGCAGGTGATTGCCCTGAGCTCCGCCGAAGACGTTGTTGGTTCGCTGGGTGGTGTTGGAGAAAAGGAACCTGCCGGCCGAGCAACTGCCGTCGACCGCGCCGTTCGTGCAATTGGGTGTAAGGTTGATCCAGTAGGCGCCCGGTCCCAGCGTCAGTGGCGTCGAAAGATTTACGGCCACGGAGTATTCGTTCAAGCCCAGGAAGTTGCGGCCGGTTGCCGCCACGAAGGCGTTGCCACTGCCGGAAGCGAGACTGGTTCCTCCGTTGCCCTCTGTGACTCCGCTGCGGATGTCATAACTGGCGCTAACGGGATCGAAGTTCGCACTGGCCTGGATATTGAACAGAATTCCGGTAATGGTTACGGTCGCTCCGGAGAACACATTGAAATTGGCGTAGGTTGAACTGCCTCCGATGAGGAGTGTGTTTTCATCTGAGTAGGCCGACGCATTCGGGTCGTTAGGGTTGAAGTCTCCGCCATAGAAAATGCAGGGATCGCACAATGCGGGCGGAATGCCCGATGCTATGTGCGGGGGATCGTTTTTTTCGGGATCATCGTTTCCGGCCAGATGGCGCGCCGCCGCCGGCTTCTTACTCGCCGCAGCTGCGGAGAGAGTGAGGGCAACCACGAGGGTTAGTGCAAAAGAAGTCGTCTTCACTCGATTCCTCCGGTTCGATGATTGCTGTTTTTCACGGTCAACGGCCCGCTTTTCATTCCGCTTTTCCTATTTCGTTCCGCGCAGGCCAAACGACATGCCGGCGCACTGAATTCCGTTGAGCCCCAAGGCTGAATCGCACCAGTTGAGCCAGGTGTAGCCGAAGAAGGGCGAGTTCACGAACATCTGGTGAATCGGTTGCCATGAACCGCGCACGTTGTGGGTCAGCGAAGTCGTATTCGACACGAGCTGGCGGAATACCACGCAGCTGCCATCGAGTGTGTTCGTGCAAGTCGGCGTCATGTTGAACCAGTACGTCCCTGAGGTCAGCGTCACAGGAGTGGACCACGAGACGGCAATGGTGTACTCATTCAGGCCGAGGAAATTGCGCCCTGTCGCCTGGACAACAACCGTCCCGCTGCCCGAAGAGATGCTGACTCCACCGTTCCCTTCCGAGACGCCAGTTCGGATGTCATAGCTCGCCGTCATAGGGTCAAATGCGGCACTGGCTTGAACGTTGAACAGGATCCCGAAAACCTTGGCGGTTATGCCCGCCGGAATATCTACTGCGCCGTACGTGCTGCTCCCTGGGATGAGGAGCGTGTTCTCGTCTGACAAGCCGGCAGCATTGACGTCGTTCGGATTGAGATCGCCGCCATAGAACAGGCAAGGATGGCATAGCGCAGGCGGCAGAGGATTGGGAGTGTTCTTAAATTGCGGTTCAGTCGCGCTGGGATTGCCAGCTTTGTGAAGCGACGCCTCAGCTTTGTTGGAGTTCGCTGCGACCGCTGCAAGGCTCAGAGTTAGCACGAAAGCAACTGCAAGAAGCGCTGTTTTCACTATAATTCTTCCTCTGGTCGGAGTTCTTCGTTGCCGAGACAAGAACAGTTTGGCGCGTGGGGGAGCGGTGGGCGAGTGTATTCCGGGGATGAACGGAATGCAATCGAGAAAAAAGTCCCTAATGTTGAGGACGTGGGGGTAGGCAAGGCTCTAGATCGTATTCAGCCCGACTCTGTTTCTTGCCCGCGTCGCGACCAACATTTTGCTGCACCCGATTGACCCTTTTGTTGCAACATGTTATAAATGCCCGTTTTGCACTCGTCTGCCTGGAAGGGGTCTACTTTCCTTTGGGCAAACGGGGTAAACTCCGACGCGGCCAAGCTCCAACACTCCGTTTCAGGTTTGCGGTGGAAGCGTGTTCGGAATTCCGGTGACCTGATCCCTGGTTTGGAGCATTCGTGTGCTCGAAGAGAGGCTAGAACTGGCCTGTTCGAATTGCCTGCTGCAACCTGGGATGATTCTCCGGAACTCGGTACCTAAACACGTTTGTATATTCCTATAACCGACTCAATCTGGAGGGACTTATTATGCGCACCTGGCTCGCCACTGCTGCGTTCCAAGGACGCCACGCGGTATCTGGTTTCCTGAAGAAATCTCTTGCTGTTGCCACGCTGCTTAGCGGCGGCGTTATCTCAGCTCTCGCTCAACCCGCCAGCGAATCCGCCGGCGGCGAAGCCGCACTCAAACTTCCAGACCTTTCCCAGGTCAGCTTTCTGAATGGCGCCATCGATGGCCACCGCCTGCTGATGATTGGCATCCTGTTCTGTATCTTCGGGCTCGGCTTCGGCATGGTGATCTACATGCGTCTGAAGAACCTGCGCGTCCATAGCTCCATGAGAGAAATCTCGGAGCTCATCTACGAAACGTGCAAAACGTATCTGGTCACGCAGGGGAAGTTCATCCTGCTCCTCTGGGCCTTCATCGCAGTCATCATTTTGCTTTATTTCGGTATGCTTGAGCACATGGAAGCGATGCGCGTGGCCATTATTCTGGCGTTCAGCTTGGTCGGCATCGCTGGTAGCTACGGCGTCGCGTGGTTCGGGATTCGCGTTAACACGTTCGCCAACTCGCGGACCGCATTTGCTTCGTTGCCCGGCAAGCCGTTTCCCGTTTACCAGATCCCCCTCGAAGCCGGCATGAGCATCGGCATGATGTTGATCAGCGTCGAGCTCCTGATCATGCTCATCATTCTGCTCTTTATTCCAGGCGACTACGCCGGACCCTGCTTCATCGGTTTCGCCATTGGCGAATCTCTCGGCGCGGCCGCGCTACGAATCGCGGGCGGCATCTTTACCAAGATCGCCGATATCGGTTCCGACCTGATGAAAATCGTCTTCAAGATCAAAGAAGACGATGCCCGCAATCCCGGTGTCATCGCCGATTGCACGGGTGACAACGCCGGCGACTCCGTCGGCCCATCCGCCGATGGTTTCGAAACCTATGGCGTCACGGGCGTCGCCCTCATCACCTTCATTCTGCTGGGCGTGAAGAATCCCACAGTGCAGGTGCAATTACTGGTGTGGATCTTCGTCATGCGTGTGATGATGCTGGTCGCCAGCGCCGTCTCCTACTTCCTGAACGCCGCCATCGCCAGAGGCCGTTACGGCAATGCCGACGAAATGAATTTCGAAACCCCACTTACCACGTTGGTCTGGCTCACTTCGATCGTCTCGATCGGCCTGACCTTCCTGGTTTCTGATTTCATCATTCCGGAGCTTGGCGGCGATTCTACGCAGTGGTGGAAGCTCGCCGTGATCATCTCCTGCGGCACCCTCGCTGGAGCTCTGATCCCGGAGCTGGTGAAGTCGTTTACCTCCACGGAATCGCGCCACGTAAAAGAAGTGGTTACGTCGGCGGAAGAGGGCGGAGCGTCGCTCGGCATCTTGAGCGGATTCGTTGCGGGAAACTTCTCCGGATACTACCTTGGCCTCTCGATGGTTCTGCTGATGTCGATTGCGTATTACTTCAGCACCATGGGATTGGCCGGAGCAGCTACGATGCTGGCTCCTGCAGTCTTCGCCTTCGGACTGGTTGCCTTCGGATTCCTCGGCATGGGTCCCGTAACCATCGCGGTCGATTCCTACGGTCCGGTGACAGACAACGCGCAATCCGTCTATGAACTTTCGCTGATCGAGCAGGTTCCCAATGTTGAAGCCGAATTGAAAAGAGATTTCGGCATGTCCATCAACTTCGAGCGCGCCAAGCACTTGCTGGAAGCCAACGATGGCGCGGGCAATACCTTTAAGGCTACAGCGAAGCCTGTGCTCATCGGTACGGCCGTGGTCGGCGCAACTACCATGATCTTCTCGATCATCATGGCGCTGACGGCGGGACTGACGGAAAATGTCGATAAGCTCTCGCTATTGCACGCTCCGTTCTTCCTTGGCCTGATCACCGGCGGCGCCATGATTTACTGGTTCACCGGCGCATCTACGCAGGCCGTTACCACCGGCGCTTATCGTGCCGTAGAGTTCATCAAGGCCAACATCAAGCTCGAAGGTGTGACCAAAGCTTCGGTAGAAGACAGCAAGAAAGTTGTTGAGATCTGCACCAAGTACGCGCAGAAGGGCATGTTGAACATCTTTATCGCCGTCTTCTTCGGTACACTGGCGTTCGCCTTCGTCGAGCCATTCTTCTTCGTTGGCTATCTGATCTCGATCGCTATCTTCGGCTTATACCAGGCAATCTTTATGGCCAATGCCGGGGCCGCATGGGACAACGCCAAGAAGATCGTCGAAGTGGAGATGAAGCAGAAGGGAACTCCGCTGCACGATGCTACCGTCATCGGCGACACCGTTGGCGATCCGTTCAAGGACACTTCGTCCGTGGCCTTGAATCCGGTTATCAAATTCACCACATTATTCGGATTGCTGGCGGTGGAGCTGGCCGTTACCCTCACCCGCGATCAAGGTTCGACCATTACGAGTGTGCTGGCGCTGGCCTTCTTTGCTGTCTCGTTCTTCTTCGTATACCGCAGCTTCTACGGCATGCGAATCCGCTCGGACAAGGCATAGCAGATCACAAACGAAAACGCCATCCGGCCATCCGGATGGCGTTGTTCTGTTAGCCATCGAGTTTCTCAGGCTTCTGAATTACTCAGTTGCTCGATTCTCCTAGCGCCTATCCCAATACAAATCCCGCCGGTCGCGATTGATATCACGGTACTCGCGGCGAAGTTCTCTGCGTTCATGGCGAGCGGCGCCATAATTTCCGTAATACAGATCGCGCCGCAGTTCGGCTCGATCGTACGCAATCTTTGCCTGATCGTTTCGAATATCGCGCCGGTCGCGCCATCCATCGTCGGCGAACATCGTTCCCGCGCCCAATCCCAGTACCAACAGCACTCCCGCAATCGTCCGTTTCATATCGGTTTCCTCCTCCGCACCTTGCGGATTCTACTGAATGGAAACCCCGGAGGTCCGCGAGAGTTGCTGTGAGAATGATCGGCAACGCTCTCAAACGGTGGGCAACCCGGCCCACGAAACGCACATCGGGTCGCTTAGTTCGGTCCTTTCATTTTCTCTTTTACGCGGTGCGCCAGCTTCTCAATTTCGTCTGCTTTCTTGAGCACATCGAGTGACAGAATGTTTTCATTGGTCTTGTCCACGGAATCTCGCAGTTCCTCGGCCAGCTTGAACAGCTTGGCGGTCTCGGCTTTCATTCGTACTTGC
>Ga0210401_10006854_pt1 | contig 11517 bp, 8 predicted proteins | sample IncBWH32MmetaG_FD_150866 | JGI IMG/M metagenome (GOLD analysis project Ga0210401, IMG submission 150866) | Forest soil microbial communities from Barre Woods Harvard Forest LTER site, Petersham, Massachusetts, United States - Inc-BW-H-32-M | ecosystem: Environmental > Terrestrial > Soil >... | reverse complement strand
CTCGGAGTTCCTGTACAACGTGTCTCCAGGTTGCAGCCCGTCCAGCAGCAATTCGCTGTGCCCGCGGATCACCGTCAATAAATTGTTGAAGTCATGCGCCACTCCGCCCGCCAGGCGGCCCAAAGCATCCATCTTCTGCGCCTGTCGAAGCTGGCCTTCCAGCTGCTCTCTCTGCGTTTCATTCCTCTGCAGCGTTCCGCGCATGCCGGCAAACGCGCGCGTCAAATCCGCCAATTCATCGCGGCCCGTAGCCGCAAGCGGGTAGGTGAAATTACCGCGCTCCAACGCGTGAACACCTTGCAGCAGCGCCGCCAGCGGTTGCGTCACCGAGTCCGAAATCAGGAAGATCAACCCGCCGCCGGCAAGAATCGCCATCAGCCCCAGGCCCAACAGCAAACTATTCAGCCGCCGCAGGTACGCTTCGGCTTCGTGGTAGGATTTCAAAACGAAAATCTGCGTGGATGGCTGCAGCCCGGGCGTTAGGTCGAATGAAGTGGCGTAGTATCTCTCGTTCGCCAGCGAAAGCTGCGTTGCCGCGGAACGACTTCCCATGTGCTGCCCTAAGTGGAATTCCTTTAGCGGACCCAACGTGCTGCCAACGATCTCGCCACCGTAAACGAATGCCACATCGCTCGCCGCAATTCGCGCAAAATCCGCCGCCACCCGTTCGTCGATCAAGCGTCCAACCGCCACTGTGCCCTTGAGGTTTTTCTTAGTGGAGGGCTCTTCATAGAAAGGTTGCAGAACCACCTGGTACAGACTCCGCCCGGTGAACCACCACGCCGCGGTCTCTCCGTGCCCGACGGAACGCCAAAGCAGAGTTTGCGCCGCCGCAGTCGATAGCGACGAATTCGTCGTGTGCAACGCCACGATGTTGCCGTCTTTCCCGGCCAGCACAAACAGATTGCAGTCGTCCGATTGCCACGGATCTTCGCTAGCGTCCGTGATCGCCGTCGCGTCTCCGTCCCTCATGAACGCCAGCGAGGCCAGCAGGTCTGCCTTGCGCGACAGCGCCGATTGCTGCTGCCGCTGCACAGTCTGAAATGTAAGGATGGCGTTGCGAGCGTCTTGCTCGATCTGGTGCTGCACTTGCCCCTGCGCCTCGCGCCGCAAAACCAAAAGAGTGGCGCTGGTCAGGCACGCCGTCAGCAGCACAAAGGAGAACAGTAATTTTGTGCGCAAGCGCAGGCGTGCGTGCACGTGCCGCACAAGTTCAGAGACAGCGCGGCCGGGAAGCGAACGGGCCCCTCTCAGGATACTAGTCACGAGTTTTAGAGCGTACTCATCGTGTGCCTTCACCACAAATGGCCCGTCGGTACCGCCGGCCTGGTACGCCAGGCCAGTGCTCCTGTAGCTCACCCCTCCAGGGGTGACGCTGTTCCTTTAGATGTGCGGACGGTTGCTGGAGCGGCTGACTTCTAAGGCGGACGGGTTTAGAGTCAACCAGACCTCGCTTCACCCCATTCCGCGATTTCCCCAAGGTTCCCCCCAACCGCTACTCTTTGGGCAAATTCCACAATGAGGTACCCGCGTACTATGGCCGGCATTAAAGTCTTCTGAAAAAATAATCGTGCGTGGGCTGCTGCGCAGTGGGTGGAGTTCGTCTGTCGTGTGTAACGGACGAACCCGGCCGAAGCTGGGCGCGAGGGATGGAGTCTGTGGGAGCCGCAGCTGATCTAGGGAATTTGAACGAAGAGTTGCGAGGAGCAGGAGCCCCGGGGAGCGCTCGACCAAACCCCGTTGCGCTGGAAGTGCGCGTCAACGCAACCGGCGCCCGCCCCAGCCAGGGAACAGAGAAGCGCGAACTTTTCTCGGAAGATACTCAGACCGCCGTCGTCTTTCCCGATGCGGCGGTAATCTCGTTGACCGCAGCCGTCGTGCCCGGCCAACTGGTCTTCCTCACCAACAAAGAAAACAATCGAGAAGTTGTCTGCCAGGTCATCCGCAAAAGAAATAACCGCCCCACCAGTTGCTATGTCGAATTGCAATTCACCGGGCCGCAAAAGGATTTTTGGGGCGTTGCCTTTCCCGAACCGACCCAACAAGCGCACTCCGAATCACCGACTAACCTTGTCGAAAAGGTGGAAGCCGATGCCGTTTCTGCCGAGGCCACCGAAGAACCTGCAGCTGATCTCGTTACGGCGCCAAACACCGAAGAAGTCAACTTATTGCGACACGAAGTCGACGCTCTGCGCGAGCAATTGAAAGCCCTGACGGAAACCAAAAAGAAAGAGGAAGAAGAAGCGGCCCTGAAAGCCGCCGAGGCTTTCAGGAAGGCTCAGGAAGAAGCGGACGCGGCCATAGCGGCGCTGGCAGCCAAGCGAGACGCCGCCACAAAACCACTTATCCGCATGAATCTCCCGGCAGCCTCTGTTGCGCCGGCAGCCCCCGTAACCTCACCGCTGAAACTTCCGGCAGCGCAAGCGTCCCCATCGCAGCCACGCCCGCTGCCGCAGGCAAAGTCGCTTGCGACTCCGGAGAATCCAGGCCATTCGGCCGAGCGCGAAGCGTTTGAAGATTTATTGCCAGAGCCGGAACTGGATTTTTCCAAGGCCCCCATCCCAAGCCAACTGCCAGAAGACGACGATCGCTATTCCATCTACAAACCTCTTCGCAAAAAAGTCGGACTCCGCGACGCTATCTTGACCGTCGCGGCGACGTTCTTGCTCGCCGCCGGCATTGGTTTTGCCTGGTACACCGATAAGCTGCCAATGGCCCGAAGAAAACCCCCGGCTCCCGCAGCAACCGCAGCCGCGCCGAAGCTTGCCACTCCAGTCACCGCGCCGCCAAAGGGTTCCGAACCCATCGCGATGCCCGCTACTCCCACAGTTCTTCCCGCAACCGTGCCAGCCGACGCGAAGGCCGCCGACCCAGGTGGTGCGCCGGTTGGAGCAATTCCGTCTGAATCCTCAAAGAGTGCCACCGGAAGTGAATTCCCAACTGAAGCTCCCGTCGGAGAGAAAAAGACAGTGAACGCTGCACCCCCTCCGGCGAAAAAACGCAAGTCAGCAATACCGGCGGCGCCCGCGGCGGAAGCGCCGGAGCCAATCGCCGCGGACGCACCAGTTCTGCCAGCAAAACTAATCCGCGCCGCCAAGCCCGTCTATCCCCCCAACGCCATGCGAAATTTCATCACCGGAGATGTCCGCATCACTGCGGAAGTGCGACCCGATGGCCGCGTCGGTAAGGTCACGGTTATCTCCGGCCCGCCGGCGCTCCGCGAAGCCGCGGTAGAAGCCATGAAGCAGTACGAGTATGAGCCGTCCACAAAAGGCGGCAAACCCCAGCCGTCGCAAATCACAACAACAATAAAGTTCTGGTTCGATCCCTAGTCCCAGCCTAGCAACGCACCATCTTGCCGTCCTCCATGCCCCCACATCCTGCGGAAACTCTCTCCGTTTTCGTTCCGAACGGAGTCAGCGGAGTGAGGAATCCCTCTTCTGTTGGCTTTTTCTGGGTACTCCACACGCCGTCTTTGCGTGTGGGCGCTCGTTGTCATCCCGAGCGCACCGGCCCGGCCTTCTTTTCCGCGCCGCTGTTTGGCGCGCCGGATCGCGCAGAGAGAGATCCTCTTCCTCTTTGTGTCTCCGCATTTCCCATTTTTTCAATGTCTATCTCACCCGCCCCCGTTAACTTTCCCACAACACCAACGTTGCGCCCCCACCGACCGCTATGTTAACTTTGCGGCATAAAGAACATTTGGGATTTTACGATGTCCTACTCGCTGAAACATGTTCTCTCCCGCCCTTCCGTTCCGGAGGGTTTCGGTCCGGTCACTTCTGAGGAATCCGCGCTCCTCGAGAAGCTCGACCGCTCGCGCCTCCCCAGGCACATCGCCGTCATCATGGACGGCAACGGCCGCTGGGCACAAAAGCGTCATCTCCCTCGCGTCGCCGGGCATCGCGCAGGCACGAAAACCGCACGCACCACGATCGAAACCTGCGCGCGCCTGCACATTGAAGCACTGACTCTCTACGCTTTCTCTGTCGAAAACTGGCGCCGCCCCAAAGCCGAAATTGAGTTCCTCATGCAGCTTCTCCGTGAGTACATTCGCAAAGAAATGCCCCTTCTCCAGAAGAACAATGTCCGCATGCGTTTCCTCGGGCGCCCCGAAGAGCTTCCCCCGGCCGTTCAGAAAGACACGCGCGAAGCGACGGAAGCTACCGCCGGCAACAACGGCATGATTCTCTCCATCGCCCTCAACTACGGCGGCCGCGCGGAAATCGTCGACGCCATGAACGCCCTCCTCGCCGAGCGCAACGGCCACGGCTCCGCGCAACCAGTCACCGAAGATCAACTCGCGCGCCATCTCTACACCGCCAATCTTCCTGATCCCGATCTTCTCATTCGCACCAGCGGCGAAATGCGCGTCAGCAATTTTCTCCTCTGGCAGATTGCCTATGCCGAAATTTTTGTCACCGAAACTCTCTGGCCCGATTTCAACCGCGCCCATCTCCTCGCAGCCCTGGTCGATTTCCAAAAGCGCGAGCGTCGCTACGGCGGCATAGACTCCCCCAAATCCGCCGCCCGCTAATCCCGCAACACAAGTAACTGCGCATTAAGCAAATCGTGTCATCCCGAGCGAAGCCAGGGATCTCTCTGGTTTTCCCGTTGTGCCAGCCACAAATGAACTTGGGGGTGCCCCATCCTTCACCCCTATTGCGAAGGGTGGGCTCTGACGATCGAACGCCTCCATCTCTTCCTCTTGCTTCCCGATCTCTGAGTACTGATTATTACTGATACCTGATATCGTCTTCCTCATCTGATATCCTTCCTTCTCATGACTTGGAAACGCGTCGCCACCGCCCTCGTTCTTATTCCCATCGTCGTCGCCATCGTCCTCTTCACCAACACCGCCGTCGTCGCTATCGCCACCTCCATCATCACCGTACTCGCGCTCTGGGAATATTTCGCCCTGGGCGACGCCATCGGCCATCGCGCTTACCGTCTCTGGACCACCTTCTGCGCCCTCCTTCTCATTTACTTCCAATTCCTTAATGCCTATGACAGTCGTGTTTCGCAACGCATCCATTTTCTATTCGGCTGGCCAATTGGAGAGCCACCCTCTCTACAATGGGCTGTCTTTCTCTTTGTTCTCGGATTGACAATGTTCACGCTTTGGACCAAGCGAGCACTGGTTGAGGCCCTCCCGGCAGCCGGAATCAGTTCGAGTGCGCTTCTCCTGATCGCTTTTCCGCTCTCCTATGCTGTGCCGCTTCGCGGTCTCCCAAGAATCGGTCCCCGCCTCCTGCTCTTCGCCCTCGCCATCACCTGGGCCGCTGACACCACCGCCTACTTCGTCGGCCGCGCCATCGGCAAACACCCTCTTGCTCCGCACATCTCCCCCCAAAAAACATGGGAAGGCTCTATCGGCAGCATGCTAGGTTCGCTCCTCGTCGCCTACGCCTTTAGCTTCTGGATTCGCATCCCCCTCCCGCATCTCCTCATCATGGCCGCCGTTGGCAACATCGCCGGCCAATTCGGTGACCTCCTGGAATCCGCCTACAAACGCAGCGCCGGAGTAAAAGACTCCGGCGGTCTTCTCCCCGGTCACGGCGGCATCCTCGACCGCATCGACGCACTAATCCTCTGCATCCCCGTCATCTGGTATTACTTGGTTCTCGTGAATCCCTCCATTCGTTGATAACTCTCAATTTCTGTTTCCGTTGGTACGCCGCTCCACAATTGACCTTGAGGTGCCCCATCCTTCGCGCTTTTTGCGAAGGGTGGGTTCTTACGATCCAACGTCTCAACCTCTCTCTCTTGCCTCCTGAAATCTGATTACTGATCTCTGATATCCTTATACTAGGCCCGCACACGCTGTTTTTGCGGCTTTTCGTGTTTCGAAGGGTGTATCTTTACTTAGAGCTTAAAACTCACGACTTATAGCTGAAAACTGACTCCATGCCTTCTCTCTCCATCCTCGGGTCCACTGGCTCGATCGGCCGCCAGACTCTCTCCGTGGTTGAATCCCTCCCCGGCCAATTCCGAATCCTCGCCCTGGCCGCCGGCTCCAATCTCGGCGAACTCCTCCCCCAAATCGAGCGCCATCATCCCGAGCTCGTCTCCGTCGCCACCCCGCAACTCGCCGACGAACTCGCCCGCCGCCTCCGCGAAAAGGGAATCGCTCCCCTCCCCGCCATCCACCATGGATGCGGGGGCATGTTAGCCGTCGGCACTCATCCTCACGCTGACATCGTCGTTTCCGCCGCCGTCGGTGTCGTTGGACTCGAGGCCACCTACGAAGCCGTCAAACTCGGTCGCACTGTCGCTCTCTCCAACAAGGAAGTCCTCGTCGCCGCTGGTGAACTGGTCATGGCCGCCGCCGCGAAATCGGGCAGGGAACTGCTCCCCGTCGACAGCGAACACAACGCCGTCCACCAATGTCTCCGCGCCGGTACACACCCCGAAGTCCGCCGCATTGTCCTCACCGCTTCCGGTGGCCCCTTCCGTAAAACGCCCCTCAAGGCCCTGGAAACCGTCACTCCCGCCCAGGCCCTCGTTCATCCCAACTGGCGCATGGGCAACCGCATCACCATCGATTCCGCCACCATGATGAACAAGGGTTTCGAAATCATCGAGGCCCGCTGGCTATTCGGCGTGCGCCCCGATCAGATCGACGTGGTCATCCACCCGCAGTCCACCGTCCACTCCATGGTTGAGTACGTCGATGGTTCCGTTTTAGGGCAACTCGGCCCAACTGACATGCGCATGCCTATCCAATATGCGCTAACCTATCCTCAGAGGGTCGCATCTAATCAGGTAGCCCTGGATTGGGCGAAACTCCGCCGCTTGGATTTCGAGAGGGCATCCACGCGGCGTTTTCCGTGTCTCCGCTTGGCGCGCGAAGCGATGAACAAAGGTGGCGCTTGGCCTTGTGCCTTGAACGCCGCCGACGAAATCGCCGTCGCCGCCTTTCTCGAGCAGCGCTTGCCGTTTCTCGGGATTCCCGAAGTCATCGAACGCGTTCTCTCCCGCACACCCCGGGTGCGTTTCGAGAACATGGACGATGTCCTAGCCGCAGACGCAGAAGCCCGTCGCCAAGCAAGCGAAGAAGTAGGCCGCCTCTCGAATCACCCCGCGGGGGTTTTGTAGTGGCCGACCTTTAGGTCGGTCGGTTTTGTTCTCGGGTTTTGCCGGTTTGTCATCCCGACCGGAGCGCCGACGTTTTCAGTCGGCGCGCGGTGGAGGGATCATGGCTTAACCGCCACCAGACTCCCTCGTTTTTGTAGGCGGGCCCCTGGGTTGGTTTTTTCTTTTGGGGGTCGGACCTTTAGGTCCGACAATTTGCTCCCGGCAACAACGGGGACTTTAGCCCCTGAGGAATCCAGGTATTTGTTGTATTCTCGAAAGAAGAGGTTTTTCGCTCAGCATGAACACGATCATCGGCATGGTCCTCGCCCTCGGCGTCATCATCCTTGTCCACGAATGGGGACATTTTATCGTCGCTCGTCTCTTTGGCGTTCGCGTCGATGTCTTCTCCATCGGCTTTGGGCCCCGTCTTTTCGGTGTCAGACGCGGAGCCACCGACTGGCGCGTCAGCGCTCTTCCTCTCGGCGGCTACGTCCGCATGGCTGGCCAGGACATCACCGATATCGACTCTGGCGACCAGAAGCCCACCGGCTCTCCCGATGAACTCATGTCCAAAAAGCGCTGGCAGCGCGCGCTTATCTCTTTTGCAGGACCCGCCGTCAATCTTATTTTTCCCGTGCTTCTCCTCGGCTTCTATTACGTCTTCGCCGGCGAACCCTACGCCGCCTATTTTGAGAAGCCCGTCGCAGTCCTCGGCCTTCCTGCCGGCAATTCTTCCGGTTTACAGGTCGGCGACAAAATCGTCTCCGTCGACGGCGTCAAGAACCCCACTTGGGAGCAAGCCTACCGCGCTATGGAGGCTCTCCCCACAGGCGGCGCCCTCAAAGTCCAGGCAGAACATGATGGCATCATTCGCCAGCTCGATATGCCCGTGAAGAGAACTCCCGACGAGCATGTCTTCGGCTTTTCTCCCGTGCCTCCCAAGGTCCTTCAATCCATTCCCGGGAAACCTGCCGCGGTTGCCGGCATGAAAGACGGCGACCTCATCACCGCCGTCAACGGCCAAAAAATCGATTATTGGGATCAATTCGTCGACACCATCCACAAGTCCGAAGGCAAAACTCTTCAGGTTGAAGTTTCGCGCAACGGCCAGCCCGTCACTCTTTCCATCACACCCAAAATCGGCGCCGCCCAGACCGGCGACAAGGTCTATCAGATCGGCGTTGGCCCGGACATCGCAATCGCCCACAAATCCCTCGGCGTCGTCGCTTCGTTCAAGGCAGGCTTTGAAAAGACTAGCGAACTCGTTGCCGACACTCTTGGCGTCGTTGCCAAGCTCGTTACCGGCCGCGTCTCCGTCAAGGATCTTCAGAGCGTGGTTGGCATTTCTCGCGCCGCCGGTGAAGCCGTCTCTCTCGGCCCCTCCGCCACGATCCTGTTCATGGCTCTCATCAGCGTCAATCTCGGCATCCTGAATCTTCTCCCCATCCCGATTCTCGATGGCGGGCACATCCTGCTTCTCACTCTCGAAGGCATTCGCCGTCGCGATTTCAGTCTCGCCTTCAAAGAGCGCTTCATCCAGGTCGGCCTGGTCTTTCTCTTAGCCCTCTTCGCCTACGTAATGTACAACGACGTAGTTCGCCTACTCCCCACCCACTCCTAGTGCATTTGCGTTCGTACTAACGCCGAAACCGCATGACCTTGAGGGGTGCCCCATCCTTCGCGTAGTTTGCGAAGGATGGGCTCTTACGGTATTTTCTTTCCTCAGCTTTTGGGTTTGCATTTGTGGTGGCCGACCTTCAGGTCGGTTCTTGGGTTTAGCGGCACAGCCTTCAGTCGGTGCTCTCGCTAGTGTAGGGGCACGATACATCGTGCCCTCTTAGGTTTTCCCAGTTCTTGATTTGTCATCCCGACCGAAGGCGCAGCGTCTTTTGCTGCGCCGAAGCGGAGGGATCGTGGCACCATCCCTGGTTGACGAAACTCAACCATCCGTCCTTCGCCCCCACGGATACAATCTTTTTACATCCGAATTCCGCCCGTTCCCAGTTATCATTTCTTATCCCATGCCACACGCACTCAGGAGAACTCTATGAAACGTCTGCTCGCCGCCGGTCTTCTGTTCGCCATGACGCCCGCGCTGGCTCCTTCGCCCGCTCAATCTCAGAATAAGGAAGAAGTCGCCAAGCTCTCTCTCAAAGTCGGCGACAAAGCTCCCGACTTCACCCTGCTCAGCGACGAATGGAAAACCATCAAGCTTAGCGATTATCACGGCAAGAAAAATGTTTTCCTCGCCGTTTACGTCCTCGCCTTCACCGGTGGTTGAACGAAGCAACTCCAAGCGGTCCAGGCTGGACTCGCCTCCGGTAAGATCGATTCTAGTGATACGGAAGTTTTCGGTGTGAGCATGGATAGCCCGGCTGCAAACGCCGCCTTCGCCAAGTCAATCGACATCAAGTTTCCTCTCCTCAGCGACATGAACCGCAAGATGCTCACCGATTACGGCATCCTCAAAAAATATGACGTGAAGGGCGACAATTACGAGTGGGCTCTGCGCGCCAACATCGTCATCGACAAAGACGGCATCATTCGCCATATCGAAGGAGGCGACAGCGCCGTCGATCCCAATTCCGCCGTCTCTGTCTGCACCGACCTGCACAAGAAACAAGCCGCCAAATAACCCGCGGCCTCTCTCCTGGAGTTGACCCCTTTCAGGGGTGAGGATGTCGTCTTTCTTTTGGGTTTCGCTGGGTGCCCTCACGCCGCTGTTGCGTGTGGGGTTCTTCGGTTTGCTTTTGTAAGGGCGGCCTTCTGAGGCCGTCCGCCAACGCAAATTCTTGGCTCGGTACGCGTACCGAATCCATGGTTTGTAAGCGTGCGGTTTTTTCTTTCCTCGCTTTTTGGTTTGCCTTTGCAGGGATCGCTTTTTTACCCCGATCGGCAAGCGGCCGAGGCGGTTCGCTCTTCCGATTTTCTATCTTCCATTTTCCATCTTCGATCTTCCCAGTTTGTCATCCCGACCGGAGCGCCGGCGTATTTCATCCGGCGCGCAGCGGAGGGATCCGGCAACCTCTCGACACGTAAATGGCTTTTTGAATGCACGCACACCCCTTATCCCGCTCGACGTCCCGTTCTAAACATCTCCTCGATATCCCCCAACTGTTCCGCTACCAAATTCATTTTGCGCGCCAACCCCTGAATCTCCATTTCCGCACGCCGGTTCACCGCATAATCCAATTCGCTTCTCACTCGATCCTTCCGGTCCTGCCGGTTCTGGCTCATCATGATCACCGGCGCCTGTATCGCCGCCAGCATCGACAAAATCAGGTTCAGCAATATATACGGATACGGATCCCACGCCGCTCTCCCCATCCAGTGGTTCACAATCAGGTAAACCGCCGACACCACTCCAAACGTCACGATGAACGTCCACGACCCTCCCATGTTCACCACCGCATCCGCCAACTGCTCTCCCCACGTCGCTTTCTGTTCAATCACCTCGTTCGGATTCCTCATCGCGCGTATCCTCACCAACTGCTGCGCCGAATGGAATTGTCTTCCCAGCACGCTCAGCATTCCCATCCCGGCCAGAGGCTTTCGTTGTAGCAGCGTCGCGATGTCTTCCTGACTCACTTCCAGGCACTCCGTTTCCTCCAGTGCCGTAGCTGTCGTCTGGTGCGCTGTCTGCTCCAGCATCGACGCGAACCCAAAAAACGCGCCATGTGCTGGCTCGTCCACCACCACTTCCTGATGGTCCTCGTCCACCGTCGTCACGCGCACCCTCCCGCTCACCATCACGTACGCTTGCCCTCCGCCGTCTCCCGCCTTGTAAATCCTTTGTCGCGGCGCAAATTTCTTCAGCTCCACTTGTGAAGCCAGCACCGCCGACTCCTCCTCATCCAGCATCGAAAACAACGGCACATGCTTCAGGACTTCCGGATTGCAAGCCATCGTCCACCTCTTTTGTAGCTTCGGATTTCCACCAATCCGCTAATTCTAGCGAATCTGTCAGTTCCTATAGATCTGCGCCCGATCCGCCAATTTTCCCGAGCCTTTTATAGCAGAATCGCGGTCGGCGCGCTCTTTTCTCTGCAATGTAGCGCTGGCTTTTATGCCAGCTTCGGTAGTCCTGCAGCTCACCTCTTTAGCGGTGAGGCTGTTGCCGTCGGTTTGTAGGGGCCGCCTTCGGACGCGTGCCTCGTGTTCCTCTTTCGCCTTTGCTTCTTGCCTTTGTCGTGGCGATCTTCAGGTCGGTTTCTGAATTTGCCTTTCTCTTCGCGCTTGTAGCGGCCGCCTGAGGCGGGCGCTCTTGCGGCCATCTTCCCGCAAAGACCGCAGAAAACGCGAGAAGGCGCTGCACCGCGAACTCAGCGATCCCTTCAATTCCTGGCTCAACGAAGACGTCTGCTACATCATCACGCCAGAAGAAAAAGTACCTTCTTTGGCCGTTCGACCAACGAAGAGCGCGACCAGTTCAGCTAGCATTTC
>Ga0210401_10006853_pt1 | contig 11520 bp, 8 predicted proteins | sample IncBWH32MmetaG_FD_150866 | JGI IMG/M metagenome (GOLD analysis project Ga0210401, IMG submission 150866) | Forest soil microbial communities from Barre Woods Harvard Forest LTER site, Petersham, Massachusetts, United States - Inc-BW-H-32-M | ecosystem: Environmental > Terrestrial > Soil >... | reverse complement strand
CGTCGTCAATGTTGCAACGTTCCCGTTGCCGGAAACCGTGCCACCGGTCGAGGACCAACCGGAGACCGAGACCGGCACGCCGTCAGGACTGGTACAAGTACAAGTCACGGTGACTGGAGTCCCCGCTTGAGCGGAACTCGGGTTTGCCGAGCAGGACATCGTCGGAGGATTCTTCGGCGGTTCCTTCACCGTGTAGTTCGCGGTGCAAGTCGCCTCGTTATCCTTCTTCATCTTCGGGTCTGTTACGTGCGAGGTAACGGTGTAGCTGCCGCCCGCGACGTTCTTCGTGTCGATAGTGGCGGTGTTGTCTTTGCCGGTTACCGTGCCGCCGTTGCCGGACCAAGCGTACTGAAGCGTGTGCTTCGGATTGAAGTTGCTGGCAGTAGCAGTGGCAGTGATCGGTTCGCCTTGCATGACTTCAGCATGATCGACAGCGCAGGCCGCTGCGGGTGGGATTACAGGAGCGCCGCCGAATCCGAATACGACGCCAGTGCGCACCCGAGCGCCGGAGTAACTGGGACGGCGCAGATCGGGCTGGCTCGCGGGTACTTGCGCAGCGAAGTTTTGCCGCGCCCACTGGTAATCGGCTTCGATTAAGCGGAAGTCCACATGCTTGAGGACGTGCAGATCAATGCCGCCACCCAGGATCGCCCCAATTCCGTTGTGCCCGCCAAAGCTAGCGGTGTTGAGGTGATTCAGACCGATCAAGGTATGGGCGAAGAGGTTGACGCCCTCAGCGCGATACATGGCACGCGGCCCGATGGAGTAAGTTTGGAAATCATTCCCACTCTTGTAGTTGCCCCCGAAGTCGCCTTCGAGCGCGAAGTTGGGATGGAAGTTGTAAGCGCCTGCCAGACCGAAGCCTGCGGGCATGCTCGGCAACTTGAATGGCAACACAGTTCCGTTCAAGGTGCCGCCAGGAATATTTCCGCCCGGGTTTAACCACTGATAGCCCGCGAACAAATCAAACTTCGGGGGCGTTTGCTGCTGGGCCAGCGCAGGACTGCAAGAAACGATTAGCGAAAAGACCAGTAAGAGGCCCACTTTCGCGAAACAGCCTTTCGGTACATCGCAACAAAGTGACATGTAATCCTCCGGAACTAGACCACAAAACTCGTTTACGTCTCGATTGCCAGCTGCTTCGATCGCAGAGCCTTTAGACGCGCCGATATGGTGAATCAAAAGGGACGTGCACCAGGGCAGGAACTAACTCCAAATACGATGACGCAAGATTCTACAGCAATCCTGCAAGAATGCAAAAGGACCGCGCCGAGAATATTACCCTAATCAGTGGCTAGATTTACAATAGAACTTGCAGTCAGAAGCAGAAGAGTTTAGCGTCTCAGTTTGATATCTAAGGATTCGCCTTTTATTCGTTGTGAAGTCCTAGGGTCGGGGACCCAAAACACACTCCTCCACAATGATGGTTGCGGCCCGAGCCGTCCAGCTTGAATAATCAGGTCCGGCACTCACTCTTATGAGCCAGGAAAAAGTACTGATCGTCGAAGACGAAGAGAACGCGCGCAGCGGGTTGGCGGAGACCATCGCGCAGTGGGGGTATCGCGTGGAAACCGCCTGCGACGGCCAGGAAGGGCTGGAAAAAGCGGGGGAGTGGATGCCGGCGATCGTCGTCACGGACCTGATGATGCCGCGCATGACCGGGATGAAGCTGCTCGAGCACCTCTCCGCCCCCAGCTTCAACACGACCGTGATTGTGGTGACAGCGCAGGGTTCGATCGGCAGTGCAGTGGAGGCCATGCGTAAGGGCGCTTACGACTACATCGAAAAACCGGTGGACACCGGCCGCCTGCGCACGATTCTGCAGAACGCCACCATGCTGCAGGGTACGCGCGCTGAACTCGAGGTTGCGCGCCGACAGGTTCGCAATACGGGAACGTTAGGCCATCTAGTGGGCTCGTCGAAAAAGATGCTGGAGATTTTCCATCTGATTGACATGGTCGCGCCCAGCACCGCATCGGTTCTAATCACCGGGGCGAGCGGCACCGGGAAAGAAATGGTCGCGCGCACGATTCACGAACTGAGCCCGCGGAAATCGCGGCCCTTCGTGCCGATCAATTGCGCGGCGATTCCTGAAACGCTGATCGAAAGTGAAATCTTCGGCCATGAGAAAGGTGCATTCACCGGAGCCTTGGAGCGGCGTACCGGTTGTTTCGAACTCGCCGAGGGCGGGACGCTGCTGCTTGACGAAATCGGCGAGATGCCGGTTGGCACGCAGGCGAAACTGCTTCGCGTGCTGGAAGACCGGAAGCTGCGGCGCCTCGGGAGCAAGGTCGAAACCTCGGTGGACGTGCGCGTACTCGCAGCGACTAACAAACAGCCCGAGGAAGCCGTCGCGAGGGGTGAACTCCGAAACGATCTGTACTACCGCCTAAACGTTTTCAACATTCATATGCCGGCTCTGCGGGAACATAAGGAAGATATTCCGGAGTTAGTGCATACGCTGGTCAACGAAATGAATGCGAAACATGGCCGGAAGGTTGCCGCGGTAAGCGATGCGGTCCTCAACCAGTTTCAGAACTATGCCTGGCCCGGCAATGTGCGAGAGCTGAGAAATACTCTGGAGCGCGCGGTCATCGTTTGTGACGGAGGGGTGGTCGAGACTAAGCACTTGCCGCCGGGCTTTGGACAGATCACGCCTCGCCTGGCCGCGAACGATCCTGATGCGGTCCGGCTCGGCGTAGGCACCACAGTGGGCGAAGCGGAAAAACTGCTCATCCTGAAGACGCTTGAGGCGACCAGCAATAACAAAACGCGCGCCGCGGAGATTCTCGGAATCAGCCTGAAGACTCTGCATAACAAGCTGAAGGAATACGGGAGCGCCCCGGGCGAGGCCGCTCGGCCCCAAGAGGAGTAAGGCGGCGCTGCAGCCGAACCAGGCCCGGCGGCGAGAGGATATTTTCAACCCGCGATGCGTCGCAAAGCCAAAATCGTCTTCGCCATCACATTCATGATCACGGTGATGGTCGCAGTGTTTTCGTATCTCTACGTGTCGCAATTCCTTCGCAATCGCCTTGCAGACACCGGGGAGAGCAGCTCAGCGCTGGCTCGCAGCATTGCGCTCGATGCTTATCTGGCCGCGCCTGACCTTGCCAGTACCCGTGTAGACACGTCCAAGGCAGACAAAATGCAAGCCGCCACCGGCGAATATCTGCAGACAGACAAGTACCTGAGCGAACAGATCGTAAATGGCGCCGCGAACTACAAGGATGTAGTGGACATTGCGGTGGTGGATAGGAGCAACCGAGTAATCCTGCACAGCTTGAAGGGTTCGAACGAAATCCTGCGCGATCGACCAAACTTCGACCTGGTCACGAAGGCTCGCTTTATCGATCAACTGCGCATCATCTACGGCCCTCCCGCCACCTACGACGTGATCTATCCCTTCAAGTTAAACGATCGGGAGTTCGGCGCGGTTCGTGTCGGGATCTCGCCTGTTTTCTTGAAGAGCGAGATCACTCCGAAACTCGAGCATATGGCCTACTTCTCGATCCTATCGATCGTGGCGTCGTTGCTGCTGGCGGCATTCGTGTCGAATGTAGCTCTTGGTCCGCTGCGCGAAATCAACCGGAATCTTGACGATGTATCGGTGGGAACAGACCCGGCGATGTTCGAGAACTCCGCCGACGAAGTCGGACTAGTCACTTTGAAGATCGCCAATTTAGGACGAAGAGTTCGCGACGCCCAAGAAATCTTTTCCGCCTTAAAGGACAATGTCGACCAACTGATGGCCAATCTCCAGGATGGTCTGATGTTGTTTACACGCGACACTCGCGTTGTGCTGGTGAGCGCTTCAGTGGAACGCTTCCTGCAGAGGCCGCGGCGCGAATTACTTGGCCAAAAGGCCAGCGACATTTTTTCTGAGGCAAGTCCGCTGGGTTCGCTGGTCTTGGATGGCTTTCGTCGCGGACGAGGAGTCGCACAGAGCGAGATTCAGTTCCCCGGGGGGCAGCGCGTGCAGGTTTCCATGGACTTCATTCAGGAGAAGTCCACGCAGATTGGTGCGCTGCTGATTATGCGCGACAGCGAATCGGTGCGCCGGATCGAAGATGAGATCGAGATGTCACGCCGCCTTTCAGCCAGCAGTCGCGTAACGCGTGGAGTGGGACACGAATTCAAGAACCCCATCAATGCGATCGTGCTGCACCTTCACCTGTTGCAGAACAAGATGGCCGAGATCGACCCGGGCACGCGCCGTCACGTGGACATCATCGACAGCGAGATCCGCCGGCTCGACCGGCTGGTGCAGCGCCTGATGGATATTTATCCACGACGGGATTTGCAGCTCGAGCCAATGGACCTGAGAGCATTGCTGGAAGACGTAGCCCAGCTCGCCCAACCCGAGGCCGAACAACACGGCGTGCAGGTTGTGCTGGACCTCGATGACGAAACGCTTCCGGTCAAGGTCGATAACGACTTCATGAAACAGGCGATTCTGAATGTTGTGATCAACGGCATTCAGGCCATGCCGGAGGGCGGCAAACTCACCATCCGAGCCCGCGAGATTCAGGGTCTCGTGACGACCGAGATTATCGACACCGGAAGCGGAATCCCCCTCGAGGTACAGGACAAGATTTTCGAGCTTTATTTCACGACTAAACAGGACGGCAGTGGAATCGGGCTGGCGCAAACTTACCAGGTCTTACAGTGGCATTACGGTGGTGTGGATTTCGAAACGACGCCCGGCCAAGGTACCACTTTCCGGCTGCGTCTGCCGGTCGCGCAGCCAACGCCGACCCCAGTTCGTGCTGCCCTCACGCCAGCTAACTAGCTGCAAACTATTCGTACAATATCGTCTAAAGGCGCAATTTTCTGCAGGCCCGATTTCGCTGCAGGGGCCATCCCTTGGGAGTAAAATCACGGTTGCTGTCTGGCTTTCTCAGGCATCACACATTCAGTATGTTTCTGGCCGGCATACTCGCACTGTGGATGCTGTTCGCGGTCCCCTGCCCGGGATGCCCGAGCAGCGTAGCTGCGCTTGCGGCGACGAACACTCTCGTTTCTGCGACGGCGCAGTCCACGTCGGCTCTTCAGTCCACATCGCCATCCCCCACCTCCTCTCAGAGTTCGAGTGGCCAATCTAGTCCGCCCGCTCCAGCCGACAAATCGGTTCCGGCTGCCAAACCGAAACACAAGAAAAAGAAGGTGACTGCCCCCGCCGACCCTTCAGCCCCACCACCCAAGAAAGTCGTCTCCCACGGCAGTACGGAGGACACAATCACAAATGGGGCGTCTGACACCGACGAACAGAGCACTAAGACCCGGGCGGCCAATACTGACTTACTGAATCAAGCGACGGCAAACCTGGAGAAAGTAAGCGGCCGGTCGCTAACGGCAGAGCAAAAGGAAACTGCGGATCAGATTCGGAAATTTGTAGATCAATCCAAGGCCGCCAATCAGGAAGGCGACTTGCAGCGAGCAGGAACGCTCGCCAACAAGGCCAAACTGCTGTCCGATTCCCTCGAAGAAACCACGCGCCCGAAGTGAAACCGGGAAATTTCGTTTTTCAATCTTCAGTAAAGAGGTTGTCTGATCGGCGACGCCAGCCCTGCCGCGATGCTTTTCATTTAGAGTGAAGAGATGCGCGCCATCTTGCAGAAGCGAGCGCTGCGCTACGTGCTCGCGGCGAATGTGATCTCCATGCTGGGCAGCGGGATGAATTCCGCCGCCGTGGCGTGGCACATTCTGCAGGCAACGCACTCCGAAGTTGCACTGGCAAAATTCGCGGTGCTGCAAACCCTCCCGGCGATGCTGATGCTTCCCTTCACCGGCGTGATCATCGATCGCGAAGACCGGCGCCGGCTAGTGATGCTGCTCGACGCCGCGCGCGCGGTAGTGATCTTAACCGTCGCCATCCTGGCGTTCCTGCATCGCGAGCAACTCTGGCAGCTCTACCTTATGAACATGCTGGTGTCGGCAGGCTTCTGGATGTTCTGGCCGACGATCACGGCACTCATCAAGGAACTCACGCCGGAAGGCGAATTTATCCAGACCAACACCTTCCTTCTGGCCGGAATTCAGGGCGGCTGGCTGATGGCGGGGGCCGTAGTCGGCTTTGTGTACAACCACATTGGACTCGGTGGTGTGCTGCTCATCGACGTATCGACCTACGTGGTTTCGTTCCTTTGTTATTTCGCGGTACGTAGGGGTAAGCATGTGGTGCCGCGTCCCGAGGAACTCAAGTCGGATCTGGTTGCCGCCGAAGCCGCTGAACATCGCTTCTGGAGCGAACTCTTCGACGGTTTACATTTCGTGCGCGAACGACCACACGTCATGCTGCTGGGGATCAGTTGGGCGCTCTTTCTGGGCGCAATGTTGACCGGGATCGTGGTCACTCCATCGCTGAGCGACCGCATTTTCCATGCCGGTCCGTCGGGATACGGTTGGCTGAACGGCGGCTGGGGACTGGGCGCATTTCTCAGCGCGATGTACGCTCCCAAAGTCATCGAACGCCTCGGCTGGCGGCTGACCATTGCCGTTTCGATGGCGGTGCTCGCGAGTTGCATGATCCTGTCGCCGTTCTCCGGATTTTTGTTTCTGGCGGTTCTGCTGTTCGGATTGATGGGATCGGCTCGCGGCGTCAGCAGCGTTGCCATGAATACCAGCTTGATGGAGCAGGTCCCCAATCATCTGATGGGACGCGTACAAAATGCCTTCTACTTTGTCGGGCTGCTCCTCCAGATCGCATTGAGTGTGTCAGTCGGTTATGTCGCCCAGTACATCAGCCTCGCGGGTGGGTTTGCGATCATCGGGTCGATTTATATTTTGGCTTTTGCGAGCGCTGCCTGGCCGGTGGCGCACGTCGGCATCAAAGTCACAGAGTAGGGCGCGTTCGCCGACGAGTTCCCAATCGCATTTGCGACCCTGCTATTCTGTGCGGTCTGCTTTGATGGAGGAATTACTTATGTCATGGAACCTCGAAGGCCGTAACGCGGTCGTCTTCGGAGTTGCCAACAAGCGCTCGATTGCGTGGTCCATCGCCCAAGGCTTGCATGCCGCGGGCATGAAGCTAGCGATCACGTACCAGAACGAGCGCCTCGAGCAGGAAGCCAAGGATCTCATCCTCTCACTGCCTGGCGCCGAGGGCTACATGTGTGATGTTTCGAAAGATGAAGACATCGATCGCCTGTTTGCGCATTTAAAAGAGCGCTACGGCAAACTGCACGCGCTCGTGCACAGCGTCGCCTATGCTCCCGCCGAGGAACTGAAAGGCGACTTCGTGAACACGACACGCGAAGGCTTCCGTGTTGCGCACGACGTAAGCGTCTACTCTCTGATCGCAGTGTCGCGCGCTGCTGCGCCCCTGATGGAAGACGGCGGCAGCATTATCACCATGACCTACTACGGCGCGGAGAAAGTAGTCCCGCACTACAACGTCATGGCCGTGGCGAAAGCTGCTCTCGAATGCTCAGTGCGTTACTTGTCGGCCGACCTGGGTAAGAAGAAGATTCGCGTGAACGCCATCTCTGCTGGTCCGATTAAAACCCTTGCCGCACGCGGCATTTCTGGCCTGGGCGACATGCTCAAATCCCACGCCGAACGCGCTCCTCTGGGTCGCAACGTCGAAGTCGCGGAAGTCGGCTCGACCGGTGTCTTCCTCGCTTCGGATGCCAGTTCCGGCATCACCGGCGAAGTGATCTACGTCGACTGCGGCTACAATATTATGGGGTTTTAAAATCAGACCATTTGTTCACGTGACCTCAACACCAAGAAACTCGATGGCTTTCCGTACAAAAATATTTGCTTTGTTTGCGATTGGGATCCTGTTCTCGATTTTGCGAGAGTGGTCTGCGCCCGTGTCTTGTCCCTACGCTTCGGCGAGTATCCCTCCTTCTCCGGCGGAGAAGCGCTAGCACTCATGCACACGCCCCTCATTTGGCACTAGTTACCGCGCGCCTTCTCCTCGGAATTGTCATTCTGAATGGGATGGCCATCACGAGTCTGCGCTCGGATGGCGCCGGCAAAAAGCAGATTCCTCGCTCGGGATGACAAGAGTCGATGGCTATCTGCCCGGCATTAACGATTGTGATGCGTTGGCCTTACGGATTGGTGGGCGCGGGAATCGAGACGGTTTGATCGACCGAACTCGAGACGGATGAGTCAGGGCGGTGCCCGCCCTTGGTGAGCTTGCGCAGAACAAATTCCTGTATGACTCCCGCCAAAGAGCTTTCGCCCATCCGGATCAGGCTGTTCGAAAGAATATCCAGCCCCTGATTGTCCGAAGGGTAATAGGTGGACGCGAGCGCAGCGCCTGAGACCGATCCCACAATGTTGGAGTAGTTGACCTGCCAGCTACCGTTATCGCCTTTACACCACACCGAATTGCTGATCGCGTACAGAAGGCGCTTCTTGGTGGTTCCGGTGCCGCGATAAAAGTAGCGGGGGTCTTGCTTGAACAGAGTTGGGAAAATAGCGCCGGAGAGAAACGTGGAGGCTAGCGTGTCGCCGTAGGCCGCACCGAAACGCTTAGCGTAGCCTTGGGCTCCCTGCCCAAACTCCGGATATTGATCTCCCGCCTGCTGCAACCCGGCAAGAAAACCGACGCCAGCAATTGTGACTACGTCTGTCGTTGATTTCCATGCCAATTGAAACTTCAGTTTCGTCGTAAGAGGGGCAGCGTCCGGGCGATAGCTGACATAAAAATTCGGAATGAAGCCAAGAACGCGCTGATGTTCCTGTTCCTTTACTTCTTCAGTAGCGACCTCGACGGGGTCAACGGTTACTTTCACTTGAGTCACGACCGTGGCGATTGACAGAACAATGGGCGGCGCCAGGAAGGTTTGCCCGGGGGCAAGATCAGCCGAGTAGATTTCGTTTTCGAATCCGGTGGAACTCACCGAGAGCTGAAAATGGCCCGGGGGAACATTCGAGAAGGAAAACTGTCCGTTGGCCCCTGAGACCGCCTCCCGGTATGCAGATTTGTCCTCTGGGGTAAGGCGCACCGTTGTTCCAACACTTACGGCGCCCGATTGATCGAGAACAGTTCCGATAACGCTTCCCGGTGTTGCCGAAGGCGCCACAGGATACTGAGGGCTCGGGTCCGGATTGTTGCCGGTACCCGTTTGATCCACCGCAACTTCCGCCGTGACGGGAAAAGTAACCTCGAGAGGCTGGGCGCTGTCCCCTCCAGCCTGCCCAAAGGAGGCGCAGGCGCAGGCCAGCAACGAGACGGCAATCCACAGCATACAAAGGACATGCTGCCTGAGATCGCCAGTGATACTTGTCGATTTCTCAACCGCGCTCAAACCCATTCCTCACGTTTGGCTTGTGTTCAATCAGCTGAAAAAACTGTCTATTGATGCGCAGGCTCCCACCTGATTTCCTTTAGATGCACGGGGAACCAGCGGCGATCTTTCCGATGCATGAAAAGTAATACGTTCAGGCGACGCTGGGAACCTTGTTCGTAATTTTGCACCACAATGCGCTACCACATTGTCCCAAATTGGCTTTACAACCGCAAAATACTGATTCTTAAGGCGTCGAATTCAACGGATAGGCCCAGGCCGAACGAAGATTCATCGAGTCTTGATACGTATTCGACGATCGGTCTCACCGATGCGATCAAGAGAAATTTCCACATTCCAATCCCGCTCGAAACGCAGGAACTTCTCTCCCCACTCGATCAAGAGAACACTGTTCGAGGATATCAGGTCGTCCAAACCAAGAGTCTCCAACTGTCGGGGCGTGTCAACGCGATACAAGTCGATGTGATAAAGGTTCGCTCGCTGCCCGCGATACTCGTGGACCAGCGTAAACGTGGGACTGGTAACGTCTTCTTCTTCCGCCGATCCAAATCCGGCAGCGATTCCTTTTACAAGTGTGGTCTTTCCGGCGCCGAGATCGCCGCGCAGGAGAACGAGTTTCGGCGGCGCAAGCAACTGCGCTAGCGAGCGACCGAGAGTGATCGTCTCCTGCTCAGAATGTGTTGTGACTTCTTGTGTATTCATGCCGGCTGGACGCCAGCATCAAGTATAGCGAGGCGTCTCGCATCCATCGAAAACCGGTCCGCCGAGACCGGGTTTGAAGACTGCAAGACGCCGCCTTAGAACATTGACTTCTGCGCCTGGATGGGGCCGTTGTTCATTTTCAAATAGCCCTGGTCCGCCACCGATTGCACAGCCATGCGCAGGTTGCGATGGTCGTCGTCGCCCAACGCAATGAAGCGGAACGGCTGCATGATTCCATCGGTTGCCTGGCGTGCTGGATGCAGCATCTCCGCCATGCCGATGACAGCCCCGACTTTCGTCTGGAAGCCGATTTCGACAAAGTCACCCTGACTGAGGGCCTTTGCCAATTTCAGCATGCCGCCGGTGGTGGAGATGGAATAGAGTTTTCCTCTTGAGCGCTGGCCGTCATCGAAGCGGATCGCAGCCAGGACGTTGCCGCCCAGCTGGACCCGAGCCGCGCGCCGTGTAGGGTGCGGTTGGGGGAAATGGGTCATAGCCAAAAGCACTATGGCATTGCTACGGCGGTTACGGCAGATAACTGAGGAACACGTCCAAATTCGCGCCGGCTCCATTGGCCGGACAGCCAGTAAGTAACGGCTCTGCAATGCGATTTAGGGGGATGACCAGAAAGACAATGTACCGAAGGACAGGGTTCGAAATCTTGCTTCACTCGGCAACTGCCGGCAGGATGTACTCCGTCAAAATTCTCTCGGTTTGTTCGTGCATCTCGCGGGTACCATAGTTGGTGCTGGTAATGACCGCTACTAAATCAAGCTTCGGAATCACAACCACCTTGTTGCCGCCATTTCCGGACATGAAAAATGCCGGGTAGCTCTTGTCGCCGGTCTTGAAGGATTTTATCCACCACAAGTAGCCGTATTCAGTAGCCTCGTCGATTCGGGCATGGGGACGCGTTGAGTCTCGCACCCAGTCCTGCTTTAGGATCTCGCGACCTTGCCAGCGCCCGCCGTCCAGATACAGCTGCCCGATCTTCAGCAAACTGCGGCTGCTGAGGCGCAGCCCGCCTCCCGTCTGCGGGATATTCAATGGCGAGTAGACCCACTCTACGTTGGTTATGCCCAGCGGGCCGAACAACTTCTCCTGCGCGTAGTGATCGGTTCGCGAGCCGGTAGCTTTCTCGAGAACCTCGCTGAGTACGAACACGCCGCCCGTGCAATAACTAAAAAAGCGTCCGTAGTCCGGGTGCTCGGGCTCCTCGCCTACACGCATCCGGCCGCGAATTGGCAGGTCCAGAATGAACTGCGCCCAATCTTCCACGAGGTACATGCGCTCCTCGTTTCCGCGGGAGGCGTCGTTCCAGTCGTCGCACTCCAAGGGCGAACTCATGGTGAGAAAGTCCTCGATCGTGATCCTGGACTTTCTGGGATCGGGATTTTGCATTCGTCGTGCACGGTCTGGCAATAATCCCAGAACCTGAGCATTGACTCCGGGCAGCTTTCCGTCTTGCACGGCGAGTCCTATCAGCACGCCCGTAATGCTCTTCGTCGCTGAGCGAGTGTCGCGCAGGCTGTTCGCGTCGCCTTCTATATAGTCC
>Ga0210401_10006852_pt1 | contig 11523 bp, 7 predicted proteins | sample IncBWH32MmetaG_FD_150866 | JGI IMG/M metagenome (GOLD analysis project Ga0210401, IMG submission 150866) | Forest soil microbial communities from Barre Woods Harvard Forest LTER site, Petersham, Massachusetts, United States - Inc-BW-H-32-M | ecosystem: Environmental > Terrestrial > Soil >... | reverse complement strand
TTAGAGGCATTATATCCTGGTGTAAAACTTGGTATAGGGCCTGCTATTGAAAATGGTTTTTATTATGATGTTGATTTTGGAGATAAAACTTTAACTCCGGAAGAGCTTCCTAAAATAGAAGCTAAAATGCAGGAGCTTGCTAATGCAAAAAGCGAATACATTCGTAAGGAAGTTTCGAAAGCAGATGCCATAAAATATTTTACCGAAAAAGGTGATCAATATAAATTAGAATTAATTGCCGGTTTACCTGATGGTGAAATAACTTTTTACACCCAAGGTAACTTTACTGATTTATGTCGTGGGCCACACATACCAAACACAGGTTTTGTAAAAGCAATTAAGTTGATGAACATTGCCGGAGCTTATTGGCGCGGTAACGAAAAAAATAAAATGCTTACTCGCATCTATGGAATTACTTTTCCAAAAGATAAAGAGTTAAAAGAATATTTAGTTTTATTAGAAGAGGCCAAAAAACGCGACCACCGCAAGCTTGGTAAAGAATTAGAATTATTTCATTTCTCTGAAAAAGTTGGTATGGGTTTGCCATTGTGGTTACCAAAAGGTGCTGCTTTGCGCGAGCGTTTAATTCAGTTTATGCAGCGTGCGCAACTTAAATCGGGTTACTTACCTGTTGCTACACCGCACATTGCTTTAAAAGATTTATATGTTTGCTCTGGTCACTACGAAAAATATGGTGCAGATTCTTTTCAACCTATATCTACTCCACGCGAAGGCGAGCAGTTTTTCTTAAAACCAATGAATTGTCCGCACCATTGCGAAATTTATAAAGCATCTCCAAAATCATATAAAGATTTACCGGTTCGTTACGCTGAGTTTGGAACTGTATATCGTTACGAACAAGCTGGTGAGTTACATGGTTTAACACGTGTACGTGGCTTTACACAAGATGATGCGCATTTATTTTGCCGTCCTGACCAAGTAAAAGCTGAGTTTTGTAAAGTAATTGATTTAGTACTACATGTATTTAATGCATTAGGTTTTGAAGACTACACGGCACAAATTTCTTTACGCGATAAAGAAGATCGCGCAAAATATATTGGCAGCGATGAAAACTGGAGTTTAGCAGAACAAGCCATTATAGAATCGGCTGCTGAAAAAGGTTTACGCACCGTTGTTGAATATGGCGAAGCTGCTTTTTATGGCCCTAAATTAGATTTTATGGTTAAAGATGCCATTGGAAGAAAATGGCAGCTTGGTACTATACAAGTTGATTACAACTTACCTATACGCTTTGAGTTAGAGTATACTGGTAGCGATAATCAAAAACATTGCCCGGTAATGATACACCGCGCACCATTTGGTTCATTAGAGAGATTTATTGCTGTTTTAATAGAACATTGCGGTGGTAATTTCCCGCTTTGGTTAACACCCGACCAAATTGCTATACTGCCAATAAGCGAACGCTTTAATGACTATGCGCACGAAGTTTTGCAATTATTAAATAATTCCGATATTCGTGGTTATGTTGATGACCGCGACGAAAAGATAGGAAGGAAGATTCGTGATAATGAAATGAAGAAAGTACCTTACATGCTTATTGTTGGAGAGAAAGAAGTAGCTGATAGAAAAGTAGCGGTTCGCAAACACGGCAAAGGTGATTTAGGTGTATTTAGCATTGATGAGTTTGCCGGCATAATTAAAGAAGAAATTGAAAGTGACTTTAAAAAAGGAACTTTAACAGTAAAAGAAGAAGTAAAATAAATAATAAACTAAAAAAACAGGAGGTTACCATCGCAGCACCATTTAGACCAGGCGGACAAAAACCCGCATTTAAACCAGGAGCACCCAAACCGAAACCATTTAACCGTGGCTTTAACAGAGGTCCGCAAAAAAAAGAAGATGCCCATCGCATTAATGAAAAAATTACCGCTGCCGAAGTACGTGTAGTTGGTGATGGATTTGAACCAGGCGTATATTCCATTAAAAGAGCACTTGAGATTGCTGAAGAGCAAGGTTTAGACCTTGTTGAAATTGCGCCTCAAATTGTGCCGCCGGTTTGTAAAGTTATTGATTACAAAAAGTTTTTATACGAGCTTAAAAAGAAACAAAAAGAAGTAAAAGCAAAAGCTGCACGTGTGGTTGTAAAAGAAATTCGTTTTGGTCCGCATACGGATGATCACGATTACAACTTTAAAAAGAACCACGCTATGGAGTTTTTAAAAGAAGGTTTTAAAGTAAAAGCCTTTGTATTTTTTAGAGGACGAGAAATTGCCTTTAAACAACAAGGTGAGATTTTATTATTACGTTTTGCCAGTGAGCTTGAAGAGTTTGGTAAGCCAGAGCAAATGCCACAATTAGATGGTAAGCGTATGATTATGATACTTGGCCCTAAGAAAAAATAAATAACAGAAGCTCATTATAAAAAAGCCGCAGAAATAACTTCCGCGGCTTTTTTCATTGTAAACATATATATTTAAACTTATTTTATATTTGATTTTATGATAAATTCTAAAAAATTACACATTGCCATTCTTTTTTTAGCAGCTATAATTTCATGCTACATTGGATTTATCAATAAATATCCATTAGTTTATCCTGATACAGGAACTTATTTACATTCTGGGTTTAGCGGTCAAGTTCCCCATGACAGAACCATTTTTTATGGATTGTTTGCAAGGCACATTAGTCTTTATGCATCTCTTTGGCTTGTTATTTTAGCTCAAGGTTTACTAGTTTGCTATATGCTTTATACTACTTTAGGGTTATTTTTTAAGGATGAAAAAAGAAACTATATTTTTATAAGCTCAGTTCTTTTTTTAACCTTAACTACCGGGTTTTCTTATACAGTAAGCATCCTTATTCCGGATATATTTTCTTCTATTGCAATTTTATGTTTAATTAATTTGTTGCTAAACAATAATCTTGGCAAGCTACAAACTATATTTATTTCTATACTATTTGTGTTTAGTATAACTACTCATCTTTCTAATATACCTATCTTAATTATATTATTATTGATTTTAGTTGGAATTGGCATTTACAAAAAAGTAAAGAAAAGCACTTTTATTTTACCTCTTAAAAAGCTTGTGTTATCACTTTCTTTATTTGTAAGCTCTTTGCTTATAATTCCAACCGTTCACTATTTATTTGATAATAAATTTCAATTAGCTAATGGGTCACATGTTTTTATGATGAACCATTTAATAGAAACGGGTATTTTAGAAGATTATCTAAATACTAATTGCGAGCATTCTAATTACAAAATTTGCAATTACAAGGATGAATTATCTTGGAATTTTGTTTGGAGAGAAGATAGTCCATTGTATAAAACAGGTGGTTGGGAGGTTAATAAAACAGAGTATAATGCAATTATTTTTGATATACTTACTACGCCAAAATATTTTATTCTATTCGTTCAGAAAAGTATAGAGTATTCTTTTAAACAATATTTTACATTCGGAATTTCTGTAAATGCCCCATTATTGGAACATTCCCCTCCTTATGGCATGATAAATTGGTTTTTTAAGAATTCAAAAACAGAATATCTTTCATCACTTCAAAATAGGTCAAATTTAGATGTTTCGTTTAACAATAAAATCCAAGAATATATTATTTTGACAAGTATGTTTTTTTTATTTTTTATTCTAATTAATTCGTCATTGCGCAAGCATCTTGGCTATAAACTTAAATGGATGATAGCTATTGTTGTGATTCATGGAATTATTAGTTCGATTATATGCGCCAATATTGCTACTATTGACCCTAGGTTTCAAAATAGAATTGTTTGGTTGCTTCCTTTATGTACTATAATTGTAGTAATAAAGTTTTTCGAGGAAAAACGTGATTTAACAAAGAGTGTTGGTTCTTATTAATAGGATTGAAAATTACTCCTTCTCGTTATACTCTTTTTCTTTTGGAGCAATTTTACCTACAACTTTAAATTCGGTACGGCGGTTAGCAGCCCTGCCCTCTTCGGTTTTATTATCACCTATGGGGTTGGTTTCGCCATAACCATGAGCTTGTAGTCTTTCAGGTTGTATGCCTTTTTCTACAAGATACTTTGCCACACCATCGGCACGTTTTTGAGAGAGTGAGTTATTGTAAGCATCACTTGCCTGATCATCGGTATGAGAACCTATCTCTACAATTACATCAGGGTTTGCCTGCATAAAGGCAAGTAATGTAGTATCTATGTCTTTTTTAGAATCTTCGGCTAATTCATATCTATCTGTTGCATAATGCACATTAGGTAGTACAAAGGCTTTATCGGTTATCTCTTTTAATATAGCTGCATCTTGTTTTATTGTCTGGCTTGTTGTAATATTATTTGTATTAAGGTTTTTAGTGCCATTTAAGTATTTTTCTTTCTCAAATAATATTTGATAATTGCTACCGGCCTCAACGCCCATATCGTATTTTCCCTGCGCATCTGTTTCAACCGATTTAATAAAAATAGGGTCGTCTTCTTTAGGTATAAGGTATAAAGAAACTTTAGTGTTTTTAATTGGGTTTCCTTTTTCATCGGTTACAACACCTTCCGTATTTAATTTTATATACAGTATATGTTTAAAGCCATATATATCGTCGCAACAAGTTGGGCTTTTCTTCAGGGCTACTCCACCTTTACGATTAGAAACAAAAAAACCTTCGTCCTTATTTTTTCCTACGGTATAATAAATATCATCAGCCGTCGAATTTATTGGAGCTCCAATATTTTCGGGCTGCGAAAATTGTTTCATTTCGCCTTTGGCTTTAAAAATATCTAAACCTCCAAGCCCTGGCCAACCGTTAGAACTAAAATACAACGTACGGTTATCCGCATCGTAAAAAGGCGTAATCTCATCGCCGATAGTATTTATTTTGCTTCCCGCATTTTTTGGCAGACCGTAGGTTTTCTTTTTAAAATCATAAATAACATACCAAATATCTAAGCCTCCTCGCCCACCCGGCCGGTCGCTTACAAAATAAATTACTTCATTTTGCTTAATTGATTCGATAGAAGTAGCAGGTTGTGTGGTTGTGTATTTTGAACTGTTTATTTCGTTATCTAATGCAGTTGGTTCGCTCCAAGTACCATCATCTTGTTTTGAGGTAAGATAAATAGCACAAATCATTTTATTGCTCCCGTTTTTTTTGCAACGGGTAAAATAAACACGTTTACCATCGGCAGAAAAAGTTGCATTGGTGCTATTAACCCCTTCTTTATTTAATGCATCATACTCGCCACCAAAAGTCCATTTGCCATTTTCTTTTTTAGCAGTATAAAACTTTTTAAACGCACCAACTGCCGTATCTTCCTGCGATTCAACCGTATATACTTTCTTATCCGTTCTAATAGATGAGTATAGCAAAGTGTTTGTATCAAGCATAATTGGAGAATGCTCCACATGAATTTTATTAATGGTAGTATCTAAATGCGTAACGGTAACCCTATTTAATTGTTTGGTAAAAGCAATGGCAGAATCGCAGCCTGTTATATCTGCTTTCATTTGTTTTTTTAGTTCAACGGCTTGTGGACTTCTACCACCTTGCTTTTTAAATTTTGCAAATTGCTCCTTGGCCTTATCACAATTGCCATTCATTTTAAGCATTAGGCCGTAATAGTAATAAGCTAAACCATTATCCGGGTTAAATTTAATTGATTTATCATACCACTCTTGCGCACTCACATAATCTCTGTTTATACGAAAAGCAGTTGCTAAGTTGTAGGCAACTTTACCATTGTTAGGTTTTAATTTCATAAACTGATCATAATATTCTTCAGCTGCGTAATAATCACCTTGTTTTACAGCAGCATCGCCCATGCGCCTGCACTCGCCTGCTTTTAAGTTTTTTATCTCAATAGTATCTTGTGCTTGTGCAAAAAAACCAAGTAACATAAATAAAAAAGCAAGGCTATATATACGTCTAATATCTATCACAAGGAATTTGGCTTTTAGTTAAACGTGTACTCATGCCGGTATAAATAAATGATACTTCAAAAGCACCACGATAATTGCTGGCTGTTTTAAGCTGAGAAATATTAAAATCGTAACTAACCCCTGCGTAATAATTTTTATAGTTGGCGCCCACAACTGCAAAAAACGCGTCGGTTAAATTGGAAAACCCTTGACGGCCATATACGCCCACAAAAACTGCTTTAGTAATAGAATAATCTTTATCTAACGAATAGAAAAAGCGAGAGCCAAATAAAAACTCAGATGCTTTATCGGTGCCCATCATACAAAGAGAAGGTTGTATGGTAATTTTTGGTAAAGCGTACCAAGTTACCCCTAACGAAAGCACATTGCGAGGTGTAAGTGTATTGCTATTAGATAAAAAAGTCTCTTTAGGTGAGTTTACATGAAACATAGCAAAAGATGTAAATAGTTCAACCTTGCTGGTTAATTTTCTGTCGTAGCCAACTCCCCAATTTAAATCAAAATAATGAAGGCGATAGGTTAAATTAGTTTCGTTGTTTGGAATGCTGCCATTAAATTGCCCCGAGCCCCAATCAAACTGATCAGGAAAAGTTTCGTTGCCATTAATATTTTTCAGCGTAAGACCCGGTTGCACTCCTATATGGAACGTATTTTTACCAAGTGTTTTATGATAGGCCAATGATACCTGAATTTTATTTACTTGCAGATTTCCGCCTGATTTATCGTTGATAATTAAAAGTCCGGCTGAAATTTTTTCGTTACGGATGTAAAAATTTTTATCTCCGCCTATAGACTCAGTTGTATATGGCTTTGCCACTTCTTTCCACTGGCTACGGAAATTTCCCATTACACGAAAATCGCCCACATAATTACCTGTATTAGATGGAGAAATGGTTAAAGGCGTAGAAAAATATTGCGAAAAATGGATATCCTGCGCAAAGTTTCTTTGCAAAAATAGGATGGCGATAAAAAGTATAAAATAATGTTTTTTCAGAAAAATATTTTTAATCGGATAAAGATAAAAAAATAAATTAATCTTTTACCCTGCTAAAACTTAATGTTTTTAGCATCCAGTTTGGCAGCGGTTTTTCGGGTTTACGCTTACGTAAATCCAGGTACCAGCCAAATTTCTTTAAAATGGGTATTTTAAATGTTTCTACAAATTCAATTAATGCGCCATCAGGGTCTTCAATATAACTAAAGTGGCCGGCAGCATCACCCATTTCAAAATTAGTTCCACTATCTACCGTAAATGCACAACCATATTCGACACATTTTTTACGTAAGGCATCCATATTTTTTATATCGAAACACAAATGAATAAAACCTAAATCGCCCCAAAAACGGTTTTCAAAAATTTTACGTGGCGTTGTATCATATACTTTAACAAGCTCTATATAACTATTACCCAACATGCGCGAAAAACTTCCTTCGCGGGGTTTGCTGTGTGTAACGATAACACGACGACATTTATTTTTACCTGCCGGCAGGTTTTGCAAATCACTAAACGTATCTTCTTTATCAAATAACACTTTATCATATCCTAAAATATCGGCATAAAATTTCATTGATTTAGCCATATCTGTAACACCTATTACCGCACCAATGGGTCCGCCGGTAGCATGGTTACTTGAACCAAACATTTCCTGGCTTTCAATAACCTCAAACATATTTCCATACAAATCTTTTATATAAAAATGTTTTTGTTTGATGGGGTTTTCAGTTATTTCGCCAAGAACAGTAACGCCCTTTTTGTTAAAGAATGTAAAACTTTCTTGTATGTTTTCTGTTTTAATTTTACCAATTAAAATGCCCAAATCACCTAATTCAATACTAAAAGGACAAGGCTGAGGCGTACGACTGGTGTATTGCCAAATTTCTAAACCGCCGCCGCCTTTGCCGCTAATAGCAAGTATAGCGTGGCGCTGATGTGGCTTTTGTCCGGTATATGGCAGCATTAAATTAGCTTCAGAAGCCTCATCTAAAATAGGGATATCTATGCCTAAATTTTGGCGATACCATTTAAAGCCCTCCTGCACATTTGGCACTCCCACGCCCAATTGTTGTATACCAGATATAATATATGCCATAATTTTGTAATTTGGCGTAAAATTAAACCAAAATTTATATGACAAAAATTGTTGTTAGAGTTTTTATCATTATGTTATTTGTATTTGGCAAAGGACTTGTAGCACAAACTAATTCTGCATTTGAGCAAGTTCAAAATAAACTTTTAAATGAATATGTGGTTTTTATAGATTCTGTTGAGAAAAAACAGCCTTTTAGCCATTATTTTGAAATACATAAGCGTAAACATATTTCTATGGTTGAGTTTAGAGATGAAAAATTAATATATAAAATTACCAAAAAAGTAAAGGTTTATAAAAACGGGGTACGTTACGAAAAAGTTGATTGGACAGTACATTATCCGCATAAAATATGGCATCATAAAATATATGAGATAAAACAAATGGGGCACAATTATCGTTTTATTGAGCAAATAGATTATGAATTTGGAAGAAAATTAAAACCAACAAAAATTACCACCAGTGTAGATGATAATTATTTAACCGTAAAAGTTTTAAGTCCGGCCGACAAAAAAGGATACTATTTATTTGTTAAACCTGCCAGCAGTTTACCACTAATACATCAGGATTAGTTATTGCTTAATGCAAAAAATTTTATTGCCGTAAAAACCTATCAGATAAGGTTTTTCGTTACTAATAAGTACACAATTTTCGGGCAGCTTAGTTAATTTAATTTCCGTGTCGATAATTTTATTTTCAATTACATCTACTAAAAACAGATTGTCTGTGCCATTTTCTAAAGCAGTGTAAAGATGTTTCTCTTTATAAAGTAACGACCTTACAGGTGTTTGCATTTGTTTATCTAAAACACGCTCATATAATTTCTTGCCAAAAAAATCATACACATCAATCCCCTTCTCGGTAGTACATATTAGTAAAGGGTTTAATGAGTTTTGCAAAGTGTCAATAAAAACCGATGTTATATTGTTCTCTTCCAAAAGATTTATTTCCTGCAATTTATCAGTCAAAGAAATTTTACACAGTTTTTTTATCGCATCGTTTACATAACAAATGTTTGTGCTCTCTGTGTTTTTACCCTCTTCTATAAAAACAGAGTGGTAACCCCTGCCCATTTTAGAATTAATTTGGACACGTGTTTCTCCTTTTCGGTTAGTTACATTTATGTTTCCTAATGTATCAATTAAAACAAAATAATCTTTTTGCTGTAGTACAAGGTGTGTTACTCGCCCTGTGTTTTTTACAGGTATAAAATCAACCAATGGTTTGCCATTTATGGCATAGCAAACCGTAGTGTTGTTTTTTAAGGGAATCCATAAACGATAGTTGTTGTTGTTTTCATAATCAAACAAGGTTAAGCCGCCAATAGCACCGGCACTTATTTTTGCGGGGAACCCGCTTACATTGTTTCCATTTCTATCAATAACAAATAGTTGATTTTCTGTATTAAAAAGCAATTGTAGTTTACCATTATCAAAATAATCCACCTGATGTATATCGCCTAAAATTTTCTGACCTATATTTTTTTTCCATAAAATTTTTCCGGTATTTGAAAGCAGGTATAAATTATTTACTTTATCAACACAAACCAATTCCATTTCGTCGGTAAGATGGTTTTTTACAGGTGTTGGGTTACTATATAAATCAGTATCTAAAAGTGTTTCCCATAGAGTGTTTTGGTACAATTTACTTTTAGGGTTAAAGTTTGCGCAAGCTTTAAAGAAGAGATTGTTTTTTAGTTTTTCCATCGTTAAGGCCATAGATTCGTATTTGTCAAACATTTCGGGAGATTGGCTTAATAACTTTATCATGTTGGTGGACATGCCACCTACTATCTCTTCTCTACTCTTAAACACATCGGCATAAAACAAAAAAGCACTTTCAATCGAAAGGTTTTTATCTATAAAATTCACTACATGCTCGTTAGTTAGTAAATTATTTTTCTCAGAAACTATTTTTTTAAACTCGCTTATGGCATTAATTTCATTGCTAAAAAGTATAGCATTAGTAAGGTTTGTAGCATATTTAAAATGCTTAGTAAAAAAACGCCCGCATAAATCAGAGAATAAATTTTGGGCAACATCCGAATAAATTCTAATCGAATCAACCGTTTCAAAAGTAGAATCGCTTGCTTCCTTTAAAAAATCAGCAGTTAATTTTTCGTCGGTAGTTTGTATTAAACCATAGTCTTGCTCAACATCGGTGCACTTGGCCGTAAACAAAACGGCAAAATCGCCTACAAATTTTCCTATCTCGGTTTGTGCATCGGCATTAATTTTATCGGTATAAGGTTGTAGGTCTTGCTTTCTTTTTTCAGGATTATTCGCATAATTATGTTCAATAAATTGCGTGTACTTGCTAATGCTTATTGCTCGTAATTGTAATGTATTATAAGGAAGTACGTTAAATGCCTCTTTAAAATTTACTGTTTCTTGGTTTTTTAAGGCATTATAAATAACGGAGGAATCGTTAGAAAGAAAACCTTGTGTGTTTAATTCACTTGGGCTTATAGTTACATCTACCGATAGCCAAGCCTCTTTTCTTGTACCATAAACATCTTTGCTTTTTACCGATGAGGCAAGGAAATTAGTCCAAGCCCGGTTGTAAAAATGAGGTAAATGAATAAATAAATTTATATCACTCTCTTTATCTTCGGTTTGATAAGTTTCCGTAAAAATTTTATTTTGCGCTAAAGAAGTTTTGTTATTCTTTACTGCTTCTTGAAGAAAACCTGAGTTATTTGAAAACACCACTAAGCCGGCATTTATGTATGTATAAAATGTATAATCTGCCTGTTTACACTCATATAAATTGATGCTTGTTTTTTTTGCCGAGAAGTTTTTGGTCAGAAAAGAAACAAATAAATCGTTGGTGCTAATGTCTGCCAAATTAAAAGCTGCCAACAGTTCGGTTTTTTTGCTTTGATACAGGGCTACATAAACCGATTGAACTCCAAACTGATTACTGCTTGTTGAATTACTAATTAACGAATCGGCTTTTTGAAGCGTTTTATTAAACCGTTTAATGGCGTTTGTTTTTAAAAGCTCTTCCCACATTAAATTACCCTGGTTAATTTTTTCGGAAAGCTGATGCAGGTTTTTTGTTTCAATTAGCGCATAACAAGTATCGGGTAAAACGCTAAGCGGGTTTGTAGTAGGGCGTTTTAATTTGCTTAAATACAAATAACCCCAAGTGCCACAGGCAATGGCAGCAACTACTAAAATACTAAAGGCAATTTTCTTAATCACAATACAAAGTAAAGATAGGAAGGATTAATGCTTGGGTTTCAACCCAACAAAAAGGTTATGAAACAGCGCTTGTGAAAAAGCATAGCACTAAAACAAGCTAAGTTGTGGCGGCAATAAAGTAAAACTTTTGCGATGATATTTGCAGTCGCCATGCTTCCTGATGCCATCTCTGTGCAACATAGTCGGGTAACCCTTGTTTTTATCCCAGCCATAAAAAGGAAACTCTTCGTGCAATTTCATCATCACATCATCCCGATGTGTTTTAGCTAGTAATGATGCGGCCGCAATGCTCATATAAATGGCATCGCCTTTAATAACGCACAGGTGTTTAATTTCTTTATAGGGTTT
>Ga0210401_10006850_pt1 | contig 11524 bp, 9 predicted proteins | sample IncBWH32MmetaG_FD_150866 | JGI IMG/M metagenome (GOLD analysis project Ga0210401, IMG submission 150866) | Forest soil microbial communities from Barre Woods Harvard Forest LTER site, Petersham, Massachusetts, United States - Inc-BW-H-32-M | ecosystem: Environmental > Terrestrial > Soil >... | reverse complement strand
CAACCCTTTCTTACCCCCACACTAGCCTTGTTCCACCCATACCGTCTTGATGTTTGTAAACTCCCGGATTCCCCAGGCCCCCAGCTCCCGTCCGTGGCCTGACCACTTGACCCCTCCGAACGGGATCCGAGGATCCGAGGCCACCATTTTGTTGATGAACACCATCCCGGCGTCCAGTTCATTGATGAATTTCCGCTGCTCGGTGGCATCATTTGTCCAGGCGCTCGCCCCCAGCCCAAACCGGCTGTCGTTTGCAATTCGAATCGCGTCGTCAATGTCCCTTGCACGAAAAACGCTCGCAACCGGGCCAAACATCTCTTCCTTGTATGCCGGCGAGTCCTTCGGGATGTTGACCAAAACTGTCGGAGCATAAAAATTGCCCGGCCGGTCCAGCGGCTTCCCGCCGGTCAAAATTTTCGCCCCAGCTTCCACGGATTTGCGCACGTCGCGATCCAGGTCTGCGACGCCGTCCGGTGTGGAAAGCGGCCCCACTTCCGTGCTTTCGTCGAACGGGTCGCCCACCTTCAGTGCCCCCATTTTCTGTGCAAACAGTTTTTCAAACTGTTCCGCGATGCTCTCCGCCACTATGAACCGCTTCGCCGCGATGCACGATTGCCCGTTGTTGAAGATCCGCGCCTTCACCGCCATGCTGGTAGCCGTCTCCAGATTCGCGCTCGGCATCACGATGAAGGGATCGCTTCCCCCAAGTTCCAGCACTACTTTCTTGATTCGCTTCGCCGCGCCGATACCCACCTCAATACCCGCTTGCTCACTGCCTGTAAGCGTGGCTGCCATCACCCGCGGATCGCCCAGAATCTTGTCCACTTCCCGCGATCCGATCAACAAAGTCTGAAACGCCCCGTCCGGAAAACCCGCCCGGTGAAACAAATCTTCAATCAGCAGCGCGCTCTGCGGCACGATCGACGCATGCTTCAGCAGCCCCACATTTCCCGCCATCAGCGCAGGTGCTGCAAACCGCAATACCTGCCAGAACGGAAAATTCCACGGCATCACCGCCAGCACCGGCCCCAGCGGCTGGTACCGGATGTAGCTCTGCTTCGCGCCCGTCTCCACGACTTCATCCGCTAGGAATCGTTCCGCGTTTTCTGCGTAATACCGGCACACCCACGCGCATTTCGCCGCTTCATCCACCGCCGATCGCAGCGTCTTGCCCATCTCCGTCGTCATCACCTTGGCGAACGCTTCCTTCTCGTTCTCCAAAATGCTCGCGGCTTTCAGCATCCACTCCGCGCGCTGAGCAAAGGTGGTATGGCGATAGGTGGCAAACGTTTCTATGGCTTTCTGGAGTTTTGCTTCAATGGCCGCGCTGCTCAGCGGCTCAAAGGACTTGATCACTTGCCCTGTTGCAGGGTTGATTGTGGCGATTGCCATGGTTGGCCTCCCCAACGCTACCTGGCCCAGATGCTCGGGCCGTTCGGAAGGATTCGACTTGAAGAATCCCGATTGGTCCTACCAACATACCAAATCAGACTCTTCCTGTACAGCCTAAGCATCGATATTTATGATTCATTGAATTTAATCGTTGACACTCTTCCTTGCAAAGTGGTACAGGGGTCCTACCATTTCACGGTGGACCTGGCTTCTTGCCCTTCTCGGCTCGCGGTAACTAGCCCATCCGTCGAGGAGCCTGCCGCCGGGGCCAGGTGCCCGCCGGGCCCAATCCAAGGAGCAACGAATGAAACGAAAGAAGTCCGCCCGCCCGCCTCAATCGCAATCGGTCGTTAAGCAAGGCTCCGCGGAAAGTCTCTTCACTCCATCTCGCCGTAGTTTCCTTCGCACCGCCGCCGGCGCCGGCTTGGCCATGGCCACTCAGCCTCTCTCCGTCCTCGCCGACCACCACGGCCATCCCACCCCGAACAGCATCTCCTATCTCGACCGCAGGATGTACATCCGAAATATGGAGGTCCTCGCCCACTTCGGAACTGGGGAGAAGCGCCATGGGAAGATGCAAATGATGTCCGTTGGCAACCGCCGCTACATTTTTCAGCAGGGAGATGTCATCGACGTCAGCGACGTCCGCAAGCCGGTCATGTTCAACAAAGGGGGCTTCGAGGGCTACCAGGTGCAAGTCGCCTACAACAAGGACCTCAAGAAGTGGATCCTCATGACCGGCGCTCAGACGCCCATCACCGATTCCACTCCCGAAGCCCCCATGGGCAAGTACGACGACCCGCACCTCGACGACAAGCGCAAAAACTTCAAAGGCCTGCGCGGCGTGCGCTTTTACGACGCTACCGACCCCTCCAAAATCGTGAAGCTCTCCGAATTCAGCACCGGCGCCACCGGCCAGGGCACCCATCGCAATTATTACGACGGCGGCAGGTACGCCTATCTCGACACTGCCCCCGACGAAACCTTCATTCATCAACCGTCTTACTTCCGCGAACTGGTAAACGGCAACATGATTGTCGACGCTTCCGACCCGACAAGCGCCAAGGAAGTTTCCATGTGGTGGGTTCCCGGCTCCCGCAAAGGAGAAGAAGCCGAATACAACAAATGGATCTGGTCAAAGCTCGTTCCTCCGAAAGTTGTCGCGGACCAGACTCCCTTCGCCGGCCTTCACGGCCCCGTTTACGTTCCCAAAAAACTTGAAGATGATGGCAACCGCGGCTATGGCGCTTTTGGCTGCAACGGCTTCATCATTCTCGATCTCTCCGACCCTCAGCATCAGAAAGAGATCGGCCGCTTCGAACCGCCCGCGCAGTATTCCGGCATGGGCATCGCGTTCCACACCATTTATTGCGGCATCCTGGATCGCGGGTTCGTCATCACCAACGGCGAAACCACCAACTCCGATTGCAACCAGATCTATCTGCCCAACTGGGTCATCGACATCCGCGACGAAGCGCATCCCGTGGCCGTCGCGCAACTCCCGCGCCCCGTTCCTCCGCCCGAAGCGCCCTACCGTGATTTCTGCTTCAAGCGCGGACGTTTCGGCGCGCACAATCCGCCGCATCTCAAGGCGCCGGGCAAGCCCCGCCAGGAATTCATCGCCTATTCCTATTTCATCGCTGGCCTCCGCTGCTACGACATCGGCGACCTCTACAAGCCCGAGGAAGTGGCCTATTTCGTCCCACCGCAGGGTGGCGACCTCAAGAAATTCGGCAGCTACGACCGCACCGTCGACAACATCTTCATCGAATGGGACCGCAACATCCTCTGGGCCGCCACCGACACCGGCCTCTATGCTCTGAGTTGCCCCAATCTCGGCAAGCCGATCCTTGACCCCATGCCTGTGACAGAATGGTCGCTCGACAAACTCAACGAAGGCGCGCCCTGATTCCGCTCGCCAGGAGAATGCCAATGAAACCCATCTTTTCTTTTGAATCGAGCATTGCTTTGTGCGCGCTTCTCCTCTGTGGTGGAGCGCACGCGCAGACCACTTCGCCCCAGCAAATCCACGTCCTCACCTTATTGGGGCGCCCGATCCAATTTGTAGTCGCCGACAAGCAAGGCCTCTTCACGAAATACGGCCTCGACGTCGTCAACGACAACAAGAAAAATTCCGACGAATTGCGCTCCGACTTGGCCGCCGGAAAAGGCGACGTTGCCTACCTCGCGGTAGACAACGCCGTCGCCATGGTCGAACTCGCCCATCAGGACGTCGTCATCGTCATGGGCGGTGAGGGCTCGCAGAACGAACTGATCGCTCAAAAGGACATCAAGTCCATCGCGGACCTCCACGGCAAAACGCTCATCGTGGATGCGCCGAATACGGCCTACGCGCTCCAAATGAAAAAAATCCTGTCGCTCAGCGGCCTCGCCCCCGGCAAAGACTACGAGATCAAACCCTTCGGCGCCACGCCGCAGCGCCTGATCGCCATGCGTGAGCAAAAAGATTTTGCCGGTTCCATGCTCGGCCCCCCGGTTTCGCTGGTAGCCAAGCACGAAGGCTTCGTAAGCCTTGGTTCGGTCCAGCAACTCATCGGGCCATATCAAGCCGCGGGTTTCTTCACCCAACGTGCCTGGGCGAAAGATCACCGCGAGCTTCTGGTCGCATTACTCTCCGCCTGCATCGAAGCGCAGCGCTGGCTGATGAATCCGGCCAACAAACAGCAAGTGATCGACCTGCTCGCCACCCAATACCATCTCGCTCCGGAAATCGCCGCCGAAGACTATGAGATCACCATGACGCACCCAGGAGGCTTCGCCAAAGATGCGCAGTTCGACCTCCGCGGATTCGAAAACGTTCTGAAGCTGCGGGCGGAAGTGGAAGGCCAGTGGGGCGGACATCCTCCATCACCCGACAAATATTACGACCCGTCGTATTACCAGGCGGCGCTAACGAAAGCAAAGTAACCACCATGAGGAGAACTTCTTTGCGACAATTATTTTTGGGTTTGTTTGCAGGCTTTATGCTTATCGTGCTGGCGTCCGGCGCCCGCGCTCAGCAGCCACAAAAAGAACGCACGCTCGACGAAATCAAAACCGAGGCCGTCAAACGCGCCGAGAACGGAATGTATCCTCTCATCGGCCTCGATCCCGCCGATGTCCGTGAAGCCTTTTCGAACATCAAGACAACCGACAACGACGAATGGGCGGCCGCATTCAGCGCAGTAGCCGATCGCTACATGGCGGAAGGAAACTCCCTGCTGTCCAGCAATCCCGTGCAGGCCGACAAGGATTTCGTCCGCGCTTGGCGTCTCTATTCCTTCGCTCGCTGGCCGGTTCCGGCTTCTCCCGGCAAGAAGCGCGCCTACGCCAAAGCGCTCGAAGCCTTCCTCGCCCACGCGAAAATGATGGACCCGCCTCTCGAAGTCGTCCACATCCCGTTCGAAGGCTCCGAAATCGTCGGCTACCTGCGCCTGCCCAAAAACGCCAAAGGTCCCGTGCCCGTGGTCATCGCCATCAGCGGCCTCGACAGTCGCAAAGAAGATCTGACTGAAAATTTTGGCGTGGTTCTGAACTCAGGCATCGGTTACATCGGCGTAGATTCGCCCGGCACCGGCCAGGCCCCAATCAAAGCCAGCGAAACCGCCGACCGCATGTTCTCCAAAGTCATCGACTACCTGCAAACGCGCCCCGAAGTGGACAAAACCCGCATCGGCGTGGATGGCCAGAGCTTCGGCGCCTACTGGGCCACCAAACTTTCCATCGTAGAACACGCCCGTCTCAAAGCCGTGGTCGCGCAATCACCCCCGGTCGACGCCACCTTCGAGAAAAATTTCGTCCTGCAAAAAACGCTGGGCAATCGCGAATATCTTTTCGGCCTTGGCCCGGCGCTGATGTCCATCTTCGAAGGCGCCAACAAAATTGAAGACCTGGGCGAAATTCTTCCCAAGCTCTCCTTAGTCAATCAGCATTTATTGGGGAAACCGACAACCTCAATGCTCATCATCGCCGGCGCACTAGATACCCAGGTGCCAATTTCCGACGCCTACCTGCTCCTAAGCAGCGGCGACGTTCCGAAAGAAGCTTGGATCAATCCGCAAGGAGGCCACCTCGGTCGCCAAGTGAAAATCTGGCCGGACCCCGTCATCTTCCGCAAAATTCTGGTCCCGTGGTTGGTCCGTAACCTAGAGATCCCTCCGCCCATGTAGGCCTGCTGCAATCTCATGTAGCGCTCGATTTCTGAATCGAGCGCTCTTCTCCTAGGCCCAGCTATATCCGTGTTTCGCCAACGGCAGCGCCCTTATCCGCTTCCCCGTCGCCGCAAAAATCGCGTTGCACACCGCCGGCAACACCGGCGGCAACGCCGGCTCACCCAATCCCGTCGGCGGATTATCCGTCCGCAGAAAATGCACCTCAATCTCCCGCGGCAACTGATTCATCCGCATCGGCGTGTACTCATGAAAATTGCTCTGCACCGCGCGTCCCCGGTCAATCGTAATTTCATAACTCATCACAGAACTCAATCCCTCCAGCACTGCCCCGCGCACCTGATTGTCCGCGTTACTGGGATTGATGATATGGCTCCCGATATCCCCGGCCACCCAAACCTTGTTCACTCGCACCGCATTCTTCGCATCCACGCTCAACTCCACCACCTCCGCAAAATACCCGCGGTGCGAAAACTGGAACGCCACGCCCATCGCCGTGCCCTTCGGCAAAGTGCGCTTGCCCCAACCCGATTTCTCCGCCACCAGCCGCACCACGCCCTGCATTCGCACCCCATCCATGTTGCTCGAGAATGGATCCGGCTTTACATCTGGCGTTGTTACGCGCGGCAGTCCCAGTAGCTCCAGCCGGAATTCCACGGGATCTTTCTCCGCCGCATACGCAAGTTCATCGGTAAACGACTGGAACACCCACGAAAATGCATTACTCCGCGGCGCACGCAGCGCATAAGTCGGCACGCCCAGCGGCATCAGCGACGCCCCAAAATGAAAATTCGGCAAAAACGTTCCCGGAAACTCGTTCCCGGGAATATTTGCCGAAGGAGCGAACGTCTCGCCCTCTCCAAACGTCACAAAATGATTTTTCCACGCTACCACTTTTCCCGAAGCGTCCACTCCGCCTTTCAGAAAATGAAACCCCGCCGGCCGGTAGTGATCGTGGTGAAAATCGTCCTCGCGCGTCCAAAGCAGCTTCACCGGAACCCCCGCCTGCTTCGCGATCGCCGCCGCCTCCAGCATGTAATCGTTCGTTAGCCGCCGCCCGAATCCCCCGCCCGCGCGCTTCAGGTGCACGATGATGTCGTCGTGCGGAATTCCCAACACTTTCGACACCTGCAACCGTCCGGATTCCGGCGTCTGGCTCGGTGACCAGAACTCCAGCTTCCCATCATGAAAATGCGCCAGGCAGTTTTCCGGCTCCATCGGCGCATGAGCTATGAATGGGTATTCGTATGCCGCCTCAACGACCTTCGCCGCCGATTGCAATTCCTTCTCCGCGTCGCCATCCTTCCGCAGCATCACCGCTGGCGGCTGTTTCGAAAGCTCCTGCGCCCGCCGCGCGAACCCTTCGCTGCTTTGCTGCGCGGTCGCCCCCTCGTCCCACTTGATCTGCAATTTCTTCCGTGCGCTATTCGCCTGCCACCAGTTTTCCGCAAGAATCGCCACGCCCGCATGCAATCCCAAAAGCTCGGAAGTCCCCTCCACCACGAACGCCTGCTTCACGCCCGGCAGCGCTTTGATTTCGTCCACATTCGCACTCACGATTTTACCCGCGAACACCGGACACTTTTCATACGCGGCCCACAACATCCCAGGCACGCGAAAATCAATGCTGTAAATCGGTTTTCCCGCCACGATCGACGGCACATCCACGCCCACCGCTGGTTTGCCGATAATTTTGTAATTCCTCGGATCCTTCAGCGTAACGCTCTTCAAATCTGGCACTGTCTGCGTCGCGGCCTTCGCTGCCAGTGCCCCGTAAGCCAGCGAACGTTTTGAAGAGGAATGAATCACGCGCCCCGAAGACGTCTCGCACTCCGATTCCGGCACCGACCACGTCTGCGCTGCCGCCGCAACAAACATCTGCCGGCAAGCCGCTCCCACCCGCCGCAACGGGTCCCAATTGATCGGCGTAGCTGTGCTTCCTCCGGCCCGCTGCACACCATATTTCGTTTCGTCCAGGTCGGCCTGCTCGATGCGCACGTCTTTCCAGTCCACATCGAACTCTTCCGCGATAATCATCGGCAAATGCGTCTTCACGCCCTGGCCAACCTCCGGATTCTTCGCCGTGATCGTCACAATCCCATCCGGGGCCACGCGAATGAATGCAGTTGGAATAAATCCCGGTGTTGGCGATTGTGGCCCCGCCGTTTGTCCGGCAATGGCATCCGCCAAGCCAGGCAGGTGGCAAGCCAGCAAAAATCCTCCGCCGCTGACAGCGGAAACTCGTAGAAATGTTCGTCGATCAATTGCGGTGGCGCGCATGAATCCCCCAGTTAAAGGAAAGTGCGAGTCGCTCAAAGGCAACAAGCGGCTCCCGACAGTGTAACGTCATTCACGCGGAATCCGTTTCAGAGTTCTCCGGCGGCTTCTCCATCACCCGCCGCATCTTCTCCACGTCCAGTTCTCCTTGCCAGCGGCTCACCACCAGCGTCGCCACTCCATTTCCCACCACGTTCGTCAGCGCCCGGCACTCGCTCATAAACTTCTCAATCCCCACCAGCAACGCAAGTGATTGCACCGGAATGGAAGGCACCGCCGCCAGAATCGCCGCCAGCGTCACAAATCCCGTCCCCGTCACGCCCGATCCGCCCTTCGACGCCACCAGCGCAAACAACAATATCCCGCTAATCTGCCCCATCGAAAGATGCGTATTCGTGGCCTGCGCCAGAAACAGCGCCGCCAGCGTCAAATAAATATTAGTCCCATCCGTATTAAAAACATATCCCGTGGGAAAAACCAGCCCGACTGTCGACCGCGAAGCCCCCAATCCCTCGAGCTTCCGCATCATGTCCGGCAGCACCGTTTCCGATGAACTCGTCCCCAGCACGATCAGCAACTCATCCTTGATATACGCTAGAAACCGGAAAATCGAAAATCCCGCCAGCCGCGCAATGATTCCGAGCACCACCACCACAAACAAGAAACTCGACAAATAAAACGTCCCCATCAACTTCAGCAGGTTCGCCAGCGACGCAACACCATAACTCCCCACCGTGAACGCCATTCCTCCCAGCGCCCCCAGCGGCGCGGCCCGCACCACAATCCGCACAATTCCGAACACGACTTTGTTCGCCACTTCAATCGCGCCCAGCGCCTTCTTTCCCATCTCGCCCAAATTCGCGATCGCAAATCCCGTCAAGATCGAAATCAGCAGCACCTGCGGCACTTCGCCCTCAGCCAGTGCGCCAATAAATGTTCGTGGAATAAAACCCAGCAGGAAGGGAATGAAGCCGGTCTCTTTGGCCCGCCCCACAAACACAGCCGCGGCTTTCGGATCGAGCGTCGCGGCGTCAATGTTCAGCCGGGCACCCGGATGAAAGACCACCGCCACCACAATACCGATGATCAGCGCCAGCGTCGAAACCACTTCAAAATAAATCAGCGTCTTCACGCCCAGCGTGCCGAGCTTCTTCAGATCGCTCATCGACGCGATTCCCTGCACAATCACGCAGAAAATCACCGGTGCGATCATCATCCGGATCAGCGATACAAACGCGTCGCCAAGCGGCTTCAGCGCCATCCCGGTTTTCGGAAAAAATCCCCCGATCCCGCAGCCAATCAGCACCGCAATCAACACTTGCACGTAGAGAATCGTGTACCATGGCCTGGCCTTTCGCGTCGATCCTGCCTTAACCACTTGGTATTCTCCGTGCCGCAAAAAAAACCGGCGAGCCGACTACGCAATCCGATCTTGTTTCAAGTCACAACGTCCAGCGGCGCTTCTTTCCCGCTGAACACCCGCTCAATGTTCCGCCACGCTGCCCGGCAAAGAAACGCCGTCGACTGTCGCGTCACTCCCGCAATGTGCGGCGTGAACAAGATGCGGTGCGCCGCCTCGCCATTCAACGCGAACAGGGGATTGTCCGCTGCCGGCGGCTCCGCGGAATAAACATCCACCGCCGCTCCCCCCAACCGTCCGCCTTGCAGGGCTTCCGCAAGCGCCACCTCGTCCACAACGCCGCCGCGCGAACCCTGAATCAAGATCGCGCCAGGTTTCATCATCCCAAACTCGCGAGCCCCGATGAGGCGGGTAGTTTGCGGCAGCAGCGGCACATGAAGGCTCACGACGTCCGCCGAACGAAGAAGGTCTTCCAGCGAACAGGACTTCGCGCCGATCGCCGCCGCGATGTGCGGATCGCGCGGCGCGGGATCGTGGTAGAGAATCAAGCAGCCTCTTTTGTGAAACGCGGAGGCCACTGCGACGCCGATAATTCCAAAGCCCACGATTCCCACAGTCAGGCCATCGAGTCCCAGCAAACTATCAGCAATCATCCGTGCCCGAAATTCACGGTAGTTGCCTTTTCGAATCTCCGCATCGGCCCACAAAAATCTGCGCAGGAGGACGCTCGCCGTCGTCACGGCGTATTCCGCAACCGCCTCGTTGCTCCCACCCGGAACATTCGCCACGGCAATGCCGCGCTGCCTCAGAAAAGGCAAATCCAGCCGGTCCAGTCCCGCTCCCGTAACCTGCACAAATTTCACGCTCGCATTTTCGAATAATCCGGCCGGAAGTTTTGGTCCGACTGCGGGAATCACCAACGCCCGCGCCTGTTTCATCAATTCCGCCACGTCCGCATCGCTCGAAGCCCGGTAAACGACTTTCAGCGCCGCGGGCGGCAACGCGCCCACTCGCTGGAAATCCGCTTCCGGGCGCAGGCACAGCACGTCGACGCTCATGATTTCTTTGGTGTCCTGGAAGAAACGCCAGGTTCCTGTGTGGCCGCGGCAATATCCGCAACAGGGAAGAAGCACAGCAGCACCAGCGGCTCGGTTCCCGTGTTCCGGGTGACGTGCTTTTCGCCCACGGGCATCAGCAGCGTGTCGCCAGGTCTCATCTCGTATTCGCCACTATCCGCAAACGTAGTCCCTTGCCCCGAAAGCGTGTAGATGCACTCTTCAAATTCCGAATGTTGGTGCGCGGCACGGGGCGTATCACCTGGTTTCGCAACGGGGATCTCCACCAATCGCAGCGTCACTCCGCGAGCCCCGCGTTCGCCAGACACAATCTCCATCGCCCGGCGCCCCGGCAGCCCAAGCTCCTTCGCTTCGCCCTGCTTAAACAGCCGCGCCATCAGCGCACCTTGCTGAGTTGCCGAAGTTCCGCCGTCCCGCCCTGAATCTTGTCCAGTTCCTTGAAAATTTGGGCGGACTGCGTGGCAATCGAATCGGCAACGCTGTTCAGCATTTTCTGCGCCTTCTCAATCGTTGCGTGCTGCGGGCTGCCATACCATCCTGTCGGCGCAATCGATCGCACATCCGTCAGCACCGGCTGGTAACTCCGAGTTCGCCGCAGCGCATCCACCTTGTGCCCATGAGCGTGGTCCGAAGAATAATCGATGCGCTCCAGGTGCACCAGATCCGGGCGATACGCCAGCACCGCCAGCGCCTCAATCTCCCCGCCGTGCGTCAATCCACCGCACTCCTTGCCGAACATATCTTCCGCCACGAAACACGCCTGCACCGTCAGCACCGTCATTCCATGCTCGCGATGGAGCAGGTCAGCCGCGACTCCCAGCGGGGGAATGTTCAGCTCGTGCCAGTTCAATATGAGCAGATACTTCGCCCCGTGCAGCGCCAGCGAAGCGCAAGTCTCCTTCACCACATTCATGTACGTGTCCGGCGAAAGCGTAATCGTCCCTTCAAACGGCATGTGCAATGGAGTCACGCCCAACGGGCCGCCGGGCAGCACCAACCCATCCATCCGCTCCGCCACAGCATGCGCAATCACATTCGATGCAAAAATATCCGTGCCCGTCGGCAAATGCGGCCCGTGCTGCTCCACGCTTCCCTGTGGCAGAATCACCAGCGGGTTTTTCTTCAACTGCGCCGCAATCTCCGGCTGCGTCAGTTCCACAAAATACCGGCTGGCAAGCATCGGCCCTCCTGTCACTCCGTCACTCGGCTCTGCGCGTCCTCCAGAATGTCCGCAATCGCCACGCACTGGC
>Ga0210401_10006849_pt1 | contig 11524 bp, 9 predicted proteins | sample IncBWH32MmetaG_FD_150866 | JGI IMG/M metagenome (GOLD analysis project Ga0210401, IMG submission 150866) | Forest soil microbial communities from Barre Woods Harvard Forest LTER site, Petersham, Massachusetts, United States - Inc-BW-H-32-M | ecosystem: Environmental > Terrestrial > Soil >... | reverse complement strand
CTGGCGAAACAGCACCTCGAAGGCTTCCAGGTCTCCGGCCGCAAAGCGTTCCAGGAGGTCCATCCGGCACTCTCTGTTCCTTATTACTGGGTGTTCGAGGCTTTGGTTACAAGAAGTTAGCGGAAAAGGATGGAAGTTAGAAGGCTGGACGTTGGAAAGAGGCTCGCTTGGAACGAATTCGTGCATGCAAGGGAATGTTAAGTGGGGGTGTGTGAGCGGTGGTCATGTCGGGGCCCAAACAATGAGGTGGGGTTTCTTGAGCGCGTCGCGTCGTGCTGGTTTGCTGAGGGCCGGCCCGGAAGGACGCTTTTGCGGTATTTCTGGAGTGGCGTTCGGATTGGTCATGCGCTTCGCGGGGACAACGCTGTGACGTGCGCTGGGACACAGGCAAGAATGCCTGTGCCACTTTGCAGGCTGGCTTTGGTATTCCTGGCGATATTGGGCTACGCTTTGACCGGAACAGCATCACCGGAGTCGCAAGCGCAACAACCCCAAGCGCAACAGTCGCGAGCGCAACCGCCTTCGCAAGAGAGTACGCCTGCGCCTCAGCAAAAGATTGCGGTCGAAGTGAAAGTCGTTAACGTGCTGGCCACGGTGCGCGATAAACACGGAAAAACGATATCGAGTCTCACGAAGGATGATTTTGCTCTGACCGAAGATGGCAAGCTACAGACGATCACTTATTTCACGCGGGAAACCGATTTGCCTCTGCGGTTAGGGTTGCTGGTGGACACGAGTTTGAGCCAGCGGCGGGTGCTGGAGGAGGAGCGGACCGCCAGTTACAGCTTTCTGGATCATTTGCTGAGAGTGGACAAGGACTTGGCGTTTGTCATTCATTTCGATAGGGAAGTGGAGTTGCTGCAGGAGTTCACGCCTTCGCGACCGAAATTGCAGGCGGCGCTGCAATTACTGCAAACGCCGCAATCGGATGGGGGCTATAGAGGCGGCGGTGGCGGAAGTAGTGGTAGTGGCGGCGGTAGCGGTGGCGGCGGGAGAGGTCAACACCAACGAGGCGCGGGCACGCTGCTGTACGACGCCGTCTACTTGGCCTCGAATGAGTTGATGAGCAAGCAGCAGGGGCGCAAGGCGCTGATTATTCTTTCCGACGGCGTGGATCATGGCAGCAAAGAAACGCTCGCGACGGCCATTGAAGTCGCGCAGCGCGCCGACACCGTGGTGTACTCGATTTTGTTCAAGGACGACGAAGGTTACGGAAACCGGGGCGGTTGGACGGGAGGCGGCGGGCCCATGGGAGGCGGTCCTATGGGCGGAGGCCGCCGAGGGGGACGAGGCCCGCAGCAAGAGCGTCCCGACGGAAAGAAAATTTTGGAGCAGATTTCCAAGGAAACCGGCGGGCGCCTGTTCGAGGTCTCGAAAAAAGAAACGATCGAGAAGATTTATGCGGACATTGAGGAAGAGCTGCGCAATCAATACAGCCTAGGCTACCCGTTGGACAAGGCGGCCGGAGCGGGCTATCACCGCCTTCAGGTCACGACCAAGCAGAAGGATCTGATTGTGCAGGCGCGGGACGGGTATTACCTGGGACAGTAGGTATTCGGCTACGCGGCAAATCTATGCGGAAATCGCCCCTTCACGCATACGCTCGGACGATGCACGCGCGTTCTTAGCGCGCGGCGATGCGTTCCTTGACCTGCTTCGACAAAGTCTGCACTTGCTCTTTCGTGATGCGAACTTGCCCGTCCAGGACAACGATCAGGCGGCCTGAACCTCCGTCTTTGAATTCGGCGTTCTCGATGGTCGCGTAGCCCTGGGCTGCGGGCGGGAGCGTCGCGCTCAGGTTCGTTCCCTTTTGCATCGCGGAAAGGATCGAGGATCGAATATTCTCACGAATCATCGCGCCGACTGCGCCCGTTCGCAGCAGTTCGCCTAGCGATCCGTCGGCTTCGATCGTGCCCACTTCCGGAACGAGCCGGAGTTCGGTCTTGTTTTCGTCCACGCCCGGCGTGAGCGTCACCGGAATCACGGCGTTGCCTCCCACGATTCTCTTGGCTTGTTGCTTTCCGAAGGCTTTCACGCATGCCCACCGTTCGTAGTGGAGCTGGACTGTGGCGATGCTTGCGGGATCGGCGGGGGTGAGCGTGGCTTGCTGGATTGCGATGCGGTCGCCGCAGTGATCGTCTTTATCCAGTTGCGAACTCAATAGCGCGGTCATGTTCTGTTGCAGACCGGTGAGGTCGGCTGTGAGTTGCAGATTGAATATGTCGAGGTCCCCGGCTTTCGACGTCATGGAGATCAATGCCGAGGCTGTGATGTAGGCTTGCTGGTCTTTGACCGTGAATGGAATCTTTACGGGAGGAATCTTGAAGGTGAAATTTTGCGCGGATGCGGGAGAGGCCAACGATGCGGCGAGTGAGAAGGCAATTACCGCGGCGCGAGCGCATGTTGACAGCAGAAGGCACGCAGATTGGTTGCTCTCAGACCACGAGTTTCGAAACGACTGGCAGATCGTTCTAAATAGACAGCCCGACGTCAGCTGCAGGATCAATAAAAAACGCCTCAAGGTGGCCCTTCTGCATAGCCCAACGAGCCCCCCAAGGCTCTCACGCTATTCATTTTGATCTATTTCCTTGATGATGCCCTGGTTCCTACGGTTGCCTGGGCGAAGCTTTCGCAGTTTGCATCCCCGCTGCGCCATTCGATCATTGGTTGTCGGCCGTTCAGTTCGGCGAGCCCTGCTTCGAAGCAGGCCAGCGAGAGTGTGTGTCATCTAAACCCCGCCCTCTCGGCGAGGGTGGCTACAGGGAGCTTGCCGGTTCGGTTGCCCGAGGCGAAGCTTTCGTGATTTGCATCCGCGCGTTGTTCGATTGCCGTGATAGGTCTCAATGATAGTGAGGCACTATGGTAAGATTGTCTTACCATGCAGACGAAAGTTTCCACTAAGGGGCAGGTGGTTTTGCCGAGTGCGCTTCGCGAGAAGTTGGGGTTGCGACCCGGGGATGCGCTTGAGGCAAAGCTGGAGGGCGGCAGGATTGTGCTGACGCCAAAGCGCGGCCGACGGCGTAAAGCCAGAATCATCACCGATCCCATCACCGGACTGCCCGTTCTGACTCTAGGTCAGGGTGATCCGGTTCTAACGAGCAAGCAGGTGGAAGAAATACTGTCTGAGTTCCCATGACAAGGTATTTGCTGGACGTAAACGCGCTGATCGCGTTGGGATTTCGCGAGCATGAGTTCCACGCTCCAGTCGCGACGTGGGTGCGGAAGCTAAATTCAGGGGATGAACTGGTCACATGTGCGATAACGGAGTTGGGGTTTGTGCGTGTGCTGGTTCAGCTTGCGCAGGCCGAACTCTCCGTCGACGAGACGAAGAATATATTGCAGCGGCTGAAGTCGGTCGGCGTTCAGTTTACGTTCGTAGCTGATGACCATGATGCGTCGCGGCTTCCCGGTTGGGCGAAGACACCAAAGCAAACGACCGACGGACACTTGGCGGAACTTGCGAAGGCGCATGGTGCGAAGTTAGCGACACTGGATCGAAGCATACCTGGCGCATTTCTGATCCCGCCGAAGCTTTAGTAGTAAAAAAGTCACCACCGGCCAGATTGGATGGGGGGCTTGCTTTTGAAGAACCTATGAGTGGATTTCAAGAGGACGAACCTGATTCTTGACCGTAGCTTCCTTTTGATTCCGTACGACTCGCAGATCAAACTCCGACTGAAGATTAAGCCAAAAATCGGGAGTCGTTCCGAACGCATATCCGAGCCGAAGAGCCATCTCAGGCGAGATACCGCGCTCCTCCTTGACGATATCGTAGATGCTTGGAGCAGCAACGTGCAGAGCTAATGCCAGCTTATTAGCGTTCAGGTGCAGCGGCACCATAAACTCTTCTCGAAGAATCTCGCCGGGATGAATTGGTTTCAGTCGAACCATGTTTTCTCCCTCAGCGATGCTACTTACTTCCATACGAAGGAGCCACTTCTAACATACTTCGGACCCGCGAGCGGATGCAGCAACAACCCCAAGAACTGCATGCAAGAACGGCGTGGGGCGTCCAGCCATTCAGCTATCGAGCCTTGCCCACTTCTTGATTGTTTCGATTTTGTCGTCACGAAGGCCGGCCAAGTCGGTCTCCGTTAGCCAACCTTTCGCGAGCAAAGCAGAAAACACATGCAGAAGAACAGAATACCGGTAGTCGAACACTTGATCCGTTTCCTTTCGCTGCGTGTACAGATAATCCTCGACCTGCCAGAGATCACTGGGAGTGGATACTTTCGTCAGCAAATCCAATGCGTGTGCGCGAATGGAGGCGCATTGTTCCTCATAGGCTTTGTCGAACGCCTTGCGGGCGATCTTCTTCTCTGTTTGGGACCAATTGATATGGGGATAGGGGTACGAGATCGCGGCTGCCATCGGAATTCACCTCCTGGGAAAAATTAGCGGCAGACTAGCACAGTGTTCGACGGAGGGAAACGGGGCAGCAGGACGTTTTGAAGGATGATGCGGGATTGGAACAGGGCCTGCACCGAAAGCCTCGGATGAGTACAGAGGCCCGCCTCGGAAGGCGGCCGCTACAAAATGAGAGAACCCAACGGCGGACCGCCTTGGAAGTCCGTCACCGCAAAAGAAGGAGAAACGTAAGAGGGCGGGGCAAGCCGCCGCCCGTACGGGGTCGATGCAAAACGCACGGGTTGGATGCGAAATAAGAACGCGCGGGGCGATGCAAACAAAAACGCCCGGGGCGTTAAGGGTGCGCCCGGGCGTTTTCGTCAGCGGGCACAGGCAGGAGTGCCTGTGCTACCTGCTAATAGATGTCGTATTGCTCCCAATGAAGGGTGGCGTCGGATTGGATGATTACGTGTTTGTGCGTGGTTTGCTCCAGTTCGTCGATGAGCATGGACTCGCGGGTTTTTAGGGCTTTGGCGATTTCTGGATGCACGCGCAACGTTAGGTTCGGGCTCTCGTGGTCGGCGGCGGCCATTTTGCGGGCTTCGGCTTGGATTTCGTAGCAGAGAGTCGGGCTGGACTTCACCATGCCGGAGCCAGTGCAATAGGGGCACGGTTGGCAGAGAACGCGCTCCAGGGCTTGCTTGGTGCGTTTTCTGGTGATGCAGACCAGGCCGAACTCGTTGAAGGAGAGCGCTTTCGACGGGGCTTTGTCCTGCTCTAACGCCTGCTGCAGGGCCGACAAAACCTTCTCACGATTGCGGCGCTCTTCCATGTCAATGAAATCGACTACGATGATGCCGCCGAGATCGCGCAGGCGGATCTGGCGGACGATTTCCTTCACCGCTTCGAGGTTGGTCTTGACGATGGTGTCTTCGAGGCGTGTGGAGCCTTTGCCTACGAATTTGCCGGTGTTGACGTCGATGGCAACCAGGGCTTCCGTGTGGTTGATGACGATGTAGCCGCCAGACTTCAGCCAGACTTTCGCACGGAGCGCTTTGTCGAGCTCGTGCTGGATGCCGAATTCTTCGAAGATCGGCGTTTCCTTGGTGTAGAGCTTGACGCGGTTGACGAGCTTCGGTTGGAAGCGGCTTACGAATTCCACGACCTTGCCGTACTCCTCTTCGTTGTCGATCCAAATGGCGCTGAAATCGTCGGAGACGTAATCGCGGAGCATGCGCTCGACAAGGTCGAGATCGCGGTGGAGTAACGCTGGGGCCTTGCGCTGCTCGCTGCGCTCCTTGATTTCGTTCCAGGTCTTGCCGAGGAAGTCGATGTCGGCGCGAATTTCGTCGTCGGTGGCTTCGCCGGCCGCGGTTCGAACGATGAAGCCGCCGGGATAGGCGTTGCCGGCTTCGCTGACCAGGCGGCGGAGGCGCGAGCGATTTTCGGCAGAGATAATTTTGCGCGAAACGCCAGTGTGATGAACCGTTGGCATGTAGACGAGGAAACGGCCCGGCAGGGCGACGTGACTAGTGATGCGGGCGCCTTTTTTGCCGAGGGGTTCCTTGGCGATCTGGATGACTACGTCCTGACCGGCCTTCAGCATTTCGGAAATAAGTTGCGGTCGGCGCGGCGGGCCGGAGCGTCCGCCTTGATAACCGCGATCGTGCCGGGGCCCGCCGGGGCCACTGGGACGCCGTTCGAAGCGGCCGCTGGGACGTCCACCGCGAGAAGGTCCGCCAGGGCGTCCACCGCGATCACCGCCGCGATTGTCGCGACCACGGTCGCGTCCGCCGCCACGGAAGGGGCGTTGGAAACGCGAGCGCGGATTGCCGCTGCCGATGCGAGCGGACTCGCGCGGAGCGAAATCGTCGCGCGGGGCGCTGGCGCTGCGCGGCGAGCGGGTCTCGCCAGGTAGAAGGATGACATCGTCCTCGATGGGAGCGGACGGCGCGGCCTGCGCGCCGGAGGAAGCTTCGATGAGTTCGTTTTCGCGATCGTGCACGCCATTGCCGTGTTCGTGAATGTCGTGGTGTTCGTGAGTGCCGGTCTCGACGTGGTCGCTGTGGCCGGCCTGGTGTACTGCATCGTCATGAGCGGCGTCGGCTTCCGCGTCGGCGCGCTCCTGCGGAGTCATTCTCAGGGCTTCATCGCGGGCTTCTTCGACCGCGGATTCGCTGGAAGCTTCGGACTCTTCTGCTTCGGAAAGGCGGATTTCTTCGGCTTCTTCGGATATTTCTTCGTGCGATTCTTCCGGCGCCTCTTCCTCGTCCTCGCCTTCGTCAGCTTCGGCTTCTTCGTCTTCAAAAACCGCGCCGCCAACGACGGCGTCGGCTGCAGCCTTGGCTTGGGTTTCTTCCTGTTTGGCTTCGACGAGACTGGACGAAAGAGACGCGACGTCTTCTTCGCTCAGGGAATTCTCTACGCGAACGCGCTCGGCCTCGCGGGCAGCGGCGGCTTCCTCGATCGGGGAAAGAGTTTCGGGAACAGGACTCGAGGTTTCTGCCGATTCCGAAGCGGGTTCCGCTTCGGCGCCTGTTTCGGCGAGGAGCCAGCGCGGGAGTCCGCCGGAGGAACGGCGCGGAGCATTGGGTGCGGCCGGCAACCCGCTGAGTTGTGCCGTGGCTGCGCGTGGCATCGGCTCTTCGATTTCCGGCTGCGGCTCATGCAATTCGGGTTCTGCGATCGGCGCGATGGGCGCGGCTGAGGCTACGGGCTTGTTGCGATATTTTGCGAGCGACTCGCCGGGAAGAATGATTTCGTCTTCGGCGCTGGATTCGGCGGGTCCCACAGGACGGGAGCCGGTTTCGGGGCGACGATTGTCAAATCCGCGAGGTTGCGGCCCGCGGGGTTCGAATCCGCGAGTCTGCTGTCCGCGCTGGTCGTAGCCGCCACGTGAGTCGGTCGGACGTTGCTGGTCGCCTTGCGGTGAAGCGTATTTCGACGGCGGCAAATTGCGGCTGCCGGTTGGGCCTCCGGGGCCTGATGGTCGTCCACCGCTGCCGCGACGGCGTCCACCGCGACGTCCGAAGCGGCCACGGCCACGATCTCCACCACGGTCTCCACCTTGATCGCCACGGCCGAAGTTCTGGCCGCCGCTGCGAGGAGGACCACCGCGATCGTTGCGCGGAGGATACTTCTGCGTGGGATTGTATTGATGGCCGAAATTCTGGGGCGCGGACGCGTTGGATTCGGGCTGGCGCTCTTCGGGTTCAGCGTGCAAGTCGGAATGCGTTGAGGCATCGGCGTCGTGATGTTCTTCGATGGCGGCATGTTCTTCGTGATCGTGAACATGTTCTGCTTGATCGCCGTGCTCGTGTTCGTGCTCGCGATGCTCGTTTTCGCGGTGCGATTCGTGAAGGGTTTCAGCCTCCGCGAGATCATGATGAGCCGCCTCGTCGCCGTGCTCGATTGCGTGGACGTCGGCAGGTTCGGCGGTGTGACCGATCGTTTCGCCCGGCAACACTTCGGTGTGCACCGAGACGGAAATTTGTGGTGATGCTGCGGCGTGCGGTTCCGCGTGTCCGTGGCCGTGATCGTAATCCTCAAGATTTTCGAAAACGTCGCTGACGTACAGGAAGGCGTCGCCGTCAAGCCCGATGTCCACGAAAGCGGACTGCATGCCCGGAAGCACCCGCGTGACACGGCCTTTGTAGATACTGCCGACCAGCGCGAACTCTTTTTCGCGCTCGATGTAAATTTCGACTAACTGACCTTCTTCCAAAATCGCGACCCGCCGTTCGTGGGAGGCCGCGGAAATAACCAATTCTTTCGACATGAAAACTCCTCGTTATGTGCGGCGCCGGATATGCCGGAGCCGCCTTTCTGCGTGTTCCCGGACAGGCCGGGGACATCGCATTGCGTGGCGCCGATTGGATCGGAGCCACCGGACGACATCGCCGCGAGCGTGCGCTCCGCGGGGGTCCGGACGAATAGCCTGCCCTGCGTGAAGCAGGGATACGTGGGCGACACCTTTGGGGAGATGATGCCTTTGCGTACGAAGCCGGAGGGGTGGATCACGGACACGCCGGGATCAGTACTGACGATGCACTTCCTCTTGCTTACAAGGCCGGTCCGTTGCCGGGAGGGGCAAACGGCGGACGATGCTGTCCTCACTCTGATATTCCTGATTTCTGCTAAATTCAAAACCGGCGCGGCCTTCAAGTAAAGTCAGGCACTGCGCTCGGGACTGGCTGATCGCTCAGTTGACGAACCGGCGAATCCGGACATTCATCACCAGACCAATCGCCAGAAAAACAAACAATGTAGCCGAGCCCCCGTAACTCATTAAGGGTAACGGGATGCCGGTGACGGGCATAGCGCCAATCACCATAGCCACATTTACTAAGACATGGAAACCTAGCGCGGCGGCCACGCCCATGACCAGAAACATTCCGGCGCGATCTTTCGCGCGTTGGGCATTCTGCACGAGTCGCAGCAACAACGCCATATACAAACCCAAGGCAATCAGCACACCTTTGAATCCCTGCTCTTCAGCCCACGCCGACATGATGAAGTCGGAATAACGGACGGGGATGTAGCCCAGCTGATTTTGCGTGCCGTTGCGAAAACCCTTGCCCCAGAAGCCGCCGGAGCCCACGGCTATCTTTGATTGCAACAGCTGATAGCCCGAGCCTTTTGCGTCTTCTTCTGGATGCAGGAAGGAAGTGATTCTCTCTCTCTGGTACGGCTTCAATATATGCTTACTCACCGGGGGATAGAAAACGCTTCCTACTAGTAAAGCTCCAGCCAACGAAAAAATTGCTGCGTGCTGCCACTGCAGGCCCCCCAAAAAAGCGCCAACAACCAACAGGGGCATGAGCACTAACGCGGTGCCCAAATCGGGCTGCTTTAAAATAAGCCCTAGTGGAATAGCCACCAGGAGTCCTGCTTTGATCAAATCGCGCAGGGAAAGCTCATCGGTGCGCACTTCAGCGAAGAAGCGCGCCAGCCAAACTATTATAATCAACTTTACCAGTTCTGACACCTGGAAAGCCTCGCCGAGGACGGGAATCCAACGTTTGGCTCCAAAGCGGGTGTGGCCTACTAGCAGTACTGCTACCAAGGCAACAATTCCGATCAGGTAAAGAATCCAGGCTTGATCGAGGATCAGGTGGTAGTCGAGCCGGGACAGCACGAACATCAGAACGAAGCCCACGATCAGCCAGCGAATCTGCTTGGTGTGCATGCCGGCCAGGTTGCTGCCTTGCGTGGCGGAATAAATTTCGATCACGCCGAGCGTGCAGATGGCCAGCAGGATGGCGATCAGCCACCAATCGTAATCGCGGGTAGCGCCGGGTGTGTCTTTCATGGCCTCTTTGCCGAGCGAAATCGATTCTTTGCGTCTACTTGCATTAGCGGGCCCTAATTCCTGTCAGCCTTGGCGCGCGCTGGCACGGTTTGTGGTTGACCTTGCTGCTTCAAGATCGGCTGCGGCTGAATGGCCGCAGCTGCCGGCGCATTCCTGGCCGGATCAAATTGTGTGCCGTCGGCCGTGATCTGCCCGTCCAGCTTCTTGTTCTTCTTATCGTAATACGCCTTGATGATGTCGCGGGCGACAGGACCGGACGCTGTTCCACCGTGTTGGCCGCTTTCCTGGACCAATACGGAGACGACGATTTCCGGATTGCGGCGCGGGGCATAGCCGACAAACCAGGCGTTATCCTCGAATTTTTTCTGTTTGCCTAGTCTTTCGCGGGTCGCGTAGCCAATGACCTGGGCGGTTCCCGATTTTCCGCTGAGTTCAATCCCAGCGAGCTTAAGAGTGCCGCCGGTGCCGCCTTCGTTCACCACCGCATACATGGCGTCGGTAATTTTTTGAACGGTGGGTTCCGAGATAGCAAACCGCTCCTCACCCACGTTCTGGGCATCCTTGAGCAAGTGAGGTTGCTTGAATACGCCGCCGCTGGCGATGCCCCCGATCATCCGGGCCAACTGCAGAGGCGTAGTCTCGATGGCGCCTTGTCCCGTGGAGACGGAAATGGTCTCGCCTGCGTACCACTTGCGGTGAAAAACGCGCTCAACCCATTCCTCGGACGGCATGAGTCCCGGCTCCTCGGATGGCAGATCGATTCCTGTCTTGTGTCCGATGCCGAAATGGCTGCCGTAGTAGGAAAGCCGGTCGATGCCCAGCCGCATGCCCACGTTGTAGAAGAAAATGTCACACGATTGCATGATGGCTTCTTTCAAATCCACCGTGCCGTGAGATTTTTTTCCGAAGACCCAGCACTTGAACTGGCGTCCGTAAAATGTGGCGTATCCTGGGCAGTACGCGGTGAAACTCTCGGGCGGGACTTTGTCTTCCAACATTGCCGTAGCGGTGACGATCTTGAAGACCGAGCCGGGAGCTAGCTGCGCCTGAATCGCCCGATTTAACAAAGGTTTGAGAGGATCGTCGTTGAGATCCTTCCACTGCTTTCCGGTGATGCGCACCGCGAAATCATTGGGGTCGGGCGTGGGGCGGCTGACCATGGCCAGCACTTCGCCGGTTCGCGGATCCAGGGCCACAACAGCGCCGGGTCGCGTGCCGAGCGATTGTTCGGCGACCTGCTGCAGATCGTAGTCGATGGTGAGCTGGATCTGCTTACCAGGAATGGCCTCCTGCGTGGGGAGGCGGTCGACTTCCTTGCCCACGCTGTTGACGATGACGCGGCGCATGCCGTCGGTGCCTTGCAAGGAGTCATTGTATTCGCGCTCCAGGCCCGTTTTGCCGACGAAGTCGCCTGGCCGGAACTTACCGTTGCTTTCTTCAATCTGGTTTTCACTGACTTCGCCGACGTACCCGCTGGCGTGAGCCATGAAACCGTTCGGCAGATAACGGCGGCGGTGCACCATCAGCATTTCGAGCAGGGGAATATCGGAGCGGTGCGACTCGATGAAAGCTACGTCGCCGGGCGTCGCTTCGGGCTTGATCACAATGGGCTGAAATTTGGGAAGCTCCCTGGCATTGTCCAACTGGTCGGCTAGATCGTTCAGCGGAACGCCCAATCCTTCCGCAATGACCGGGAGATTCTTCATCACCAGCATGGGATCGTCGCGCAAGAGCAAGACGCTGAAAGAGGGGTAGTTGTCGACAAGCACGCGCCCGTCGCGATCGAGCATGCGGCCGCGCGGCGCGATTACCGGAATGGAGCGAATGCGGTTGCGATCGGCCCACTGAGAATACTTATCGGAGTCG
>Ga0210401_10006848_pt1 | contig 11525 bp, 11 predicted proteins | sample IncBWH32MmetaG_FD_150866 | JGI IMG/M metagenome (GOLD analysis project Ga0210401, IMG submission 150866) | Forest soil microbial communities from Barre Woods Harvard Forest LTER site, Petersham, Massachusetts, United States - Inc-BW-H-32-M | ecosystem: Environmental > Terrestrial > Soil >... | reverse complement strand
ATGCTGCCCGGCTGAGCTCTCATTCTCTTGGCAGGACTGTGAGGCCCGGTTCCATGCGGCGCGTTGTTTTCATTGCCGGCGTTCTACTGCTTGCCATTGCGGCGATCAGCCATGCCGATGCGCGGCGGCGCAATCAGATCAATCCGATCCCGTTCTCGCACGAGCCCTGCAGCGTGCTCGCTGACGGACCATGCACGCCGAGCTTCTGCAGCGTGTTCAATCACGGGCCATGCATTCCCGAGATCGACTATCCCTATGGCGAGAACCTGCAGGTCACGATCCAGGCTGTTCCCGCCAAGGAAGACGAGGACAAATACAAGCGGCCGGACCATGATCTCGACACCATCGGCGATCTCTTCGCCGAGCTGCGTTCCTGCTGGTCGCCGCCGCCACCGGATGTCGCGCACCAGGGCATGCAGATGTCGGTGCGTTTCAGCTTCAAGAAATCCGGCGAGATGATCGGCCCGCCGCGCCTGACGTTTTCGACCAGGGACGTGCCGGCTGACACGCGGGACACCTATCTGAAGGCAATCAATGCCTCCCTCAACGCCTGCATCCCGCTGAAATTCACCGACGGGCTCAGCGGCGCGCTGGCGGGCCGGCCGATCGCGATCCGCTATGTCGACAATCGTGAGCTGGCAAAGCCGCAGGACAAGGCACAAGACAAGCCGTAAGCCGATCCGACAATCGTCATTGCCGGGCTTGACCCGGCAATCCATCTTCAAAATAACTGCTTGTCCGCTTCGCGGACGATGGATACGCGGGTCAAGCCCGCGTATGACGATCTAGAGCGTGGCGGCGAACCGGTCGCTTCAGGGAGAACGCCGTGGGACTGTCGGTGATGATATTGGGCCTCGTGCTCTTCCTCGGCGTCCACACGCTGACGACGCAGCGCGGTTTGCGCTCGCGCTTTATCGTCTCCTGGGGCGAGGGCGGCTACAAGATCGGCTATTCGGTGGTCGCGGCCATAGGCCTCGCGCTGATCGTCTGGGGCTTCGCGCATTATCGTGCCGGCGGAGAGTATCCAGTCTGGACGCCGCCGCGCGTTCTGAAACATCTCAACATCCTGTTGATGCTGCCCGCGTCGATCCTGGTGGTTGCCGCCTATATCCGCGGGCAGATCTACGCCACGCTGAAACACCCGTTGCTTGTGGGCGTTAAATTGTGGGCGTTTGGACATCTGCTCGCCAATGGCAATCTCGGCGGCATCATCCTGTTCGGCTCGTTTCTGGCGTGGGCGGTGTTCGACCGGATTTCGCTGAAGCGCCGTGGTGATGCCGGAGGCCCGCCGATCCCGGTCGGTGGCATCGGCAATGATCTGATCGCGGTCCTGGTCGGCGTCGTGGTTTATCTCGCACTTGCCTTCGCGTTCCATCCGGTCGTGATCGGCGTGCCGGTGATGGGAAGCTAGAACATGTCGGTACAATCTGCAGTTCGGCGCAAGACGGCGCCTGATATCCGTTCCCGCAAAGGCGGCGACCCGATCGTGATGCTGACGTCGTATCACGCCCACACCGCGGCACTGGTCGATCGGCATTGCGACGTGATCCTGGTCGGCGATAGCCTCGGCAACGTCATGCACGGGTTTGAGACGACCGTGCCGGTGACGCTCGAGATGATGATCCTGCAAGGGCGTGCCGTGATGCGCGGCTCGCAACATGCGCTCGTCGTGGTCGATATGCCCTTCGGCTCCTATGAGGCGTCGAAGGAGCAGGCGTTTCACTCCGCGGTCCGCATCATGAAGGAAACCCAATGCGGCGCCGTCAAGCTCGAAGGCGGCGTGCGGATGGCCGAGACGGTCGCATTCCTTGCTGAGCGCGGCATTCCCGTGATGGGCCATGTCGGCCTCACGCCGCAGTCGATCAATACGCTCGGCTCGTTCCGCGCGCAGGGCCGCGAGCAGGGCAGCTGGGAGCCGATCGAGCAAGATGCGAAAGCGATTGCGGAAGCCGGCGCATTCTCGATCGTGATCGAGGCGGTCGCCGAGCCCCTGGCAAAGAAGATCACGCAGAGCATCGCGGTTCCAACCATCGGCATTGGTGCCAGCGCGGCCTGCGACGGCCAGGTGCTGGTGCTCGAGGACATGCTCGGACTGTCGCCGCGGACGCCGAAATTCGTGCGGCGCTATGGTAATCTCGGGCCGGCGATCGAGGCTGCGGTCAGCGACTACGCGAAAGACGTGCGCTCGCGCGCGTTTCCGGGGCCGGAGCATGTCTACGGCATGAAAGAAAAGAGCTGACCGGGGCCCTGGACGATGGACTGGTCGAACGTTGCGATACCATCCATGCGGCTCGAAGCACGCTTCGGCGATCGCGTGGTGCCAGCCTTTTGCGAACGGCCCAAGCATCTCTGGGCCATGGTCGAGCAGGCGGCCGCGCGCAATGGCGATGGCGAGGCGCTGGTTTGCGGTGACAAGCGGCTGTCGTGGCAAGAGACCATGCGGCGCGCGCAGGAGATTGCCACCGGCTTTAGCAAGCTCGGCCTGCAACGCGGCGACCGCGTCGCGCTGCTGCTCGGCAACCGCATCGAGTTTCCGCTGATCCTGTTTGCGGCGGCGCAGGCAGGCCTGGTGACGGTGCTGCTCGGCACGCGCCAGCAGAAGCCGGAGATCGCCTATGTCCTGACCGATTGCGGCGCCAGGCTCTTGATCCACGAAGCCTCGCTCGCCGAGCGCGTGCCCTACGCAAAGGACGTGCCTGAGCTCGCGCATCGCATTGTGATTGACGATGCTGCCGCGCGCTCGACCTTTGCGCGGCTCGCCGACCATCCGCCGCTGAAGGAAGCCGTCGATGTCAGCGAGGAGGACACCGCGATGATCCTCTACACCTCCGGCACGACGGGGCGGCCAAAGGGCGCGATGCTGGCCCATTGCAACATCATCCATTCTTCGATGATCTTTGCCTCCGCCATGGAGCTGACCGCGAAGGACCGCTCCATCGCCGCCGTGCCGCTCGCCCATGTCACCGGCGCCGTCGCCAACATCACCACCATGGCGGCCTGCGCCGGCACGCTGATCATCGCCGCCGAGTTCAAGGCTTCCGATTATCTCAAGCTCGCCGCGCGCGAGCACGCCACCTACACGGTGCTGGTGCCGGCGATGTATAATCTCTGCCTGTTGCAGCCCGACTTCGACAGCTACGATCTGTCCTCGTGGCGCATTGGCGGCTTCGGCGGCGCGCCGATGCCGATCGCCACCATCGAGCGGCTGGCGGTGAAATTGCCCGGCCTGAAACTGATGAATTGCTACGGCGCGACCGAGACGACATCGCCCTCCACCATCATGCCCGGCGAATTGACGGCTGATTACATCGACAGCGTCGGGCTGCCCTGTCCGGGCGCGACCATCATCGCGGTCGATGCCGAGGGCAGGGAGCTGCCGCCCGGCGAGATCGGCGAGCTCTGGATTCGCTCAGCCTCCGTCATCAAGGGTTACTGGAATAATCCGAAGGCGACCGCGGAAAGTTTCACCGCCGGCTTCTGGCATTCCGGCGATCTCGGCTCGGTCGACGCGAATAATTTCGTGCGCGTATTCGACCGGCAGAAGGACATGATCAATCGCGGTGGGTTGAAGATCTATTCCGCCGAGGTCGAGTCCGTGCTCGCCGGGCACACCAGTGTGGTCGAGAGCGCGATCATCGCAAAACCCTGTCCGGTGCTGGGCGAGCGCGTCCACGCCGTGGTGGTGACGCGCGAGAGCGTCTCCAGCGATATCTTGCGTGCCTGGTGCGCCGAGCAGCTCGCCGACTACAAGGTGCCGGAGACGATGCAGCTCACCGCGGACCCATTGCCGCGCAACGCCAATGGCAAGGTGCTCAAGCGGCAATTGCGGGAGAGGCTCGGGCTTTGAGCCGCGGCATAATTCAGATTTCGCCCTAAACCCTTGAAGGCCCATGGGAACATTTCCCTGTTAACGCTTTGATCCGGCTCACTTTGCCTTGCCACCGCCATATCGTTAGGGTAACGCGGCCCACAAGATGAGGGTGAGCGGCGCTTCGCGACATGCGCGCGCCGGGCATGGGATACAGCTAAGTGTCTGAATTATTTGACGAAGTAGACGAGGAAGTACGTCGCGAGCAGTTCAAGAAGCTCTGGGACAAGTACTCGATCTACATCATCGCATTGGCGCTGCTGGTCGTCGCCGGAGTCGGCGGCTGGCGCGGCTATCAGTATGTCGAGGCCGAGAAGGCCGCGAAGGCCAGCGAGGCCTTCAACCACGCCGTCGAGCTCTCCGAGCAGGGCAAGCACGAGGAAGCCGAGAAAGCCTTCGCTGAGGTCACGAGCAAAGCGCCTTACGGTTATCGGCTGCTGGCGCGGTTCCGCCAGGCCGGCGAGGTTGCGAGCCGCGATCCCAAGGCGGCCGCCAAGATGTTCGACGATCTCGCCACTGATGCTTCGATCGGCGGCGAGCAGCAGGAGCTGGCGCGGATTCGCGCCGCGGGCCTGCTCGTCGACAGCGCGACCTATGCCGACATGAAGCAGCGGCTCGAGCCGGACACGGTGCCCACGGCGGCATTCCGCCACTCCGCGCGTGAGTTGCTTGCCTTGTCAGCGTTCCGCGCCAATGACACCGCGCAGGCCCGGCTGTGGCTGGACCAGATCACTGCCGATGCCGATACGCCACCGAGCCTGCGCTCCCGCGCCGAAGCGCTGCAGGGCCTGCTGCCGCCGGTTGCGAAGAGCTAAGGCAAGAGCCGAGAGACCGACCATGCGCCGTCCGCAACGTCTGATCGCTGCCGCTGTCCTGATCTCGTTCTCGGCGGTGCTTGCCGGCTGCTCCAGCAGCTTTGGCAGCGATTTCGATCCAACGGATTTGCTGGACTGGCTCGATACCAAGAAGAAGCTGCCGGGTGAGCGCAAGCCGGTGTTTCCGTCCGGTGTGCCCGGCATGGAGCAGGGCGTGCCGAAAGAGATGTACAAGGGCGCGCAGCAGGACGATCCGAACGCGCAAGCCTTGGCCGCGCCGCCGCAAGCCCAGCCCCAGCCCCAGGCTCAGGTCGCCCAGCAGCCGCTGGAGCCGCCGCCCGGTAGCCCGCAAGCCGTGAAGAAGGCCAAAGCCAAGGCCAAAGAACAATCCAAGTCGCAGGCCACCGCTGCGGCGCCGGCCGCTGCCGAGCCGGATGGCGAGACCGCCGCCGCCTCGCAAGATGACGGCGCGCAGGCCGCTCCGGCCGCGCCCAAGAAGAAGATCGTGCGGAAGCGCACCACCGCGCCACCGCCCGATCCCAATGCGCCGCCGCAGGCTGCGGTCCAGCCAGCCCAGGCATCGCAGTCAGCGTTCCCGGCGCCGATGCCGGGCGGGCAGTTCTCACGCTAGTATTGTCTTTCTGATTTAATTGACCGCGCTGGTGAAACAGCGCACGGATCATTCATGTCTTTCGCCATTGCCATCATCGGCCGGCCCAATGTCGGCAAATCGACGCTGTTCAACCGCCTGGTCGGACAGAAGCTGGCGCTGGTCGATGACGAGCCCGGCGTCACGCGCGACCGCCGCGAGGGCGAGGCCAGGCTCGGCGATCTCGAATTCACCATCATCGATACCGCGGGCCTCGATGAAGGCGCGAAGGGCTCGCTGACCGCGCGGATGCAGGAGCAGACCGAGGCCGCGATCAAGCTTGCCGACGCCCTGATGTTCGTGGTCGACGCACGCGCCGGGCTGACGCCGACCGACCGCGCCTTTGCCGATTTCGCCCGCCGCGCCGACAAGCCGGTGCTGCTGGTCGCCAACAAGAGCGAGGGCAAGCATGGCGATGCCGGCGCGATGGAGGCCTATGCCCTCGGGCTCGGCGATCCCATCCAGATCTCCGCCGAGCATGGCGAGGGCATGGGCGAGCTCTACGACGCGCTACGCGCGCTGATGGGCGAGCCGCCGGAAGAAGAGGAAGCGGTTGACGACGAGGAAGAAGAGGATTCCGCGACGCGTCCGATCCGCGTCGCCATTGTCGGTCGGCCCAATGCCGGCAAATCAACGCTGATCAATCACCTCGTCGGCGAGGAGCGGCTTCTGACCAGCCCCGAGGCCGGCACCACGCGCGATTCCATCGCGGTCGAGATCAGCTGGAAGGGCCGCGATTTCCGCGTGTTCGATACCGCAGGCCTGCGCCGTCGCGCGCGGATCGAGGAAAAGCTGGAAAAGCTGTCGGTTGCGGACGCGCTGCGCGCGGTACGCTTTGCCGAGGTCGTCGTGATGATGATGGACGCGCAGAACAGGTTCGAGGAGCAGGATTTGCGCATCACCGACCTGATCGAGCGCGAGGGCCGCGCGCTCGTCATCGCCGTCAACAAATGGGATTTGATGCCGGGCAAGACCGCGCAGATTTCCGCGCTGCGCCGCGATGCCGACCACTGGCTGCCGCAGGTCGCGGGCGTTCCTGTTGTCGCCGTCTCCGGGCTGATGGGCGAGGGCATTGACCGCCTGATGCAGGCCATCGTCGATGCCTATGCGGTCTGGAACCGGCGCGTGCCGACCTCGGCACTCAATCGCTGGTTCGAGCAGGCGATCCAGACCAACCCGCCGCCGGCGGTGTCGGGGCGGCGGCTGAAGCTGAACTACATCACCCAGACCAAGGCGCGGCCGCCGAGCTTTGTGCTATTCTGCTCGCGTGCGGACGCGATCCCGCAATCCTATTTGCGCTATCTCACCAATTCGCTGCGCGAGGCGTTCGATCTGCCGGGCACACCGGTGCGCATCACGCTGCGTGAAAAGGCCAATCCGTTCGCGCACAAGCGGAAGCGGCTGTCATGAGCGAGGGAGTTTCCGAAGCCGCCGCTGGGACGTCAACACCGCGGGGCGCAGCGGTCGCTTTCATCTTCGTCACCATCCTGCTCGACATGATGGCGCTCGGCGTCGTTATTCCCGTGCTGCCCAAGCTGATCGAGAGCTTTGTCAACAATGACACCGCGAGTGCCGCGCGCATCTTCGGCCTGTTTGGCACCGCCTGGGCGCTGATGCAGTTTCTGTTCTCGCCGATCATCGGCGGCCTTTCCGATCGCTTCGGCCGGCGGCCTGTCGTACTGCTCTCCAATTTCGGGCTCTCGGCCGACTATGTGCTGATGGCGCTGGCGCCGTCGCTTTCCTGGCTGTTCGTCGGCCGGCTGATCTCCGGCATCACCTCGGCCAGCATCTCGACGTCGTTTGCCTATATCGCCGACGTGACAGCGCCGGAACAACGCGCGGCCTATTTCGGCAAGATCGGCGTCGCCTTCGGCGCGGGCTTCATCCTGGGGCCGGCGCTGGGCGGCTTGCTTGGCGGTATGTCGCCAAGGCTGCCGTTCTGGGTCGCGGCGGGGTTGAGCCTTGCCAACGCGCTCTATGGCCTCTTCATCCTGCCGGAGTCGCTACCGCTCGAGCGCCGCGCGCCGTTCCGCTGGAAAAGCGCCAACCCGATCGGGATGCTCCCGTTTCTGCGCTCGAGCCGCATTCTCGCCGGCTTGCAGACGGCCAATTTCTTTTCGCAGCTGGCGCATGTCGTGCTGCCGTCGACCTTCGTGCTCTATGCGACCTATCGCTACGGCTGGGATGTCAGGATGGTCGGCCTGACGCTGGCGATCGTAGGCCTCTCGTCGATGGTGGTGCAGGGCACCGCGATCGGGCCGATCGTGAAAAGGCTCGGCGAGCGCAAGGCGCTGCTGCTCGGGTTCGTCTTTGGCGCGATCGGCTTCTTCATCTATGGCGCGGCCCCGACCGGCCTGTGGTTTTGCGTCGGCATCCCCGTGATGGCGCTATGGGGCGTGTCGGGCGCCGCCACCCAGGCGCTGATGACCCAGCAGGTGGCGGCCGATCAGCAGGGGCAGTTGCAGGGGGCGACCTCGAGCGTGCAGAGCATTTCGCAAATGCTCGGTCCCTTCCTGTTCACGCTGACCTTTGCGTTTTTCATTGGCGATCATGCGCCGTTCAAGCTGCCGGGCGCGCCGTTCATCTTGGCGGGCGCGCTGATCGCGCTGGCGCTGGTGATCGCGGCAAGGACGCTGGCGGCGACAAAGGCTCGACCGTAAGCGGGACTTGCGGCAGCGCTCCGACGCGACCGCAACCGAGCGGAAGCTGCCGTCATAGCAGTCACTCGCCAAGAGTTCATTTTCAGTTCACCGCGAAGCGTGTAACCTGACGGCACTCCCAGGCGGCAATGGACGCGATGGGGCAATTTCAGCAGGAGGCGAGCTTGACGGATAATTCGACGAAGACTCCATTAAACCTCGATGAGCTCAATGATATCACCCAGCAGTTGCACGGTGGCCAGCTGTCGCGGCGCGGCCTCTCCGACCGCCTGAAGGCGCTTGGTCTCGGATTCGGCGCGGCCTTCGTGCTGGGCATCACGGGCGCGCAGGCGTCGACCAATCCGGATCAGACGGTGGCGCTGAAGTCGACCAATCCCGCCATCAACTCCATCATCCAGGACGGCACGGCGACCGGCCAAACGGCAACGGACGCCAAGAATTTCCAGCAGGTCGCCTGGTTCCGCCGCTTCTTCCGCCGCTTCTTCAATCGTTTCTATCGCCGTTGGTGATCCGTCCGGACGAGCCTGGAAACATCTTCGAGGAACGCCCGAGCCGAAAATCTCGGGCGTTTTCAATGGTGCTTCCTGAACGGAGCGGCGCGCACCGCTTGGATAAAATGTTTTGACGCCCAGGCGTCTGCACGCGCAACGCGAGTGAACGACGAACGAGGACTAACATGACATATGCCGATGTCTCCCCCGCGACCGAGGCCCTGCTTCGCCGGTTCTCAACGTCGCCGCTGTCGGATCGTCCGTTCGCGTTCATCCTCGTCAAGCTTGCAGCGCGCTGCAACATCAAGTGCACCTATTGCTACTGGTTTCGCGACGCGATGGTCTACCAGAAGCCGGCGGTGCTGACGCCGGAGGCTGAGGACCAGTTTTGCCTGCGGCTGGAGGAGCACATCCGCGAGTTCGGCCTGCCGTTTTTTCTGCTGGTGTTTCATGGCGGTGAACCGCTGCTGTTTCCCAAGCGGCGCTTCGACGCCTTCTTGACGAAGCTGCAGGGGATCGAAGAGCGCACCGGCTGCATGATCAAGCGCGGCGTGACCACCAACGCCATTCTGGTCGATAAGGAATGGATCGAGCTGTTCAGGAAGCATGACGTCAGCGTCACCGTCAGCCTCGATGGACCGGCCGAAATCAACGACAAGTTTCGTGTCGGCTTCAAGGGTGAGGGCACGCTGGCGCAGACGCTTGAGGGCCTCAAGATGCTGCAGGCGGCTGACCTCGACCCCGGGCTGATCTCGGTGTGCAATCCCGGCACCGATCCGGAGAAGGTGCTCTCCTTCGTGGTGGACGAACTCGGCTATACGCATTTCGACATTCTGCCGCCGGACGCGACCCATGCCGACAACCCGCCGCCGATCGACGAGTATTTTATCCGCCTGTTCGACCTCTGGTTCGACAAATATGCCGCGCGGGGCGTCAACATCGATACGCTGGATGCGATGATCCGCGGGCTGGTCGGGCAGTTGTCGCTGTCCGACACGATCGGGCTCGGTCCGATCGAGACCGTCACCCTGATGCCGGACGGCGCGCTCGAGCCGCTGGACGTGTTGCGCATCGCGGGCGACGGTTCGACCGCGTCGAAAACCCATGTCAGCCGCAACGCCATCAAGGACGTCCACAACGACAAGGTCTGGCGCGAGGCCTATGAAGCGTCGACGACGCTGTCAGATACCTGCAAGAAATGCGAATTTCTCGACGCCTGTGGCGGCGGTCATCTCGCGCAGCGCTGGTCTGCCGAGCGGCGGTTCGACAATCCGAGCGTCTATTGCGAAAGCTGGAAGCGCATCCTGGGCCACATGTGGGACCGCATCGCACCGACGCTGACGGTAGGTGTCGAGGCGGTCGCGGAGAAGCACTGAGCGCGATAGCAGAGCGTAGGGTGGGCAAAGCGAAGCGTGCCCACCGCTCTTGAGTTCGCCGATAGATGGTGGGCACGGCGCCTTCGCGCCTTTGCCCACCCTACGAAGCTTTAAATCAGCGTACCATTGCTGGATGACCGCTATGCGGTCATTTTTTCACAAGCGGGCACTCGCTCTCCGACAGCGGCCTTGCCGCGTCTTCCGGCGAGATGGTCGCGACCAGCTTGTAATAGTCCCAGGGATATTTCGATTCTTCCGGCTTCTTCACCTCGAACAGATAGGCCGGGATGATACGGCGGCCGTCGACGCGGAGCGGTCCCTTGCCGAACAGGGGATCGTCGGTCGGGATTTCCTTCATCTTGGCGACGACCTTGGCGCCGTCATGCGGGTTGCCGCCGAGCGCATCCAGCGCCTTCAAATAATGCAGCACGGCGGCATAATTGCCGGCCTGGGTCATCGACGGCATGGCGTGGTTGTTCACCTTCTCGGAAAACCGCTTCGACCAGGCGCGCGTGCCGTCGTTCAGGTCCCAGTAGAAGGATTCGGTGAAGGTCAGGCCTTGCGCGGTCTTCAGGCCCAGCGAATGCACGTCGTTGATGAAGAGCAGGAGTGCTGCCAGCTTCTGGCCGCCCGCGACGATGCCGAATTCGGCCGCCTGCTTGATCGCGTTGGTGGTGTCGCCGCCGGCATTGGCAAGGCCGATCACCTTGGCCTTGGAGTTCTGTGCCTGCAGCAGGAAGGACGAGAAGTCCGAGGTATTGAGCGGATGGTTGACATGGCCGAGCACCTTGCCGCCGTTGGCGGTGACCACCGCCGACGTGTCGCGCTCCAGCGCATGGCCGAAGGCGTAATCGGCGGTCAGGAAGAACCAGCTGTCGCCGCCGGCCTTGGTCAGCGCCTTGCCGGTGCCGTTGGCGAGCATGTAGGTGTCGTAGGTGTAGGAGATGGTGTTGGCGTTGCAAGCCTTGCCGGTGAGGTCAGCGCTGGCGCCGCCATTGTTGAGCAGAACCGCATTCTTCTCCTTCACGACATTGCTGACGGCGAGCGCGACGCCAGAGTTCGGCGTATCGGCGATCGCGTCGACGTGCTCGGTGTCGATCCATTGCCGCGCGATGTTGACGCCCACATCGGGCTTGTTCTGGTGATCGGCGCCGATCACGTCGATCGTCCAGCCCTTGGCGAGCAGACCGGAATCCTCCACGGCCATCTTGACGGCAACCACCGCGTTGGGGCCGCCGATGTCGGCATAGAGGCTCGACATGTCGTTCAACACGCCGATCCTGACGACCTTGTCGTCGGCCAGCGCCGACGTCGCAAATCCAAATCCGGTTAATGCAAAAAGCGCGGCGGTACGCCACGCGAGCGTGATCTTCATTGATAATTCCTCCAGCTGACAATCGCGATGGCTCTCTTGGACGGAGCCTTTTCCTCATCGCTTGATCGGGGGCCGATCTTCGCCCCCGATAGCCGCTATCGCGGTTTTCGGCAATGCGCCATTATGCCGGTTTGACCTGGTGACCTCTGTCCGGACACCCGGTCGCGTTGCCTCATTTCAAGGCATCGGCGTTGATCAGCTTGAACTTCTGGATGCGCTTGCCTTCGACCTCGCCGGTATAGACATTGCCTGATTTGTCGACGGCCATGACATGCAGCACCAGGAATTGTC
>Ga0210401_10006847_pt1 | contig 11528 bp, 14 predicted proteins | sample IncBWH32MmetaG_FD_150866 | JGI IMG/M metagenome (GOLD analysis project Ga0210401, IMG submission 150866) | Forest soil microbial communities from Barre Woods Harvard Forest LTER site, Petersham, Massachusetts, United States - Inc-BW-H-32-M | ecosystem: Environmental > Terrestrial > Soil >... | reverse complement strand
TCGATGCCGAAGGCCACGGAATCGTTGCCGCCAAAATCGCGTCGACAGTCCATGACACGTTTCAGGCGCTGATGCTTTCAGAACTAGATCATCGCGGGAAGACTACCCTGGAATTGTTCGAGAGGCTGAACCTGCGCCTGGCTCAATCATCTACCGCGCGCAATGCACTCGGGCGAAGTTTGACGGATGGGGTACAGGAGATCGCCACGATGCTGTATGGCGAAATCCGGCCATCCGGCAACTTTCGATTTGTGAATTTCGGACATCCGCCGCCACTCGTCTACTCTGCGGAATTTGGCAGATTCGTGGAATTGGACAAGAGCCGGATGGTGCAGTTTCTACCGCTCGGCTTGCAAATTCCCGAAGACCATCCTGACCGGAACCGATACCTCTCGTTGGACTATCGGAAGCGTCGAGTCAAATCTTCGGACGTGGCCGAGCTCACGCTCATGAATACAGGGGACATCTTCTTTCTCTATACCGATGGCGTGTATAGCGGCGGCGATAAAGAGGAACGTAGCCGTCTTGAAAAAGTGATGCTTGAACACCATCAGCTTTCGGCGAAGGAAATCTGTAATGCCTTACTCGATTACGCCCTAAAGAGGAACGACGAGTTGCGCCAGAGGGGCGAGCAAGACCGCATCGATGACAAAACCGTCTTCATCATCAAGCGCCACTAACAGAACACTTCGCGCTCACTAATACCAACGTACCGTTGGTACCATCGTCCAATTGTTTCCTTTCCATCTTCCTGACTTAATCGTCGTGTGCAAAGCATGGCATGACAGCCTTGCTGATCGCCGAATTCCGAAGGGAGAATCAACGATGGCCGGCCGTGGACGCGCTCTCGAAGTGCTGCTCACAGCACACGAACTCAACGGCGAGACCACGAAGGAACAACGGATTGTAAACGAGCAATACGACCTGAACACACCGGATAAATACACCATTCAAGTGCATCGCTTTGATGACGTGAGCCAGACGGAGGTGAAGTCAAACACAATTGCAATCACCGTGGCTCCCGCTCCAAATGCAACACCGCCCAGTCCAGTGCTCTCCATTATCGTTGATCCTCCCGCAGATCTGATCCGAATTGGGATCGCCCACCATCAACGTCACAGTGACGGTGAAAAACATCACCGACAAAGAAATCTATTTGGAAACCGTCAGGACTGGAAATTTTTCAGCGGGATACATGGACTTCAACTACTTGTTGATGAAGGATGGCCACGAGGTTGAAACAACGTTCTTTCACCGGAAGATTACAAATAGACAACGGCCAAACGATCCACAAGAGGTGTGGGGTGGTAGTTTCATTCTGCTTCCCCATCCGCCCGGAGTGATTTATCAAATGAAGATAGACCTGAAGCGGCTCTATGAGATTAAGGAACCCGGCGCGTATACGCTGGAGGTGAGCCGCTATGATGGGGACAACAACACAAAAGTTTGTTCCAATACGCTGACGTTGAAAATCCTGCCATAGGATACGCACGAACTACGATGAGGACCTGGCCGGAACCTAGACCCTGTAAGCGCAAATGGGGACGTGTGCCATTCGATCAGATGCTTCGCCACATCAGGGAAGATCATTGCGAACAATGTAGAAAAATGGTGCTGTATCTTGACAGGGAAGCCAAACTGGAAATATTCCTACGCGAGAGCCGGAACTGAACGTGACTAACGGTATGATTCTCTTGCAGCGGGACAAGGTTTGCCATCGTGTCCCTTTGATCTGTGGCGCTTGAGGTCAGCGCACAATGTCCCACGTTGCTGTTCCACTTCCTCACGTTCCTCGGCACTTTGCACCAGATCAGGACTCAGCAAATTCAATTTGCTGTTCAATGCGATGAGTTGCTTCACAAGGTCGTCCTTCACTTGGCACGGCATAGTTCAACGGTAACAGCTTGTTTGCATCCCGTCTGTCCTAAAATACACGCACACCCCGAGGCAGCACATCAGGAAATCCCACTCTCCTCGATTTGGATTGTTGCGGAATATTGCTGGCCTTCAGGTACACCGAGACGCAATCATACGGCTTTGCTGGGAGCGGTCTGGCGAGCGATGCGGATCGTAGACACCATCACCAAGACAACGATAGTTAGACTACTGCGATGCGAACATAGTTTCCCGTAGCCCATTCTGTCGCCACCCGATCAAGGTCTGCCGGAGCATATGTCAGAGGAGCACTAAACAGGATTGCGTTCCGGGGATAGTGAAATGTGAATGTAATCACGTCTGCGAGAATGGCAAGCGCCAGTGCTCCAGCCAGTCTCCATCGCGTTCCGGGAGCTTTCCAGTTGCACACTAATGCCAGCAGGAGGAAAAGCTGCACGGCTGGCGATAGCACTCTGAAAAACATTCCCGGATTCGTTGCGTGATAGAAGCCACGAGCATGCTCCAAAGAAGTGGGAGCACCCTGAAAGTTCGGCGCGACCGCGACGGATTCATAAACCCCCGCTCCAAGTAACATTGCCGACAAAACCAAGGCGATAGCCACGGATACAAGGCGCAGGTTCACGGTGCGGGGAGGCTATCACATACCGCGCATTTCTGATTCCGATTATTGTCTACCCCATCCTGCGGGGCCACCTGCATGCCGCAACGCATCCTCAAGTTCGTCCCTTTCCTTTTTTAGTTCCGCCAGTTCCTTCTTTTTTTTCTCGATAGCCTTGCGATGCTCGTTAATTCGCTTTCGCGTGATGCTCTCTTTCATCGCGGTCGCCGGGTTGGGATCGTACTGGACTAATCCTGAGTTGAGTTCCCGCTGCAAAATATCCAGTTCAGTTTGTGCCGTCGTAATCTTGTAATCGATTGCGGCGAACTGTTTCCTCCAATACGCCTCGTCCTCATCGCTGGGTTTGCTTTCTGAACTCACCGATTCACCGTCATCTGTGCTGGGCATCTCAGCAGGACCGTTACGGCGTAAATCCTCCAGTTGGTCCTCCAGATCGGCAACCCTTTGCTCGGCTTCTCTCTCCTCGGCCTCTTTCTCGTTCAGGCGCATCCCGATTCCAACAAGGTCCGATGGCTTGTCTCTTCTGGATCGCGGCTCAGGATTCGAAGCTTCTTGCTGCGCTTTTAGTCTCTGATCCCGATGGAGCAGATCTACTTGCTTGCGAGCGTGTTCCAATTCCTCCTTCGCTTGTGCCAGCGCATCCTCAACGGACTTTTCTTCCGCGCTTGGTTTGATCGGGGCACTTACCACCGGTTCCGGCTCATAATCTTTGCGTATGTCACCGGGCGGAATTGCATTGTGCCGTGCTTGTTCCTCCAGTGCGTCAATCTGCCGCAACAACTCACCACGCCGCTTACGCAATACATAGATTTGCCCTTCCGGGTTCACGCCTTCGGGCTCCTGATCGAGAGCAATGGCATCCGTAGCGCCTTTGCCGGACTTCCGCGATTCCAGCAACGTCTTGAGATCGGTGTCAATCTTGGCAATTTCATCATGCAATGGTTGAATCTGACGTGCGTACCATTCAGCGTCCCGAAACCTCGAATAGTGAGTGTCCTGAGAGAATGCAAAGGACGGTAGGGACAAGCAGAGCAGAAGAGTTCCGGTCCACCGGAAACACCGTGGGCGCATTACGGCCTCGTATAACCGCGTGTAATTATGAAGGTCGTTGGCACAGGCGAAAATAGTACTTGTTGCGCGGGGTGCGTTTGAGTCGGGTGTTCAATGATGAACAGCAACCCGCCTACCAGATGTGATATACACCGCTGTCAAATCCAACCTACGGGGTCATGGTGATCGGAAAGAACAAGGAACATTGGGAAGAACTGTGTGAACTTGCGACGAAAGAACAGGACCCCCGAAAGCTAATCGAACTAATGAACGAGATAAACCACCTGCTGGAAATCAAACTCAATCGCCTGAAGAGTGTTCCCCCGAAGTGAACGCCGCATTTAGTTTTTCGTTTCGTCCCGCGTGCTGATGAACACTCGCTGCCCCGTCTCCTCATTTTCGATGACGTACTTACCCGGCCATAGCTTGCCAAGTTCTCGCACACGTTCTTTTGCACCGCCAAAGGTCTGAATTGCCTCGACAAATTGCAAAGCCCCGTCGGTTTGCACCCTGTAAATGCGACTGGGTAAAGTCATCAAGACTCCGATTGGGGACAAGCCTTTTAGGAGGGGACAGTCGGGCAATTATCGCTCCGATAGGATGCGGGACTCCTGAACTAAACAGAAATTAATGTTCATTTAAGCCTGCACGACTGTTTGGTGAATTATGCTCTGCCCAAGGCATTTCGGAAGTCTCTCCAAGATCACAAAAAATGGAAGGCAGAGTCGAACGCCGTGGTCCCCGCTACCCATTCGTAGCCAACCTTGAACTCCTTGATTTGCAGTCAGGGGTTCACCTTCAGGGACGAATCACGGTCCTGAGTTTGTACGGGTGCGGTATAGCGGCGATAAAACCTTTCTCTGCCGGAACCAGAGTGCGGGTAGGAATCACCTATGAAGGTGCAACATTCGGGGCCATTGGACGAATTGCGTACTCTACCTCGGATGGAGGCATGGGAATCGTTTTCGTGCAGATCGAGCAGGGCGATCAAACGCTTTTGGAAAAGTGGATTAGCGAACTGAGGGGTTGAAGGAATTCAATCCTGCGGCCCAACAATCGAACCATCAGCCTTAGACACGGTCTTGTGTTCGGTCTGATCGGGCGGGACACGTTCAGTTGGGGTGGAAATCAAACGTCAGAGTGGCGTTGGTTTCAGTTTTCGCGGGTTCGTACTTCCATTCCTTGAGAGCCACCAACGTTGCATCCACCAAGATAGGATGACCGCCCACGACATTAGCCTCTTTTACTCTTCCATCCGGGCCAATAACGATTTCTACCTTCACCGTTCCGACCAGATTCATTTTCTTTGCGATCTCTGGATAGCGGGGTGTTGGTTTGGACAGAGCCTTGCGGGTTTCTTGTGCCGACGTGCTCATTGCTAAGACGCATGCAAGGGCGACAACGGTAGCGCATTTCATGATTTAGGCTCCCGAACGCTTATCTCGCGTCAGCCAATGAATCAAGGCAGAACCGTTTCGGCGCACTTGGCGCGTTGACCTTTCTGGTGAAAGCTTCGGCTCCGGCAAAAACCGAAGCCGTTCATCAAAATCAGTTGGCGAGGCATCTACACGGCAAAATCCAGCAGGCCACGTCGCGGTCGCCTCTTCGTGGGGAATCTCAATCAATGTCAGGGGAGCATCGGACGTTTTGGGAAAGTCATCCCCAATGTGCGTGATAAGGTCCGGCGACACCAACGCTTCTAATTGGTTGAGTGAGACTATGGTGCGGAGCATTCCTCGTGCGTGCCCCCGTCGAGGTAAACAATCTTGGCCATCGGGGACAGGATCGCAAACAGATGAAAAAGCTTCAATCCACCGATGGGTCTACAGATGCAGTGCTTTTGGGTCGTAACGGAATAGTCACAAACGTTTGCGTATTGGAAGGGCTGTTGACCGCGGTAACAATTACAGGGTAGCGTCGACGACAGATGACCGCCATGGGTCACGAAGTGATCGTGGCCCATGCCCGCAACGTGCGCCTCATTGGAGAGAGTAGCCGAAAAGATGATCAGCTTGACGCTCGGACGCTGGCGCGGCTAGCCAGAATCGATCCCGGATTGTTGGGCCCGGTGCGGCATCGCAGTGCCCAAGCGCAAATCCATCTGACGGTGATCCGCGCCCGAGCGGCCCTGGTCAGCACGCGCACGGCGCTGGTGAATGCCGCGCGTGGGTTGACGAAATCCTATGGCGGGCGGCTGAGGAAGTGCGGCACAGGACAAATGAATCGCGAGATGGCCAAGGAACTGAGCCAGGAGTTGCGAGACGCCTTGGAGCCGCTGTTGCAGGAAATCGAATCGCTGAACGAGCGCATCGCGGAATGCGACCGGCGGATCGAACAAATCACCAAGGAAGCGCATCCTGAGGTCGCGCTGCTCAAACAGGTGAAGGGGGTGGGAACACTGATTGCCTTGACCTACGTTCTAACTCTGGACGATCCGCACCGCTTTCGCCGCAGCCGGGATGCGGGATGTTTTCTGGGGTTGCGTCCTGGGCGCAGGAACTCTGGCAGGAGCGAGCCGCAGATGCACATCAGCAAAGAAGGAGACCGTTATCTAAGAACGCTGATAGTGCAGGGTGCACACTACATTCTCGGGCCCTTTGGAGAGGACAGTGATCTGCGACGATGGGGACTGAAGCTCGCCGAGCGTGGAGGAAAGAATGCCAAAAAACGAGCTGTGGTTGCGGTGGCTCGGAAGTTGGCGGTACTGCTGCACAAGTTGTGGGTAAGCGGGGAGGTCTACGAGCCACTGCGGAACAACCACAAAGTGGCGAGCGCCGTGGCGCAGAGTTGCATGCGAAGAGCCGAGCTCAACCGCCGAGTTCAGGTGACTGCGACTAAGTCCTGGCCCAGCTGCCATCGAAGAGAGGGGAGCCGAGGTCGATTATCAGGTAGCAGCACCTGCTGAAACGAGGACGCCCAACATGCACCGAGCGAAAATCGCTCACAAAAGAGTGCGGATGGAAGGATGGCGACAGAGGCGGCCCGGCTCGAACTCAGGGAATCCACAGGAGGAAGAAGAAAAACCGTCTTGACACTCACCGGCCTTCTCATGGAAGGACTCGAGGATTACTTCCGGGTTGCCCGTCATCCTGAAAGAAAGAGGGCGGCGGCGGCAAACTTCCAAGGCTAAGGACTACCGCTGCTTGCAGGTGAAGGTCTGGTTGGGTCGGTTAACCATTTGATCGGTCGACGAATCCACGGCGATGTAGCCCGCAGGGCAAACGTACAGACTGTAAACGCCCTTTTGGGTTACCTCGCTCTTTGCCGTAACTGTGCCAGAATCCTATCTTTTCCATGCATGGGGGTTAGCTTTGAGCGAAAAGCAGATGCCCCGATTTGTTGGAAAGATTGATAGTTAGAAATATTGGATGGAGTTGTTGGAGCCGGAGGCGGCGCTTAGAAGGCAGACACTCATGTACCTTGACCTCGGCGCGTGGAGTTAGACTCGCAAAACCTCGGGAGCAATTACTTCCGAGTACGTCCATTTATTAGTTCTGTGGTTGCTCAATTTACGTACAGGTTACGGACAACTACGAGGGGGAAATAAGGGCCCCTGTCCCGTAAGCGACGCCAGATAAAGCGTTTATGGGATTTAAGGACTTGGTTCGGGACCAGGAGGTCGAAGGTTCAAATCCTTTCGCCCCGACCACTTTTCTGAACTGCCTGCATAAGATTCTGGACCTTCCGACCAACCATCCCATTTCTGCTCCGACTTATTGATTACGTTGCGATACTGAGGTGGTCAGTGGGCGCAGATCTCTACACACTCGTTGACGACATACTGGGAGATCCTCGGCGATCATGAGAACTGAAATAGCTAAAGCTGTCCGAGAGGAATTTGCCCGTAAGCTCCATCAGGAAATAGGACAATTTGCGCCTGTTAAGAGCACAAGAATTCGGCAAGGCGACCGTCTATTTAGCTGGCGGATTAGTCCCAATATGAACGCATACATCTATCTTTTTATATCGCCAAAATATAATCAGGATAAGTTTGCAGTTGAGTTAGCGTGCGCGACCGCAGACTTTCCCATGCAAATGCCTCGCGAGCCGCGCTCCCAAGCGAACGCTGCTGTCCGGTTTCGCCTACCGCAGCTTTACAAAGATCAGTGGCCCAAAGCAAATTGGGAACCTATGTGGGAGGTGGGCCCACATGACAGTCCGCGCGAGGCTATTGTGCGAGCTATTACCCACATCAAGGCGGGTCAGGTCCCTGGCAGAAGGGAAGAGGAGCTGCTACCCATAGAACAGGCGATTAAATATGTCGAACCACAGGTTCAGGACGCAATAGACAAAATTAAGAAATTCGGTATTCCGTTTTTTATCAAATTTGCGGAGCAGAATTCCAAGCAGGTTTGAAGGCGTTTGAGGTCTTGATGTGACTACACGACCACACGGCAGGTACCAGAAGCGGTGATTTCTAGCTCTCTTCGCGGACAGCCCTTCCAGCGAATTGGTTCTTCGCGATGCAGTCCCTAAGATGCGTTTGGGTTCGTAAATGGGTCTGTTTTAAACAAGACTCTAACGTTCGATTTTCGGCGTGTCCTCGCAAATCTGTGGCTACATCCACGAAGCAGTTCGCCATGGAGGTGGGGCCTACGGTCGGTGAGTGGCGTTCTCGGACCTTGTCCGGTCTTAACCTTCAGGGCAAGTCCTATTGTCCGCGCGGGGGCGCCAGGCATCCTATTACAGGGCATCCTGGGCTCCCGATTGGGGTTATGGTGCGGATGGACAGTAACAAACATCGGACTGAAGAACAGCGCTTCCGGCGAGCTGGCGCGTGGATTTGCGTTCTCCATGCCCTGGCTTTCGGTGCAGTAGCACCAGGCGCCAGTGCGGCTGGGCATTCACAGGAAAGTGGCTCCGCAGCCCGGCTGGTGACTGCCGAGCAAGGACGACAAATCGCGGGGGCGGCGCTCGCGCAAGACGAACCTGTTCGCGGCACGCAAGACTGCTCGCACCTGGTTCATCAAATTTATTCTGATGCAGGATATGAATACGCTTACGCGAGTTCGTACGACTTGTACGCGGGCAATGAAAATTTCCAGCGCGTACGGCATCCCCAGGCCGGGGACTTAATCACCTGGCCGGGTCACGTAGGCATTGTGATCGATCCCAGACAGCACAGCTTTCACAGCTTGGTGCGCTCTGGTTTGCAGACCGAAGATTACTTAGGACCGTATTGGCGATCGCGCGGCAGGCCGCGCTTTTACCGCTATGTGAGCGAGCGCGGCACGGACGTGGAGACTGCAAAGGTGATTGGACCGACGCAGCCCACCCGCCGCCGCGGATCCTCACGCACTGGGAGTTCGGCAAATACGGAAGTGCAGGCGCAGGCGGAAAGCGCAAGCGCTCCGGGTACGGCAGAAGAGGCTTCCCTGCGTTCAAAGGTAGTGGTGGGCCCAAGGTTCCCGGCGAGCGATGAAGTAACAGAATCGATTGCTTCGACGATTCTGATTACGCCGGAGCAGCGCCGCCCAACTGCCGGCGAAGCTCTTGACAAGATTACTGAGGTTAGCGCCGCTGCGGCCAGCATGCTCCGGACCTCGGACCCGTTTCAGGCGGCGATTCCGATCATAATTCTTGATGAGTTGCGCGTTGAGCGCGTGGAAACAAAACGGGACCAGGGCTGGGTGCAGCTGCAGGTTGAGTGGCACGTGCGTATCGCCGATGCCGGAGTTGATTTCAAGCGGCGACACGAAAAAGTACGCTGGCAGCTTCGCCGCGATGCGTCCGGGTGGACGGCAATTGCTCCGGCGGAGCGCGTATACGTGACGCGAGATGGAGCAGTGCGGGTGCTGTCCGCGCAGCTTGCCGAAATGGCGGCCAGCGATGCTGCCGCGAGGCACGATGAAAGCGTCATCGCCCAGGAAGCGCGCATCGTTAACCTGCTAGGCTCTCTGTTAGAAAAAAAGCAGCAGTAGGTTCGCCTCCGCATTAGGCATCACCTGCAAAAGTCTCGACCTTCCACAAGTGGCGGCTAATACTGTCGACAACGCGAATAACGCACGATATAGTTCCCCGCAAGATTGACTATCGAACTGTTCTGAAAAAGGAATTCGCTAGAGGGTGAACTCCTGACGATGAACTTTGATCTGGCCGCGCTGGTGCCTCAGAGACTGGTGCGTCTCTCTTCTGTTGACCTGGCTATCATCGCGATCTACTTCCTCGCGGTCCTCTGCATCGGTTTCTACCTGAAACGCTTTGCGCAAAGCGGCGAGGATTTTTTCCTGGCGGGCCGGGAAATGACCGCGTGGGTGGCGGGGCTGAGCTTCCTTTCGGCAAACCTGGGTTCACTCGAACTGCTTGGGTGGGCGGGCTCTTCCTATCAGTACGGAATTCTTGCGGCGCACTGGTATTGGATTGGCGCGATTCCGGCCATGCTGTTTCTTGGCATCGTGATGATGCCCTTCTATTACATCTCGAAGACGCACTCAGTGCCCGGCTATTTGCAACTGCGCTACGGAAAAGCGGCGAGCGGATTGAGTGCGGTGTCATTTGGGTTCATGACGATCCTGATGTCCGGCGTGAACATGTTTGCGATGGCCAAAGTGATGCAGGTGGTACTGGGCTGGAACATTCACTTCAGCATCTGGGTTTCGTCGCTCACCGTGGGAATTTACGTGGCTTCCGGCGGGCTATTCTCCGCGATATTCAATGAAGTGCTGCAATTTTTTCTGATCTGGTTCGGCGCGCTGCTCATCCCGATTCTTGGGTTGATTGAGGCGGGCGGATGGAGCGGGCTGGTAGCGCGAATCCAGCATAATTTTCCGGGACAACATTTCACGCACGCGTGGAGCACGCTGGGACACTTTGAAGATAATCCCATGGGCATGCATTGGACGGGAATCGTGTTCGGGCTGGGCGCGGTGATTTCGATGGGCTACTGGACGACAGACTTTCTGGTAGTCCAGCGCGTGCTCGCGGCCAAGGATTTGCGTTCCGCAAAAATGGCGCCGATTATCGGGTCGCTTTTCAAGATGGCCGTGCCGCTGATCGTGATTCTGCCCGGGTTGATCGGCTTGGCGGTGCTGCCGGAAAAATTGGTTCCGGAGAGCGCGTTGCAGCCTGGCCAGCACAGTTACAACGACGTGTTGCCGCTGATGCTGGCGCGCTACTGCGGACCCGGGTTGATGGGACTTGGCGTGACCGCGTTAGTGGCGGGATTCATGGCGGGCATGGCGGGTAACGTGAGCGCGTTCGCTACTGTGTGGACCTACGACATCTATCGCCCATTTATCCGCAAAACGGCGCCGGATCGACATTATGTGTCGATGGGACGCTGGTGCACGATCATCGGCTTGTTCATCAGTATAGGGACAGCGTATTTGGCGATGGGCTTTGCGAGCATCATGGACTACGTGCAAGCGCTCTTCAGTTTTTTTATAGCGCCGCTGTTCGGAACGGTGCTGATTGGCATGCTATGGAAACGCGCGACGCCGCTTGGCGGTTTCTTAGGACTGCTGGCGGGAACCTTGACGGCGATTGGGATTTTTCTTTCGATGAAAATCGATCACAACCTGGTGGCCGTATTTGCACTGTCGCCTCTGGCCAAGGGATTGGCGCAAGATATGTATCAGGCGCTATGGTCTTGTTCTGTGTGCGTGCTTGTCACGGTTTTTGTTAGCCTCGCGACTACTCCGAAGCCGGTGGCGGAGTTGACCGGGCTCGTTTATGGAGTGACGCCGATACCGAAAGAGGAGAACGTGCCGCTGGTGCATAAGCCGATTTTTTGGGCGGGCGTTGCGCTTGTGCTATTCGTGATTCTGCAGATTGTTTTCTGGTAGGCCCATGAGCGACAAACATCACATTATTCCGGTGTGGTTCTTCGTTGGCTTGCTGCTGCTGACTTATGGGACGCTGATTGTGGCGAGCGGAATCGCGGAGTGGCAGAATCCGCCGCCAACCGTGCTTGCAAATTTGCACGCGCCCGTATGGTGGGGCAGTCTGATGGTTGTGCTGGGCA
>Ga0210401_10006846_pt1 | contig 11528 bp, 4 predicted proteins | sample IncBWH32MmetaG_FD_150866 | JGI IMG/M metagenome (GOLD analysis project Ga0210401, IMG submission 150866) | Forest soil microbial communities from Barre Woods Harvard Forest LTER site, Petersham, Massachusetts, United States - Inc-BW-H-32-M | ecosystem: Environmental > Terrestrial > Soil >... | reverse complement strand
TAATCGTCTTTTTCCACGATTGCCCGTTCGGTAATGCCCTTCCACTTAAAGCGATCCTCCGGGTGAACACGTTCGAGATATTCTTCCCAAGTCGGCGCTCCCTTGGCAGGGTCGAGGCCGTAAATCCGGTACACTTCGTCGGAGATGTGCACCGCGGAGCCGTGCACCGCATTCCGATCCGTTACGCGGTATGCCCAGCTGCCCGTGTGCGTCAGTTTTTGCGCCTCGGCCAAGTGTGCTTGCCGAAGTTCCAACTCCTGGGTCAGCAGTTCTTGCTCGGTGATATCGATCGCGGTGCCGAGAAATCCCTTGAGCACTTCGCCTTCAAGAACTGGGATTCCGACGCAGCGAATGTAGCGTAGCTCGCCGTCGGGGCGAACAATTCTCTTTTTCACATCGCAGCCACTGCGTTCCGCATGCATTCTCTTTATGGTGTCCGCCATAAAGTCCCGGTCTTGCGGATGAACGGTGGCCAGATACCGTTCAAGTGTGGGGGCCCCTCTCTGCGGATCCAGCCCGTAAATACGAAACAGCTCCTCAGACCAGTAACTAAAAAAACCTGCGGGGTTGAATGCCCAACTTCCCATGTGCGCCAGGCGCTGCCCTTCGCTGAGATACTGCTCACTCAGGCGCAGTTCCTCTGTTAGTCGCTCTTGATCGGTAACATCCATCCCTGTCCCAAGGAAGCCCTGGAAAATGCCCTTTTCCGTGACCGGAACGCCCACACAACGTACGTGACGAATCTCTCCGTCAGGCCGCACAATTCGTTTTGTGAAGTCGAATGCAAGATGGTCATCCAACATCTTCGCAATGCCCTGCCTCATGAACCCGCGATCTTCTGGGTGCACAAGAGCCAAATATTCTTCCACTGTCGGCGGCTCGTCACCCGGATCAAGACCATAGATCCGGAACAACTCGGGGGACCAGTATTCGAATCCAGCTGCGTTGAAGGCCCAACTTCCCATGTGGGCAACGCGCTGCCCCTCAGCGAGGTAAGATTGGCTTTGTTGAAGCGCCTCCTCCGCGCGCTTGCGATCAGTAATGTCCTGGACTGTACCGTAGAAGTGGGTAGGTCGGCCCGACTCGTCTTTCCTTAAAGCGCGCGTACTGTTGAGCACGCGCACTTCGCCAGTGGGACGAACAATGCGGTGTTCCACGTCATAGCACACGCCACTAGTAATGGTCTGCTCCTTTTCACGAAAAACACGGTCCCGATCTTCAGGATGGATCATCTTCCCCAGTGCGTCCACGTTCATGGGACGTTCCTGAGGCTGCAGCCCAAAAATGCGGTAGGTTTCATCCGACCAGATCAAGCAGTCCGTCGCGAGGTCCCATTCCCAGTAGCCAACATGTGTGATGCGCTGGGCTTCTTCGAGCTTGGCTTTGCTGTCCTGCAAGTCGTGAGACGTCAACTGCAGGGCTTCCTCGGCGCGTTTGCGATCTTCAATGTCCGTGAGGGTCCCGTACCATCTCACAATCTTTGCATGCTCGTCTCGAAGTGGGACACCACGCACCAGAAACCAGCGATATTCCCCGTCAGCGGCGCGACGGAAGCGCGCCTCGTCTTCGAAAGGCTGTCCGGTTGCAACCGAGATGCGCCACTTTTCCGAATGGCGCACAAGATCTTCAGCATGGATCGCACGCTGCCACCCGACGCCTGAAGTCTGCTCAACAGAAAGCCCGGTGTATTCGGTCCAGCGCTTGTTCACAAATGTATTGGAGCCGTCAGACAATGTAGTGAAAGTCATCGCTGGAATTGTTTCGACAGCCTCTCGCAGACGCTTTTCCCGGCTCTTGAGCTGATGAACGCGCCATCGATGAAGTGCCCAAAGCAGCGCAATAAAGACGGCGACGCACGACAATCGGAACCAATTCGTCTGGTAATAAGCGGGAGCGACGAAGAAATCGAGGGACGCACCGGCTTCGTTCCATAGGCCGCTGTTGTTCGAAGCCTTCACCCGGAAGGTGTAGTCTCGCGGGGGAAGGTTGCTGTAGAAAGCTTGCCTTCGAGTTCCGGCATCCTGCCAATCGCGATCATAGCCTTCCAGCTTGTACTGGAAACGCACCTTCTGAGGAACGACAAAGCTCAGAGCCGTATAGTTGATCTCCAGATCGCGTGTAAGGGCGGGAAGACTAAGGCGGCTCTGAGACGAATATATCTTTCGATCAGCGATCACATCTTCGATATGCACGGGCGGCGGAAGCGGGTTCTCGTAGAGGCGGTCCGGGTCCAGCATTTGTATTGAGACGCCGGTTTCGAACCACAATCGACCGTCTGGCGCCTTGGAGGAGTTCGGCTGGTAAGAACCCCCGGTCCCAGCTTGCGCTCCGTCCAGAGCGTCCAGAATCATCACGGACACCGCAACCTGGGGATTCTCGATCCACTTCGCCCACTCGGGTTGTGCGATCCTGACCATGCCGCATCGGGTATAGATCCAAAGAGCGCCGTGGTTATCCCTAATTACATTGAAGGTTTCAGGGCAGGGCAAGCCATTGTCGCTGTTGAAGAGGGTCACCTGCCCATGGTTGAGCCTGTAGAGACCCTGCGAAGTTGGGACGAGGAGAGAGTCGTCAGAGTCCACGAACGGTGCTTGAATACCCGCCGAACCCTGGGGAGAACTCAGTGCCGTAGTCTCCAAACGTCCATCGCGGAAGTAAGAAATGGTACCTGTTGGAGCGCCGAGCCAAAGACCGCCGTTCGGGTCTGCCACCAGATATTTCGGTCGGCCGAATTCGTCGTCGAGCGACGGTTGCTTCCTAATTTTGTCCCCCACAATGCTGAATAACTGCCCCTTGTGAGTAAGAACGCAAATCATTCCGCTCGAGTCTTCCGCAATACCAGACACCCCACCGAGGCTCACGAAAGACTGCCCACCAGGAGCCTGGATTTCTCGAAAACGGCCATCCTGAAACCGCATGAGGGCCAAACCCACTCCAAGCCAAACCACGCCACTGCGGTCTTCCAGCATTGGCCCAACCCCGTGGCCCGACAGTTTTCGATCGAAAATGGCAGTTTTGCCGTCTAGTTTTCGCAAAATGTTAAGGCCGCCATCGGTACCGATCCACACCGCTCCGTTGCGTAACGCCATAACCGACTGGAAATGGGAGTCCGAAATTCCCTGCCGTGTCGTGTAACTAATCAGGGCCGTGTCGCGAAACATATCGAGTCCACCATCGGTTTCCACCCAGATGTTTCCTTCTCGATCCTCAAAAAGGTTCCCCGCGGTGTTACCTGACAGCCCATCCGACACGCCGTAGTGGTCGGCGCCGCCGCCGCAAATACGGTAGACTCCGTCATTCTGTGTGCCAACCCAGAGTGACCCTCGGCGATCGACCAGTAGGGCCCCAGAACGGACTCTTGCCCCGTCGAATCCCGGAACAGCGTAGCTCGTCCACTTACCTCCGGAGTAGTACTGGACGCCAAGGTGCGGTCCAGTTGCGTCTAAGGTCGCCCACGCCGTGCCTGACGGACCAAGCGCGACGTCGATTACTCCGTCGGTTCTTGCAAGTTCAGCAGTTTCCCCAAAATATGTTGTTGCCGGAGTGCCGGGCCGCCAGCGAACCAGCACTTTGCCCCCGAACCAAATATTGCCCTCGCTATCGTGCGTCAACCCGAGGCCGTAGCCGACTGGGATACCGTCCTTTTTCCCGAAGCAGCGCAGCGTCCCTTCGGTGATGCTGCACAGCGGCGCTTCGCGTGCATTAGGCCCATAGCGAGTCGCCCATATTGTCCCGGAAGCGTCCTCCATAATTGCGGCTACGGGTGCGGGATGCTCCAAGTCCGTGTAGGTTCGCAGTTGACCGTCCTTCCAGCGAGCCAAACCGCGTGTAGTACCGATCCAGAGGCTGCCGTCGTGAGAGCCGAGCAAAGCCGAGAAGTGTGTGCCGGGCAGATTCTGTCCTTGAGGTGGCTGCCAAGGCATGAACCGGACTCCATCAAAACGCATCAACCCTTGCGCAGTTCCTACCCAGAGAAACCCGTCGGTGGTTTGAGCAATACTGGTGGACGGAGAGACGGCGCCATCCTGGATGCGCCACACAGTGTGACCATACTGGGAGATCCGCCGGTCCGGATTAAGCGCAAGTGCACGGGGAAGCGCTACCAGCGACAAGTTCGCCAACACGATGCCCAACACGAAAACGCATCGTGCCCGCATTCGGACGATCACACTGACAGCGGATAAGCAGACACCGGGAAATATGTCGTGTGCTCTCATGATGCAAATCCAAAAAAACATCTTCAGATGACCAATGGTGACTCCGTTACATGGGTTGGCAAGGTGAACTGAAAAGTTGCGCCCTGTCGGCCGTTGGAAGTCGCCCACAACCGGCCGCCATGCGACTCCACGATGGAACGGCTAATGGCCAACCCCATCCCGCTGCCTTGCGGCTTGGTGGTGAAGAAGGCAGAAAAGATCTGTTCCGCTTCTTCTTTGGGCAGCCCCGCGCCCGTGTCACTAACCGAAAACAGCACTTGCGAATCCTGCATCTGCGACTTCACCACAAGCTCGCCGCCTGAGTCCTTCATGGCTTCGATGGAGTTGAGCATGAGGTTCATGAACACCTGCTGCAGTTGCACGCGATCGGCCATGATTTCGGACAGGTCGGCTGCAAGTTCCGTGCGCATGGCAATCGAGTGTCGCGTTGCCTCGCCCTTCATTAGCGTGAGCATTTCATCAACGATTCCGTTCACGTCGACCAGTTCACGCTGTGGCGGGGATTTCTTGTAGAGCGAACGCATACGGTCGATGATTTCAGCCGCACGATTTCCATACTTATCGATCCTGACTGCTGCCGCACGGGCCCGATCAAGATTCGGCGGTTCATGCGTGAGCCATTCCCTGCAACTGTTCGCGCTGGTGATGGCAGCCGTGATGGGCTGCTTAATTTCGTGCGCGAGCGATGCCGCCATTTCGCCCATCATGCTCACACGATTGATGTGCGCGAGATCTGCCTCCAGTTCACGCAATTTCTCGCGCTCTTGTTCGGCGCGCTTGCGATCTTCAATGTCCGTGAGGGTTCCGTACCATCTCAAAATTTTCCCAGTCTGATCGCGAAGTGGAACACAGCGCACCAGAAACCAGCGATATCCCCCGTCGGCGGCGCGACGAAAGCGCGCCTCGTCTTCGAAAGGCTGTCCGGTTGCAACCGAGATGCGCCACTTTTCCGAATGGCGTACAAGATCTTCAGCATGGATCGCACGCTGCCAACCTGCGCCTGAAGTCTTCTCGACAGAAAGCCCGGTGTATTCGGTCCAGCGCTTATTCACAAATGTATTGGAGCCGTCAGAGAATGTAGTGAAAGTCATCGCTGGAATTGTTTCGACAGCCTCTCGCAGACGCTTTTCCTGGCTCTCGAGCTGGTGAACGCGCCATCGATGAAGTGCCCAAAGCAGCGCAATCAAGACGGCGACGCACGACAATCGGAACCAATTCGTCTGGTAATAAGCCGGAGCGACGAAGAAATTGAGCGATGCGCCGGATTCATTCCACACGCCACTGTTGTTGCAAGCCTTCACCCGGAAAATATAGCTCCGCGGCGGAAGGTTTGTGTAGAAAGCTTGCCTTCGAGTTCCGGCGTCCTGCCAATCGCGATCATAGCCTTCCAGCTTGTACTGGAAATGTACTTTTTGAGGAACGACAAAGCTCAGAGCCGTATAGTCAACCTCGAGATCACGTGTAAGGGCTGGAAGACGCAGGCGGCTCTGAGTCGAATATTTCTTTCGGTCGGCGATTAGATTGTCGATGTGCACCGGCGGCGAAAGCGCGTTCTCGTAGAGGCGGTCCGGATTCAGCACCTGTGCTGAGACGCCGGTCACGAACCACAGTCGACCGTCCGGCGCCTTAGAGGACGTCGGCTGAGAAGAATCCCCGGTCCCAGCTTGTGCTCCGTCCGCAGCATCCAGAATCGTGACAGACGCCACAACGTGGGGATTCTCGATCCACTTCGCCCATTCGGGTTCTGCAATCCTGACCAGGCCGCATCGTGTATAGAGCCAAAGAGCACCGTGGTCATCCCTGATCGCGTTGAAGATTTCGGGGCAGGGCAAGCCATTGTCGCTGCTGAAGAGAGTCAACTGCCCATGGTTGAGCCGGTAGAGACCCTGCGAACTTGGGATGAGGAGCGAGTTGTCAGAGTCCACGAATGGTGCGCGAATGCCGGCCGGGCCCTGGGGAGAACTCAGCGACGTAGTCTGCAAACGTCCATCGCGGAAATAAGAAACAGTACTCTTGCCCTTTTGAGTGCCGAGCCAAACACCGCCGTTGGCACTTGGCGACAGATATTTCAGCAAGCCGAGGTCGTAGTTGAGCGAGGCTTGCTTCTTAATTTTGTCCCCAACAATGCTGAATACCTGGTGCCCCCGACCGTTAAGAACCCAAATCGTTCCACCCGAGTCCTCGGCAATACCTGACACCCCGCCGAAGCTCGCGAAATGCTGCCCATCAGGCGCCAAGATTTCTCGAAAATGTCCACCATGAAACCGCATGAGGGACGAATCCACTCCCAGCCAAACCACGCCAGTGTGGTCTTCCAGCATTGGCCCAACCGCGCGGCCTGACAGTGTTCGATCGACTATGGCGGGTTTGCCGTCTTGTTTTTTCAAGATGTTAAGGGCGCTACCGGTACCAATCCACACCGCTCCGTTACGTAGCGCCAGAACCGAGTGGAAGTCGGAGTCCGAGACTCCCTGCTGGGTCGTGTAACTAATCAGGGCCGTGTCGCGAAACATGTCGAGTCCGCCATCGGTCGTCACCCAGATGTCGCCTTCTCGATCCTCATAGACGGAGCCCACGCTGTTGCCTGACAGCCCACGAGACAGGCCATAGTGGTCGGCGACACCGCCGGAAATGCGGTAGATTCCATCATCCTTTGTGCCAACCCAGAGCGATCCTCGGTGATCGACCAGCAGGGCAAAAGAACGGAATCTTGCCCCGTCGAATCCCGGGACAGCGTAGCTCGTCCACTTACCTCCGGAGTAGTACTGGACGCCAAGTTGTGGTCCCGTTCCATCTAAGCTCGCCCATGCCGTGCCTGACGGGCCAAGCGCGACACCGCCTACTCCATCGCCTTTTGCAAGTTCTTTAGCAATTTCAGCAAAATATGTAGTGGCCTGAGTACCAGGTCGCCAGCGAACAAGCACAGAGGACCCGAACCAAATATTGCCCTCGTGATCGCGAGCCAGGCCGAGGCCGTAGCCGACGGGGATACCGTCCTTTTTCCCGAAGCAGCGCAGCGTCTCTCCGGAGATGCTGCATAGGGGCGCTTCGCGTGCATACTGTCCATAGCGAGTCGCCCATATTGTCCCTGAGTCGTCTTCGATAATTTCGCCTATGCCGGTGGGATGCTCCAGGTCCGTGAACGTTCGTAGTTGGCCGTCCTTCAGACGAGCCAAACCGCGTGTGGTACCGATCCAGAGGCTGCCGTCGCGAGAACCGAATACGGCCGAGAAATGTGTGCCGGGCAGATTCTGTCCCTGGGGAGGCTGCCAGGGCATGAACCGGACGCCGTCGAAACGCATCAACCCTTGCGCAGTGGTTATCCAGAGAAACCCGTCGGTGGTTTGAGCAATATTGGTGGGGGGAGAGATGGCGCCATCCTGGATGCGCCACACAGTGTGACCATACTGGGAGATCCGCCTGTCCGGATCAAGCGCGAGCGCAGGGGGAAGCACTAGCAGCGACAAAGTCACCAACACGGTGCCCAACACAATCACGCGTCGTCCCCGTATTCGGACAATCATCGCCATGTTCCACATTGTTTGTAGAACCGTCAAATCTCGGCATCTTCTTGCGAGACTTCGGGAACGCTCGTTCCTTCCTGAGGGATCGGTCGCAAGATTCCCAATCTTCTCATCTTGGCCAGCAGCGTGGTTCGTTTCAGTCCCAGTTTAGCCGCTGCCCCTCGTGGTCCACCGACGATCCAGCCCGCCTGCTCCAGTGTGTCCAAAATCAAAACGCGATCCGAGTCCTCCAAGGTCATCGATGAGGGGAAAGTTCGGGTGCGATGCACCCTTGAGATCACGAGCTCGGTTTGCTTTTTGTGCAATGGGTTTGGGAGCACGCCGTCCCGCGAAACGATCACCGCGCGTTCCACCAAGTTCTGCAACTCGCGAATGTTGCCAGGCCACGAATACCACTGGAAGGCAGCCATGGTTTCCGGAGGAATGATGTCGACTTGCTTCCCCATGCGGTGGCTAAACATCTTCACGAAATGCGTGACAAGAACAGGAATGTCTTCCCGGCGTTCCCGGAGCGCTGGCAGCAAGAGGGGGAAGACGTTCAGACGATAGTACAGATCACTGCGAAATTGCCCGCGAGCGACCATCTTGACCAGATCCCGATTGGTCGCAGCCACCAGCCGGACATCCACTTTGTGCGTGCGACCACTCCCTAAACGCTCGAATTCCTGCTCTTGCAACACACGCAGTAACTTCGGCTGCAGCCCCGCGGGGATGTCGCCCACTTCGTCCAAGAACAGCGTGCCCTTGTCAGCCATTTCGAAGCGCCCGATCTTCTGCGCGATGGCTCCGGTGAAGGCGCCCTTCTCATGACCGAACAATTCGCTTTCCAGAAGATCCAGCGGAATGGCGGCGCAGTTGAGCTTTATGAAAGCGCGCCCGCAACGCTGACTGGCATTGTGAAGGGCGTGAGCAATGAGTTCTTTTCCGGTGCCGGTTTCCCCTTCGATGAGGACAGTCGAGTCCGTGGGCGCAACCTGCTCTACCTGTTCTAGGACAGATTCGAGGGCGGCGCTATTGCCGATGATCCGCTCGAACGCACGCTCACCCTGGTCCGGCCCATGGTTCGTGACTGTTGCATAATCTTCCACAGAAACCTCGATGCTTACGTCTCCCCACGCGACTGCAATAGCCGAGGTTGCTCACATGGCAAGTGCAGCGCGTACCCTCTTGAGCAACAAGTGATGATCGAACGGTTTCGCCAGAAACTCGACTGCGCCCTCTCTCATTGCTCGGATTCTCATCCTGGCGTCTCCATGAGCCGTGATGAAGATGATCGGGATGTTGCATTCCTCTTCTTTCAACTTGGCCTGCAACTGCAGACCCGACATCTTCGGCATACGGATATCAACAATCAGGCACGCAGCCCGAGTATGCAAATCAGATTCGAGGAAATCTTCCGCGGATCCAAAGCACTGTGCGACCAGCCCAGCCGCTTCCATCAGGTCGCGCAATGAATCCTGCATGGCCTCGTCGTCATCAATGATCGCTATTAATCTGGACGTTCGATCCACCGACATGTGGCCAGCTTAACGTCATTGCTTCACTCGGAGCAATCAAACTTTAGGCTGACTGAACCAGACTTTAGGAGATTAGTTCCCTACTATCGATAATCGGGCAAGGAAAGCATCGATTCACGCAGAGGGCTACGGGATGGACTTCAGCTTGTCGGCCATTCTGACGAGCTCGGGCAAGGATTTGGCCAGCATCTTTTTCATTACCTGGCTCCGATGCATTTTTACCGTGGCTTCACTGGCACCGAGTTCCGCCGCAATTTGTTTATTAAGCATCCCGGAAACGACGAGGCTCATCACCTCGCGCTCCCGGACGCTTAATGTGTTGTATCGCTGTCGTAGTTCAGCGGTGTCTCGCTGCTTTTCGCGGACGATGCGATCCCGAGTGAGCGATCGCTGAACCGCATCGAGTAGATCCTGTTGCCTGAATGGTTTGGTGAGAAACTCAACTGCACCAGACTTCATGGCCTTAACCGACATCGGAACGTCTGCATGTGCTGTGAGGAAGATGATTGGAATACTTACTTTTCCTTTTTTCAGTTCGTGCTGAAGCTCCAAGCCGCTAATGCCTGGAAGTCTCACGTCAAGGATCAGGCAACTGGGACCATCACTGTGCGGGCTGGACAAGAACTCCTGTGCGCTTCCGAAAGATTTAGAATGCAAGCTGACGGACTCCAGCAGTTCCTGGAGAGACTCACGCACATCTCTATCATCATCGACAATGAATACGGTTGGCACATCCTGCGTGCTCATTGTCGCGTGCCCCTGTCAGAAGTGCAGCGAAATGAAGTGCGACATCTTTCTGTTCGCAGCGGCCACAATCGGCCATTATGAGCGTACATGACGAAAAGGGGTCTTTCTCGCTGAATTCACTCTGTTAAGAGCTAATCGGGATCGCCACTGGCCGATCTCATTCCCCCTGCAGAGATTCGCCGTTCGGCGCGTCGACCCAATCAGTTGTAGTCGTTCACGTCTCGCGTGCCCAACTGCTGGGAATGAACGGTGCCGGTCCGGCGATATCGGAATAGATTGTATCGGATATGCAATGCTGCCGCGTAAAGTTGGATCTCCGGGAAGGGTTCGCGGCCGCTGAGTATCACGTTTTCGCACACTTGCCGCCTTGAGCCGTTTGTCTCGATGCACGCCGAAAATCCGAAATGGTCAATGCGGCGCACTCACCGGCTCAGGTTTTGTCTCTGGCATGCGGCGCATTTGCGAGACTTCACTGTTGAAGTTGAAGTCGGTTGGAGCCTTGCCGGTGATCAATCGGGCGCCGCGACTGAATGTCAGATCCTGTATTGCCCATTGAACGAAAACGAGAATGCGACTCTGGAACGAAACCAGATAGGTTACATGGATAAAAGCCCAAACCAGCCACGCTAAGAACCCCGAAATGTGGATACCGAAAACATCGGCTACCGCCGCTGCGCGTCCAATGACCGCCAGAGACCCTTTGTCGAAGTAACGGAAGGGTGGAAGCTCTCGCTGACCCTTTATTTTTCGCAAGATCGCCTTTGCTGCATAGGCTCCCCCCTGCATGGCGACCTGGGCCACTCCAGGCAAAGGCCTTTCTTTCTTATCCATCGCTGAAGCCAGATCGCCTACTACATAAATGTCCGGATAGTCTGGAATCGTCAGGTCAGGTTTTACTTTGACTCTTCCTCCTTTATCTGTCTCGGCTTTTGTGTGGCTAGCCAGGATTTTGCCCAGAGGTGACGCTGTGATACCGCCGGCCCAGACCACTGTTTTCGCGGGGATTGAATCAGTTCGCCCGCCGGCATCAATCGTCAAACCTTCTTTGTCCACGTCTTTGACCATTGCACCGCACCTCACTTCGACTCCGAGTTTGGCAAGCGAACGGCCTGCCTTGTCGGCCAGGTCCTCAGGGAAAGGCATCAGTACTCGAGGGGCACCATCCAGCAGGATGATCCGCGCTTCCTCGGGATGGATGGAACGAAAGTCATTTTTTAACGTTTGCCGGGCGATCTCCGCGATGGCTCCAGAGAGTTCCACGCCAGTCGGCCCCGCACCAACAATCACGAATGTAAGCCAACTTCGGCGCTGCACCGGATCCGAAAGGCGCTCGGCCACCTCGAATGCATAAAGAATTTTGTGGCGGATGGCCGTGGCTTCTTCAACACTCTTCATGCCAGGGGCCCACTCTTGCCACTCATTTTGCCCGAAGTAGGATGTCTGCGAGCCGGCGGCAACGATCAATGTATCGTAAGGAACGATGGCCCCATCGGCCAGAAAAACGCGTTTGGAATCGGGGTCGA
>Ga0210401_10006845_pt1 | contig 11528 bp, 9 predicted proteins | sample IncBWH32MmetaG_FD_150866 | JGI IMG/M metagenome (GOLD analysis project Ga0210401, IMG submission 150866) | Forest soil microbial communities from Barre Woods Harvard Forest LTER site, Petersham, Massachusetts, United States - Inc-BW-H-32-M | ecosystem: Environmental > Terrestrial > Soil >... | reverse complement strand
GCGGCCCTCGCATGTCTTTACGGAATTCTCAAGGCGGGGAGTATCTGGTATCCCATCAACCTTCTCTCGGCGACTGTTTATTTTCAATCCGTGAGGTTGGAATCGGCGTCGCTCAATGCATTCCATATCGGCAGCTTTCTGCTCGCGGTCGCGCTTCATCTGATCACTTCTCTGTTTGTAGGCCTTCTTTATGGAGCGATGTTGCCGATGTTTCCGCGCCGCCCCATTCTTCTCGGAGGCGTCATCGCTCCCCTTATGTGGTCGGGGTTGCTGCACAGCATTCTCGGACTTATAAATCCGCTGCTCGATGAACTGATTGATTGGCGGTGGTTTATTGCTTCGCAATTCGCCTTTGGCATCGTTGCCGGGCTTGTGGTTGTTCGCCAGGAACGTGTACGTGTCAGACAGTTCATGCCGTTCGCGATGCGCGCCGGGATCGAGAGTCCCGGGGCAATTGAAAAGCATCCGGAGGATGGTCGGCCATGAACTTCTGCCGGAGGGCCTTCGGTGTATTGGCGCTTGCGCTGGTGTGCTCCGGATGTAGTACCTCACCTGGCCGGCCTGGGGCGGATGCCGTACCGGTCGACCCGGAAAATATTGCGGACTTCGGGGCCCTGTACTCAGAAAACTGCGCCGGTTGCCATGGGCCCAACGGGAAGGGTGGGGCTTCGATTGCCCTCGCAGATCCAATTTACCTCGCCGTCGCTGATGATTCAGTTCTGCGACGTGTAACCGCCAATGGTGTTGCCGGAACTCAAATGCCGGCGTTTGCGAAGAGTGCCGGGGGGATGCTCACGGACCAGCAGATTGATGTGATCGTGCGGGGAATTCGCGAGCATTGGTCCCAGCCAGATGTTTTGCGCGGCGTGAATGCGCCACCCTACTCCGCGCCGATTCCCGGCGATGCGTCGCATGGGTCAATAGTCTTCACCGCTTATTGTTCTTCGTGCCACGGCCACGGCGGTAGCGGGGGGCCCAAGGCCAGTTCCATTGTGGATGGATCTTATCTTGCGTTAGTCAGCGATCAAGGCCTTCGAACAGTAGTGATTGTGGGACGGCCGGAATTGGGCGCTCCTGACTGGCGGGGCAATGTGCCGGGGAAGTCAATGTCCGCGCAAGATGTCTCCGATGTGGTGGCGTGGCTCGCGTCTCAGCGCACCAAATTCCCCGGCCAACCTTATGCACATTCCGACCAACCCGCGGGAGAACCTCGATGAGCGTACCGGACAATCTTTCCAGACGTAAGTTTCTGATGAAGGTAAGCATCTTGTTCAATGGCATCGTGGCTGCCGTACTGGCCGTGCCCATCATCCGTTACATTCTCTCTCCCGTGGCCCAGGAGCGTAAGCAAGGCTTTCAATCCTGGCTTCCACTGGGCGAGCTCAGCCAGTTCCCACCGGGCGAGACTCGATTTGCTACCTATCGAAATCCGGTTGTAAACCCATGGGACGGAACAACCGCAGACATTGCCTGCTGGGTACGCAACGTGGACGGCCAAACCTTTCAGGTCTTTGCGATCAACTGCGCGCATCTAGGTTGTCCAGTTCGATGGTTTCCGCAGTCGGGTTTGTTCATGTGTCCATGTCACGGTGGTGCTTATTACCAGGATGGTTCGCGGGCCTCCGGACCTCCGGAGCGCGGATTGTTCGAATATCACTACAAAATTGAAGATGGGAAGCTTTTGATCAAGGCGGGCGAGATGCCGACGCCCGGCCAGAAAACACGGTCAGAGCTGGTCACTCTGGAGGCACGGCGATGCGGTTGATCGGACAGATCGGTGAGTGGCTGGATGCGCGTCTCCAGATTGCTCAGACTGTGCGTGAGACCGCAGAACATCCCGTTCCGCGGGATACCGCCAGTTGGTTCTACGTTTTCGGAAGCGCCGCCTCGGTTGTCTTTGTTCTTCAAATCTTTACCGGCATTCTGCTGGCGCTCATTTATGTACCATCCGCCGGTGAGGCTTGGAACAGCCTTCAGGTTCTCAACCACGGGATTCAGCTCGGTTGGTTTGTTCGAGCTCTCCATGGTTGGGGCTCAGAGTTTATGGTGGCGATTGTCCTGCTCCATATGGTGCAGGTCTTCTTGTTCGGCGCCTACAAGTTTCCGCGAGAGTTGACCTGGATTGTGGGTGTATTGCTCCTGCTGATGACGCTGGGGATGGCTTTCACCGGTCAGGTACTTAGGTTCGACCAGGATGCGTACTGGGGCTTGGGGATTGGCGCATCCATCGCAAGCCGCGTGCCTGTGGTGGGACCCGCCATCGTCAACGTGATGTTAGGCGGCCCTATCATCGCGGGAGCGACCCTGTCGCGGTTCTTCGCGATGCACGTATTTGTCATCCCCGGATTGCTGATTGCGTTCATTGCGGTTCATCTTTTAATGGTCATAAAGCTGGGCATTAACGATTGGCCGATGCCGGGTCGCGTGGTTCGCAAGGCCACATACGTTAAGGAATACCATGAGCTCACGAAGAAGGATGGTATTCCCTTCGTCCCTGGCGCAGTTTGGAAGGATCTTTGTTTCAGCGCTCTCATCCTTCTCTCGGTAGCTGCCTGCGCCGTTTACTTCGGACCATTCGGTCCAAGCGGGCGGCCGGATCCCACGATCATTCAGACGGCTCCGCGTCCGGACTTCTTCTTCCTCTGGCTTTATGCGGTGCTTTCGCTGCTGCCCCCCTCGATGGAGACTCCGGTTCTGCTCATTGGCCCCGTGGTCGCTCTTGGCGCTCTTATAATCCTGCCGTTCGTATTCGGTGAGGGCGAGAAGAGTTGGCGCCGGAGGCCGATCGCGGTACTTTCGATCCTCTTAATCGCAGTCGCGTTGGCAAGCTTTACCCATCTTGCCGGGTACACACCGTGGAGTCCAGTGATGGATGCCTGGAGTGCCGATTCGATTCCGCCGAAGTTCCTGCTCAATCGGTCCGCGTTAGAGCGGCAAGGTGCGCTGGTGTTTCAAGGCAAGCAGTGCCACAACTGTCATGCCCTTGACGAGCTTGGCGGAAAGCGTGGACCCGCCCTCGACGATGTGGCCGTACGGCGCACACCAGATCAACTCATCCGCCAAGTGATCCAGGGCGGGGGAAACATGCCCGCCTACGGCAAGAATCTGAGCCCTGCGGAAACGACGGCCCTGGTAGCGTTCCTGGAGACGCTGCGCCCCGCTGGCCAATCGGCGGCGCGAGACGCTTCCCATGCCGTCGTCCCGCAACCGGGGGCCGGAGCGACGCCGTCGCCTCAACCATAGCTCTCATGTCGAGTGAAGCTCAAGTTATTCTGCAATCTTGGTCAAGCCCGATGTGGGTGAACGGGACTCTGTCCCTCACGGCGTTGGTTTATGTAAGAGGCTGGCTCCGCATCCGAAGTCTTCTCCCGGAAGTGATTCCGATCTGGCGCCTGGCTGCATTCCTCGCTGGGCTGCTATCGCTCTGGATTGCGATCGGCTCGCCTCTCGAGGCATTTGACGATGTGTCGCTCGCCGTCCATATGGTGCAGCATCTTTTGCTTATGGCAGTTGCTCCGCCTCTCATTCTCCTCGGCGCCCCATCTCTTCCCTTCCTTCGGGGACTACCGCGATGGATCGTTCGCGGCGGTGTCGGGCCGGTCCTCCGTTCTGCGCCGGTAAAATGGCTTGGGCACTTTCTCACGAATCCCGCAATCTGCTGGCTTGTCGCTACGGTCGCCCTTGTCGGATGGCATGTTCCTGCAGCCTTTGAGTTCGCTCTGCGTTCTGACGGATGGCACGACGTCGAACACATCTGTTTTCTTACCACGTCGCTTTTATTCTGGTGGCCTGCGATCCAGCCTTTCCCCAGTGGCACTACGTGGCCTCGGTGGTCGATTCCGCTCTATCTTTTTCTAGGAACATTGCCCGGAGGTGCGCTCGGAGCATTTCTCACCTTTTGTGATCGAGTTCTTTACCCTTCGTACGCCACGGCACCGCGAATCTTCGGGGTATCGGCGCTTGAAGATCAGGTGATCGCCGGGGCACTCATGTGGGTGTTCGGAACGTTTGTAAATACCGTCCCAGCGATCATGATCACACTCCGGCTCCTTGCGCCGCAAAATGAAGCGAGCCTCAGGGCTGAGTCGCCGCATAGCAGCCACTCCCTACCGGTGTATCCGCAGGCATAACGCCCGGCTCAGTGGCTGGAATCGTTGTCGGCTATGGTTGCAACGAGTGGTATTGCGCACACGAACTGGAGGAATGGAATGTCGAAGAAAGAGAAGCACAAGCACAAACACACGAAGGATAAACAGGACAAGGCCAACCCGAAGTCCAAGAAGCCATATTCGCCGATAGTTGCTTCGGGATCAGCCTATGCCGACGGCACTCCTCTAGATCGCGTGCAGTATCTTGAAGCCAAGCTCATATTGAAGCCTGAGCCCTTCACCTCGGTGCAGAGCTTTCGCGACTTCGGCGCGATCGTGAAGCGTACGGCGAAGAAGCTGGACGTTGGTTTCATAGAAGACCGTGAGGCGGGGCGAAGACCAGAAGTCCGGGAGATCCTTTTCGGCGACACTCCTGATTTCCGGCTATACAACAACGCGTTCATCCTGCGACGGCGCATTTCCTACGTGGATGGTTTTCCCGTGGGCGATCCGGAGATCGTCTTCAAGTTCCGCCACCCAGATGAGGGAAAAGCGACGGCCATGGACGTCCGGCCCAAGATCGCCGGAAAGTACCGAATCAAGTTTAAGGCCGAGGCACTTCCTCTGAAGGATCAGGTCGGGGGATATCGCATTCTATACTCGCACAACTGCCAGTTCGGATTGAGCCAGATGCGCGAGGCGGATCGAACCTCGATGGCCACGTTAGTCAGAGTGTTCCCGGCGCTCGCCGCCATCAAGAAAGCGAATGACGAGAGAATAAGCCTGGTGAACGAAGGCATTGTGGAAGAGGTGCTCCTGCCGCTGGGTCAAATGGATTTCGGAAGAGGCATCCTCGCTAAGTGCGACATCGGGTTGTGGCGAACCCGCGGCGAGCATAAGTCTTTGGTGGGAGAGTTCGCTTTCCAGGTAAAGTTCGACAGCAGAGAAGACATAAGTGGGAAGCAGAAGAAACTGGCCGCCGAGTTCTACGTAACCCTGCAGCATGACGTTGAGGAGTGGCTTGCACTCGGCGTAACCAAGACGGGCATGGTCTACCGTCTCAAGGGGAACGAGCCCCAAAGCCATGAGTGAGAGGGCCACCAAGCTCGTTTTGCAACGGGGAGTTGATTCTGATGCAGCGTCGGCTGAAGTCTCAATTGGCCTGATCTTCCTCGAGTTCCTGATTATCGGAGCAACCAGCTTCGGCGGTGTGGTGCCGTACCTTCGCGGCAGCCTCGTAACCAAGCGGCATTGGGTCGATGACAAGGAATTTGTCGAGATGCTTTCCATCAGCCAGAGTCTTCCTGGCTTGAATGCCACCAACATGGCAATTCTAGTGGGCGACAAACTGCGTGGGGCGCTCGGCTCGCTCGCCGCGATTATCGGCATCTGCCTTCCTGGCGCTGTGCTCATGTACGTCGTCGGCGTGTTCTACCGCAGCCACGGAGACCACGACTTTGTCACTGCCGCGTTGAAAGGTGTGGCGGCGGCAGCGGTTGGCCTGATCCTCTCTACGGTTATGGGGCTCAGTAAGAAGGCGCTCGCAGGAAAAATTGACTTCGTTTTCATGGCACTGACTGTGATTGCTGTGAACCGGTTCCACCAGTCGGTTCCACGCACGCTGGTAGCCGTCGGCCTGTTGGCGATTTTCTTCCATCGGCCTCCCAAAAAACAGAAAGAGAGTGCGACTTTATGAGCCAGATTCCGGCACTTGTTCGCGTATTCGCGTATCTGTCGATCCTTACCGTCGGCGGGGGCATGGCGGCTTTCCCCGAAATGAAGATACTGACCGTCGAGGTCCACCAGTGGCTTACCTTCCCACAGTTGATCCATCTGTATAGTGTGGGGCAGATGGCCCCCGGCCCCAACATGATGATGATCGTCGCCATCGGACAATGGGTGGGTGGAATGTTCGGTGCGGTTGCGGTACTGATTGCTTTTTTTGGACCGACGGCGCTGCTCACATTCGTGGTGGCCCGGTTATGGCAGAAGATGGAGAAATGGCCGTGGAGGACTTCCATTCAGCAGGGGCTCGCGCCGGTCTCGATCGGGCTGCTGCTGGCGGGTTGTTTCACCATGGCAAGAGGCGCGATCTCCGGCATGGAAACAGCCGCGATTGCCGTAGGTGTTCTGTTGATTCTGCAGCAGTACAAAGTCAATCCGGCGCTGCTCGTGGCGGGCAGTGCGGTGCTCGGGATGTTCTCGTTTGCCCCCAAATGATCGTCGATCTGAGCCGTGCGCTCCGTTGGCAATTACTTTAACGTGTTCAATCATCCGATGTTCGGAATCCCCGGCTCTAACATCCGTGATGCGCAGCGGGGCGGATCAATACTTTAGGACACTGGCGGTGGGCATGTTTTCGGCACTGCGCATGGGTCCGGCCATGGCGGTGGCGTGACGGGTGTCGGCCGTGGAGCGTGTGAGACCTCGCGGCCCCTGGGAAGCCGCGAACAGCAGGACCGGAGTCGAGGACGATTCTTTCCGACGCAACTGACATTATTACCAGTAGGCGATTGGAGCCCCCACGTCCTACCATAGAGTGTGCCTCGGATCCCCTCAGCCACCGGGCAAAACATCTCGCGCTACCGCGTCCTGGAGGAAGTAGGGAGCGGTGGCATGGGTGTAGTCTACAAAGCGCAAGATAATGATCTCGGCCGGTTTGTCGCTCTAAAGTTTCTCCCCGAGGAAGCGGCCCAAGATTCGGTCGTCCTGGAACGTTTTCGCCGCGAAGCACGAGGTGCATCCGCGCTCAATCACCCAAATATCTGTACGATTTACGAAATTGGCAAACACGAGGGTCGAGCGTTCATTGCCATGGAGTATCTGGACGGCGTAACGCTGAAATACCTGATAGCGGCAAGCACTCTGGAGGCGGAGCGTATTGTCGCCATCGCCATCGAGATTGCCGATGCGCTCGATGCGGCTCACAGCGAAGGCATCATTCATCGCGACATCAAACCCGCCAACATTTTCATAACCAAGAGAGGGCACACTAAGATTCTGGACTTCGGATTGGCGAAAAGTATGCCTCCCGGGAACCTGGTAAGTCATATCGCAGCGCAGCCGACGCAGTCTCTGACTTATGTCGCCGAAGAACATCTCACCAGCCCAGGAACAGCTCTGGGAACCGTGGCCTATATGTCACCCGAGCAAGTGCGGGCCAAGGAGTTGGACGGTCGCACGGACCTCTTCTCTTTCGGTATCGTTCTCTACGAAATGGCTACAGGGAGGTTGCCCTTTGAAGGAAGCAGTTCGGGCGTCATCGCGGAAGCCATTCTCAATCGCAATCCGATGCCGCCCATGCGGATCAATCCCGACATCCCCCCGGCACTCCAGGAGGTGATCCGAAGAGCTTTGGAGAAGGACAAAAACCTGCGTTACCAGCACGCCTCTGACATGCGGGCTGAGTTGCAACGGCTAAAGCGAGACTCCGAGTCGGGCCGCAGAGCTGCCGAAAACGAAACTGAATCGGCCCCACCACCAATGACAAGTCGCTCATCGTCGGGCGGCAAACAGGGAGCGCGGTCTTCCTCGGTGCAAACCGGTGGCCTCCGTCCACAACGAGTCTCCAAGATCATTGACTCGCTTGCCGTTTTGCCGTTCGAAAATACTGCCGGCGACCCGGGGCACGAATACCTCAGCGATGGGATCACGGGTAGCCTCATCAATATTCTGGCAAGAATACCGAAGCTTCGAGTGATGGCGCAGAGCACAGTCTTGCGGTATAAGGGCCGGGCAATTGACCCCCAAGCCATAGGTCGCGAGCTTAATGTCCGTGCCGTGCTCACAGGAAGAACAATGCAAAGCGGTGGGTCTTTGCGTGTTGGGGCCGAATTGGTCGATGTAACCACGGGCTCGCAGCTATGGGGCGCGCAATACGATCGCAAGCCGGGCGACATCTTTGCAGTACAAGATGACATTTCCAACGAAATATCGGAAAAATTGCGGCTACAGTTAACCCGTGCAGAAAAAAAGCGATTAACCAAACACCACACGGAGAATGCCGAGGCGTACCGGCTGTATCTGCAGGGCCGTCATTATTGGAACCGATGGACCGAAGAAGGGTTCTACAAGGCGATCGAATATTTTCAGCAAGCGGTTGAAAAAGACCCCACTTACGCCCTCGCCTACACCGGCATCGCGGATTCCTATGTGCTGCTGGGATGGAACAGTTATTTGCCGCCGAAGGAAGCGTTCCCTAAAGGCAAAGCGGCAGCCCTGACTGCGCTGAAGCTCGACCCAAATCTCGCCGAAGGCCACGCACCGTCGGCGGCATTGCTGTGGCTCTACGATTGGCAGTGGGAAGAGGCGCAGACGGAATTCAAGCGCGCCCTCGAACTGGGTCCCACCTACGCAACTGCCAACCACTGGTATGCCGAGTATATGATGACCATGGGACGACACGAGGAAGCTATAGCCAGGATGAAGGCCGGCCACGAACTCGATCCGTTGTCGCTCATTATCAACGTCGCGGTCGGATGGGCCTTTTACCTTTCCCGCCGATACGACGAAGCCATCGAACAACTCCACCGAACCATCGAATTGGAGCCAAACTACCCCGTCACCTACTGGATTCTCGGCTTGTTACTGAGGAAAACTGGTCGCTACGAGTTGGCCATCGCCGAGGGGGAGAAGGGGGTGAAGCTGTCGGGTGGCAGCCCTCTCATGCGCGCTGCCCTTGCGCACACTCTCGGCACGGCTGGAAAAGCGGAGGAAGCGCGCCAGATGCTCCAGGACCTTAAACAACTGGCAGAGCAAAAGTATGTTGCTTCTTACTTCCTCGCGGGAATCCACATTGGCTTGGGCGAAAATGATCGCGCAATTGAGTGCTTAGAACAGGCCTATAAAGAGCACTCCCACTGGCTGATCTATCTTCACATAGATCCGGGCATAGACGGCTTGCGGGGCAACCCGGGTTTCCAAGACCTCCTGCGCCGTGTCGGCCTCCCCGCGCTCAAGGCCGCGACTCCAGACTGAACTGGCCAAAGCCGGAGCACTCGACAGCTGCATTAACCCGGCTTGTGGATGCCAGTCCTGGTTGGCCGCAGCCGAACGTGCCGAAAATCCCCTCGACGCGGGACTTCCAACCTTGATTCGCCCCATTAGTGAAACTTCGCCCTTGAAAAAGACGGCCCACGACTGACAATGAGACCCGGGTGGCACGTGCAACGCTAACCACGGGATGAAATAACGCAGTGGAGAGATTGTAATCGCGCGCGTGACCGTCGAAAGACTCGATCTCGAGAAATTTCGCCTGAAATCCCTACTAAACCTGGGGCGCAGAAAATCGACAAATTGGCAAAATATATTTGCGAAGGTCCAGCCGCTGCGAAGGGGTACGTTTCGACCCTCCCATTATGTCCGATCATTCAACAACTGAAACAGTTCTTTGCATCGACGATGATGACCGTGTGGGATACCAAAGATCGCTTCTATGTGGACGGAACAGAGTCAGTACTGTCTCCAAGGCGTTTCATCTCCACTCCCGGCTCTTGCGGGCAGATTCGACCGTATCAGACCCTCCGCCTGTCTCCACACGCCTGGATCGCATTCAATTTGGGTGTGGGACTTCCCGAAGATGCGATCGTACCAAGGGTATTCGGCGCAATTATATGGGCTCTCTTTGTAGTCGAATCGAAAATTCCCGATGATTCTCGTGCGTGCCGGATCGGCTGCGCGAATGGCGGACTGGCCGTGGAGAAATCCACCCGTCTGATAGAAATTGGCCGCTTGGGCTACGTTCCCGGGAATGAGCGCATCATTATGGTGAATCTTAGAGATACTATCCACTTGAATGGTGAGGAGCACGGGAATGCCATCCTTCTCCAGTTTACGTGCCAGGGCGATGGCTTCCGAGCCGCCCCAGCTATGCCCATAAATGATGATGTGTCCATTCTGTTTCTCGCCGGCGCTTAAAGTCCCGTCATGGTTCGTGTCCAGTAGGCTCAGGACTCTTTCTCTGGCTTCTTCCCCGTGGTAACTCTCAAAGGTCTCTACGTCCACCCCTGTGGGATAAGACTTCCGCAGGCGCGCCGCAAGCTGCACCTCACTATGGACGAGATTATCGTGCTTGACGAACCCCCCAACGAAACCGATGACGACTACGGGAGGCATCACACTCTCTGGAACCGATTGTGGAGGTCGTGTCTGGGCAAGCGCAAGGACGGCCCCAAGGGAGAAGATCGAACTGCGGATCAAGATACCGAATTGGTGAAAGATCGTTGGGTAGCTCATGCGAGATGCGGGTTCCCGGAAAACATCGTATTGCTCGGGTATTTCATTCGGTGGCCGAAATTGAATAGCCAGCGATGCGGCTCGTCGGTGCGGCAACTTTTCGCAGCGATCCCGAATCGTCAAGTAACAACCGAAACCAACATTGAGGGAGAGCCAGCTTTGGTTATAGGCGCTTCGCTGGTTTCTTGGTGGTCAAAAGTGCTCAATGTGGAATAAGTTCTGAAGATGGAATTAACTGCTCTCGTGGTCGAGGTTTGAACTGTTGGCGTAAATATAGGGTCCGCCGCCGAACTACAAGAAGAACCGGGGTTGGACAAGAACAATCTGCGAAAATGTATCCGAGCCTCTAGTGGAGATTGATCTCCGGGCGCACTAGCACAACGTTGCTTTGGGCGACGAACTACCCGACCGTCGGCTTTCGGTTTCAGGGTGCGAGTCGATTCTTAGCTGAAAGCAGTCTTGCGGTGAGAACAGACCTTCGAGCAAGTGATATTTGTCTTTGTTGAGTGTGTGCAGGTGCAGTCCCAAAGCAGGAACCACCGGGGGCGGCCCCGGGTCACGGGTACCCGCCTATCCGAAAAGTTACCTCCGTTATGTTCCTATCTTTAATTCACCGAAGGACAATCAGAGAGCGTCTGAGCGGAGTTTGGTCTTGTCGCATCGGTGGAAAAAGTCAGGGTTACCGCGGTGGCTGAGGGTTGTTGTGCCCGGCTTGGTTGGGCTATTCCTTCCTTTATACTTCACGCCGCGTCAAGCGTCCGCCCAGGCGTCCGATGCGGAGAAGCCGGTTCCCATTCTTACCGGCGCTGCGGGTTATTTCAATTTCGTCACGGCGGGACAAAACCAGGTTGATGCCCAGATCAACCCTGTCCTTTTGTTGCCTCTCGGCGACCGCTGGCTGGTGGAATCGAGGGCCGAGTTCGAAGGAGCGTTTCAGCGACCTCCCGATGGCGGCTCGTACGGCGGCATGGTTAGCAAGAATCTCGATTATCTGCAGGCAGACTACATCGCTAACCCATACCTTACCGTCACCATGGGACGATTTCTCACCCCGTTTGGAATTTTCAATGAGCGCCTATATCCAATCTGGATACGCAGCCTGCAACAGGATCCTTTGATTCTGCCGCTCTCGGCCGAATCGAGTGACGGCATGATGCTGCGCGGTGGATTTCCGGTCAATGCCACGGTGAACCTGAACTATGCGGC
>Ga0210401_10006844_pt1 | contig 11529 bp, 14 predicted proteins | sample IncBWH32MmetaG_FD_150866 | JGI IMG/M metagenome (GOLD analysis project Ga0210401, IMG submission 150866) | Forest soil microbial communities from Barre Woods Harvard Forest LTER site, Petersham, Massachusetts, United States - Inc-BW-H-32-M | ecosystem: Environmental > Terrestrial > Soil >... | reverse complement strand
TGATTTTGATCTTCATTTTCTTGCTCCTTTGTTGCGTTCGCGGTTCGGGCCGCGTTGCTTTCGCTTTGACTTCTTCTTCGTTCGTGTTGCGTTTTCGACTGTCGCCCTATTGATTCGCAATCGATCCATGCGGTCGAGGTGGCGTTCGAGAGCATCCAGATGAGCGGACCAGAACCGACGGAACGGAGCCAGCCAGGCATCCACCTCCAGCAGTGATTCAGGCTTCAGGCGGTAGAGGCGGCGCTGCGCGGCCACCGAAGATTCCACAAAACCGGCCTCGCGCAGCACGCGCAGGTGCTTTGAGACGGTGGGCTGGGGCATACGAAGTTGACGCTCGATCTCTCCCACCGACTGTTGTGAGGAGACCAGGAGGCTCAATATTGCGCGGCGGTTTGGCTCGGCAATGATGTCGAACGCAGATTCCATCCTCCTTGTATACGCTATACAGCATATACGTGTCAAGGTATATACAGGGCTTTCTGGATGCTGCGACGGACCATTCGAGGCGTTGTGGGCGGGTGTGGTTCAGAGCGACTTCGCGTTGCAGTGGGGAGGCAGTCTGTGTGAGCCCGATGCTTTAGAAATGTAAAAACTTGCGGGAGTCAGGTAGTGAATTCTCGAAAGGTTGGTAGCGCTAACGGGAATCGAACCCGTATTTCAGCCTTGAAAGGGCCGCGTGCTAACCGTTGCACCATAGCGCCACAGTGGGATTTCAGGGAAATGAGACATTCAATTATGGGAGAAAGGAAGGAAATTGACAAGGAGCGCGCGGAGATCGGAGTGAGCGGTTTATGGAGTGGGGCTGCCGTGCCCAGAAAATCATGCTCGGGCACGGCCCTCCTGCGATGGGTGTGCGACGCGGCGTTCCGCGCTACGTGGGAATCACGGTGCTAGCGAACTGCGCCGAGTAGATACAGGACCAGGACGATCACGATGACGGTTCCGACAATGCCGAGTCCGCCGCCTGCACCCCAGCGGGAATATCCGTAATAACCGCCGCCGCCGGCGAACAGCAGGGCGAGAATGATGATCAGAAGCAGCATGTTTCCTCCTTTAATTTCCCCATCGATGACCTGAGCTACGGGCGTTGCGTGATGTGCGCCGAACTGCACGACTGCGATTGCCACTGCTGATGCACAGGCGTGCGCGCGATTTCAATCGCGAACCGGCTACGACTTTGCTGAACGAGTCTTAGAGGTGCTCGAGACAGTTGCCTCGCCGGTGGACGAAATATCTTCGGCACCCGTGCCTTCCATCAGATTTTTGGCTCGTTTGATTTCGTCGGCGGTATTGCAATGAACCGAGAGCAGGACGCCGCCCTTGTTCAAACGGCTCTCGTAACGCTTGGCTTCATATTCGGGGATGCCCAAGCCGATCAGGGCGCCGGCGACTCCGCCCACGGCTGCACCGACGCCAACACCGGCGAGAGTGGCCATGATCGGTCCGGCTGCGATGAGCGGGCCAACACCGGGAATTGCGAGAGCACCGATACCAGCGAGAAGACCGATTGCGCCACCTACTACAGCGCCTGAACCACCGCCCGCGGCCGCGCCTTCCGGCGCTTTCGTAGATTTTTCTGTGGCTATAGGGCGAGAGCCCAGGTTATCGGGCAGTAGCGCGGAAATCTCAGATGATGGAAAGCCGCCTTTCACCAGGACATCCGTGGCGTTGTTCGCCGCCTCGAGGCTCGGATAAATTCCGAAGACCGCAGTGTTTTTATTTTTGTCCATTCAGCTCATCCTTTCGCTTCGAAGAGCTTTGCAGATCGGGTTTTGGTACTCGATCACAAGTCACAAGAACGTGAGAGCGTGCGCTGGGATAACTAAACCTTATTTTCGGCGATGCGACCATACGCAAAAGCGGGTAGGAAAACGGGTAGTAAGCGGTATTTGGCGCGGCGGACGCAAGTAGGCTTTGAATTTCAGCAAGTTGGCGGGATCAAGAACAGGCTGCGATCAGCGTGGTGCTGAACTTCATCCCGCGAAAATACGGGGATTCATCTATTCGCCTTGGAGCCGTTCGCGTGGCATAGCTCATGCAGAGCGGCGGTTGGAAACTAGAGAGTTTCACAATTCCAACGGCAATTCGAAACGATGGAAGGAGGATTTATGCAACCCGGAGTGAGGCAGGCGCCTGGCGCGTTTACGGTGGTGGTGAAGAAGTCGATTTTGGGAGCGAAGGTGATCAACACGGAGCAGGAGGACTTGGGAAAGATTGAGGACTTGGTGATTGACGCGCGGAACAGCCGAGTGGCATATGCGATCTTGTCGTTTGGCGGCGTGCTCGGATTAGGCGACAAACACTTTGCGATTCCGTGGGAGGCGCTGACTTTCGATTTGTCCCAGAAGGTAGCCGTGTTGGACATCGACAAGAACCGGCTGAAGAATGCACCGGGTTTTGATAAGGAAGATTGGCCGGATTTGGCGAACCAGACTTGGGGTACTGAAGTGTACGAATATTACGGATACAGGCCGTATTGGCAAAGCTGAGGAGCCGCGCCGGACCTGGTCCATTATGACCAAAGGCGGGCCACAATGAGACCTGTGCTATGGGAAATGATCGTGTGGGCTTGTGTCCCTGTGTGTCAATGAGGCGCGCCGAGCTATGATACTGTCGCTGCGCAGAAAAGGCTAATCGGCTCCAAGTTGCTGAGTAGGTGCTGCCACCACTGGCTTTTACTTCTTTAACCAAATTCACACACTAACGCCAAGAATTGCGTTCGCGCAGGGCGGTGATGTGTGCGACGTGGTGGCGGCCGTGCCAGGAATAGAGTGCGAGGGTCTGGTCGAGCGACATAGTCTTGTTGTGCTCGGGGTGGAGGAATTCGCGCTGCCAATCCGTGGGGTCGAGCGAGCGCAGGAGGACGACCCAGCGTTTGTGTAACGCTTCGAGAAGATCGAGCGAGGGGACGATCGGAGCTTTCGCGTCAGGGGCGATCGGAGCTTTCGCGTCAGCCAGTTCGGCCCAGCGGGCTTCGAGGTAGGGCTTGATCGTGGGTATGTCCTCGGTGAGGGCGAGTTTGAAACGGGTGAAGGCGTTCATGTGGCTGTCGGAGACGTGGTGGACTAGTTGGCGGACGGTCCAGCCGCCGGGGCGATAGGGCTTGTCGAGTTGCTGATCGTTCAGGCCGGCGACGGCGGCGCGCATTTTTGCGGGGGCTTCCTCGATCTGGGCGATGGAAGCGCGGCGCTGGTCGTCAGTGAGGCTTTCTGGGCGCTCGAATTTCCCGATGGGGTAGCGCAGATCTGTTTCGGTGGCGAAGGCCATTAGCCCTCCTCGGTTGTCGCAGGCGTATAGACGATTTTTTGGGCGATTCGGTTTCTTTGGATGCGAAAGAGCCAGTCAAGATTCTGCGAAAAGCGGGGGGCGCTCTACGACGTTAACTCTGGCGGTCGGTGTACTCCTCGTGCCAGGCCATTTGGATGCCTTCGAGCTTGCCTTCGTTTGAAAACTTGGGGTCGCCGGTGAAATTCGGTAGGCCGGTGAAATTCGGTAGTTCGCAGACCCATTTGTGGAGATCGGTGAAGCGGACTGTGAGCGGATCGATGTCCGGATATTTGTCGGCGAGTTGAATGCCGATTTCTTCCACGTCGTCCCAATCGAATGTTTGCGGCATGATCAGTGATCGGCTTCCTTCGCGTAGTTTTTATTCCATTCGGGAATTTCGACGACGATGTCTCTTGTGCCGTCGGGGATGCACTGGCAGCCGAGGCGCGATTTCGGGGTCACGCCGGGGGCTTCGTCGAGCTGATCGAGTTCTGCGTCCGTGGCCTCGTTGCAGGATTCGAGGCCTTCGTGAACGATCACGTGGCACGTAGAGCAGGCGCAGACGCCGCCGCAGGCGTGGTCGAGACCTTTATGGAAGCCCTGCGAGATATCGAGGATGCTGCCGGGGAGGCCGTCGTGACCGTAGGGAACCTTCTCCGGGTCGACTTCGATCGGCTGGCCGTCCTTGATGAAGGTGATCTTGTACTTCTTCGTCGCGGGCGTGAATTTTGTTTCTTCGATGTATGGGTTCTTGCCGCCCATTTTTGCTCCTTCGTTCGGAACCAGAAAGCTGGCCGGCCCGAAGGCCGCCGCTCGCTACAAGTGCAAAACTGAAATCAAAAAAACCTGCCACCCTGAAGGGTGGCGCTACAAAAGTCAAAGGCGAAAGATAAAAGCAAAATCCAAATTCAAAGGCGCCGGCCGGAGGCCAGCGGTACAAAAATCAGATTCAGAATCGCCGGCAAGATGCCGGCTACGACAGATTGCGAAACGGTGCCCCGGCGGTGCGATAGGCTAAACATCGTCGAGGCGTTTGCCTTCCAGGGCCGTTTGCAATGCGCTGTTCATCAGGATCTCGGCGAGGTTCGTGGTTGCTTGGTTCAGTTCGTCGATGCGTTGGCGAACTAGCTTGTAATCCGTGCCTGCCAGCGCGCTGCGAAGAGCGGCAACGGAATTTTCGATTGAACGGCGCTCGGCGGGGCTGATCTCTGAGCGCGGATCGCGGAAGGCCTTTTCCGTGGCGGTGAGAATCGCTTCGGCTTCGGTGCGCGCTTCGATCAGCTGGCGCTCGGCGAAATCCTGCTCGGCGAATTCGATGGATTCTTCGAGCATGTGTTCCACTTCGGCGTCGGAGAGGCCGTAACTCGGCTGCACTTCGATGGAATGCTCGTCGCCCGAACGCAAATCCTTGGCGGCGACTTGCAGGATACCGTTTGCGTCGATCAGGAATCTTACTTCGATACGCGCCAGGCCTGCGGGGCCGGGCGGAACTTTAAGCTGAAAGCGGGCGAGCGAACGGCAATCCTTGGCGAGTTCGCGCTCGCCTTGAAGGACGTGGACGTCAATGCCGGTTTGATTCTCGACGCCGGTGGTGAACATTTCCTGGGCGCTGGCGGGAATCGTGGAGTTGCGGGGAATGATTTTTGCGATCACGCCGCCCATGGTTTCGATGCCCAGCGAAAGCGGAGTGACGTCGAGGAGCAGCATTGTTTTGACGCCGCTTTCGAGGATGTCCGCCTGCACGGCAGCGCCTAGCGCGACGACTTCATCGGGATTCAGCTCGCAGTGCGGGGGGCGCTCGAAGTAATCGCCCACGGTTTTGCGTACGAGCGGGATGCGTGTGGAGCCGCCGACGAGGACGACTTCGTCCATTTCTTTCGGGGTAAGTTTCGCGTCGGCGAGGGCCAGCTTTACGGGGGCCATGGTGCGCGCGACGATAGGGCGGATCAGATTCTCGAATTCGCTACGCGTGAATTCGCGACTGTACGTTTGAGTGGATGAGATTCGACATTTCACGGCCACCTTTTCGCTCGAGGAAAGCTCGTGCTTGGCGCGAATGAGCGCGCGCCGCAATTCCTGGACGGCTTCGCCGTGACGGTCAAGTTCTAGACCGAGCTGCGTGTGAATTTCGCGGCGCGCGACATCCATCAGGGCGTTGTCGATGTCGTCGCCACCGAGGTGCGTGTCGCCGTTCGTCGAAAGGACCTGGTAGATATCGCCTTCGCTGGTGCTGATGAGCTTCAGGATGGAAATATCGAAGGTGCCACCGCCGAAATCGTAGACGGCAACGTGGCCGCGCTTCTGTTTGTGCAAGCCATAGGCTAATGCTGCAGCGGTCGGCTCGTTGACGAGGCGAAGGACTTCGAGACCTGCTAGACGGCCGGCGTCTTTGGTGGCCTGGCGCTGCGCGTCGTTGAAGTAGGCCGGCACGGTGATGACCGCGCGGTCGACTGTGTCGCTGAAATATTTTTCGGCCCAGGATTTTAGCTCGCGAAGAATGTAGGCGGAAATTTCTGGCGGCGTGAAGAGTTTGTCGCCCAGCCGAACGCGGATTACGTTGCTGCTTTTCTCATCGATGCGGAATGGGAAGCGGGTGAGCTCGTCTTGAATGTCGGCGACGCCACGGCCCATGAGGCGCTTTACAGAATAGATCGTGCGGTCGGGATTTGTGAGCAAGCGCTCCCGGGCGGGATCGCCGACGAGAATCCTTCCATCAGTGTCCACGCTGACGACCGAGGGACATAGGGTTGAACCGTTTGGGCCTGGGATACACTTCGGAGCACCTGTCTGAGGTTCCAGATATGCGATCAGACTATAAGTTGTGCCGAGATCAATTCCGACGGTGCGTCCCATGCTTTAAGCCTCTGCCAATTCTTTTTGCACGCTCGCTACTAGATTCCGGATGTAGCTGCGGCGGTTGAGAATTTCGTTCATGCGAGCGAGAAGGGCGTTTCGCGTTGCGTCGTTCGGTTGCGCGTCGAGAGCTGCGTCCCATTCGCGGGCGACGCTTGCGAGTTCTTCATCGAGGCCGCCAAGCTTTTCGTTGAAATTATTCTGGGATTCGACGAGGCGGTCGCGGAGGCTGGCGACGTCGCCGCCTTCGGCGCGGGCTTCGCGCAGTTCGTCGAGCGATTCATTCAGCTCGAAAACTTCTTCAAGCAATTCGGGCGGAGCTTGCTGCTTGGTGGCGCCTTCTTTCCGGAGGCCGAGACGCAGGAGCAGGTATTCGATGCGCGCGAGCGGATCGCGTAGGGTGCGGTAGGCATCGTTGAGCTGCGAGGAGCGTTCGAGCGAAAGATTGCGCTCGTGTTCTGTAGCACGCGTGAAATTATCGGGATGGAGCTTCCAGCTGAGCTTGTGAAATTCGCCCTCGAGCGCGACCGGGTCGATTGTGAGTTTTTGTGGCAGCGCGAAAAACGCAAAATAGTCCGTGCCTTCAGGCAGCGGCTGGATTTTGCCGCACGCGGAGCAAAAATGGCCCGCGGGAAGAGCCGCCTTGCAATTCCAGCAAGCGGAGCCGGGGACTATTTGCGATTGGGTTTTTGTCACACTCATGGCAAATCACTCGCTACGGGATACCCATCCTCGATTGGGCTCGGATAGACCGCGATTCGCGAAAGCGCCAGGCCGTCCGCAGCGCCGCGAGAGAAACTTTTAGGCGGTGAAGGAACTTCCGCAGCCGCAACTACGCGTCGCCTGAGGATTCTGAAAGACAAAACCCTGCTTCATCAGATCCTCGAGGTAGTCGAGCGTGGTGTTGTGGAGGTAGAGGTAGCTCTTAGCATCGACAAATATACGCGCGCCATTTTCTTCAAACACCTTGTCGCGATTGCGCGCTTCCGTGTCGAGCCTCATCGCATACGTAAGCCCCGAACAACCCCCGCCCTGCACACCCACGCGCAGCCCACCGGATTCGGCGGGGACGCCATCTTTTTGCAGCAGTTCGCGGATTTTTGCAGCCGCCTTTTCGGTAACGTGAATCATAATTATTCTCGTGACGCCGCGAGCTAAGCCGATGTCGCCCTGCGATCCATGCCAGACGACCAAGCTCTTCGTGCGCCGATTCGATTAGTGCGCGCTGGTGGCGGACTCGGCCGGCTTTGCTTCGGCCTCGCCCTGCTTCTTTTTCCAGTCTCCGAGCGCAGCCTTAATCGCGTCCTCGGCGAGCACCGAGCAGTGAATCTTCACCGGTGGCAGCGAAAGCTCGCGGACGATGTCCGTATTCTTGATCGCCAGAGCCTCTTCGACCGTCTTGCCTTTCACCCATTCGGTGGCAAGTGACGAACTGGCGATGGCCGAGCCGCAGCCAAACGTCTTGAACTTCGCTTCCTCGATGACGCGCGTCTCGGGGTTAACTTTCATTTGAAGCTTCATGACGTCGCCGCATTCGGGCGCGCCGACGAGACCGGTGCCAACGTTCGGATCTTTCTTATCGAGAGAGCCGACGTTGCGCGGATTGTTGTAATGCTCGACTACCTTGTCTGAATAAGCCATTTGCTTTTTGCTCCTTTGAACTTTTGCGCTGCAAAACCCCAAAACCGAAACTTCTAGTGCGAATCCGATGCTGCTAGCCATTTCATCTTACTGATATCGACGCCCTCTTTCGCCATTTCGTAGAGCGGCGAGAGTTCGCGCAGGCGGGAGACGGTTTCTACCACGCGGTCTGCGACGTAGTCCACTTCTTCCTGCGTATTGAAACGGCCGAGGCCGAAGCGAATCGAAGTGTGCGCCAGGTCCTCGCCAACGCCGAGCGCCTTCAGTACGTAGCTGGGCTCGAGGGTGGCGGAAGTGCAAGCCGAACCGCTCGATACGGCTACGTCGTTGATGCCCATCAGCAACGATTCGCCTTCGACATAGGCGAAGCTGATGTTGATGTTGTTCGGGAGGCGATGCTCCATCGAGCCGTTGATGAAGGTTTCATCGAGGCGCGACATGATCGATTCTTTCAGGCGATCGCGCAGCCGGCTCATCTTTTCCGCTTCTGCAGCCATTTCCTGCTGGCAAAGCTCACAGGCCTTGCCGAGGCCGACGATTCCCGGAACGTTGAGCGTGCCGGAACGCATGCCTCGTTCGTGGCCGCCGCCGTCAATGATGGCGGCAAGCTGGACGCGCGGATTCTTGCGGCGAACGTAGAGAGCGCCGACGCCCTTAGGCCCGTAAATCTTGTGTCCGGAGATGGACATCAGATCGATGCCATCTTTCTGCACGTCGACCGGAATCTTTCCGACGGCTTGCACCGCATCCACATGCAAGAACACGCCTTTTTCTTTGGCGATCTTCCCGATTTCGGCGACGGGCTGAACGACGCCGATTTCATTGTTCGCGTACATGATCGAAATCAGGATCGTCTTCGGCGTAATCGCGCGACGGAGATCGTCGAGATTTATGCGCCCGTCCTTTTCGACCGGCAGATAGGTGACCTCGTATCCATACTTCTCGAGGCGCTTGCAGGTGTCGAGGGTCGCTTTGTGCTCGGTGACCTGCGTGATGATGTGATTGCCCTTCTCGCGGTACATCTCGGCGACGCCTTTGATCGCGAGGTTCGTTGATTCGGTGGCGCCGCTGGTGAAGACAATTTCCTTGGGCGTCGCGTTGATGAGCTTGGCGATCTGCCCGCGAGCGTTCTCCACGGCTTCCTCGGCCTTCCAGCCGAATTCGTGGTTGCGGCTGGCCGCGTTGCCGAATTTCTCCGTGAAATACGGAACCATGGCTTCGACGACGCGCGGATCGACCGGCGTGGTCGCGTGATTATCAAAGTAAACCGGAAGCTTGATTGCCATTCGCTTTCTCCCTCACCCCTTAAATCTACATAGCCCCTAAAAACTAAACTCTGAGCTCGACGACTTCGTGCAGCGGCGACTCGTCGGTCATGTGCGAAATCTTCACCTTCTCGAGCACTTCCAAAATGCTGTCGTTCACGCGGCGCAAAGGCTCGCGGATCGAGCAGGTGGTTGTGAGGTCGCACGTCCCATGAGAGGTGACGCACGACGTAATGAATAAAGGACCGTCGATGGCTCGAATTACATCCAGCGCGCTGATGTGAGCCGCATCTCGCGCCAGCGCGTATCCCCCGCTCGAACCGTGCCGCGCGGCAACCAAGCCACCCTTGGCCAGCTTCTGGAGCACTTTCGCCATCAGCGGAGCGGAGAGCTTATACATTTCTGAGATGTCCGCCGCGCTACAGGAGCTTCCGTCGTTCATAGCACCGTTGCGCATCGCGAGATGCTTCAGCGCGATGAGCCCGTAGTCTGCTTTCTTTGACAGCTTCATCATCGATGCATATGCGACTGATTCGGTCGCACTTAGATTCTAGCGCCTGGGGTGCCTGCTTGTCAAGTTTAGGCACGAAACAACTCCATATGCACCAATCAGTTAAATTACGACCATTTTAGTCGCATTCGTCAATCGGTGCCAGCCCAACGGAGAGAAAAAGATGGTGAGCGGTGCCTTCCTAGGGGCGAACGGCATTGGCGAGAAACTGGGAATGGCTCGATTTCTGGGAGCTTTTTGTCTGAGCACGCTAGAAATTCTAGGTTAGAATCAGCAACCGATGACTCCCGAAATCAACCGACCGGTGGTTGCAATTTATCCGGGCACGTTTGACCCTGTGACAAATGGCCACCTGGATCTCATTTCCCGCGGGGCAGCAATTTTCGACCGCCTAATTGTGGGGATTTCGCGGAACCTCGAAAAAGACCCGCTCTTCGCCGTGAAAGAACGCGTGGAGATGCTCGAAGCGGTGACGCTCGAGTGGAAAAACGTTGAGGTGGAAGTGTTTGACGGGTTGTTGATGGACTATGCGCGGGCAAAGAATGCGCGGGTTATCCTGCGGGGGATCCGCGCGGTCTCTGACTACGAGTACGAACTGCAGATGGCCATGATGAACCGCAAGATTGAGCCGCAGATCGAGACTGTGTTCATGCTGCCGGCGGTGGCTTACAGTTTTTTGAGTTCGCGGCTCGTGCGGGAGTTGGCGCGGCTTGGAGCGCCTGTGGTGAAGGATCTGGTGCCGGCGCTGGTGGAAGAGCGATTGCGTGCGAAAGTGGGATGAGAGAAGCGGTACGATTTGTCGAATTGAAGTGATGTTGATGTTAGTGATCACATGAGGAGCCGAATGGAATCTGCCACGGGAATGAAAGCCGAAGAAATTATCGAGCTGGCTGATCGCGTGAACCGGATCAGCGTGTCGCAGACGATGATGGTGCTGCAGGAGGCGGAGCGTTACAAGGCGCGCGGAGTGGACGTGGCGGATTTTGGTCCGGGCGAGCCTGACTTTCCAACCCCGGACAACATCAAGCTCGCGGCGATCAAGGCGCTCGAAGAAAATCGCACGAAGTACACGGCGACTCCAGGCATCGCGCCATTGCGACAGGCTGTTTGCGACTGGCACGCGGCGCAACTCGGCTCGTCGTACCAAATTACAGAATGCATCGTCACGTCCGGAGGGAAGCATGCGATTTACAACGCGGCGTGTGCGCTGCTGAATTCGGGCGACGAGGTGGTGATTCCCGCGCCGTATTGGGTGAGCTATCCCGACATTGTGAAGGCAGCCGATGGAACTCCTGTGTTTTTGGAGACGCGGGCGGAAGATGGTTTTCGGCTGCGCGCGGCTGATCTGAAGAAAGCTCTCACGCCGAAAACAAAGATCGTGATCGCCAATTCTCCGAGCAATCCGACTGGTGCGGTGATTCCACCGGATGAGTTCGCGCGCATTCTCGAGGTCTGCAAGCAGCATGGCACGTGGCTGCTGACCGACGAATGCTATTCGCATTTCACGTATGGCGATGCGAAACCGTTTTCTGTGGCGAGCCTGCCGGGCTCGAAGGAGCGGCTGATCGTGGCCGGGTCGCTCTCGAAAACATTTGCTATGACCGGGTGGCGCATCGGCTATGCGCTGGCGCCGAAGCCTGTGGTGGACGCGATGACGAAGCTGCAGAGCCAGTCAACGTCGAATCCCAATTCGATTACGCAATATGCGGGGCTCGAGGCGTTGCGCGGACCGATGGACTCTGTGGCAAAGATGCTGGCCGAGTATGCGCAGCGGCGCGAGCGGATTCTTGCGGGGCTGCGAGCGATTCCAGGGGTGACGTGCACAACGCCGGAAGGCGCCTTCTATGTGTTTCCAAATATTTCCGCGCATCTGAGTGCTGATGTGCCTGACAGTACTGCGATGGCTCGCGTGCTTTTGGAGCGCGAGCATGTGGCCGTGGTGCCGGGTGATGCATTCGGAGCGCCCGGGCATTTGAGAATTTCCTATGCGAC
>Ga0210401_10006842_pt1 | contig 11533 bp, 5 predicted proteins | sample IncBWH32MmetaG_FD_150866 | JGI IMG/M metagenome (GOLD analysis project Ga0210401, IMG submission 150866) | Forest soil microbial communities from Barre Woods Harvard Forest LTER site, Petersham, Massachusetts, United States - Inc-BW-H-32-M | ecosystem: Environmental > Terrestrial > Soil >... | reverse complement strand
AGCCGACTTCAAGGCGGCCGAGACCTACCGATGCGCCCGCGAGGTGACCATCGGCTGTTCCGTCACGGTCCTGACCGGCGACTCCGACCCCAAGACCACCATTGCGGAGGCCGACGCGTGGGCCGGCCACACCGTCGGCACGTGCACCACTCGGATATTCCCCGGGGGACACTTCTTCCTCACGGCTCACGGAACCGAGATCACCGGCCTCCTCAGGAACCACTTCCAGAAGGAGTACTCCGCTCGCCGCTAGCGGTCGCGTTCCGTGGCAACCGGTTAGGAGACAGTGGCCAGAGCGTGCTCGGCCAGGACTAGCTGGCAGATCTCGTTGCTGCCCTCGATGATCTCCATCAGCTTCGCGTCGCGGTAGGCACGGGCCGCGACGTGGCCGTCCGTTGCCCCCGCGGAGGCCAGGACCTGCACCGTCGTCGCGGCGCTGCGGGCCGCGTAACCGGCACTGACGTGCTTGGCCAGCACGGCCGCCATCACCATGTCGGCCGAGGCCGAGTCCCAGCACCGGCTGGCGTACTCGCAGACCCTGGTCGAGACCTGCTCGGCGATCAGGAGTTCGGACAGGTGCCTGGCGACGAGCTGATGTCGCGCCAGCGGCTTGCCTGACTGCTCACGCCGCTTGGCGTGGCCCGCCGCCGCGCTCAGACATGCGCGCACGATGCCGACGCACCCCCAGGCGACCGACATCCGGCCGTAGGAAAGCGCCGTCGTGAACAGCAGCGGCAGCGCCTGGCCGCCTCCGCCGAGCACGCATGACGCGGGCAGCCGCACCCCGTTGAGGCGGACGTGCGAGTGGCCGGCGGCGCGGCAGCCCATCGGGTCGGTCACCGGTTCCACCCGCACTCCTGGCGTGTCGGCCGGCACCAGGGCGGCGGCCGCGCCGTCACCGTACCGGCCGAGGACCACGATGAGGTCGGCGTACCTGGCGCCGGTTATCCACGTCTTCTGTCCGTTGATGACGACCGAGTCGCCGCTGGACTCGATCCGCGTCTGCATAGCCGACAGATCGCTGCCCGCCTCTGGCTCGCTGAACGCCACCGCCGCGAGCTGGCCGCTTGTCAGGCCGGCGAGGTACCGTCGCCGCTGCTCGCGGTCGGCGAACCGCTGGATCGTCCAGGCCGCGATCCCCTGCGAGGTCATGATCGACCGCAGGGAACTGCACAGGCTGCCCGTGTAAGCGGCGAGCTCGCCGTTGTCCTGGCTGCTGGCGCCAAGCCCGCCGTAGGCCGCGGGGACCTCCGCGCACAGGATTCCCTCGGCGCTGAGCTTGCGCAGCAGATCGACGGGCAACTCCCCCGCCAGGTCCCACTCGGCGGGCTGATTTCCGACGAGCTCGCCGATCAGGGCTCGCTCGCTGGCCAGGCCCTCAGCCATCCTCACCCATTCCCTCCGCGTCGCGGAGCCGCAGGACCAGCGCGGTCATCGCCTGGACGGTACGAAAATTGTCGAGCTTCAGCTCCGGCCCGATGATCGCGATGTCGTAGGACGCCTCCAGGTGCACGACCAGTTCCATAGCGAACATCGAGGAGACTAGGCCCGACTTGAACAGGTCCTGGTCCAGCGCCACCTCGGTCTTGAGCCGCTCGGTGAAGAAGCTCTCCAGCGAACCCGCGATCGCCTCAGCCGTGACCGGCGCGAGTCCCGATGTCTGCTCAATGGTCATGAGGCAACCTTTCCGTAGCCGTAGAACCCCCGGCCAGACTTCCGGCCCAGGTCACCTTCTCGCACCTTGCTCAGCAGGAGCTCACACGGTCGACAGCTTTCGTCCTCGCGCCGCTCGTAGAGCACGTTCAGCGAGTCGACCAGGTTGTCCAGCCCGATGAGATCCGCCGTGCGCAGCGGACCGGTTGAATGCCCCAGGCAGCCCTCGAGCAGACCGTCGATCACTTCAACCGAGGCGACGCCTTCTTGCACGAGCGTCGCCGCGCTGTTGATCAGCGGGTGCAGCAGCCGGTTGATGACGAAACCGGCCGAGTCCCGTACGACGAGCGCATCGCGGCCCAGGGCTGCCAGCAGGCTGTTAACCGACTCCAGGGTGACGTCGCTGGTGCGGCCTCCCTGGATAACTTCAACCATCTTGATCAGGTAGGACGGGTTCATGAAGTGGACGCCCACCAGCTTGTCGGCGTGCGTCACCGAGTCGGCCAGCTCGTCGATGGGGACGCACGAGGTGTTGGAGATCAGCGTGGTGCCGGGACCGACCAGCGCCGAGATCTCAGCCAGCACCTTCGCTTTCGTCTCTGGCACCTCGACGACCGCCTCGATGACGGTCGTGGCGTCCGCCGCGTCACCAAGCGACACGCTGGTGACCAGCTCGCCCTGCGGACGGTCGTGCGGCAGCGCGCCCATGAGCTGCGCGTGCCGCAGCTTCTGGGCAACAGTCGTGCGTGCCAGGGACAGCACGTCATCGTTGAGATCGACCAGGACAACCGGCACACCGTAGCCCACCGCGAGCGTCGTGATGTTCGTTCCCATCACGCCTGCCCCTACGATCGCGAGACGATGCTCAGTGTAATCAGTGACCATATGATTCTCCCGTGCGGTTAGCGCGATAACTCATAATTGCCAGTCCCGTAAGTCCGCTCAACTTGCGTTATTCCGCAGTTGAACATTTTCCGGGCCGGGATCGCGTCGGCGTTCAGGACGATATGAGCCTGCTGGTTGCGGCGCCCCAGTAGCTGCGGCTACCGTTCACAGGGATCTTCTCTTACGCCTGCGTGTCCCGCCTGACCGCCCTCTTCAACTGGCAGTTAACCAGATAACCTTGTTGAGAGAATACCTAAATATATTTGGTCTTAGCCAGGCATGGCATTCGATGGCGAGCGGACCGATTTCTGATGGTATCCAATGCATGGAGGCCGCGTGACTATGCCCGACGATAAGGTTCTTGAGGCACTGCGCGTATCCCTGAAAGAGGCCGAAAGGCTACGGCAGCGGAACAGACAGCTGGCCTCGGCCTCATGGGCACCAGTAGCGATCGTGGCAATGAGCTGCCGGCTCCCTGGCGGCGTTCGTGAGCCGGAGGAGCTGTGGGAGCTGCTAGCCGGAGGCGGGGACGCGATCTCGGCGTTTCCGCAGGACCGCGGCTGGGACCTGGACCGCATGGCGGCCGCCGCGCCCGGTCTCGGAGAGCCCACGTGCGTGCCGGCCGGCGGGTTCGTGCCCGAGGCGACCGCTTTTGACGCGGGGTTCTTCAGGATCAGCCCACGCGAAGCGCTGGGCATGGATCCGCAGCAGCGGCTGGTGCTGGAAACCGCATGGGAGGCGCTGGAACGGACGGGTATCCGACCGGGCCTGCTGTCCGGCTCTCAGACCGGGGTGTTCATCGGTTCCTGGTCGCAACATTATGACGTGGTCGTCGAGGCGGATGCGGAGGCCGCGCAAGGATTCCTTCCGACGAGCGACGTGGGCAGCGTGATCTCGGGGCGGATCGCCTACACCTTCGGGTTGGAAGGCCCGGCGGTGACGGTGGATACCGCGTGCTCGTCGTCGCTGGTGGCGCTGCACCTGGCCGTCCAGGCGCTGCGGTCAGGCGAATGCACCCTGGCGCTGGCAGGCGGCGTGACGGTGTTCGCCACCCCGGCCGCGTTCGCGTTCACCCAGAAACTGGGGCTGTCTCCCGACGGGCGCTGCAAGGCGTTCGCCGCCGCGGCCGACGGCATGGGCATGTCAGAAGGCGCGGCAATGGTCGTGCTCGAGCGGCTGTCGGACGCTCGCCGCCACGGGCATCCGGTCCTGGCCGTGGTGCGTGGCAGTGCCGTGAACCAGGACGGGGCCAGTAACGGCCTGACCGCGCCGAACGGGCCTTCGCAGCAAAGAGTGATCCGCGCCGCGCTGGCCAATGCCCAGCTACGTCCCGATCAGGTGGACGCGGTGGAGGCGCACGGGACAGGGACCACGCTTGGCGACCCGATTGAGGCCCAGGCGCTGCTGGCCACCTACGGGCAAGACCGGTCCGGTGACCGGCCATTGTGGCTGGGGTCGGTGAAATCGAACATCGGCCACACCCAGGCGGCCGCGGGAGTGAGCGGCGTGATCAAAATGGTGCTGGCCCTCCAGCACCAGTTGCTGCCAAGAACGCTGCACGTGGACGAGCCGTCCCCGCACGTGGACTGGTCAGCGGGAGCGGTGCGGCTGGTCACGGAGCCCGTACCCTGGCCCGCTAACGGCCAGCCGCGGCGTGCTGGAGTGTCGTCCTTCGGGATCACCGGCACCAACGTGCACGTGATCCTCGAGGAAGCGCCTGACCCCGCAGCCAGGGCCCCGCACGAGGACAGCGCGGTTCCGGCCGGCCGGCCGGCCAGTCCAGCCACGGTGGTGGCGGACGCAGGGGTGCTGCCATGGGTGGTGTCTGGGCAGAGCGCGGACGCACTGCGAGCTCAGGCGGAACGGCTGCGGGCGTATGCGACTGGCCGCCCCGACCTCAGCGCGGCGGACATCGGCTTCTCACTCGCGGCGAGCCGGTCGGCGTTCAGGTTCCGGGCCGTGGTCACCGGCTCGGACCGGGAGGAGCTGCTGGCCGGGCTGGCCGCGGTGGCGGCCGGCGAGCCGGCGGCTGGGGTGGTGACGGGCGTGGTCCCGCCGGGCGGCGATGCGGGCAGGAAGGTGTTCGTGTTTCCCGGGCACGGGGCGCAGTGGGTCGGCATGGGCAGGGAACTGGCCGAGGTGTCGCCGGTGTTCGCGGCCCGGCTGGCCGAGTGCGGGCGGGCGCTCGCTCCGTACACCGACTGGGACCTGGAAGAGATGCTGGCCGGTGCGGACGAGTCGCCCTCATGGAACCGCGCGGAGGTGATCCAGCCGGTGCTCTGGGCGGTGATGGTTTCCCTGGCCGCGGTCTGGCAGGCGGCCGGCATCGCCCCGGACGCGGTGGTGGGCCATAGCCAGGGGGAAATCGCGGCCGCATGCGTCGCGGGCATTTTGTCCCTGGAGGATGCGGCCAAGGTCGTGGCCCTGCGTAGCCGCGCGTTGACCGAGCTGGCCGGGGGCGGCGGCATGATCTCGGTGGTTAGGCCCGCCGAGGGGGTCACCGAGTTGCTGGCCCCCTGGGCCGGCCGGCTGTCGGTGGCCGCGATCAACGGGCCCCTGGCCACCGTCGTCGCCGGTGAACTCGGGGCGCTGGCAGAGTTCGAGGCGGAGCTTTCTGCCCAGCGGGTACCGCGCTGGCGGGTGCCTGAGCAGGACTTCGTCGCCCACTCGGCCCAGGTGGAGGAGCTGGAAGATCCGCTGCGGTCGGCGCTGGCGGCGGTGCGGCCCTGCGCAGCCCGGATTCCGTTTTACTCCACGGTGACGTGCGAATGGATGGACGGGACGGAGCTGAACGCCGGGTACTGGTACGCCAACATGCGCCAGACGGTGCGGTTCGCGGAGGCGATCAGGACCCTTTACGATTCCGGGCACCAGACGTTCGTCGAGGTCTCCCCGCATCCGGTGCTTGGCGGCGCGATTCAGGAGACCATCGAAGAGCTCGGCGCCGACGCCGCCCCGGTGATCTGCGGGACCCTGCTGCGCGACGACGGCGGCGCACGGCGTCTGCTGCGCAGCCTCGCCCAGGTCTACGTGCACGGCAGCGCGGTGGACTGGGCGGCGGTGCTCGGCGGCGGGTCCCGGGTGGATCTGCCCACCTATGCGTTCCAGCACCAGCGCTACTGGCCCAGGCTGTCGGCGGGCCGGCGGGGAGACGTCACCTCCGCCGGGCTCGACTCCGCCGGGCATCCCCTGCTCGGCGCGGCCGTCGAGGTCGCGCAAGGCGACGAGCTGTTGCTCATGGGACGCCTGTCCCTGCGGACCCATCCGTGGCTCGCCGACCATGCCGCGGGCGGCCTGGTGATGCTGCCGGGGACGGCGTTCGCTGAACTGGCGATCCGGGCCGCTGATGCGACCGGATGCAACGGGGTCGCGGACCTCACCCTGGAGGTTCCCCTGGTGCTGCCAGAGAAGGGCGCGGTTCGGATTCAGGTCACGGTCGGTGGCCCGGATAAGTCTGGTGACCGCGAGATCGAGATGTACTCCCGGCCCGAGGAGGCCGACGCCCGGGCGCCATGGACGCGCCATGCCAGCGGGCTGCTGGCATCCGCCCGGCAGTCACCCGTCGATCCAGTCTGGGCCGACGACCTGCGGGTATGGCCGCCGGACGGAGCCGTAGCGGTGCCGCTTGATGGCCTTTACGAGTCCTTGGCCGAACGTGGAAACGGTTACGGGCCTGCGTTCCGCGGCCTGCGGGGCGCCTGGCGGCGCGGTGACGAGCTTTTCGCCGAGGTCGCCCTGCCCGGAGACGCGGCCGCCGAAGCAGGGGCGTTCGGGATACATCCGGCCTTGCTTGACGCGGTCCTGCACGCGGTCGGGCTGGCAGGCTGGGACGGCGCGCAGGCACCAGGTGGCGTGCTGCTGCCGTTTACCTGGGGCGGGGTGTCGCTGCACGCGGCGGGCGCGTCGGCGCTAAGGGCCAGGCTCAGCCCGGAGCCGGCGAGCGGGCGCCTTTCCCTGGCCGCGGTCGATACCGCGGGCACGCCGGTGATATCGGTGGAGTCACTGATGCTGCGGCCGATCTCGGCCGGGCAGCTGGAGGCGGCCAAGAGCGAGCCGCGGGAGTCGCTGTTCGCGGAGGAATGGGTTGCTCTCCCGGTTACCGTCCCCGAGGCGGAACCGGATGGCCGGTGGGCGGTCATCGGCCCTGACCCGCTGGGACTGGGGACCGGACTGGAGTTGGCAGGCGCGGACGTGCGCGCCGCCCCCGATCTGGCCGTGCTCGCGGCGCGCATCGCGTCGGGTGAGCCCACGCCGGACGTCATTCTGGCCTGCGCCGGATCCGCCGCAGTGTCCGGGGATGTGGACGGTACCGCACCCGGTGACGCGGCGGCGGCCGCGCGGGCAGCGACCGGGCAGGTACTGCGGCTCGTGCAGCAGTGGCTGGACGAGGGGCCGACGGCGAGGCTTGTCCTGATAACCCGGGGCGCGGTCGCGACCGGGCAGGGAGACCGCGTGACGGACCTGGCTGGTGCGGCGGTGTGGGGCCTGGTCCGTTCGGCCCAGTCGGAGAACCCTGAGTGGATAGCGCTAGCCGACCTGGCCGCCGCCACTTCGCCCGGCGACGCGGGCGAGGCCACGGTCCTGGCCGCGGCGTTGGCGGCCGGGGAGCCCGAGCTGGCCATCCGCGGTCAAGGGGCCTACGGTCGCCGACTCACCCGCCCTGCGGCGAATCTGCTGGCGCCGCCGTCAGGCGGGGAGCCGTGGCGGCTGGATGGCGCTGACCGGGGAACGCCGGACGGCCTGGCGCTGGTGCCGTGCCCGGAGGCGGGCAGCGCGCTGGAGGCCGGCCAGGTGCGGGTCGCGGTTCGCGCGGCCGGGGTCAGTTTCCGTGATGTGGAGATCGCCCGGGAGGGTTCCGGTGCGGAGACGATGGGCGGCGAGGTAGCCGGGGTCGTGCTTGAGACCGGTCAGGGGGTCGCCGGGCTGGCGGCCGGGGACCGGGTACTTGGCCTGGCCCGCGGCGGGTTCGGGCCGGTCGCCGTGACCGACGCGCGGCTGCTGGTTCCTGTCCCTGACGGCTGGTCGTTCGCCACCGCGGCGGCAGTCCCGGTGGCGTTCACGACGGCGTGGTACGGGCTGGCCGACCTGGCCGGGGCACGGCCAGGCCAGCGGCTGCTAGTGCACGCCGCCGCCGGCGGGGTGGGGATGGCGGCGGTGACGATCGCCAGGCACATGGGCCTGGAAGTGTTCGCGACGGCCAGTCCAGGAAAATGGGAAGTGCTGGCTGGCCTGGGCCTGGACGAGGTGCATATCGCGTCATCGCGGACCGCGGACTTCGAGAGCAAGTTCATGGCCGCGACCGGCGGAGCCGGGATGGATATCGTGCTGAACACGCTGGCCGGCGAGCTGGCCGACGCGTCGCTGCGGCTGCTGCCGCACGGCGGCCGGTTCATCGAGATGAGCAGCGCAGGCGTCCGACCCTTCAGCGAGATCGTCCGTCAGTACCCGCAGGTCATCTATCAAGTCCTGGATATAAGCGAGGCCGGACCTGAGCGGCTCGGGCAGATCCTCCGGGATGTGGTGGCACGGCTGGAAGGGACCGAACTTGGCGCGCTTCCTGTCCGCTGCTGGGATGTGCGGCGGGCGCCGGAGGCGTTCCGGTTCATGAGCCAGGGCCGGCCCGCCGGCAAGATCGTGCTGACCATCCCGCCAAGTCAGGACTCGAGCGGGCGGGTGCTGATTACCGGCGGTACCGGCACGCTGGGCACGTTGATGGCCCGGCACATGGTGGCCGCCCGCGGCGCCAGGCACGTCATGCTGGCCAGCCGCTCAGGGCCCGACGCGTCAGGCGCCGCCGCCACGGCCGCTGACCTGGCCACCCGGGGCGCCGGGGTACAGGTGATCGCCTGCGACGCGGCTGACCGGGGCGCGCTAGCCGGGCTCCTGGCTCAAATACCGGCGGTTAGCCCGCTGACCACGGTGCTTCACATGGCGGGAGTCCTCGATGACGGGATGATCGCGTCACTGACCCAGGAGCGGGTCGACACGGTGATGCGCGCCAAGGCCGACGCCGCATGGAACCTGCACCAGCTCACTCAGGATCTCGACTTGCAGGCGTTCATCATGTTCTCCTCCGTCGCGGCCAGCCTGGGCAGTCCTGGCCAGGGTAATTACGCGGCGGCGAACGCGTTCCTTGACGCGCTGGCCCATCAGCGCCGCGCGGGCGGGCTTCCCGCCACGTCCGTCGTCTGGGGCCTGTGGGCCGAGGTCAGCGCCATGACCAGCCGCCTTAACGAAGACACGCGGGCCAGCATGGCCAGCGCCGCGATGTCGGCCCTGACCACAGCAGAAGGGACCGCTCTGCTTGACCGGGCGGTGGGCAGGGACGACGCGGTGCTTGTGGCGATGAACCTGAACCTGTCCGCACTGCGCGCCGTCGCTCAGTCTGGGGCGCTGCCCGTTCTGCTCCACGGCCTGGCAGGCGCCCCGGCCCGGCGGATGGCCAAGGCCACGACAACGGACTCCGAGGGCCCGGCGCTGCGCGAGCGGCTGACGGGGACAGACGAGGCCGGTCAGGAGCAGCTCGTGTTCGACCTGCTGCGAAGCGAAGTGGCCATGGTGCTCGGCTACGAGACGCCAGGGAACGTCGAGATGGAGCTCAGCTTCCTTGAGCTTGGATTCGATTCGATGTCACTGGTCATGTTCCGGAACCGGCTGAACAGGATCACCGGGTTGCGACTGCCGGGCACCGCGATGTTCGACAACCCGACACCCGCCCTCCTGGCGCGGCAGATACGCGAGGAAATCTCGGCCTCGGGCCCGCCGTCAGCAAACGACGGTCGCCGGCGCGGCAGTGACCGGGGGGGTGACAAGCGCCGCTACGTCGTATCGGCTGGCGCCGGGCCGCTGGCAGACGCGGACCCAGCGCAGCGCGCCATGCTCGCGCATTCCCTTGGCGGGCTTTATGAACAAGCCGCCCGGGCGGGAAAGATGGACGAGATGATGAGGCTGATCATCGGCCTCGCCGCTTTCCGGCCAGTATTTTCTGCCCCGTCTGAGCTCGAGCACATACCGCACCCGGTCCCAGTCTCTCAGGGGGCGACCACACCGAGCTTGATCTGCCTTCCCTCCTTCGTCGGCAGGTCCGGGACGCGGGAATATGTACGGTTCGCCAGGGAGTTCCGCGGGATCCGCACAGTATCCGTTATCTCCGCCCCTGGATTCGCCGAAGGCGAGCCACTGGCCGCCAACGTTGACGCGCTCATCGGCGTGCACGCCGAGAACATCAGGAGATCGGCTGGTGACGCGCCATTCGCGCTGGTCGGATACTCCTCTGGCGGGCTGGCCGCGCATGCCCTGGCGACTCGCCTGGAAGGCATCGGGATGGCACCTGCGGCCTTGGTACTCATGGATACGGTTCCCCTCGATCAGGAAGAGATATCCAAGGGATCCTACTGGCCGCTTATAAGCGACCAGGTGCTGGCCGATATCCGACAGCAGGAAGACGCTGGCGACGACGCCTGGCTCACGGCCTTTACACATTACTTTACGCTCGACTGGACGGACCTGAGACCGACTGCTATACCGACATTGATAGTCCGGTCAAAGGACTTCATGCCCGGACTTCCTGAAAACCATGGATACCATGATGTGTCCTGGCCATTCTCCAGTAATGTCACCATCGTGCAGGTACCGGGCGGTCACTTTACAATGATGGCAGATCATTCCGATACGACGGCGCGGGCCGTCAGTGAATGGCTTGCCGAACGGAGGACCTGAAATTGCAGCGACAGACGCTCTTTCGCGAAATGCTGCGAGAGATTCGAGAGGCCGGGCGCCATTCCCTCACCACTAGCGACGGCCTGAAGTTGGTGGTATACCCGGATGTCTACTCGCCGACAATGATCGGCGAGCCCGCCTTCTACGCAGAGGCACTGCCCGTACCAAGAGGCGGAACCGTGCTCGAGATCGGGTGCGGTGCGGGTCTGATAGCCCTCGCGGCCGCGAAAAAGGGCGCCACGAAGGTCCTGGCGACCGATATCAGCCCGGCCGCCGTTGCCAACTGCAAGGTCAACGCCGCCAGCTGCGGCCTGGCCGAGATTGTGACGGCGCGGGTGAGTGACGTATTCTCCGCGGTCGCCGCCGATGAGCGCTTCGACGTCATCTTTTGGAACTTCCCGTCAGTCGATGCGTCCCGGGATGAATATGACCCGCTTGAGTGCGCGGTATTCGACCCGGAGTACCGGATCATCGCACGGTACCTGCGTGGAGCCCGCGCACACCTGTCCCCGGGCGGGCACGCACTGCTGGGATTCTCGGACACGGTCGGAAACCGGGCGCTGCTCGACCAGCGCGCGGCTGAGGCGGGTGCCGCACTTTCCGTCTACCAGACACGCGAGTACTCCGCGAGGGTCCTCGCGATACTGGAAGTCACGTATCCCTGAGGAAATCAGTGTGACGACGCGTCCCAGGATCTATCCGGCCATTGAGCGGGTCGACCGCGGCGAATGGATGACGGTCGCCGATGCGGCCGGCGCCTCCGCCTTCTACGACTACACATTCCTGCGCGCCTACGAGCGCGCGCCGTTGCAGGAGACGGACGCGTTCTTCTACTTGGTTTTCGGTGATCCTGCCGTCGCGGTACTGCCGGCCTACGTCCAGAGTACGGATGACGCCATCGGGACCATTTCCGGCCTGGGGCTGCCCGGGCGGTCGCCTGGTGACCGGATCATGCTCACCCATGTGGCGCACTGCTACGACACGATCTTCCCGGCCGTGCCAGGCACGCGGCCGGCCCGTGCGGCCTGCGCGGCGCTGCGAGATCTCGCCAGGCAGGAAGGGGTCAAGTGGTTTGCCTTCCTCAACGTTGATGGCGGCACACCCGTCGCTCAAGACCTCGAAGCCGCCGGGCTGACCAGAATTCCGATGAACACCCGTTTCCGCGTGGATATCGGCGCCTATTCGGGTGTCGAGGAGTTCGTGTCGGCCATCCCGAGCAAGAAGACACGGTTCAGGCTGCGGCAGAACCGGCGGGAGACCGAACGGCTCGGGCTGG
>Ga0210401_10006840_pt1 | contig 11536 bp, 9 predicted proteins | sample IncBWH32MmetaG_FD_150866 | JGI IMG/M metagenome (GOLD analysis project Ga0210401, IMG submission 150866) | Forest soil microbial communities from Barre Woods Harvard Forest LTER site, Petersham, Massachusetts, United States - Inc-BW-H-32-M | ecosystem: Environmental > Terrestrial > Soil >... | reverse complement strand
GAGAAAAAATACGACGAAGCTCTCGCCCTCTATCAGCAGGCCCAAGAATTGGATAGCAATGATGCCGTTGCCTACCGCGATGCAGGCCGCGTCTTCGTTTTGAAAAAAGATTTTGCGTCCGCCATCACCGATCTTCGCCGGGCGGAGCAGCTCGATCCCGCCAGCTGGATCAATCATGACCTCCATGGCCAGGCGCTCGAAGGCTCTGGCGACCGCAAGGCAGCCGTCGCCGAATATCAGCAAGCGGTCACGCTAGCGCCCAAGGAACTCCAGCCCCGACTGGACCTCGCTCTTGCCCTTGAAAAAACCGGCGATTGGGTGGCAGCCCTTAATAACTTCCACCAGGCCGCGATTGACGAAGCTCCACCGAAGGCCAACGGTATCGCCGAGCTTCGCTTTGAAGCCCAGAATCAATATAAGAGCGCGCAGCAGCGTTTCCAGCAGCATCTCGCTGATCTGCGCACGAACGGCAAATCCGCCGAAGCCGATGCGCTCTCTGCCCTTCTCAAGAAAAGCGAAGGCGCTCCCAACCTCAATGACAAATTCCATGCGGCCATGGAAAACAGCAAGCAAGCGGCGATGGCGAAGAATTTCAACGATGCAGAAACCTCCGCTAAAGAAGCTGTGGCCATCGCTGAAAAAATCCAGCCGCAGGATGGTCGCCTTCCGGAAGCCGTCGGCCAGCTGGGCAATGTCTACATGTGGCGCCTCGACTACAAGGACGCCACCGACGCCTACAAGCGCCAGCTTGCTTTGACTCAACAGCTATATGGTGCCGAGTCGCCCATGCAGGCCACAGCCTTGCAAAGCCTGGCCATGGCCGCCCTCGTACAGAAGGATTTCGACTCGGCTGAAAAATATTTCTCCCGCGCGCTCGACCTCAATCAAAAGTCCTATGGCGATAACAGCAACGAGGTCGCCACCTCGCTCAGCGGACTCGCGCGCGTCTACTTCATGAAAAAGGACTTTCCTAAATCTGAGGCCACTCTTCTTCGCTCCCTTAAAATTTTCGAAATGATGTACGGCGAAAGCGACTACAGACTGGCTATTCCGCTCACCAGTCTCTGCCACACCTACGATGAATGGGGAAACTCCGAAAAATCAGCGTCCTGCCACGGCCGCCTAGTGTCTCTCGAAGAAAAACAATTCGGCGCCGCAAGCCCCTATCTCGTCCGCGACCTGACCGCCGAAGCCCGAGCCCTCCGCAAACTCGGCCGCAACGATGATGCCGCCAAGGTCGAGCAACGCACCCAATCCCTCCAATCCGCGTCCAATCCGAACTGATCGCCGACAAAGGATTGTCGCGCTATCACATCTCCACAATCTTCTCTGCGAATCTCCGCGTCCTCAGCGCCTCTGCGTTATCTTTTCCTTTCGCTTCTTGTTTTTCTCCGTTTTCTCTTCGTGTCTTTCCTTTCAAGTTTCAACTACCTGCCCCGAGCGCAATCGAAGGGTCGACTGTCAACTTCCTTTCCTCTATGCTTCCCCAATGTTCGGAAAGCCTCGCCAAGTAGAAACAGAAACGGAATTGTATGAGGCGGCTGTGCGCGCGCTCATGCGCCGCGCCTATTCAGTCTACGAAATGAAGCAATTGCTCGGCCGCCGAACCGAAGACGACAAGCTCCTGCGAACCGTAATGGACCGCCTCAAGCGCGCCAAAATGATTGATGATGAGCGATTCGCAAAACAGTTTGCCCGCCAACGCACAGAAATCCGCCGCCAGGGCAAATTCCGCATCGCGCGCGACCTGCGCGCGCGCGGCGTCCCCGACCGCCACATCGAAGCTGCCCTGGCAGACGCCGCCAAGGAAACCGACGAAGCCGCGATTGTCCGCCAGCGCCTCGAGCGGAAACTCCGATCCTTCCGCGGCGAAATTAACGAAAACAAAATCGCGTCGATGTATCGCAGCCTCTTGCGCGCGGGTTTTTCCGCCGACGTCGTCCGCCGAGAACTGAAAGCGATAACGCGCGAGGAAGTTCCAGAGGCGGACTTGCAAGCGGAGGAATAAAATAATACGTCGCGCAGTCTTATGAGCGCACGAAACGGCGGGATCCCTCGCCTTTCTGCGCTGCATAAATGCGTTTGGTCAATCGGCAATGAGATCTGTTTAGATTCCCTGATCCGCGATTCGCCCGGGGGCACAATTGAAGTTTGCCTTAGTCGCTTCATTCCTATTCCTGACACTCGCGTCGCAGCTCACCACGGCACAGTCAGCAATTGTTGACGAGCCGGAAGCAAATCCCGGGCGCCCGACCGTCTCCACTCCCGCGACACTCACACCGGTAGGATATCTCCAGTTTGAAACAGGTTTTGTACCGGCCTACGACTCGCCTGAGTTTTCGTCGCGCTACGGCCTCGACGAGGTTATAAAGCTTTCTGTCGCACCACGTCTGGAATTTCTGGCTGTTTCTGAACCGATAGCGCACTTTACAACTGGCGGTATCAGCGCTAACCGCGTAGCGGATATTTTTCTTGGTGCGCAAGGCGTGGTTTATCACGGAGAAGGCGTGAAGCCCACTCTCGCGTTCAGTTATTTTCATCGCGCCTATGATGGCGGCGCTCCAGAGTTTGATTACGGGAGCCCCACCAACTCGTTTCTGATCCTGGCCAGCGCCGATGTAAAGGGATTTCACTATGACGCCAACTCCTTTTTCACCGAATTGGAGCAAGGCCCGGTGCGGCGTGGCCAGTTCGGTCAATCCCTTACCATTTCGCATTCATTCGCGAAGCGGTTCACTCTGTCTGGAGAAATATGGCACTTCACGCAGCCATTTCTGCGGAGCAATGCGGTTGGAAATCTTTGGGCAGTTAGCTATACCGCGCGCAAAAACTTGGTTCTTGATACAGGCTTCAATCACGGCCTAACTGGCACATCCACACACTGGGAGGCATTCGTCGGTTTCACCTATTTGCTCCCGCATCGACTCTGGGCGACAAATTAACTGATAGATTCCTCAAATCAAGCCTCGCCCCGGAGGCCCCCTGTTTTGCTATCCTGCCTTACTCGGTAGCCGCTGCGTGCTGGAGTCGAAAAACGGAATGAAACGCTGGAGCGTACTCCTTCTGATTTTGGTGGCGATCTCGGCGGCTCTATACGGTGTCTCCGTCATCCGTCGAGGATTCAGCGCCACGGATCAGCCGTCGGGCCTGGAGCGCGTCATGGCCCGCGCAGTGCGCAATGTCGGAATTCCAAATCGCGCGCGCAAGGAAACGAACCCGCTGTCTGCTTCTGCGGAGATGTTGACGGATGCTCGCGAGGATTTCGCGAATCGCTGCGCGAACTGCCATGGCAACAACGGAAACGGTGATTCGAACATTGGGCAAAATCTCTATCCAAAGGCGCCCGATCTTCGCTTGCCTGCCACTCAGCACCTGACTGACGGCGAAATCCATTACATCATCAAGAATGGCGTTCGCCAGACGGGTATGCCAGCCTGGGGAAATCCGCACATCGCGCAAGACGACACCGACGCGTGGAAGCTCGTTCTTTTCGTTCGCAGTATCGCCGGCCTGACGCCGCCGGAGCGATCGCAACAAGCTGCCGCACTAAAATCTGCGCACTATGTGGGCTCCGCGGCATGCCAGAAATGCCATGAGAAAATCTACGAGCACTGGAAGCGCACCCCGATGGCAAACGTGGTGCGCGATCCCCGCGAGCATCCCGAAGCCATCATCCCCGATCTCGCCACGAACAACGTAAGCAAAAAATTTCAAAAAGAAGACATCGCATTCGTTTACGGAAGCATCTGGAAGCAGCGTTACTTCACAAAAACCGGCGACGACTATTTCCCAGAGCCAGCGCAGTGGGACGTGACCAACCGCGTATGGAAACCCTATTTCGTGGCGAAGGGAACGGACTGGTGGGAGCCGTATTATCCGCCCGATAACATGCAGCGTCCGACCGGGCCGACGTGCGATGGCTGCCACTCGGTCGACTACAACATTCAAACCAAGCAGGTGGCGGAGTGGAACGTAGGCTGCGAAAAGTGCCACGGTCCAGGAAGCGAACACATCGAGCACGCCACGCGCGGCAACATCCTGAATCCCTCGCGCATGGACTATGTCGCCGCCAACGACACCTGCGTTCAATGCCACTCACAAGGGCGCCCGCTCACGAGTCCGATCGAGGGCAACTATTACGACTGGCCGGTCGGCTATCACGTAGGCCAAAATCTGCGCGATTACTGGCAACTCGAAGATCACAAACTCGGCGAACAAAGCTTCACTCATTTTGCAAACGGCACCGCGCACAAAAACCGGATGCAAGGAAACGATTTCGTTCAGAGTGTGATGTACCGCCGCGGTGTAACCTGCTTCGATTGCCACGACGTCCACGGCACTGACAACTACGCGCAACTCCGCAAGCCCGTCGAAAAGATTTGCCTGGACTGCCACGACCCAGGCTCGCGCAACGGACCTCGCACAGCGACTCTCGAAGAGCACACGCATCACAAAGGAGGCTCAACTGGAAGCCAGTGCGTGGCCTGCCACATGCCCAAAATCGAAGTGACAATCCCAGGCGTGTTCGTCAGCGCGCACACTTTCGACTTCATCTCTCCCGCGATGACCGACCAATACAAAATTCCCAACCCCTGCACGAGCTGCCACACCGACAAGACCACAGCTTGGGCGACCGAAGCGCTGCGCCAGTGGCCCGAGCGTTCGCCCTGGCGAATGAACTAGCAGCTCCTCGGACCGTGCTTCATCAAGTCGTCTCCGACTTCAGGACAAGCCGGTACTTGCGGTAGTCTTCGCCGGAGCCAAACCAATCTGGGAGGTCTTCGAGAAACAAGGCCCCGAATTTTGCGTTGAGCGCCTGGCTTCCCCCAGGGCGGGCGTGTCCGTAAACAACATCGAACCCCTTGCCGACAGCCAGACCCAGCCAGTGGGCCTTCAAAATGGCCCCGTAACCCTGCCTTTGAAATGCAGGAAGGATCGTATTGGAAAAGCAGCACACCGCTTTTTCCTTTTCGCTTTCCGGGAGGACTAAAAGATCTTCAATAAGCTCGCTGGAGCTAGTCAGCGGAATCCCGTAGGACTCTCCGGCGAGCTCGCCATCCACAAACATCCACACAAAAAACGCGCCGGGTGTATCCCAAACCTCCTGCTTCTGCTCGAGATCGAGCTGCAGACCGGGATGATACACGGATTCAAAATCCATGGTTTGCTCAAGCGGAACCGCGTAGTTGAATTTGATTACAGCCACTGCACCCCTCGATTCCAGCGAGTTTGTAAAGCAAAGTGACGCGACCTGATTTCCGCGGATTTCCTTCAAATGAGTTTAGCAATAGCCACCCTCTCCCAAGTCCCAAATTCTTACGGATAGTAGCCGGCCGCAGGTCCCCCAATTTGAACCGGAGCGGCGTGCGTTCTGAGTTCGGTACTGTTCCATTGCTATGTTAGGATTCCTCGGCTTGCGACTCGCTCACTCTTGCGCGATATTAAAGATCAACGAGTTCGCAGAATTGAATCCCGGATGACCATGACGAACGACGTGCTAGTGATGGGAGGCGGAGCAACGGGCCAGCTTGCGGCCGCCTATCTGCACATGCGCTTTCCGCACCTGAAAGTGGCTGTAGTGGAAGGCCCGCACAAAAATCGCCCAATTGTGGGCGAGTCCCTTGTCGAAGTAAGCGTCGATTTCCTTTTTGAGCTCGGTCTCGGCGCTTATCTGGTGGAAAAGCATTATCCGAAATACGGCCTCACCTATTATTTCAAGCCCGATATCGATAATCCCGCCGATCGCACTTACATCGTCGACGAAATCCCCACGGCCCCGCCCATCCTCTCTTTCCAAATCAATCGATTCACCTTCGACAAAGAAGTTCGCGACCGCAACATGGCGAACGGCGTCGAGTTGATCGACGCCACCGTAGCCGGCGTCGAAATCAGCACCGACGGCGGGCTACACACGGTCACTATCCAGGACCCCGCCGGAGGAAAACAAACGCTGAGCGCGCGCTGGCTCGTCGATGCCACCGGCCGCAACCGCGTCCTCCAGAAACACCTGCAACTACAGGAAAAGGTCACGGAACAGAAAGACGTATTCTGGTTCCGGCTAGCAAATTTTAATCCTGAAATTCTCAGCCATATCCAGGCCATCAAGACGCCAAACCGCTGCTACGTTCCTTACTACGCGACGCATCACTTCTTTGGAAAAGGCAATTGGATCTGGTACATCCCCATGCGCTCGCCGGATAACACGCCGCTAGTAAGTATCGGCATCACGTACCGCAAAGACGTCTATCCGCACGGCGAAGTGCGCACGATGGAACAATTCCTGGAGTGCGTCGGCCGTGAACACCCGGTACTCATCGAACTAATCCACACCGGCACGGTGGTCGACACCAATTACTACAACTCCTACATGTGGGAATGCCGCCAGCGCTACTCCCCCGATCGCTGGTACATCATCGGCGACGCGAGCGATACCGTCGACCCGCTCTACAGCGTTGGCTTGGCTTTGTCTACGCTGCAAATCCGCCAGATCGCGGCGATCATCCAAAGAGAATTGAACGGCTTTGACACAAAAGAGTTCACCAAAGATCTCGATACCGTCATCACCGCGTTCCAGCGCGGAGTCACACGGGATACGACACGACTCTATGCGTGCATGGGTGATGCCTATAAATGCCATTTGGGAGTGCATCTGGCGGTGACCAAACTCTTTCACCTCGCGCTCCCGTTAGTCATCAACGAATATGTGTGGGATCCGCTGGGAGCGAAACTGATCAACTGGTTTTCCAGCCTTGAAACGCTTGAGGGTGATTCCAAGAAGATCCAGGAGCTTATTCGCGAAGTCGCCGCAAATCCGAAGAATCGCACTCTCGAGAATTTCATCAAAGTGCAGTCCGGTGTATCGATGAACTTCGGGTATTACGAGTTCCACCGCGAGGAAGATATTGCCGCGTCCTTGTCGAAGATGGCCTTCCACTTGGTTCGGTTGCGCCTTTCCCTTCTCAGAAAGCTCGGCTGGCGCGCGCTGATTAACTTCAAGCAGCAGCGCGCATTACTCAAAGACTTATTCCGTGGACTCTTTCTCGTGCCCTTCTTTGGCAGCAAATTGCGGAAAAACTGGCTGGTGCGGATGAAGTTTTCGTCACACGAAATGAGCCACGCCAGCAAGAAAGCCGTGGATGTTGGCATGGGTGGTTTGCCAGTCAGAAATGACGAGTAACGCCGCAGCATGTCCTCCATTTATCTTCTGTTTAGACGCTACGCGGTAGTTTCCCTTACAGACGGAGGGCCGAGCTAACTGTACCGAATCGCTTCCACGGCAGTTGAGTTCTCGAAATGGCTTCCATCGCAAGGGAGTTTTTGCATGAAGACAAGTGTTTTCGTAAGACTAGCAACCGCCGCGCTGGCGATTCCGCTAGCCGTGTGCTCGTTCTTGATGGCCGCAACGGACACTTATCACCTGCTAAAGAAATACAGCTTTGGAGCCGCCGAGGGCAGCACTCGCGAATACTTCGACTACATCACGGTCGATTCTGCCGCGCGCCGGGTCTACCTCTCACACGGCACGGAAATCAAAATCCTGGACGCTGACACCGGCGCCCTCGTCGGCAACATCACCGGTTTGAAGCAGGATCACGGCGTAGCCGTCGCCAGCGAATTTAATCGCGGCTTCATCAGCGACGGTGCTCAAGGCAAAGTCATCGTTTTCGATGTGAAAACGCTCAAGGTAACTGGCGAAGTCGAGGCGGACAAGGACGCCGACTGCGTTATTTATGATCCATTCTCGAAGCGCGTATTCGTAATGGACGGCGATCCACACAACTCCACGGTAATCGATGCCAAGAGCTTAGCCGTCGTCGGTAAGATTGACCTCGGTGGCGGCCCGGAATTTGCCGTGGCCGATGGCAAAGGCACGGTTTACATCAATCTGGAAGATAAGAGCGAACTCGTCGCTGTCGATTCCAATTCGCTGAAGATCAAATCGCGGTGGCCGCTGGCTCCCGCCGGAGCGCCCACAGCCCTCGCGCTGGACGTGCAGCACCACCGGCTCTTTAGCGCTGGTCGCAATCCGCAGATGATGGTCGTGCTCGACTCTGACAGCGGAAAAGTTATTCAGTCGTTCCCGATTTCCGCCGGCGTCGATGCCGCTGCCTACGATCCCGAAACCGGGATGATTTTCGTTTCCACCCGCGAGGGCAAGGTCCACGTATTCCACGAGGATTCGCCCGACAAATTCAGCGAAGCCGAAACCATCACGACCGAATACGGCGCCAAAACGATGGGACTGGACGCCAAGACTCACAAATTGTTCCTCGATACGGCGGATTTCGGCGAAGCTCCTGCCCCAACAGCGGATCGGCCTCATCCGCAGCGGCCAGTGATTCAGGGAACGTTTCACGTTTTGGTTTACGGACGCTGAGGAATTGGCCCAGCCCAAACGGAAGAACGACCGTTTCTCCTGAATCATTCAAAGGACCAGCTCGAAGTAAATGAGCGGAGCTTTTCGGTAAGTGACGCGGCCAACTTCGCGGAAGCCGCATTTGGCGTAGAATCCTCCCGCTCCCGCGTCCGCGTCGAACGCGTCAAGGCGGATCGCATCGGCGGGCCAGGCACGCGCTTGCCGGACCGCTTCTTTGATAAGCAGCCGTCCCACTCCTTGACGTTGCATTGTGGGCAGCACGGCCATGCCGATCAAATACAGCGGCATCTTTACCGGTGTGAAGTAGGAGACATCGATCGCCCACGGCTTTTTTGTAGGCAAGAGCAAAGTCCCGACGATCGTCTTGCCCCTGCGCGCGACAAGCACGCGCGAGTGACGCATGCCGTGCAGCACACCTTTTTCAGTGGACCGCATCGACCACCCTCCGCGGCCGTAGCGGTTGGTGAGATCGTTGGCGGCAGCGGTGTGCAGCGCGGCCAGCTCATCGACGTCGTCTTGAGCGGCGATCGAGAGAGTAAGTTTCATTCCTTGTGAGGTGTTCGAAACACGAGCAGTATGCCCGCGCATTTACCCGCGCCGCAACCCGTAGGGGCACGGCACGCCGTGCCCCTCTTTCTTTCCTTACGGCTTGGTCGTTTTCTGCTGCTGCTTTATCGCGGCTTCCACGGCCTTGCGAAACTCAGCAACGGCCGGGACATCAGGCGAGTGCAACGCATTCTTCGCAACGTAACGCCAAACGGGAGCGCGTTCGAGCGGAGGCGCGCCCGAGCCGCCCACATAGACCAGAAACGTGTCTTCCGTGGGCCCCACCTCACCGCCGAGGCCAGGAGCGGTGCTACCGGGCGGCGGCTGCGTGGAATCCGGAGGCCGCCCCTGCTGCACGCCGACATGGATGCCGTTGTCCGATGGCACGACGACCACCGGGCGATCGTTGGTAGGCTCTCCGCTAACCGTCGGCTGCACAATTTTGCCATTACCTTTGCGCACCGTGATGACCAGATCCGCCGTGTTCCCAATGAGGACAGGCTTCAGCCGTCCCCAGTTCGCCAGCGCTTTTTCCACATCCTCCTGGGCAGTTCTGTTCGCCAGGGGAGCGGATGTCGACATCCCCGCGTCCGGATCGACAAGCACTACGACGGTTTGCGCGTTGAGAATCTCAGGGGAGAGGGTATCCTTTTTTTTCTTGTCGGCGATGGCAACACAAGTGAAGAGAAGCACTAGAGACAGGAGCACGCGCATGCGGATGGGCATTAGAGCCTCCATGCGGCAAACATAGCGGGCATTATAGACCGCTGCACCTTAGATGGATAACGCATCGTATGCGTTTCAGTTGAATCCCGTAAACGGCGGGACTCTGCATCATGGCGCAGGCTTTGTACCAATGCCCCTGATCTTCTGCAAAAGCGCTGCAATGGGCGGCGGCGCATTCCCCTCGTTGTATGCAACAGCTTTCTTTGTCCCATCGCTGAACTCGACCTCAACCCACTCCACCATTTCGTCCACGCAGCCGGGACAACCGATGCGTCCACTAAACGCGGCCAGCACTCTTGCATCGAGGAAGTTCTTCAGCTCATCCCAATCTTTCTTTGTGATTGAGTTCTTCATCTTCACTTCCGGATACTTTTTCTTCTCCGAAAATGAGCGACTGACGGAACGCATCGATCCAGGCTCGATGATTGTCTCTTGGTCACAGTAGCCGATGCACATCCCGGCATAGGAGCCCGTGCGTATGCGCACGAGGTAGGCTTCTGGAGAAGGGTTCGGTTGCGGGGCTTGGTGCGCGGTGAGGGTTCCCGCTATCAGACTAGTGGCAAAAAGCGAAAGCCAAAATTTCCGTCGCATTTGCATCGCACACCTCTGCTGGAAGAAGTTCCGCGCGCGTGAGCGCGCATGGACTTAGAACGCCAGCGAGGGCATTTCTTGCACGGGATACGCACTCCGGCCCGCCCAGAGTCGTTTACCTCGGGGCGGGCCAGAGTGCGAAAATGTGAGCTTCCAAGTTCAGTGAGGGTTTGTTGCGGAGTCGCGCACCGGTCTGCAACCGTCGCAGACCGGACGCTCCATGAAATTCTGACCTGGATATCGAACCTCCAGGTCAGGCTATTCTATTAGTCCTTGACGCAAGTCTTTCTTCCGTCGGAATTCGTAAAGACGTGCTCTCCCGCTGCACAACCGGCGTCTTGACGTTCTTTAACTTTCTCGTCCGCGCGTCTTTGGTCATCGCCACGTTTTAGGTCGTCGGCGCGTTTTTGATCGTCGCCACGCTTTAGCTCGTCGGCGCGCCTTTGATCATCAGCACGCTTTTCCTCTTCCGTGCGGTGACGATCAGCGTCTTGACCCGGATCTCCCGTCGCGCCCGTCGCTCCCTGAGGTCCCGCTGGTCCTGCCTCTGGCACAGCAGCTGGGGCAGTGGTGCACCCGGCAATAAATAGCGCTAGCGAGAACGCGCCCACAATTAACGATGTCTTCATTTTCATCTGATTTTTCCTCTTGGCGCCGCTCGACTTAGGACGCGTCAGCTTCCAACCACTCGATACAGCTTGAATGCTAACCTGAGCGCCCCCGTGGCCGCTGTCCCCATTCGCACAGTTGCGAAACTCATTGGCGCTGGGTCCATCTGAGCTATCTACCCAAAGGACTTACCTCCGCTAGCACCCCAGCATGTCCCGGCGCAGATTTCTCCGTGCCCTCTGCCGGACTCTGTTTCCTCTGCGTTAAATCTTTTTCTTTCTAAGTTTTAAGCACAGAACGCTGCCTGTTCGAACCATGTACCACACAATTAGCTATTGACATTCATATCATTTTGTACTATTATCCGTTATGATATTCGCGTTTCCCGCTATCGAGAGTCTTCAGCCCCGCATCGCCCCGCTAAAATGCCTCCTTGTAACTCCTTTATTTGACACTCTTACGGACTCCGTCACTCCTAAATCCTTTGTTTGCCATTCTTACAAAAAACATCGGGGGTGGGGGTACATCTCCTGCCCACTCTCCCTCACGGCCTCACCCTCAATCCCCTTTGGAATGCGCACTTCCGCAAAACACGCCCATAACTCTTTTGGAATCCGCACTTTCAAAACACACGACTTAAAACCCTTTAGAATCCGCACTTTCAGAAAAACCCCCAGGGGGGTACCC
>Ga0210401_10006837_pt1 | contig 11539 bp, 10 predicted proteins | sample IncBWH32MmetaG_FD_150866 | JGI IMG/M metagenome (GOLD analysis project Ga0210401, IMG submission 150866) | Forest soil microbial communities from Barre Woods Harvard Forest LTER site, Petersham, Massachusetts, United States - Inc-BW-H-32-M | ecosystem: Environmental > Terrestrial > Soil >... | reverse complement strand
TTCCGTCTGGCCGAGTTGGTCATGGAGGAGTGCCGCCGCCGGCGGATCGTCGTTCCGGCGCCGCGGCGCCTTGAAAGCCTCTGCAGTGATCTGCGCTTTCGGGCGCGGCGGGAGATTGAACGGCGACTGACCATCGGCTTGTACCACGAGCAGCGCCGCCAACTGGATGCGTTGACGCAGCGCCGGGCCGAAAGCGGGCAGAGCTGGCTGGTCTGGCTGCGCCAGATGCCGCAAGCGACGAAGCCCGCCGCGATGCTCGGCTTGATCGAGCGCCTGAACCATGTCCGGGCGATCGGCATCGATGCCGGGCGAGGGCATCGCGTGCATCAGGCCCGCCTCTCACAGATTGCCCGTGAAGCCGGACGGACGACGGCCCAGCATATCGCCGGCTATGAGCGGCAGCGCCGCCATGCCGCCCTGGGTAAGCGTCAGCTGAGGGTCGTCTTGCGCTCGGCGTATTGAGCTGGATGCTGCCGCCGTTTTGGGGGCGGCGGTGCAATGGAAGACGCGGCTTTGGTTGATCATGAGGACCTCGGGAGCGCTCATACGAGGGCTCGCGAGGTCCGCGGCGAGATTCTCACCGGTCCGGAGCGGCGGCGACGCTGGAGCCTCGAAGAGAAGCTTCGGATATTGGCGCAGAGCGTGGCGCCAGGATCCTCGCCCTCGCTGGTGTGCCGGCTGCACGGGATCAGCAGCGGCCAGCTTTACACCTGGCGCCGGCAGTTTCGTACCGGCGAGCTGACCGGGTTTGCGCCGGTGAGATTGGCCCCGCCGGTCGAGGAGCTTCCACTGGCCGCTGCGTCGGTTGATCCGGCGCCGACACTGCCCGAACCCGATCGGCCGACGGACGGGATCATCGAGGTGGAGCTGCCCTCGGGGGTGAAGCTGCGCCTGACCGGCGCGGTCGACGAGGTGGGGTTGCGCCGGGTCTTGTCGGCGCTATCGTGATCGGCATTCCGGGCAATGTCCGCGTCTATCTGGCGTGCGGCGTCACCGACATGAGGAAAGGCTTTGACGGGCTGGCGGCGCGGGTTCAGACCACCTTGCGCCTCGACCCGCATGGCGGCGCGCTGTTCGTGTTCCGTGGTCGCCGCGGCGATCTGATCAAGGTGCTGTGGTGGGACGGGCAAGGTTTGTGCCTGTTTGCCAAGCGGCTGGAGCGCGGCCGGTTTTTGTGGCCGCAGGCGAAGGACGGATCGGTGGTGCTGACGGCAGCACAATTGTCGATGCTGCTGGAGGGCATCGATTGGCATGCGCCACGCCGCAGCTGGACCCCGGAAGTAGCTGGTTGAACAGCGCGACATAGTGACTCAGGCGGGTAGGATGTCGATACTGCTCAATGCAAGCGGGAGTAAACTGATGGTTGATGCCGGACGCTGCTGACCCCGTTCAAGAGATCGCCGAGCTGCGCGTCCTGCTGGCCGAACGCGAGGCGGAATTGGCGCAAGCGCGGGCCGAGCTGACCGGCGCCCGGTTGCGGATCGAGCAGTATAAGGCCCAGCTTGCCCAGCTGCGGCGCATGCAATTCGGGCGCTCGTCGGAGAAGCTCGACACCCAGATCCAACAACTCGAGCTGATGCTGGAGGATTTGGAGGAAAGCGAGGCGGCGCGCACGGCACTGACGGCTAAGCGCGCGCTCGATCAGCCGCGCCGCGAGCGGCGCCAGCCGGTGCGGCGGCCGTTGCCCGATCATCTGCCGCGCGAGGAGGTCGTGCATCATCCGGGTTCGGTCTGCCCGGGCTGCGGCGGCACCCGTTTTAGCCAGCTCGGCGCGGACGTCACCGAGGTCTTGGAGAAGATCCCGGCCCGGCTCAAGGTAATCCGCCATATTCGGCCCAAGCTCAGCTGCCGCTGCTGCGAGCGCATCATGCAGGCGCCGATGCCCGATCTGCCGATCGAGAAGGGCCGGCCAGGTCCGGGCTTGGTCGCCAATGTCGTGGTCAGCAAGTATCTCGACGGGCTGCCGCTTTACCGCCAATCGGCGATCCTCGCCCGCGAAGGGATCGCGATCGAGCGCGCCACCTTGGCCGACTGGGTCGGCCATGCCGCCTGGTGGGTGATGCCGCTGGCCGAGCTGATCGGCGCGCATGTCGTGGCGGCGCCGATCATCCACACCGACGACACGCCCGTCGCCGTGCTGGCGCCGGGCAACGGCAAGACCCGGACCGGACGGCTGTGGACCTATGTCGTTGACGAGCGGCCCTGGCAAGGCGAGCGGGCACCGGCAGCATATTATCGTTTCAGCCCTGACCGCCGGGCGAACGGCCGCGCGATCATCTGGCCCTCTTTCGCGGCGCGATCCAGGCCGACGCCTTTAGCGGCTACGAAGCCCTGACGCGACCAGCATCCGCCAAAGACCAGGTCGGCCGAGGGCCGCCGCTGATCCACGCCGCGTGTTGGGCCCATGCGCGGCGCAAGTTTTACGAGGTGTTCGAATCGACCAAGTCGCCGATCGCCGAAGAGGCACTGAAACGGATCGGAGAGCTCTATCGGATCGAAGCCGAGATCACCGGCCAGCCGGACGAAACCCGGCTGGCGGCGCGGCAGAACCGGGCCGTGGCGATCCTCGATGCCTTGCGCGACTGGCTGACAGCGCAGCGCCGCCGGCTGTCGTCGAAGAACGCGCTCGCCAAGGCGATCCAGTACGCGCTGAGCCGCTGGCAGGCGCTGACCCGCTATGCCGGCGATGGCCGGCTCGCCATCGACAATAATGTCGCTGAGCGGGCACTGCGCGGCATTGCGATGCGACGTTCATTATACCCCTCTTGTTCAAGCCTCTGGAAACATTGGAAGTTGGTTTTCGGACGTGACGCGACACGGGCTACCTGTTCGCCCAATCGCGGTCGTCACCCGTTGGTCCTGCAAATCGTCGGCTCGGATTTGGTACGGCGCGCCCGGTACGACCTGCTCGGCGGGCAAGATGCCATCCTTGACCAGCCGGCGAATGCGGTGATGCGTGACGCCGAGCGCCGTAGCGGCCTCGGACATGGTGACCCACTCGCCGTTCTTCTCGGAGGAACGGTAAGCATGAATGCCGTTCACCCGGCGCACCGAGCTGACACGGTGTGCGGTCCAGGTCTTTCTTTGACCCGTCGGCATCCCCATTCGGTTCAGCGTTGCGGCGATATCCGCGTCCGACCAGCGGGTCGCCATGCTGCGCATCACCGCGAGCGCCTCGTCGGGCGTGCGGCACCCGTGCTCGCCGGACTTCGGCTTGCGGATGCGCAACTGTGAGTGCTGACCGCCGCGCCAACGGATCGTCAGCACGACCTCGCGCGTCGCGTCATCGACATCTGCAATGATATCGGTGACCAGGGCACGCAGCAGCCGCTGGCGTGTGCGCATGGTCACCCCTGGCGCGTTCCAGGTAGCATCGAGATCGTCCGCCAGGCCGGTGAAGTCGGGCGGGACGACGACGGGATCCGGCGACCGCGCCGCCTCCAACCGCGCCTGGCAGACCTCGACGCGGCGTAACGCCGTCTCCCAGCTCTTCTCAAGCTGAGCGGCAATCAAACGATTGTCGGGATCGCAGGCGGCGTAGCGCCGCTCCGCGAGCGCGGCGTCGTACCGCGCCTGCTGCAGTTCCAGTTCGAGGACGTGCTGTTGTTCACCTCGGGTTTCCATGTACCTCCGCTCAGCCTCCGCCGCCGCCTCGATCGCCATCGGCTCGACGGCGCGCAGAAGCTCTCGGGCCAACGCGGCGTCGACGCGCAGGCCGCCAAAGGTGAAGCAACGGGGTAGCCCAAGCATCAGGTTCGGGCGATCGCACCGATAGACCGGCTGTCCCGGCGGACGACCCGAGTAGCTCACCATCAAGCGGCGACCGCACCGGCCGCAGGATAACATCCCGGCCAGCAGCGCGCGCCCGCCGCGTCCCGACTTCGCGCCTCCCACCTTGGCATAATTGTTGAGAGCCAGCTGCGTCTGGTTGCGGTCGAACTCCGCCCAGTCGATATAGCCGTCGTGGTGGTCCTTCAGCAGAACCTCCCATTCCTCCAGCGGCTTGCGGTGGCCGTAGCTCGTCCGGGCCCGCCCGTCGACGATCGCGGTGCGCTTCTCGCCTTTGCCGTAGGCGTAGGCGCCCGCATAGAACGGGTTCTTGAGGACCGAGATCACGTTGCGATAGCGGATCGGCGTCCACTCGAAGCTGATCAGCTTCTTGCCGTCGGACGGCCGCGGAAAGTGAACCCCCTCCGCAAGCATCGATAGCAGGACCTGGCGCGCGCTGCCGAGCTCGCGAAAGCGAGCGAAGATCAGTCCGACTACTTCCTGGATTCGCCGGTCGGGATCAAAGCCGAGACCGATCTCGCGATGCCAGATGTAGCCGATCGGCACGCTGATCCGCAGCTCGCCGCGCCGGGCTTTGGCGCGGGCGGCATCGAGCATGCGGGCCTTCAGCACACCGAGTTCGAACTCGCTGATGCTGCCCTTCATGCCGAGCAGCAGCCGGTCGTTCGGCCGGCAGGGGTCGTAGACCCCATCCAGATCAATGACCCGGGCCTCAACCAGCCCGCAGAGCTCGAGCAGGTGATGCCAATCGCGACCGTTGCGGGCGAGTCGGGACGCGTCAAAGCACAGCACGGCGCCGACCTCGCCGGCGCACAGCCACGCGACGAGCCGTTCGAACCCCGGTCGGGCCGCCGTACCGCTGGCGGAACGGCCGAGATCATCGTCGATCACTTCAACGTCACGGAACCCGCGCTGCCGGGCGACATCGACCAGCTCGTATTGCCGCCGCCGGCTTTCGCGATTGGTCTGGACCTGTTGCTGGGTCGACTGGCGAATGTAAACGACCGCCTTGCGCTGCAGCACCGCGGCCGGCAGCAAATCAGCGCTCGTCATCGTCACGCTCCCCGGCGGCGATGCCGGCGGCCTGCAACAACAGGCTGGCCAGCCTGGTGAGCGAAATCCGGCGCTCCGCCGCGGTCATCCCGCGCAGCCTTACCGATTCGAATGGGATGGCGAGCTGGCGCGGGGCTGCTGATAGAAGCGCCGATGGCGGCGGGGTTTTCATGTCGCTCCTCCTGGACGATCGTCGGACCGTCCGAAGAGCTTCGTCTGAAACCGTACTCGATCAGCAGCTGATGCAGTTCAGCCAGCGCCGACAGCGTGACCCGCGGCGCACCCAATTCCATTCCGCCGCAGGTGGCGGGATCGAGCATCCATGCCGCCACCACGACAACGACGCCGGGCGCGACCTCGACGTGAACGACTTCGCCGCCAGCGCGCCTCTCGGTATACTGGCGGCGGATACGGCGCCCATAAAGTGCGTGCCAGCGGTAATGAACCTCAACCTCGTGCCCGATATGGGCAGAATGACCGAGTGATTGCCATTACCCGTAAAAATTTCTTGGTCCTCGGATCCGATGCCGGCGGCGAGCGCGCCGCAATCCTCTACACCGTGCTGGAAAGCGCCAAACTCAACGGCCTCGATCCGCAAGCTTGGCTCCGCGACGTGATCGATCGCATGGCCAAGGGTCACCCGATCAACCGGCTCGGCGAACTGCTGCCGTGGAACTGGAACAACCAAATCGCCAGCCTCGCCGCCTCGCCGCCTGAGCGGCCATCAGCTAACGCTTACCGCCCTGGTGGCGATCACTCTTGAGCTCGGCGCCACATTGACCGACCAAGCTGCCGATCTGTTTGAGCGGCTCGTCGGAACGATGTTCTCCAAGGCCGAGACGCGGCATGCCCGTGCCTTTCAGGCCGACGGACGCGCCATCAACGAGAAGGTCCGTCTTTATGCGCGCGTCGGCGCCGCCCTGATTGCGGCGCGCGAGGCCGGAAGGGACCCGTTCGAGGCGATCACCACAGTGATCCCGTGGGAGCGCTTTCGATTACCGGCGCAAGCGCCACCACATCAGCTCGTTTCTGTTGCGACATGGCCGGGTCTATTTCGGAGGCACGACCTGGAGGGGGCGGCATTCGCGCTGGCTGGACGGGCAAAACTTCAGCGTTTCGCCTTCCAGGAAATGCTGAACGCTGAACGCGATGCGAGCGGCAGCCGAACGGATCGACCGATTTGACGCTGCGCTGGTCCAACCGACATCCAGCGGTCCCGCTTCCAGCCTTGCACGACCACATCTTCGATTGCGGCACCGACGATGCGGCGTCGGGCAGAAAAAAGCGCCACGTGCCCTTGAAAATGGACATTAGAGCGGAGCCGGACCGCCACCTTGCGCCGGGTGGTGGCGATGGGGTGATGCTGCCTTGTTTGATCGAGGTCAGGGGGATCGTGTGCCACACCACAGGTTCCCGCCGGGTGGAGTTTTGACCGGACGCCGCGCCGCCGGCGGTGGAGCACGGCGGAGAAAGTAGCAATTGTCGCGGAGAGCCTGGCACTGGGAGCATTCAATGATTCGCAGGTGGGTCCCTATTCGATGCTGATCACCTCAAAAGCCAGGTCACTCTTCCACGCTGTTTTTCGCTTCCGGCAGCCATGGGTTGCCGGCAGCACAACGTTCGATATGAGCCCAAAGCCGCGATTGCGAGGGCGCCGATAAAAGACGAAAAGGCAATGTCGCCATGTGCCAGACTGGGCTGACGCTCGGATCCGCAAGCATGGCCGGTCCCCAACGTGCTTCCATCACCGTACGCTCGGCAGCGCTGCGCGCGCGCTTTTCCAGATCCAGATGATCCAAGCCACGTGTCTTGCTCTCATAATGGTACAGCGTGATTTCCGGCGTCCAGAGGATCTTCAGTCCCGATGCGCGCAGCTTCAACGCGTAGTCGACGTCGCTATAGGTGACCGGCAGACCAACTTCGTCGAATCCCCGATGTGCGAGAAATGAGTCACGGCGCGTAGCGAGAAAAGCTCCCGTCACAGCGCTGACCGCTCGGGTTACCTGCCACCGGCTGGCGGGACCGGGTTCCAGACTGCTCTCATAAATTCCGTCATGAATGGTCGATCCATTCCAGCCGAAGAGTACCCCTGCATGCTGTACCGTGTCGTCTTCGTATAAGAGCCGCGCCCCGACGGCGCCGATCTCGGGTCGCTCAAGCAGACCGCGCAAGCGTTCATCCCACCTGTCTGACAGCATCACCATATCATCGTTAGCAAACACCAGCAAAGAGTCATCAACTGCCTCGACCGCGTAGTTGTTAAGCCGAGACCAGTTGAAGGGCTGGTCAAGTTCAAGAACCCGTGCCCACGAATTTGCTGCGATATCTTCTAGGACGGAGAGGGTGTCGGCCTCCTTGCTGCCGTTGTCCACAATTACGATCCGCAAACCATCCGTAAACCCGGCTTTTCGACGCAAACTATCGACGAACCGGCCCACGTCCGGGCCATTGTCGCGCGTCGGAATTATGACAGTGATTGACGCCTGAGGATCTTGCGAGCGCCACAGGATCGGCAAGCGAGGCAGCAGGCCAATTCGCGGACCAATATCGATACGCCCAACAAGAGCGCCTTCGGCGACGTGGGTCCGCACCGCCTCCTCGTGCGCGGTGGCAACGCGCACCGGATCAACGGTCGTCTCGCCATCGCGGCAAATCAGCGGGCACGGAATATGGCCGATACAACCGTCGCGCGCGAGGGCAAGAAGTAGCGCGCTTCGGGCTGCTGAAACGGAGCTCGTCGTCAGTCTGTCTGCGACCGCGACAAACGCTGCGCGTTCCAGCGCAACCGTCTCGCCAAACGTGTTCATCTCAAGAAGCGTGTCGTAATCGACGACCTGGCGGAGTTCGGGGGACAATCGTCGGACACCGGCTAGCTCTCGCATGCACGTTTCTTCATCGGCAACAAAGGCTGTTGCCTTCCCTCGGCCGGCAGCCGATGCGAACCACTCGATCGCACGGGGATGAAGCAGTGCTCTCTCCGAGAGCAGGACTATCCAATCTGCGTTGATCGACACGGCGATTCGTTGCTCTGCCTGAGCGGCACTTTCCTGTTGCGCCGTTTCCACCCATCGGATCCGGGCATCGCTCGCCGCCGCCCTTTTGGCGATCCGCTGTCGGGCTGGATCGAAACCAATCAAGTATAGTGTCCAGCTTTCGTAAGTTTGAGACGTGATTGCCGACAGCTGCGAAAGGAAGGTTTCGACCGGCTCCCGATCGGCCAGCAAGAGAATGGCGTAAGTGCGCGGCATTTGGACCGAGGGAGTAATCGGAACGTCATACATTGCGCGAAAGCGGTCATAGCAACCGATCGGGAATGCCATTTGGGCCTGGACATCCGGCAACGCCTCGATCAGGCGGCTCAATGTCGCGCGCAGTTCGAGTACCTGCTGCGTCATCGCCATCAGCGCCTCGACCCCACCGAGTCGCAGTTGGCCCTCGAACAAGTATTCCTGATTCCGGCGCTCTCCCATTTGAACCAGTGCACGCTGCGGGGTAATCGAAGAGGGTGCCAATCTGGCGGCGTGGCCATACGAGTCGAGGGCGGCCGCATGCCTACCTAGCAATTTACGGATATGTCCAAGCTGCATGTGTAAGTCGGCGTCGTCCGGTCTTTCGCCCAACACAAGCCGGTAGGCCGATTCGACCTCGGTCAAATCCGGCAGTTGAACTGATGGAATGAGGAGTTGGAGAACCCGAGTGCGAAACTCAGGCGAGCGGATGAAGGTACGGATCAGCTCCTCGAGGGGTTGCCCGGAGCGAAGTTCCTCTATCGCGTGTGCAAGACCTGCCGGATCAGGTTCACGCTCCAGAATGCCACGGTAAAGAGCCGGCGCGATCTGCTCGGATGAGATGTCAGGCAGAAGCTGGAGGACTCTAGTGCGAAACTCAGGCGAGCGGATGAAGGTACGGATCAGCTCCTCGAGGGGTTGCCCGGAGCGAAGTTCCTCTATTGCGTGTGCAAGGCCTGCCGGGTCCGGTTCACGCTCCAGAATGCCACGGTAAAGAGCCGGCGCGATCTGCTCGGATAGGATGTCGATCATAGGAGCGTCCTGAAACGCAGCGTGGCAATCCGGCGTTTCGATCGCCGGTGATTCTGCTCCCTGCCATTGGCAGCCGAGCGCTTGCAGGAGCCGTTCAAAGAAAATCTTTGGCGAGTGGTTTCGCTCAAAGTAGTTTCGCGAAAGAGCAGCGTGATGCTCAACCGTCTTTGGATCGAGTCCCGCCAATATGGTCCCCACTTGGGCGGGATGTGTCCACCAAAAGCACTCCGGATAGCAAAAGGAGCTGCTGTCCAAGTTTGGATCGTGATTTGCAGCGCAGATCGGCAGGCCAGCGGCCATCGCTTCGACAATTGCTTTTCCCCCGCCAGCGGGATAGGAGTCGATATAGACAGAAGGCGCTAATTCGCTTAGCGTAGATGCTAGATGGGGTACGTGTTCTGTATAAACGAACCTCTCGCGACAGCATAGCTTGTCCAGATGCTGCTCGATGCGCAGCATTTGCTCTGCTGACAGAGACCCGATATGCACATGTGCCCCATCGCGTGCGGCGAACCGCTCCGTCAGAATATCTAAATATGACAACTCTGCATTTAGATCGAACTTGCCGGACGAGCCGGACGTCACGGTGAGGAATGGTCGATCCCTCGCCCAGCCCGCTGCCTTTGGAACAACCGGCTCTCCGCATGTCAGCGGTAAGAGGACTGTTTCGAGAGCCCATTCCCGGCGAGCGAAATCTTGAAAATGGCGCCCAAGCGCGATGTGCACAGTTCCCTCTAGTGAGCGACCCAGCGCGAAGCTACCGTCGGCGTGGTGGATAATAAGACGCTGCCGGGCGATATCCGGTTGCATCAGCGCGATCGTGATCGGATCGTTCGGGTGACCGAGGTGCACCAGCACGTCAGGACACAGTTCAGTAAGAATGGCGAACGCCCAGCGAAGTCGTTCGACCGGTTCACCGGGCAGTACGTGGACAGGAATGGCTTTTTCGACACGAAGGACTTCCGCCATCTTCGGAATGACAGCGGCGCTCTCGCAATAAGTCCAGATAATTTGGTGATCGTCATGTGGCTGCGCGGCAATCAGATCTTCAAGCAGACGGGTATGGCCGCCTTCGCGATAAAGTTCTGACACGACGTAGACGTGGCGACGTCGATCGGCCAGGGCAGCCGGGGGTCGCCGATCCGTGAGACCGCGTACTTCACGCCCGATTGACAAGCAGAATCGATCAAGCCGGTCACTACCTGATATCCAGCCGCTTGCCTGGGTGCGGAGCCAAAGCTCCCCGGCTTTCGCATGGATCAGCCGCAGAGCGACATTAAATTCTTTAGCCTCAACGTGACTCGCGGCCGCTGTCTCAAGCTCGGCGAGAGCGTTACGATGTCCAGCGATAGTCGTCGTGCTCAGCACAGGCTTCTGACACGCCTCATGGAGCGGTCACGGTTAAAGACGAAGCAGTTGCTGGCGCAACAGCCTCCGACGCCAAACTCTCGGCGACGATCGCTCACGTCTGCCCGCGGCTCCAACGCTGCCGGTGATGAACTCAACTCTCGCCATCCAACCGTCGTTCGCATCAATCATGGGCCGCCGCTTGCAATTCAGCGCGAAGTTGATCACACCCTCACGATCAGGATGTCTTCACGGCGAGTTGCCATAGGGAGGTCCGCTCTTTGGGGAAGGACAAACGCGTTGAATCCCGCGTTTCGCATACGGGCAATCAGACCCAAGATCACGCCGTCGTCTAGCTGACCAGGCTCTAGCATGTTAAACGAAACCTTCGGTTCGGGTAGATCCGAGTAGTGACTTTTGTGATATGCCTTCCCGCTTGTACTCACCATGAAGCGTTTGCGCATAGTCGCATTCGGGATATCGCCGATTAGAAACAGACCTTGATCGCTCAATAATTGCACTGCAACATCTACGAATGCGAAGAGATTGCCATCTCTAAAAACACTTTGCACAACACTATAGGCTAAGATGGCGTCGAAGGTTCCGATGGTATGTGTAATCGTTTGAATACAATCAGGAAATGCCCCTTCGATCTTTGTAACATGTTGCCTGTCAGGCAATAGACTGAGCATCTCAGGAGAGTCAATAACGGTCAACGACTGATGATGCCGTCCGGTCGTTTCGACGATATGGTGAGCCAGATCGGTGCACCCCGCTCCGATGTCAAGGAATCTAGAACCGGGTTTGGAAAGCACGGTTAACTTCGAGCAAATGTCCGCATAAATGCGAGCGCTTTGACCAGCACGAAACACTTCGGGAGAACCGCATTTCTCATTCACGCTTAAGACGGCATTTTTCGCCCGCTCGCGATACTCTTCGAAACTTGGTACAAAGTTGAAACTTGATAGAGGCCCCGACATGTTTGCTTGATCCTTTTCGATCTGTGGAACCGGTAGTATTTGCCTCCGAGGAGCGGCACGGTCGAACTAGTACCTAGTTGCATAAGTTAGGGGATATGATAATCTGCCGCGATGAAAGCGGCGGAAGTGAGGTTGACCAGCGAGGATCGTGCAACGCTGCGGTCGTGGTTGGCGGCGGGGAAGACCGAGCGGCGCCTGGCGTTGCGGGCCGCGGTGATCCTGGGAGTGGCCGAGGGGCTCGGCAACGCCGCGGTGGCGGTGCAGGTCGGAGTGCGCCCGGCTACGGTCAGCAAATGGCGCGGCCGCGTTGCCCGCGCCGGTCTGGCGGGG
>Ga0210401_10006834_pt1 | contig 11541 bp, 9 predicted proteins | sample IncBWH32MmetaG_FD_150866 | JGI IMG/M metagenome (GOLD analysis project Ga0210401, IMG submission 150866) | Forest soil microbial communities from Barre Woods Harvard Forest LTER site, Petersham, Massachusetts, United States - Inc-BW-H-32-M | ecosystem: Environmental > Terrestrial > Soil >... | reverse complement strand
CGATCAGGGTACGGAGGCGGCTGCCGCGGGCCGCGTCGTAGGGCTTGGCGTCGAGCAGGGTCATGCTGCTGCAAGCATAGCTGATGCTAGCGGGGAACTAAAAGGCATTAACCGCCGGGCGCGCCGAGGTCGCCGAGAAAAGCAACCCCTTAACCGAAAACCTAAACGCCTCTTGAGTGCCGTTCTCGGGGCTCTCGGCGTGCTCGGCGGTAAATGCTTTTAGAGAGTTCGCTTAAATAACGGCGTGGCGATGGCGAGTGTCACGAAAGCGAAGATCGAAAGATAAATCATGTCGGGGACAATGGCGCTCAACCCGGTTTCCTTCAGGAGCAGCGATTTGAAGCCATGGATGGCGTAGGTAAACGGATCTGCCTTGGCAATGGCGCGCAGCCACCAGGGAAAGGCCTGGATGGGATAAATAGATCCGCTGGGGAAGAACAGCAGCGTGTTGAGGATGCCGAAAATAGCCCGCGGCACCAGCGGGTCTTCAACTCTTACCATCATCAGGAACATCATGGTGTTGAAGGCGACGGAGGTCAGCACAATCATGATCAAGAGCCCCAGCACGGTGATGGGATTGGCCAAAGTGCCCACCCCTGCCAGTAATGAGCCAATGATGGTGATGACCACCCCGGTCATGACCGCTTTGATCGCTCCCGCTCCATTGAGACCGAAGACCAGCTCAGCCTTGGTGATGGGTGTGACCAGGTAACCTTCGTGTACGCCTCTGGCCTTGTCGTCGATGTAGAGCATGCCGCCGCCGATCATCACGGAAACAAACATGGCCAGGGCGATGGAGCCGGGCAGCAGGTACTTCATATATTCGACATAGGGGTACAGCTCCACGATCTGCAGCACCGTCTGCTGCAAAATGCGCGGAGACACCGCAGGCTGATTCAAAGCGTCGGTAATGGAACTGAGTTCGTCCTCAAGCGCTGAACTCATGAAATTGTCGGTGTTGTCCACCACCAACGCGATGCGCGGCTGGTCCTGCTCATAGACACGGCGCGAATACTGCGGCGGAATGATGACCGCTCCCTGAATCTTGCCGTTGCGCACGTCTTCCATGGCGGTTTTCGGATCGTGATAGTACACCGGTTCGAAGGTGCGCATGTTGGCGCGCACGGAGTCGAAAGCTTCGCGAATCCTGAGCGCCTGGGTGCCACCGTCCTGATCGACTAAACCCAGGCGGGCATCGCGAATCTTGCCGCCGAAGGCATTGCCCAGCACGATGAGCTGCACCAGGGGAAAAATCATGGATGCCATCATCAGTGCCGGGGAGCGGAAGAACTTGCGCATTTCGCGTTCGATGATCGCCATCATGTGGTTCATGGCTGCAATCCTGGTCTGGCGGGCATGACAAAGGCGAAGGCCTTCACCAGTTCGTCGCGCAACTGCCGCCCCGTGTAGTGGACGAACACGTCGTCCAGTGTGGTGTTTTGCACGGAGAGGGATTTGACGCCGACTTTTGCCTTGACTGCGGATTCCACCAGTTCGGTGGTGGTTTGCGAACCGTTGCCGGTCAGGATTCGATACATGCCCGCGCCCTCGTGTTGGACGGATGTCACATCGCTCAATTTTTGCAGGCGCTGGTCCCAATCGGCGGGAGCGTTCAGGAACTGGGCTTCGATCACGTTCGATCCGGGGACACTGGCTTTGAGCGCGGGGGGAGTATCGAGGGCAACCAGCTTGCCATGATCGACGATGGCGATGCGGTCGCAGAGGCGGTCGGCTTCGTCCATGTAGTGAGTGGTGATCAGGATGGTGAGCTGGCGCTGGCTTTTAATGTTGGTCAGCATTTCCCACACGGCTACGCGGGAGACGGGATCGAGCCCGGTGGTGGGTTCGTCGAGAAAGAAGATGCGCGGGCTGTGTACCAGCCCGCGGGCGATTTCCAGACGCCTTCTCATGCCGCCTGACAAAGTCTTGGTCTGAGCGGAGCGCCACTTGGTGAGGTCAACGAGTTGCAGAAGTTCGTCTATGGCTTCCTTTCGCTGCTTCGCGGGAACGTCATAGAGCTTGGCATAGATGTTCAGGTTCTCTTCGATGGTCAGGTCGAGATCGCTGGTGAGCGCCTGTGGAATTACACCCATCAGGCGGCGGGCTGCGTCCGGTTCTTTCTGGACGTCGTGACCGAGGATGCTGGCGTGGCCCGAAGTGATCGGAATCAGCGTAGTCATCATGCGAATGAGCGTCGACTTCCCGGCGCCATTCGGCCCCAGCAGGCCGAAAATCTCTCCCTCTTTTACCGCGAAAGAAACGTCATCCACGGCGGTGAAGTCGCCGTATCTCTTGACGATGTGATCGACCTCAATCGCATTTACCGAGGGCGAGGCAGTGTGTCCGTTTAAGGGCGCTCCAGTCAATTCGCTGCCGGCGTTCAGATCAGAAATCATGGCCGGCTCTCCGCCGAAACATCCGGATGGGCAACGCCTTTGAGCTGTTGCGGAGACACCAGCACTTCTGCTGTCATCCCCGGGACGTACGCACCTTTAGGGTTCTCGAGGCGTACTTTCAGGACGATGGTGCGGATGTCGCGCTTGCGGCGGCTCACGTCACGCTGAGTGGCGAAGTCGGCTTCCGCGGATTTGAAAAACACTTTTCCGGTGGTCACTGTCCCGCCGGGCAGACGAATGCGCAGCGGGTCTCCGAGGCCGATGTGGTCGGACTCAGTCTCAGGAATAGCAGCGCGGACCCAGGTATCGTTGAGGTCGACGATGGTGACGATCGGCTGTCCGATGCTGAGCACTTCACCCTCGCGGGCGGCTCGTACGGAGACCGTGCCCGTGATAGGCGCATATATCTTGGTGTAACCGAGGCGAACTTCCGCCTGCTTTAGCATGTCCTCGGCATTCGCTAACTGGGCGCGCGTGGACTCAACCGTGCTCTGCGCAGCATGTGCCTGGTGGATGTTGGCGAGGGCTGTGTTCAGATCGGCTTCAGAAGCACTCACCTGCTGCTGCAACGACTGCACCAGGGCCTTTTGCGCGGCCAGGTTGGTCTCGGCCTGAACCCGGTCCTGGTCGGAATCCACTCCCTGAGCGGCCAGTTCGATGGTGCGCCGGCTGTCACTTTGCGTTCGCTCCAGCGTCGCCTCCGCCTGGAGCAATTGGGCACGCACTGACTGCAAACGGGCTTGAGCATTGCTCACGCCGCTCGAGGTCGAACCCTGTGTAGCCTGCAAAGTGGAGTTGGTTTCAGCAACTTTAGACTTCATGCTGTCGATGGTCGCGGCGGCAGCGCTGGCTTCAGCCTCCAGCTCGGAGGGATCCAGTACAGCGATGAGGTCCCCTTGCTTGACTGGAGTGCCTTCATCCACCAGAAGCTTAGCCAGCCGGCCTCCCACCTGGGGACTGACGATCACCTGGTTGGAATCCACGGTGCCGATGAGGATCAAATCCCGGTTCGAGGGCGTAGAGACGAAGTAGTACGTCAGCGCGGCGCTGAAGATTACGCCGAGAATAATAAGAAATTTATTGCGAACACTCATGATGGAACTCCCAAGCCTGCATCCCTGTTCAAAAATACGGCTTCCGACCAGAAAAGGTTACCGATAGCCAGCCTGGGGGTCGCGGTACATTCGGCGAACCACCGCGCGGCACCGGCAAGTTGCCATTCTCCAGCGGTGGTCGAACATGCAGCGGACCCACTCATTGCTGCGCTCCCTTAGGCTGCAAAGGCGAATGCCTCAACAGGGCAGCGGAGATAAAATCCAGCACGGCCGCCCGGCGGGCCTGGACTCGTTTTGGCTCCAGCGGATCGATTCCAGTCATGGAACGCATGGCCGGGGCGTTGATGAAATAGAAAACGATGACGGAGATGATCGAAGGAACTACCTGCGTGGGATCGACGGAACGAAAATCACCCGCTGCGATACCGTCGGTTATGACCTGTGATAATTGACTGGCAAGGGGCCGGAAATATTGCTTGACGATGCGGTCGAGCTGGCTGGAGCCGTTGCGCCCCGCGCTCATCATTTCTCCCTGCACGATGCGCGGATAGAGAGGATGGCCGGCCACATAATCAAAGTGCGCGCGGACGTAGGCCAGAAGCTTTTCCCGAGGAGGGGCGCTCAAGGCGAAGGCTTCCTTGACCGAGGTGGTGAGGCCGCCAAAAACCTGATCGAGCACGGCAGAATACAGGGCTTCTTTGTCCTTGAAATAATAGTAGAGCAGCGCCTTGTTGACGCGGGCGTGGCGGGCGATTGCGTCTATGCGCGCCCCGGCAACGCCTTCCCGGGAAAACTCGCGCACCGCGGCCTGGAGGATAGCGGCGCGACTTTGCTCCGGGCGGCCGCGGGAGCCAAGGCGGGATTTGGTGACTGACATATTAATTAACCGGTTAGTTAGATAATAGTGCAGCCTGCACCCGGAAAGCAAGGCCAATTCCTAAACCCTGAGGGGCACGGAGGTACAGCACCCGATTTGATCGCATGATTATGATGGCTAGCGGCTGTATTGGTTCTTTTTCTTTTCCTGGTGGCGATCCAGCCCTAACTGAATCAGTCGCTCGATGAGCTCAGGATAGGTCACGCCCGTGGCAGCCCACAGCTTGGGATACATGCTGATAGAGGTGAACCCGGGCATGGTGTTGATCTCGTTCAGGTAGATCTTGCGAGTCTTGGGTTCCATCAAAAAATCGACACGCGCCAGTCCGGAACAGTCCACGGCTTTGAACGCAGCGATCGCCAGTTGCTGAACTCTTTTCGTTTCCGTCTTCGACAACTTGGCGGGAATGATGAGCTGCGAGCCTTCGTCAAGATACTTGGCATTGTAGTCGTAGAATTCCTGGCCAGGAACGATTTCTCCCGGCATTGAGGCTGCCGGATTGTCGTTTCCAAGGACCGAGCATTCGATCTCCCGGGCTTTCGTCTTACCGCCCACGCCTTGCTCAATGACGATCTTGCGATCGAATTTAGCGGCTTCGTCGATGGCCGGGCCGAGTTCCTTGCGGCCATGGGCTTTGGAGATCCCCACGGACGATCCCAGGTTTGCGGGCTTCACAAACACGGGATATTTCAGCTTGCTCTCGACCAGTTTCTGGATTTTCTTCGGTTCGCCTTCCCAATCGCCGCGCAAGACGGTTACATGTTTCACGATTGGCAGACCGGCGGCGCGGAACAGCGCTTTCATGATGTCTTTGTCCATGCCCGCCGCTGACCCCAGAACTCCGGCTCCGACGTACGGTAAGTCAGCGAGTTCGAGCAGGCCCTGGATGGTTCCGTCTTCGCCGAAGGTGCCATGCAGGACAGGGAAAATAATATCCACGTTGATGGCGCGGTCAGCGGCGCGGCGAACCAAACCGTTGTCGGTTTGGAACGCCGCTAACGATCCACCCGGCTGGTGCGGTTCCGGCGGCACAACCACGGACTCACCTTTCGCCAGGACGGCCGCGGCGGGCGTGGATTCGGGATCACCGGCGCGGAGATGACGTTCCTCGTGCTCTGCGGCTGCGCCTGCCAAGAGCCGTTCCGCATCCGCTGCCGTAACCCAGTGGCCTTGTTTGGTGATGCCGATGGGCACCACTTCGTACTTGTTTTTGTCGATGGCGTTGAAGACGGAGGCGGCCGAAAGCAGCGAGACTTCGTGCTCGCCACTGCGCCCGCCAAAGAGAATTCCGACCCGAAGCTTCTTCATGGGTTACATCGTCGAGGTTCCCCTTCATTCTTCCATATCGGAAAGCCTAGCGGGTTGACAAGAGTTGCACCCGGAGTTAGCCTGCGGGGCACGGGTGGTTCCGTCAACCTAATTCCTTTTTTGCCCAAGAGGCGATTCATGAGAAACGTTGTGTCGTGTTGGGTGGTGCTGATTTTGTTTGCCGGCTTGGCGCAAGCCGCCGCCGGTGCGGCACCCGCCACTCCCGCGCAGGCTGCTACGGCAGCTTCATCCCAGGCCGCAGCGGCCCCGCAGGGCCGCAAGAAGCGAGTTGCTGTCTTCGACTTCGACTATGCGACGGTTCATGGAGGCGTGGCGGCCATCTTCGGACAGGATGTCGACGTGGGCAAAGGCATTTCTGACCTGCTGGTGACAGATCTTGTGAAGGACGGGACCTACTCTGTAATCGAGCGCAAGGCGTTAGACAAGATTCTGAAGGAGCAAAACTTTTCTAATAGCGACCGTGCTGATCCGAATTCGGCGGCCAAGATCGGAAAGCTGCTGGGTGTCGACGCCATTATCGTAGGCAGCATCACCCAGTTCGGTAATGAGACCAAGAACACCAACATCGGCGGTGGCGGGGGAGGCTTCGGCGGATTCGGGTTGGGGGGCGTCGGACACAAGAAATCTAAAGCAATTGTGGCTGTAACCGCACGCCTGGTGGACATCGATACGGCTGAAATTCTGGGAGTGGCGGAAGGCAAGGGAGAGTCGTCGCGAGAAAGCACTTCTCTGCTCGGCGGCGGAGGAAATTGGCACGGCTTCGGCGGCGGAGCCGCGGACTTCGGCAGCAGCGACTTTCAGAGCACCATCATTGGCGAGGCGGTCAAGGCTTCGGTCGACAGTCTGAGCAAGGAAGTCATCGCTGACAATGGCAAGCTGGTGGCGCGGACCATCGTCGTCGAAGGCTTGGTGGCGGCCGTGGACAGCGGGCAGATCATTCTCAATGTCGGCGCCAAGAACGGGGTGAAGGTCGGCGATCAGCTCAACGTGGAGCGTGTGACCAAGGAGATCAAAGATCCATCTACGGGAAAAGTCATTCGCCGTTTGGCGACGGCCGTGGGTGTGGTGAAAGTTACCGATGTAGACGACATTTCGTCAGTTTGCACCACTGTTTCGGGGGCAGGGTTCAAGGTCGGTGATGCGGTCAAGACGGTCACCCAGTAAATTAGTTCCCGACCCGGCAGAGCGGCGTTAATTGCGGTGTGCGCGGTGGCTGCGGCTCTTGATTGGCGGAGGAGGTGCGGGCTTGGTGGGAGCCAGTTCCTCGGCCGTCACGAAAACAGGCTCAATGTCGGTGGGAATCCCCTGCAGGCCATCCAAAACCTTCTTTAGCGGTGGCCGCACCACCCCCATTTCGTCAAGCATTTTCTTTGCGCCTGCGTAGTCACCCTTGGCCTCAATGGTAAGAAGGTCGCGGTCAAGTTCCACGACCGCTGTCTTCATCTTGGCGACATCCACTGAGAACGTGCCGTCGTCGTGGTGAATAAACGCCCCCTGGTCGGAGTAGGAGTTGAACTGGATCGCCATGCCCTTGCCATGAGCGTCGTTGAGGCCGAAGCGCAAGGTGCGAAATGAAGAGGCCAAATAGGTGGTGTAAAGCTGGCGCTGTGCGGCCTCGTCGGAGGCCAGGACCTTGCCCAGTCCCATTTCTTTGGCGTGGTCCATCATGTATTGCAGGGCGAACAAGCCGGTCACGTCGGCCTTGCACTCTTCAATGGCCGCGTAGAGGTCTTTCAGTTCTTCGCGGGGTGTGGTGTCGCGGTCGCCCACCTTGATCTGGTGCGGTCCCAGCCCGTGCATTAGTTCATGGGCGAGAATGTGGGTGAAGAACGGCTCAAAACTAACATCGACCATGGCATCGTGAGTCAAAGTGCGGCGGGCAATGGGAAGCAGTACGCTGCGGAACTTCGCCTCCTGCACATTCTTCAGCATCACGCGTTTGCTGCCCTTCTGCTGCACCACGCGGTCGTCGTTGGGCAGGTTGTAAGCTGCGGTCTGAACGCCGTGGGCGCCATCGCCCGCGCTGAGGATTTCATCGACCACGCGGATGGGCGCCGCCGCCCCGAGTTTGGGATTACGGTATTGCGGATCGATGGGTAGATTATTTTCGATGTCCTGTAAGTGGGCGGTGAAGGTGGAAAGCTTGGCGGTTTCTTGTTCGTCGCGCAGATTAACGTATGCCTCGAAGGCCGCCTTGTAGCCGAAGAGTTCATCGTTGTAAGTCTCGTACGGGCCTATGGTGATGTCGAGTGGCGCGTCCAGATCCATCCAGGCCATGTCGCTGGCGTAATAGTCGTTCGAGAGGAATGCGTCGGCGCGCAGATCGAGGAACTTTTTCAGCGATTCGCTGCCAGTCAACGCGGCAGCCTCATGTAACAGGCCGGCAGCGCGGTTCAGGTCATCGGCATAGGCCTGGCTGTAAGGGATCGACAGAAGATTATTGGTCTTCGACGCGGTGTTTTCTCGCCAGCGAATGATGGTGAAAAAACTCTTGGCGTCAGCCTGTTCTTTCGGCGAGAGTTGCTCCACCCAGCGTTCGAAAGCCTCTTTGGACATGTTGTCCGGATAGAAATTAGCGCCCAAGGGCTTGCGCGGCGGAGTCTCGGGCAGGAAAGCCTCGAACTGGTCGATGTCGGACCACGGGCCCTTATTGATCCAGAAATAGTGGAGGCGGGCCTTTCCCAGGGAGGATGTGTCCATCTGCAGGCGAGCATAAAGGGCGGCGTTGCCGTCCCATAGCTGCTTCATAAAGATGTCGTTCAGGATGCGGGCCGCTTGAATCAGCTTTACCACGGCTTGGCGGTCTCCGGAGGAGAGCCGAGAGGTGTCTACGCGCACCGGAGTCGGCGCAAAGCGGGCCGCCATCTTCTCCAGTTCCGCCTGATCGGGCAAGGCGCTCTGCTTTTTCGTCGCCGCCTTATCGGTTTGTGCCTTAGCAGGAACGCTCAAACTCCCCGAAACCATTATGGCAAACACAAAACATGCCGCTATCTTCACCGCAGCCTCCACGCCCGTACCGCGAAAACTGACTATCATAACAGGAGGCGCAGTGGCAGTTGCCGACTGGCGAGGGTACAATTTGCAAAGGCTGTTTGCGGCAAGGCCTGCGGAATTCCTATGCGAACACGGTTTCTTCTTCTCACGCTCATTCTTGTGACTGGCCTCCCGGTTGCCTTCTGTGCCGACACCGTGATCCAGGAGATCATCGCGCGGGTCAATAACCAGATTATTACGCGCAGCGAGTTTGTACGCAGCGAGGAAGACCTGAGGAAAGAGGCGCAGCAGCAGGACCCGATCAACGCCGAAAAACTCGTCGCAGAAAGAGATAAGGATGTCTTGCGCGACCTGATCGACCAGCAATTGCTGCTCGAAAAAGGCAAAGATCTGGGCATCACAGGCGACACCGAGTTGATTAAGAAGCTGGACCAGATGCGCAAGGAAATGAACCTCGAAAGCATGGAGGATCTGGAAAAAGCCGCGCAAGCTCAGGGTATTTCTTTCGAAGATTTCAAGCAGAATATGCGCAACCAGATCATCACCCAACAGGTGATTGGAAGGGAGGTTGGGCAAAAGCTGATCATCGACAAGGCTGAGGAAAAGAAGTATTACGACGAGCATCAGAAGGAGCTCGACCAGCCGGAACAGATTAAGCTAAGCGAGATATTAATTTCGACCGAGAAGAAGGCCAAAGATATCACCGAGGAGCAGCAACTGGAGGCGGCAAAGGCCAAGGCCGACAACTTGCTTGACCAGATTCAAAAAGGAGCCAAGTTTGAAGATATCGCCAAGAAATACTCGGATGGACCTTCGGCAGCCCAGGGCGGCGATCTCGGCTACTTCAAGCGTGGGACGCTGGCGAAGGAAATCGAGGACATAACATTTGCCATGAAGCCGGGCGATTTTTCGAAGGTGGTTCGTACCCGGCAGGGCTACGTGATTCTGAAAGTGGTGGAGCATCACGACGCGGGAATCCCGCCGTTGAACCAGATTGAGGCCCACATTCAGGACGCGGTGTATATGCAGAAGTTGCAGCCCGCGTTGCGGGAATATTTGACCAAGCTACGGGAACAGGCGTTTATTGACATCAAGCCAGGGTATGTAGATACAGCTGCCAGCCCGAATGAAACCAAACCAGTGGAAACAGCGGATCCCGACTCGAAGAGCAAGCCCCTGAAGAAGAAAAAGAAGCTGGGCATATTCTAGGTAATGCAGGGGAAGACGTCATGAAGGAATTTTTCCTATCCGATTGCGGCCAGCACGAGAACAAAGTCATAACCTCCAGCTTTGTGGTGGCCTCCAAGCAGGTAAAGCCGAAAAAGACCGGGGAGCCCTACCTGGCACTGACCTTGGGCGACCGCAGCGGCCTGATTGAAGCCAAGATGTGGGACAACGTTGAAGATTGTCTCAATGCTTTCGAGGCGGACGACTTCGTCAAAGTGAAAGGGCTGCTCAATAAGTACAAAAACCGCTTCCAGATCACCATTCATAAAATCCGCAAGCTTGGAGACTCGGAGATTGATTTTGCCGACTATCTACCGAAAACTGCCAAGGACATCGGTGAGTTGTGGCGCACGCTGGCTGGCTTTGTAGGAACTTTCCAGAATCAGCATCTCAAAACGCTGGTGGAAGCCTTCATGGCCGATCCGGAAATTGCCGAGGCCTATCGCAACGCCCCCGCCGCCAAGACGCTGCATCACGCCTATATAGGCGGACTGCTTGACCATGTGGTGTCGTTGTTCCGCTCCTGCGACCTGGTCTGCCGCAACTATCCGCAGATCAATCGCGATCTTTTGCTGACGGGTGCGTTTCTGCACGACATAGGCAAGATCCACGAGCTGACCTATAACCGCTCATTTTCTTACACCACACGCGGCCAATTGCTCGGGCACATGATTATTGAGCTGGAAATGTTACAAGCTAAGTTGGCGCAGCTGCCGGGGTTCCCCGACGAACTGAAGACCCTGGTGGAGCACCTGATTATCAGCCATCACGGGGAATACGAGTTCGGCTCGCCCAAGCTGCCGATGTTTCCAGAGGCGCTGGTGCTGCACTATCTAGACGATCTGGATTCCAAGATGGAGAGCATGCGCGCTCACTTCGAGCGTGAAGCTGGGGCTGAGGGCGCCTGGGCGGGGTACAACGCATCGCTCGGACGTCCCCTGCTGAACACTGCGAAATTCCTGGATCCGAAGCCCCGCCCGGCGGAATCCGCTGAGGAATCCGACGATACTGCAAGCGCCGGCCCCCCGTTGCCGGGATTGGAGCCGGAACCGTCCGCGGCCCCGCCGCTGGCGGGCACGATTCGCGGGGAAAAGAATTAACTTGCAGAAGGGCAAGTTCTTTGCCAACGTAGTGGCACCCAAATAACTGGTATTTCTGGCCGGATTTTGACAACTCACTCAATGGAGGCGCTATGAAGTCGCGTTTGCTTGCCCCTTTTCTCATGATTTACCTGGTATTCAGTGTGCTCGGGTGCAGCAAGAAGGCCGACGACACGGCCAACACGAGCGCGATCACACCAACGACGACCGCTCCGGCGGAGACCGCGAAGGCGGAGCCCAGAAGGGAGAGACCGAAGCCGCAGCCGGTTGTCATACCGGCGGGTACAGCTCTGACTGTGAGCTTGGGGCAAACCGTAGGTTCAAAGGTCAGCCAGCCCGGCCAAAGCTTTTCGGCCACTTTGTCGAACCCGGTTCAAGTGGAAGGCAAGACCGTCATACCGGCGGGTGCGGCTGCATCCGGAACCGTGGTGGATGCGAAACCTTTGGGACGTTTCAAGGGTGGTGCGTTGCTGTCGCTCCAGCTGACTTCGATTACTGTCAACGGGGCCAGCCAGCCGATTCAGACCTCATCTGCGACTGAGACGGAAAAAGGCAAGGGCAAA
>Ga0210401_10006832_pt1 | contig 11541 bp, 13 predicted proteins | sample IncBWH32MmetaG_FD_150866 | JGI IMG/M metagenome (GOLD analysis project Ga0210401, IMG submission 150866) | Forest soil microbial communities from Barre Woods Harvard Forest LTER site, Petersham, Massachusetts, United States - Inc-BW-H-32-M | ecosystem: Environmental > Terrestrial > Soil >... | reverse complement strand
AGGAACCACAGCTGAGAAGCCAACACACGCGGCGAAGAATCAGAAAGAATTTACACCCGCGCTCCTCCCGAGCGCGCCGGGAGAGCTTTTGCCCTCTTGACAAAGACCTATCATGGAAGTCGGCTAATCGGACAAGTCAAGTACTAGGCCGGACTTGTCGGGTTTCTCAGACTCTCCTGTCGAGCGCGTCAAGGATTTTACGCCCAGCGTCCCGCCCTGCATTACGAAACGCGTTCCGCGTTGAATCCACTTCGTGGTACCAGACGCGTTCAAGCCTTACACGAATGTTTTTGAGCGGTCCCAAATCCGTGTTCATTAATGAGTCGAGCAATCCAAGAATTACAGGGTCAGGCCACTCAACGCCCAACTTCTCCAACTCATTCTTCTGTTCTACAGAGTCAACTACCTCGAAGTCTTTCGCAGCTTGTACCGTTAACTGAACCTTGGCAAATTCGGAATTTGCACCACGGTTCCACTCTCCAATGACAGTCACCGGAACCGTCAAATTTCTTGAGCCTTCGTCGGATGGCCCTTCCGCCCAAAGTGTTAGGTAGTCTTTCATCAATTCAACCCCTTACGGTCCGCTCCCCGCTTGAAGATTGATTATTTTATCGGCTTTCACGCGCCAAGTCCCGGTTAGTCGGCTAACCGGAGAAGTGGGGGCTAGTACCCACATGGACGATTAGGGCGTTAATCAGGAGCTAGAGGTGGTAACCGCTCTCCTGATTCGGTTACGATGACCAGGACATGCACCCACGCCCTGACGGTGACTTTGGGTGGATTAAGAACCGGCGGGAAAAGCCTGCTCCCAGAGAGGGCCAAAACTGGCCAGGGTGCTCGTTGTCTGTTCTGCTGCCACCGAACTTTGAAGCGTATGCAAAGATTCTTCATCGGGTCACGGCCAACTACCAACACATTGATAATCCCTATCCCTTCACTGAAAAAGAGATTGCCATCTTGAAGATTCCGGCTTGCACAGAAATGCGTTCGTTCGTTGAGACCAGGAGGGAGAAGGGAGAAGGTCCCAGAATCAGATGGAAGGAACTCGCTGATTTCTTGGGCGTACCATTCGAGCCGGGAATATGCCATGCATGGTTCTTTGCGAACATGAGTGAAACGGCATGCTGGAGTAGATTTCTATACGGTCCAGCTGAAGGTAATTTGGACTACGAAGAACTATCTGAAATTGTGTCCATCCTTCGACCGTTCACTGGCGACCAAGAGTGCTTTCTTCGTTTCGCGGAAATCCCCTTGATTCATACTGACAAGCCACTGCTCTTCGCTGGCCCGCTGGATGAGGTCGTAGAGTTTGGGAAAGAGAACAACTATCAGTTCTCACCGGAATACGTGTGGCCGTCCGACAGAAATTGGTGTGTATGCAGCGACTTCGACTGTGAGTTCACGTTCGTCGGTGGACCGCGGGAATTGATTTCGGCGATTCTGGCTAGCAACGAATTTGAAGCATTCCAGATAACTCCCCAGACGCGCATTGATTACCATGTCCCAATGCCAAATCCCTCGCGCAAGTTGAGTAGGTCCCGGTAAGTCGCCTTACCGGACAAGTGGCTACTAGTACCTAGCTGCCGGATGGTTTTGTTTGTCAGGAGTTACGTGTGTAGGGCGGCGTGTGGAGCGTTGAATGAAGGTTACTGAAGCTTGCACAGGAAGAAAGCCCCAGGACCACTCGCCATCTGGGGCTTTGTCAATCGAACAAGACTCTACGCCAAGTGGCTTTCCCGTTCGGACATCTTACTCTACGCATATATTAATTTCGCAAACCTAGGCCTGTCGTTGCCCGAGAGCAATTACAATGTTGTTGCAAAGCCATCCTGTGCAGGTAGCCAGAGTATGGCGTACCCACACAAAGACGATGACCGGTAACTTGGGTACCAGGAGTTTGCGTGTTTGCTGGTCCCCAGTCTATTGAAGCGGAAGTATAAGTGGCTCGGAACGGCCGGAATAGAAGAGCTGATATTTGGCGTTTTTCTTAGCATTCGGCAGAACGAAATAGAGGTAGCCAGCCACGGGAATCGAAACTCTTCCTTCGGGCAGGCCCTTTTCATACAGTTCGCGCTCAATCATCTCGCGGTCATGATCAGCGATGTCGGCAGGGACAGAGTTGCCATTTGAAACGCCAACACCGGCTGAGGTCGAAACACCATGAACGTGGACAGGTTGGCCGGTAACAGGGTCCATATAGGTGCCAGACTCGTAGCCCACCGCTCCAGAGGTAACGACATCAACTCCACGTGGAGGATTCTTTTTTTTCTCAAGCCTTGCGGCCACAGTCGTGGAACTTTCCGGACGCACGGAGTTGTCGGACTTCACTTCAACGAGCGAGAAATCGAATAAGGAGAGATCTACGGTGTCGTCCTTCTCGGGGTAAACAGCTACTTGCACGACAATGCAGCAGCTGTTGACATCTGCGGCAAACACTTTGGATGACAGTTTCTTCGGAAGAAACTCAGCGCCGAGACTGAATCCATCCTTTTCCGAATGGGAGCGATACTTTGCGGCGGATGAACGGGGGGCGGTGCCTTCAAGTCTCTGAGATTGGCCGGAATCCTGGGCGGAGATGGGCACGGCAATAAGAAAACATGTGCCAAAGAGCAAGGGTACAGCACAATTGTGACTCATAGGCGCAACCTCATCCTTGGGTCAATTGTATGACGGCCAAGAAGAGAAACAAGGTACGTTGCTTTTTGATTCTCTGCGAGGCTGCATTCGCAAAAAGAGCAGAGTCCTGCTTGACGCGCTAACCGGGCAAGTTCGGGCGCGATCCAGTTACTTCACTCGCAAGGGACATCTAGCGCGTCGTCTTCGCTTTGAGATAGATTTCTTGCGGAGGACTCAATGAACATTTTGGCGGCAATCAAGCGTGAAGAGCGGAAGCTCGAGGTACAGTTGGGTAAATTACAGAAGCAACTAGAGGGTGTGCGAGCTGCCGGAAAGGCGATGGGGAATTCAGCAGGTCGGGAGCTATCAGGGATAAAAAAGCGAGTTCTCTCTGAAGCTGGTAGAGCCAAGATGGCGAAAGCAGCCAAGAAGCGCTGGGCCAAGGTGCGAGCACAAGCCAAAAAGGCCATGAAATAGCTCGGCAAAAGTGAAGTCAAATCGACTGTCTCCTGCCTCAGATGCTCGCTAAGTCCTGATTAACGCGTTAATCAGGACTTAGCCGATTACTTCCGGTTTGCCGACAACCCGCTGGGCACCGGTGAGGTGCCGCGTACACAGCGATCACGGGTTGCCATGGTGGCCTCAGCTCCACCGTCGATCCGACGATTCGTCACGAAGAGGTTCGTCCACGCTACCGCCCCTGACGTTTCATCCGTAGCCATCGTCTAAACAGTCGCCAGGTCTATACCCGAAGACCGTACTCGAGAGGCTCCTGCATGAAATGCCGACCGCTCATCTGTATTGTTCTTTCAACCTTGTGTGCGCCCCCCCACGCCAATGAAACCCAGCAGGATGACACGGTTGTTTCGGAGTCCAGAGGCCGGTTCACAGACATTGCGAGGATGGAAGAAATCCTTGCCATGGCCGTAAATGAATCGAAAACTGAGAAGCTCGACAGGCTGCTCGCGTCTGACTTCGTTCTCTATAGCAACGTTGCGGGTTTAGTAAGAAGGTCGGACATTCTTGGGAGCGAACCCGTTGATTCGCGGTCCTTGGGTGTTTATGACCGGATGCGCTACAGGACCAGCCTGACTGTCTTGCCGCTGCCGGGCTTCGGAGCGCTTGCTGTCGGATCCCATACCTTTGCGGACCGGTCCAGCGAAACGCAAAATTTCATTCACATATGGGCTAAACAGGATGATCACTGGCGGTTAGCCAAGGCCATCGGATATGGGTTGGGGCATAGCACACTCGCCCCGGATGCGATCAAGAAGACGATCGAGCTGGATGCCGGACTGTTCCGGGCCTTCAATTATCGAAATGCAGAAGCAATGCGGCCCTTCTACGCAACGGACGTTGAGTTCTTTCATGATCAAGTGGGAAGAACGCTCGACCAGGATGCCGTGATTGCCACATTCCGCAATAAGTTCGACGGCGATTATGTTGAACGTCATCAGATTGTGCAACGCGAGCTTATTCAAGAGTCTCTGCGGCTAGTTCCGATTCCCGGATGCGGAGTGCTAGAGGTCGGGAACCACCGGTTTACCATATCGACTCGCGAGACCAATCGGGTTACGGCAACTACGGTCGGTACATTCGCACATCTCATTCAAGACGGGGACCGCGGAATGAAGATAAAGTTGGCGCTAAGTTACGACCACATTACGACGACCATGGGCCGGTAAGAAGTGGTTTAGATCTGCGACGCCGGGCTGTTGTTTCCGGCAGGTTGATGGGCAACTCGGAAGTAATCCACATGCCTGGTTAGTCGGGCTTACCGGACAGGTCCGTGCCAGTACCCACATGTCCGGTTTGGGATGCATTAATCAGGAGTTGAGGAAGATGACGTGGGGATAGCAACGTCATTTCCACCTCTTGGTTTGTAAATGTAATTCAGAAACGCATAGCCCCACGGCACTGCAACTATAGGCAATATCACCCACAAGAACGACGAGGCGATGCTTTCCGCTGGCGACCCCCACAACGCACCCTTTGCCCAGAGAGGATACGCGACAATAATGAGCCACAGGACCTTATAGAATATCTCGATCAGTACGATCGGGAGCATCTTCAAAGGACGAAGAATGCCTAAGCCGGCCAAAGTGGCGAAGGCTGTCCAGACGCACCAGGCCACGGCCTTGAAGGGGTCCCACAGGCCTTGGTGCGTGAGGATTTGCGTCCAAGTCTCTCTACCGAGCACGAAGAACATCAAGATATAGAGCAGCCGCAGGAGATAAATGTGAATCGGGCGAACACCTTCGTATCTGCTGCTCCGTTGAAAAATGCCTGTGACGCTGATCGTCATGGAAATCTCCCTCTGACAAAACGTCCACGTCAGTAACTATAAGCCACACCTGGGTATTGTGAGCTACTTCTCCGGTAACCGCGTTTATCAGGGCCTTATGACTAGTTTGTTCAAAGAAAATGCCTGGCCGCAGTTCCACAGAGTGCGATTACAAACACGTTGTTCATGGACGGCCCCCGCCCTAAAGGTCGAACTAATCAGGGGGTGCAATCAGGAACGACTCCGACACGCGGGTTGGACAGGTGTCGAGAAAGCTGAGGATGAAGAACATCTAGATAATGTTGACGAAACGGCTCGGTTGTATACTCATGCCGCTTAGCTACACTCGAACAAGGAGCTTTAGATGAGAGCGATGCACATGCGAACTGTGATTTTGAGCCCACTGGTGCTTCTGGGCGCCGGTTGCGGTGCAGGGAATTTGACGCCGCCGACTCCGCCTGTCGCTGCCTGCGTGCCTGCATCGCCGTCCGAATTTGCTTACGTACTAAACGGCGACGCGGTGTCAATGTACACCGTCGACTCCTGCACTGGGGCACTAATTCCGACCACCCCTGCGAGCGTGGCAACCGGGACAAGGCCACAGGAACCGGGACCGGAAAGCATGGTCGCGGACCCGGGCGGGGAGTTCGTGTACGTGGCGAATCTGGTGTCCAATGCGAGTGACCAGGCCACCATCTCGATGTACACGGTCGATGCGAGTTCGGGCGTTTTGACACCGACCACGCCAGCCACGGTCCCAACTGGATTTTTCCCGCAAGGAATTACGATCCATCCCAGCGGGAAGTTTGTTTAGACGGCGAATAGCGACGACAACACAGTATCCATGTTCACGGTAAATCCAGATACCGGTGTGCTGACACCGACAATACCTGCTAGCGTCGCGGCGGGACGGAGCCCGGGATCGGTAACAGTGGATCCTTCTGGCCGGTTTGCCTACGTGGCCAATCAAGATGACGGCACGATTTCGATGTACAACATTAATTCCAGCACAGGAGTGCTGACGCCGATGACGCCTGCCATTGCGGGAGCAGGATTGTCTCCCTTTGGAGTTACCGTAGATCCTTCCGGGAAATTTGCCTATGTGCCGAATGCCTACAGCGCCGATAATGCAATATCGCAATACACGATCGATTCGCTCACGGGAGTGCTGACGCCGAATACGCCAAGTTTTGTCACGGCAGGAAATCAGCCCACAGACGTGGCAGTGGATCCCACCAGCAAGTTCGCCTATGTGGTGAATCGCACCGATGACACAGTTACGATGTACACGATCGATCCCAATAGCGGTAACTTGACGGCGAAAGGCACAATTGCGACGGGATCGTTACCATTCCGAATGGTCTTTGATCCTGCCGGCAAGTTCGCGTACGTGGCAGATGAAAATAGCGGTGTTTCGATATACCTGCTTGGGACCGACGGCACTCTGACATCCACGGGAGCGCCTATGCCCGGAGGCAATGCCTTGGCAGTGGCGGTGACAGGAACCAAGCGCTAGCTAGAACAATCGCTGCACGGTCATAGCGGTCAGCGGTTGCGATGCAAATGCGCTAACTCCTGATAAGTCGTGCCGGCATACCGGACAATTCCGGTACCATGACCTAACTCGTCTGAACCGGCAGCCGTAACCAGGCACTGACTCGAGGCGGTTGTGGTTGGTGCTGTTGTCGACCCACAATTGCCTTGCGACGATCTGCCCCAGGGTCGAAACGAAGAAGCGGTCACTTGCCGTAGATGAGCAAGGTAAATGTGTCGGGAAGAATGGCCGGGCGTGGCCGGGGATTGTCCGTGGTTGGCTCGGGGGCAGGCCCGAATTCCGCGGTAACCAGATAGACGGTGTGGCTGGCGTAGTCGAGCGCCATGGTGCGGGCGCCGCGCTGTGTCTGGATCATTTCCACCAGGGAGAATTTCGTGGGGGAATCTTCGTGGGCAATCGTGAGGGTGCCGTCACCACAGGACGCGAAGGCATCGCCGGTGGCGGGGTCGAAGCGGTTTGCGTCAACACCTTGGCCGATGGGAACCGTGCCTAGCACCTTGCCGGAGTTGCCGTCGACAAAGGCCATGAGCTTGTTATGGCAGCCGACGACGAGGATCTCGTGAGCGGCGTCAATTGCAAGGCCAGAAGGAGATTCGCAGGGCGCGAGGGGCCAGGTGTTTTCGATCTTCAATGTTTTCGCGTCGAACTTGACCAGGGAACTCTTGTCCTCGAGATTGACGAAGATTTTGCCCTTGCCGTCGGTCGCGCCAAACTCCGGGCCACCGCCAAGAGGGAACGTGCTGACGAGTTTTCCCGAAGCGGCATCGATGGCCGAGGCGGTGTTGGCATCACCATTAAAGGTAAAAACGCGCTTGGAGAAGGGATCGTAGATGACCGCGTCGGAATCTTTGTCCGTCTTGATTCTGTCGAGGATTTTGAGCGAGGTGAGATCGAACATGATGGAATCGGCGTTGCCGCCGTCGGTGGTGAATCCTTTGTTGAATTCATTGGCAAAAGCAATGCCGTGGGCTCTTTGGGAATCTGGAATATCACCCATGATTTTACCTTGATCGGGATCCACGACGATGTAGCGCGTACCGCGGGAGATGAACAAGCGGTGAGTGGCGGGATCCACTTCGAGATAGTCCCAGCCTCCGGTTCCCCCGAGTTTCACCTTTCTGATGAGATGGTAGCCGGAGCCGCCGGTAGTTTGGGGAGTAGCTGGAACAGCCGCGAGAGACGAGAGAACGAGAAACGCGAGGAAAGCGCAAGCGATTATTTTCTTTTGTGGCATGAAACGCCTCCTAGAGTTAAAAACGGAATTCGATAACAGGCAAATCACGCTCGAGCAATCGTGACAACTACTCTTCGTGGTCCAATGACTTTCCGTCGGGCCCTACCTGGATTTCGGACTTCTTTCCATCCCTCACGACCTTGGCTTCATAGGCGACCAATTTATCTTTCTTGGTAATGGATTCTACTTTTGTGATTTTGCCTTTTCCAGCCTTCGCTTGAAGCCCCGCCTTCACGTCTGCGGGTAGATCCTGCAAATCGACCTGCTCCTCGATTTCGAGCAGTGTTCCATTCGCATCGATCAGCAAGTCTCTGGAATGGCCGTTTACGAGCATCTCGGCTTCGTACGCGATCTGCCCGTTTTCCTTTTCCTTGCTAAAGCCGCGAATTGTGGCCCCCTTGCTCTGTTCAACGACCGTTTTTTCAACCGCCGGAGGTAGTTCCGAACGTTTGATCTCTTTCTCTTGGGCGAAAGCGCTAATCGCCAGTATCAGGCTGCCAACCAACAAATAGAGTGTATGGTTTGTGTTCATCCTGCCTCCAGGGAGCGAGGAAATAAGCGCTTCTCCTGTGGGAATCTAGCAAGCCTAACCTAAACGGACGATGAACGGCGAATTCGCAGCGTATCTATCGCGGCCGTACTGTTGGAGAGCCGACCTTTAAGGAAGCTATCAACGCGATTCTCGACACACGATTAACAGCAATAGTTGCTGGTAAGTCGGGAAATCGGAAAAGTGGGTCATAGTACCCACCTCGGCTGTTACGGCGTTAATCAGGACCTAGCTAGAACCCCGACGAAATTTCGCGTAACAGCAGACAGCAGACCAGGTTTTCACTGTTAGAGATCGGGCACGCCGTGAACTCGCATGGCTCGCGGCTTAAACTCGGCGCGAAGAGCAAGGGTATTATCGCGGCCCGGACGAGGAGTCTTTGCTGCTGCTTTACAATGGAAGACGATCCGCACGGACTCAGGATCGAGCGTGTCTCGACCCTCGATTTGCCTGGGGAAATGAAATTCGACGCGTGGTTCTTCCTGCTCTGTTCCGTTGAAAAAGTGCATGCTCTCCAGTTCAAGCGTCATGCCACTCGTCAGTTCCAGGAACACTGAGTCGTGCAAATCTTCCTTTGCGTCCTTTAGAATTCGCTGCGGCTCGCTCCCTTCAATCACAAGAATATAATCCGGCAGCTCATCTACCTGAAGTGGCTCTCCGGCCAAGGCCGGATTACTCAACTGCCGGAGGCGCTGCCGTGCAAGGCGGATTGTCTTCGAGGACCACCAGATTACGGGAACTTTAGGTTGTGGCTTGCTGCGACTGATCTGAATGCCCGGAACGGGACTCGCGTTATTTGGATTTGATGGGGTCTCGGTCACGAGACCGGTCTGAGGGTCCGTGTAGCGTGGGTTATACTCCCGTTCCAGCATTACCCCCGCAGGACTCCACGGAGAATCCTGCAGAATCCGAGAAACATCCGCCAGATTCCATTTTTCCGGGACTTTGTCCCACGGCGTTCCACCGGGCAGAGCTGGGAGGGCCAGCAAGGCAACGAGAGTGAATCGTCTCATCATCGGCCGATCAAGCGAACCCTTACCAAGGTCGATGCTAAGAATATGAGCAAAGTTGTCCGGTAGCATCGGTGACGGGTACTGGCACCCACGTGTCCGGTTAGCGCTTTAATCGGGACTTAACTTGAAAGAGACGTTAGAAACGCGTTTGATGCAGGGCCTTCCTCAAATCTGTCAGACTGAATACTACGAGGCGTTGTTTCATGGGTCTTGACCTAGTTGTGGAGGGCTGCGCGAAGCCGGGGTATGAGAAGGAATGGCTTCGGCTATTGGAGCGCTCTTTTGCTGATGAAGAACTACCGGAGGTGGAGGTTGCGCACTTCAAGGATATTTCCGTGCCCGGCTATCAGCGCATCGGAGCACCGCAGGTTGGACGCGATAGCGCTGCAAACCAATGGATAGTGGAGGCACGAAAGGCGAACACCCCCGAAGAGGTAGCTTCTGTTTTGAAGGAGTTCGACGGCTACTATGTCGTGCGTCTCGTAAAATGTGATGGAGTGCCTATGTACTCTCATGGAGGTTTGTACGAGGGAGCCGACGAGACGAGTTTCCGTGGGGCGTTCCTGAATGATTGTCAGGATGTGCTGAGCAAAGCCTTGTTAAAAGAGGCATGGAACCACAAGTTTCCGGAACAAGCGGTCGCGTATGGAAAGAGACTGCTTGCAGCAGCCGATGCTGTCGAAGCTGGTGGTAGAGTCCTGACGCCGGGGCGTACCCTTCTTTCGCGCCTAGGGCTGTCTAAAGAGCGCGAGCCGGTCGACATTGCAGATCAGCTTGATATGGTTCGTTCCGCCGGGCGCTGGTTCGTTTTCTGGGGTGAGCGCGGCCACCCAGTCCGCGCATGGTTCTAAAACCCACTTCTCCGGTTAGGGCGTTAATCAGGACCTTGTCAGAATTCTTTCGAACAAGGCCAACAATGGCCCGCTCATTTCCCTGTTTGGTAACGTAGTCGAGAGAAACATTAAATCCCTGATAGCATGAGGAGATCGTGAAGGTCAGTCTTCAACCCGACTCGCGCTACTCAGTTGTTTGCCCTACATGCGCCGCAAGATTTCAACCCGGTTTGTATTCCAAAGGCTTAAACAACTTTCAATGCCCAGTTTGCGGAGAACTCTTAGAACGCAGAACTCCGTATCCCATACTTCGTTTTATAGCCAGTGAGCTCGCTGCAACCGCGCTCGTATACCGGGTGGGTTATCGGGATTCAGGGCTCATTTTCGGCTCCATTCTAGGTACTGTTGTGCTTTTTTTCGTTTTTTCGCGCTTGATGTATCACATCAGCCCACCGGCAGCTCAACGAAAGATCCCAGCTGGCGAATCGGGCTTGTCTCTTACGGGTGGCCATGGGCCCAAATCGAACAAACGCCTCCCGCCGGAGCGCACGGAGCGTTAAGTGTTACATTGGGTTTCCTATCTTGGCCTTGCTTTACTACCAGTCTTGGTTGCCCTAGCCGCGAGGTCACAGCAACGCATTCTGAAATGAAATTTACCACGATTTGGTTTAAGTGCCTGATTAGTCGTGTCGGTTCAGGCGGTCGATGCAACACCATCTAATCAATTGATCCGACGATACTTCCCCTGGAGAACCGATCTGTCTTGCTGTACTCAGTCAAAACCTAGCCAGGGTAGCGTTCCGGCTGATCTAACCTAGCGAGCGCTTTTAGCTTTTGTTTTCAATGGAAGGTGGGTTCGAGCTGAGTGTTGCGTCGACCCCTTGAGACCACCCGGCATACCGGAGAAGTGGGGGCTAGTACCCACATGGACGGTTAGGGCGTTAATCAGGTAGTGACTTACTCGTTTAAGGAGATGTAAGCTCTGTCGTTGAAGCCTGGAGGCGCTTATGCGTAATTCCGCCTTCCTCGTCGCCATCTTCATATTCGCTTGTCTGGTCACGCCACGCTCAGTTCTGAGTCAAAAACAACTAGCTAAATCATCGAAACTTTTGTCGGCTAAGACTATTTACTTTGATGACCAGACTGGTGCCGATGCTGTCGGAGCTGCGGCTCTGGCCCAACTGAAAAAATGGGGACGATTTCAAATCGTTCAAGACAAGAAGTTGGCAGATTTAGTTTTCCTATTGTCAGCTGACCCGTACAGCGGAGGCTATATCATTTTTGCCAGCGGTCAAACTGGCACGGTGGATTCAAGCGGACATGTCCAAGAGGACCGCGTCTGTAGTGCTCCCCGCTAAAACTAGACACCTCATCTAGGTAGAATCAGGGCCTCCAAACAGGAGGCAACATGGGCAGGAAACCACGCGTAGATCGATCTCCGGAAGAGAAGTGGCAG
>Ga0210401_10006831_pt1 | contig 11543 bp, 10 predicted proteins | sample IncBWH32MmetaG_FD_150866 | JGI IMG/M metagenome (GOLD analysis project Ga0210401, IMG submission 150866) | Forest soil microbial communities from Barre Woods Harvard Forest LTER site, Petersham, Massachusetts, United States - Inc-BW-H-32-M | ecosystem: Environmental > Terrestrial > Soil >... | reverse complement strand
CGCCAACGGCGCGCAGGGTATTGCGGTCGGCATGGCGACCTCGATCCCGCCGCACAACGCGGCCGAACTTTGCGAAGCGGCGCTGCATCTGATCGACAAGCCTGAAGCAAGGTCGAAGACGCTTCTGAAATGGGTCAAGGGTCCGGATTTTCCGACCGGCGGCGTTGTCGTCGATTCCAAGGAATCGATCGCCGAAGCCTATGTGACCGGGCGCGGCTCGTTCCGTGTCCGCGCCAAATGGAAGCAGGAGGAGGGCGCGCGCGGCACCTGGGTGGTGGTCATCACCGAAATTCCTTACCTGGTGCAGAAGTCGCGCCTGGTCGAGAAGATCGCCGAATTGCTCAACGAGAAGAAGCTGCCGCTGGTCGACGATGTCCGGGACGAATCCGCTGAAGACATCCGTCTCGTCATCGAGCCGAAATCGCGTGCCGTCGATCCTGAACTTATGATGGAATCCCTGTTCCGGCTGACCGAGCTGGAAAGCCGGATTCCCTTGAACCTCAACGTGCTGATCAAGGGCCGCATCCCGAAGGTGGTCGGGCTCGCCGAATGCCTGAGAGAGTGGCTCGACCATCTGCGCGACGTGCTGGTCCGCCGCACCAGCTACCGCAAGACGCAGATCGAGCATCGCCTGGAGATCCTCGGCGGTTATCTGATCGCCTATCTCAACATCGACAAGGTGATCAAGATCATCCGCACCGAGGACGAACCGAAGCCGGTCTTGATGAAGGCGTTCAAGCTGACGGAGGTTCAGGTCGATGCCATCCTCAACATGCGCCTGCGCAATTTGCGCAAGCTTGAGGAGTTCGAGATCCGCACCGAGGACAAGAATCTCCGCGCCGAGTTGAAGGGCGTCAAGGGCCTCCTCGCCTCGGAGAAGGAGCAATGGTCCAAGGTCGGCGAACAGGTGCGCAAGGTGCGCGACATGTTCGGGCCGAAGACACCGCTCGGCAAACGCCGCACCCAGTTTGCGGATGCGCCGGAGCACGATCTTGCCGCGATCGAGGAGGCCTTTGTCGAGCGCGAGCCGGTGACGGTGGTGATCTCCGAGAAGGGCTGGGTGCGTACGCTGAAGGGGCATGTCGAAGATCTGTCGGGCCTTGCGTTCAAGACCGACGACAAGCTCGACCACGCGTTCTTTGCCGAGACCACCTCAAAACTGCTGCTGTTCGGCACCAACGGCAAATTCTATTCGCTCGAAGTTGCGAAGCTGCCGGGCGGGCGTGGCCATGGTGAGCCGATCCGGATGTTCATCGATCTGGACCAGGACGCCGCCATCGTCTCGCTGTTCGTCAACAAGGGCGGGCGCAAGTTCCTGATCGCGAGCGGCGAGGGGCAGGGCTTCATCGTCAACGAGGACGATTGCGTCGGCAACACGCGCAAGGGCAAGCAGGTCCTGAACGTCGCGATGCCGAATGAGGCGCGCGCGATCGCTGGCGTTGCTGGCGACATGGTTGCCGTGATCGGCACCAACCACAAGATGGTGATCTTCCCGATCGATCAGGTGCCGCAAATGGCGCGCGGGCGCGGCGTGCGTCTGCAGAAATACACCAGTGCCGCGCTGTCGGACGTCGCCACCTTCGATTCCAAGGCCGGCCTCACCTGGAAGGATTCGGCCGGACGCGATCAGGGCATGACCTGGAAGGAATTGTCCGACTGGCGCGGCAATCGCGCCGACGCCGGCCGCCTCGCCCACGGCCTGCCGAAGTCGAACAAGTTCGGACGTGGCGTGGAGTAGGAGGCCGCGCGCCGGCTTTTCGTCGTCTTTCCGCCTTTGACTGGCATCATCCTTTCACGGATGCTGTCAAAAATATGGGAGACGACATTGCGTCTAGTGATCGGCACTTTGCTCGCTTTGTTTGGCATGCCGGCGGCGCTTCACGCGCAGGCGATCCCGGGCGCCTTGCCTGAATCCGCCAAGGCGTTGTCACAAGGCGAATGGCCCGCTTATGGCGGGACCTATGCCTCGGCGCGTTATTCGCCGTTGGCGCAGATCGACCGTAGCAACGCTACGAAACTGCATGTCGCGTGGCGCTGGAAATCGCCGGACATGGCGATCAAGGAGGCCAACCCGAAGGTCGGGCCGAGCCGCGCCAATGAATCGACGCCGCTGATGGTTGGCGGCACGCTCTACACCTCGACGTCATTGTCGCAGGTTGCCGCCATTGATGCCGCGACCGGTGAGACCCGGTGGGTGTTCGATCCCAAGATTTACGAGAACGGCCTCGGCATTCCCGCCAATGACGGCTGGCTGCATCGCGGCGTGGCCTATTGGCGCAACGGCAACGACGAGCGCATCGTGATGCTGACCGCCTTCGCGCAGATGATCGAGCTCGACGCCAAGACCGGCAAACCCGTGCCCGGTTTCGGGACCGATGGCAGGATCGATCTCGCCGAAGGCCTGCGACGGCCGGTCGACCGCGATTACTACACCATGAGTTCGCCGCCGGTGATCGTGCGTGGCGTGATCGTGGTGGGGTCGTCGGTCATGGATTGGTGGGGAAAGCGGCCATCGCCACCGGGTGACGTGCGCGGCTTCGACGTCGTCACCGGCCGTCTGCTCTGGACCTTCCACACCGTGGCCCAGCAGGGCGAGCCCGGTGTCGAGACCTGGGAGCAGGAATCCTGGAAGGAGGCCGGCAACGCCAATGTCTGGGCGCCGATGAGTGCGGATGAAGAACTCGGCTATGTCTATCTCCCGGTCAGCACGCCGACCGACGACTATTACGGCGGCCATCGTCCCGGCGACGGCCTTTATGGCGACAGCCTCGTCTGTCTGGACGCGGCGACCGGCCGAAAGGTCTGGCATTATCAGCTCGTCCATCACGGGCTGTGGGATTACGACACGCCCGCCGCGCCCAACCTGATCGACATCACCGTTGACGGAAAGCCGGTCAAGGCGGTCGCGCAGGTGACAAAGCAGGCGTTCGTTTACGTGTTTGACCGCGTCACGGGCAAGCCGATCTGGCCGATCGAGGAGCAGCCGGTGCCCGCCTCCAGCGTTCCCGGCGAACATGCCGCGAAGACGCAGCCATTTCCGACGAAGCCGGCGCCGATCGATATCCAGGGCGTGCGCGAGGCGGACCTGATCAATCTTTCGCCCGATGTCCACAAGGAGGCGATCGACATCATCGCCAAATACGATCACGGCCCGTTGTTCACGCCACCATCGGAGCGCGGAACGGTCCAGGTGCCCGGCGTCGCCGGCGGCGGCAACTGGGCCGGCGCGGCGATCGACCCCGAAACCGGAATGCTCTATGCCGGCACCTACCGCCTGCCATTCATCGTCACCGTTCGCAAGCCAAGGCCGGGCGAGGCATCCTACGATTTCATCGGTGAATTCCGCTATCTGCCGGGACCGCGCGGCTTGCCGCTGCTCAAGCCGCCTTTCGGCAGCATCGTCGCAATCGACATGAACAGCGGCGAGCATCGCTGGCGGATTCCGATCGGTCGCGGCGAGCTCATTCCCACGATTCAGCAGCTCGGTATCCACGAAAGAGTGGGGTTTCCGGCGCGGAGCTGGGCGCTGATCACAAAGACCGTCATGATCGTCGTGCAGTCCGGCTATTTCGGCGCGCCACGGCTGCCACCCGGAGCGACGCGCCGCATCGCCGACCTCAACAATTTCGATCCGCATCTTTGGGTCTACGACAAGGCCAGCGGCGAAATGCTGGCCGAGATCGCGCTGCCGGCCAACGCGATCGGCGCGCCGATCACCTACATGGCAGGCGACAAGCAATATGTCGCATTCCCCGTCGGCGGCGGCCCGTTGGTCGAGGAGCTGATCGCGGTGTCGCTGTGAAGCCGATCAGGTTTTCGGTGCCCGTCTGATTGCGAGATCGTGAAACCTTGCGGGCCGCGTCACCCGCGGGGCGTCCTATGGATGGCCTCCCGCTGCTGCCATCTGCTGCCTCCTGCTGACACGTGCAGCCATGTGCGCGCGATGGTGTGGATCAAATACGCAACAGCGATCACGGCTCTTTAACGTGCAGCGGAATCCTGGCTACCATTTTCGGCGACGATAATGGGGGAAGGGGATGGGTGAGTGGGTTGGAGTCGCGATCGCGCTTCTATCGAGCTCGCTCGGGGGCACCGCAGCAGCCATCACCCGCTATCTTGTCTCCGGTGCTGATCCGATCGCGCTTGCCATCCTTCGCTGGGGGATAGGCTTTCTTTGCGTCCTGCCTGTCGCACTGTTGACGAAGGTGCGCTGGCCTCAGCGGCGCGACCTCTTGCCGGTGGCGGTGCTGGGGCTTTGCTTTTTTGGCCTGTTCTTCATCCTTTACAACGTCGCGATTGGCTACACGACGGCGGCTCGCGCGAGCCTCGCGCTGGCGACGCTTCCGCTGCAGACCATGGTTGTCGCGGCGCTGCTTGGCGCCGAGCCTTTGACCGTGCGCAAGACGGCCGGTGTCTGCATCGCGGTGTTTGGAGCGGTTGCGGCGCTCGCCGCGGGATTGGCGTCGGCGCCGGTAAACGCGTGGCGCGGTGAGCTGATTATGACCGCCGCCGTGTTCTGCATGGCGTTCTACAATGTCTTGTCGCGTCCCCTCATGCGGCGGTCGAGCGCACTTGGATTCCTCACCGTGGGCATGGGGACCGGCGCGGCGGCGCTGGTGGTGGTTGGACTGTTCACCGGTAGCTTCGCGGCCTTGAAGAATTTCGGAACCTCACAGTGGATTGCCGGCATCTATCTCGGTGTAGGTGGCGGCGCGGCCGCCTTCATCCTCTGGGTGATCGCGTTGGAGCGGGCAACGCCGACCCGTGTTGCCAATACCATGACGGTGAACCCGATCGCCGCGGCACTATTGGCGGCCATATTGATCGGTGAGCCGATTACGCCCAATTTGGTGCTCGGCTTGATTGCCGTTTTTGCCGGGATCTGGCTCGCCACCTCCGATGCCAAAAGAGCTTAGCGGTCGGGCGATCGGCGCCGGTCAGCCCGGCAAGCAGGCAACCGAGATCACCATTGTTTGCACGGCGTCCGCCACGATAAGGTAGTATGCAGGGCCTAACAGCCAAGCAGGAACCTTGAAAACAGAAAATCGGGGAGAAGCAACGTGAATCGAGCAGTTGGTTTTGCGGCCGCAATGCTGTGCGTTGTTGGGGCCGGCCTTACCCAGGCCCAACCCGCCCAAGCAGGCGTCGAGAAACTCTACATTCTCAATTGCGGGGAGGGCGTCGCCGGCGACATTTCGCGGTGGTCGCCAGGCGTCAACGAAGGCAAGTCGATGGACTTTGTCGACAATTGCTATCTCATCAAGCATACGCAGGGCTGGTTCCTGTGGGACACCGGCATTCCGGATGCGGTCGCGGCGATGCCGAATGGGCTTGCGCCGGCCGACCCAAGAGCCACGACCTGGCGCCGTCCCAAAACCCTGGCCGCCCAGCTTGAGCAGCTCGGGGTCAAGCCGTCAGACATCAAAACGATGGCGGTCTCGCACACCCATCCCGACCATATCGGCAATGTCGAGATGTTTCCGGACGCGATGCTCTATGTGCAGAAGGCCGAATATGAATGGCCCGGCGCCAACAACGCGCCGCGCTTCAAGCCCGAGCATCCCGTCACCAAGCTCGAAGGCGATCGCGACGTCTTCGGCGACGGCAGCATCATGATCATCTCCACGCCCGGCCACACGCCGGGTCACCAGTCGCTGGTGGTCAAGCTGCCCAAGACGGGCGAAGTGGTGCTGACCGGCGATGCCGTCCACTTCAAGAGCAATTGGGACAATCGCGGCGTGCCCGTGAACAACGTCAGCAAGGAACAGACCCTCGCCTCGATGCAGAAAATCGCGGACACGCTGACGAAGGACAAGGCGCAGCTTTGGATCAACCACGACAAGGCCCAGCGCGACACGCTCAAAATGTCGCCCGAGTTCTATGACTGAGCGAGCCCGCCGCGCAGGATGCCGGCGGTCTCTTCGCGAAACGTCGCCTTGAGCCGTCTCGCCGCAGTTGTTGTACCCGGGTTGATGGCGCTGGGCGCGATCGCTGCAAAAGCCGAGCCCGTCCGGGAAATCTTCGTTGACGGCGACGTTCGCATCGAAGTGATCGCGGAAGGGAGCGGACCGCTGATCGTGATGCTGCCGTCGCGCGGCCGCGGCGCGGAGGATTTCGACGAGGTCGCCGCGGGATTGGCGAAAGCCGGATTTCGCATTTTGCGACCGCAGCCACGCGGTGCCGGCCGCAGCCGCGGACCGATGACGGGGCTTTCGCTCCATGATTTCGCCCGCGACATTGCGACCGTCATTCGGCACGAGGACGGCGGCGCGGCGATCATCGTCGGTCACGCCTTCGGCAGCTGGGTCGCACGCGTGACGGCGGTCGATTATCCGCAAGCCGTGCGCGGCGTGGTGATCGCCGCCGCGGCCGCCAAGGCCTATCCGGCCGGATTCGCCGGCGCGAAGGAGCTGTCGGACGCGGTGAGGAAGGCGGGCGATCCCGCGTTGCCCGACAGCGAGCGGCTGAAATCGCTGCATCTCGCCTTTTTCGCGCCTGGCAATGACGCCGGCGTGTGGTTGCAAGGATGGTACCCGGAAGTCGACGCGGCAGAGTTCAAGGCGGGTCGCGCAACCCAGCAATCCGAGTGGTGGCCGGCCGGAACGGCGCCGTTGCTCGATCTGCAAGGCGCGCTCGATCCCTTCAAGCCGCGTGCCTTCACCAACGAGTTGCGCGAGGAGTTCGGCGAGCGGGCGTCCATTGTCGTGATCCCAAACGCCAGCCACGCTTTGATACCGGAGCAACCGGCCGCCGTCATCGCGGCGATCGTGGCGTGGATCGGCAAACTCCCGCATTAGCTTCGAGTGCTCGCGCCGTCACGCCGCCGCGATCGCCTCGATCTCGATCATGAAGTCCGGCCCATACAGTTTGGATACCTCCACAAGCGTCACCGCCGGCGCCGCAGGAGGTGTAACCGACGCGAAGAATTTATTGCGCGCCTCGCGATAAGGGCCGAGGTGATCCATATCGGTAAGGAAGACCGTCAGCTTCACAAGATTGGCTGCGTCGCATCCGCGCGCTTGCAGGGCAGCGGCGAGGTTGCGAAACACCTGCGCCGCCTGCGCGGCAAAATCGTTTTTGCCGACAAGGTTTCCATCGCGATCGAGCGCCGTTTGACCAGATATGAAGATGATACGGCCGGCGGTGACGTCGACAATCTGGGAGTAGCCGGGCGGGGTGCCGAGCTCGGGCGGATTGGTGCGGACGATCGAAGCTGCTTCGCGTGGCATGCCGGGGCTCCCTGGATTTGAAGAAGTCTCAATTACGGGCAGTAGCGCCGGGTAATGGCCAAACGCCGGCGGGACTAGGTGTTCCGACCTTACTGCGACGCCCGCTCCGGCGGCAGCAGGCAGAGCGCCAGTAGCGCGGAAAGGCTGAGCGCGGAAGAGACGATCAGGACGCGGCTCCCCATCACGTCGATCAGAAGACCGAAGGCGAGCGGCGCGACCGCTTGCGCCATCCGCGCCGGTGCGCCGACCAGGCCAAGGCGATAGCCGTAATCCTTCGGGCCGAAGATCGCGAGCGGCAGGGTGCCGCGCGCAATCGTCAGGATGCCGTTGCCGAGGCCATAAAAGATCGCAAACGCGCTCGATGCCGCGCCGCCCGCGACCGCTAGGATGGCTGCGCCGATCGGGTGCGTCACGCAGGCCAGCCGGGCCGACAGCAGCGGATGATAGCGACTGAGAAAACTCGCCTCGATGACCCTTGCAACCACTTGCGCCGGACCGAACAGCGCGCCGGCCGCCACCGCCTGCACGGTCGTCGCTCCAGCGGCCTCGAGTATCCGCGGCATATGCGCCGCCATTGCGCCGGTAACGCTCCAGGCGGCCGCGAAGGTGAACGCCAGCAGCACCATGGTCCGATCGATAGGGATGTGCGGCTTGATCGATTTCGCCGCCGCCGCTTTTGCACCCGCCACCGCCGGCAGCATGAGAAAGTTGATCGGCAGGCCGATCAGGATGTGGGCGGCCGCCCATGCCAGACAGGTGTTGCGCCAGCCAATGCTTTCCAGGCCGAGCGCCGTCAACGGCCATCCCACCGTGGAGGCAAAGCCTGCGAACAGGGTAATGCCGGTGATCGAGCGCCGGGCGGCGTCGCCATAGATGCGCCCGAGTGCGGCGAAGGCCGCGTCGTAGAGGCCAAGCCCCATGCCGATGCCGAGCAGGAGCCAGGCGGCGGCCAGCATCGGGATCGAATTGGTGATGCCGAGCAGCGCCAATCCCGCGGCTAATGTCAGGTTGGACGCGCACAATACGGGCCTGCCGCCAAGAAGATCGATCTGCCGGCCGATGCGCGGGCCGAGCAGCGCCGAGATCACCAGCGAGGCGGAGAAAGCCCCAAATATCCAATTCGAGGAGACGCCAAGGTCGCGCCCGATCGGGTCGGCCAGGATCGCCGGCAAATAATAGCTCGACGCCCATGCCAGCGTCTGCGTCGTGCCGAGCGCTGCAATGATGGGAAGCTGGCGGAGGGGTTTCTCAGGCGCCATCAAAATCCCTTGCCGGCGTCATCCGCATCCGCACCCCGTCTTGCCTTCCTGCTTGGCATTTGCGTCCGCAACGCAGCAGGCGTCAACAGCCGATAGTGCGGATGATGAGGTTAGCCGAGGTCCACGCCATATCGCTGCCGCTCCTTCCGCGCGAGCAAACAGCCCGCGGGGCAATTTGCTTGACTCCAATCCATATATCTATAAATCTGGATATATGGAATCAGAAAAGACCGTGCTTGCGCTCGCAGCCCTTGCCCAATCGACCAGGCTCGACGTGTTCCGGCTGCTGGTCAAGCATGAGCCCGAGGGATTGGCGGCCGGCGACATCGCGCGTGCGCTCGCCGTGCCGCAAAACACCATGTCGGCACATCTGGCGGTGCTGTCCCGCGCCGGGTTGGTGTCGGCGCAGCGCTTCAGCCGCTCGATTGTCTATCGCGCCGATCTCGTGCGGTTTCGAGCCGTGATGTTGTTCATGCTGCGGGATTGCTGCGAAGGCCGCCCCGAAATCTGCGCGCCGCTGATCGAAGACCTTACGCCTTGTTGTTCGCCCAAGCCAAAGAGGAAGGCTCATGTCTGAGCGCATCTACAACGTTCTGTTTCTGTGCACCGGCAATAGCGCGCGCTCGATCCTCGCCGAAGCGATCCTGCGCAAGGACGGGCGCGGCCATTTTCGCGCCTTCTCCGCCGGCAGCCAGCCAAAAGGCGCGATCAACCCGTTCGCGATCCGCGTGCTGCGGAAACTCGACTACCCGACCGACGATCTGCGCTCGAAGAGCTGGCAAGAGTTTGCCGCGTCCGATGCACTGGCGATGGATTTCGTCTTTACAGTTTGCGACAACGCCGCCGGTGAAACCTGTCCGGTCTGGCCGGGTCAGCCGATGTCGGCGCATTGGGGCATCGAAGATCCCGCCGAAGTCGATGGTACCGATCTTGAGAAAGAAGCGGCCTTCGTCGCCGCCTTCCGTTATCTCAAAAATCGGATCGGGGCGTTCACCAGCCTGCCATTGAAAAGCATCGACCGGCTTTCGCTCGGCGCGAAGCTGCGCGAGATCGGCCGTAGCACTGGGGCGACCTCCGGCCAGGAGAAGGCAGGCTGATGGCTGGCTTTGACCTGCCGCGCCGGCTGGCCGCCGAAGCGCTCGGCACCGCGTTGTTGGTTGCGACCGTGGTTGGCTCCGGCATTATGGCCGAAAGCCTCACCAAGGATACGGCACTCGCGCTGCTCGGCAATACGCTTCCGACCGGCGCGATCCTCGTGGTGCTGATCAGCATTCTTGGACCGATCTCGGGGGCGCATTTCAATCCGGCGGTCACGCTCGTCTTCGCGCTCAAGCGCGACCTCACACCGCGCGAGGCGCTGGGCTACGTCGTGGTGCAGATCGCGGGCGGCATTTTCGGCACTCTTCTGGCGCACGCGATGTTCGCGCTTCCAGTGTGGGAGGCTTCACTAAAGGTAAGAACCGGTGGCGCGCAGTGGCTGGCGGAGAGCGTCGCCGCGTTCGGCCTGGTCGCAACCATTCTCGCTGGATTAAAATTCAATCGCCCCGCCATTCCCTGGCTGGTCGGCCTCTACATCACCGCCGCCTATTGGTTCACGTCTTCGACCTCGTTCGCCAACCCCGCCGTCGCCATTGCGCGATCCGTGACCAACACGTTTTCGGGCATTCGTCCTCTCGATCTACCGGGCTTCATCGTCGCGGAGTTTTGTGGCGCGGTCGCTGCGTTGTTGTTGATGAACTGGCTGCTGCGCCCCGGCGAGGAGACACAAGTGATGAAGGAAGCCGAAGCGTGAGTGTGACCATCTATCACAACCCGGCTTGCGGCACCTCGCGCAATACGCTCGCGATGATCCGGCAAAGCGGCGAAGAGCCCGAGGTGATCGAATATCTTAAAGCCCCACCCGATCGCGCGCGGCTGCTCGAGCTCATCAGTGCGATGGGGATTTCCGTGCGCGGGCTCCTGCGGCAGAAAGGCACGCCCTATGCGGAATTAGGGCTTGCCGATCCCAAATGGAGCGAGGACGAGCTGATCGATTTCATGCTGGCGCATCCGATCCTGATCAACCGGCCGATCGTGGTGACGGCCAAGGGCACAAGATTGTGCAGACCGTCGGAGAAGGTGCTCGATCTGCTCGATCATCCCGCCGATAGCTTCGTGAAGGAGGACGGCGAGGTCGTGACGCGGGCCATACCTTGAGGTGAAGGAGGCCTTGAACAAGACACGGACCTCCGTCGATCGGATTGCGTGACGTTGCATGGAACTCCATGCCGGTGACGCCTTTGTCTCCGGCAGAGTCTCAGCTTTCCTCAGCTATCTCACCGTTAGGGTTGGGTTTATTATTGCGGAGGTGATTCGAGGCCTTTCGGGCAACGAGACGTTGGCCGATCTCAATTCCTAAGGACGTCTGCAATGAGTCGTCTTCGACCTCGTACCAAAAGCAATGAGCAGGGCCGAACAAGGCGCTCGCCGACCGATCTGTATGACGCAGCCTTGCGCCACTTTTTGTCCAAACGATATGGACCGGCTGAAGACCGCTGTCGGCAGGCATTAGCGCTTGATCCGAAGCATGCTGATTCACTCCATCTTCTTGGCTTGGTCCACGCGCGGACCAACAGGCTGGATTTGGCCGTCGATCTGATCGCCTCAGCAGTCAGATGCAATCCGAACAACCACGAATATTTCTTGAATCTCGGAGGACTGCTTCAGTGCCAGGACAAGTTGGATGAGGCCAGGAAAAGCTTCGACCTGGCGGTCAAACTGGCTCCGAATTTGGCCGTGGGCTGGATCAAATTGGGAGGCATTCTGCGGATACAGCGTCGATACGACGAAGCGTTGCTAACCTATGAGCATGCTTTCACGCTCGATCCCAACAATGCGGACGCGGCAGCTTGGAGCGGTCGCATCTTGCTCGAACTACGCCGGTATGAGGAGGCGCTCGCCAAGTGCGATATTTCGTTGGCCATTTCCCCGGATCAGGTCGAAGTACTCTGTGTCAAAGGTGATTGCCTGCGCGATCTCGGTAGGGCTGCAGAGGCAATGGCTATCTATCGGCGGG